>Ga0196963_10001691_pt1 | contig 14317 bp, 13 predicted proteins | sample S1_5metaG_FD_148600 | JGI IMG/M metagenome (GOLD analysis project Ga0196963, IMG submission 148600) | Soil microbial communities from Anza Borrego desert, Southern California, United States - S1_5 | ecosystem: Environmental > Terrestrial > Soil > Desert | place: USA: California | collected... | reverse complement strand
TAATTTAAGGGAGCATCAAGGGAGATGAGATAGATAAGCCTTACAATACTTCTCCCTTGTCTCCCTTGGTGTCTCTCATAGTGTCAATTAAGGTTGACAGACTATCTAGGCGTGGATGGCTAGCAACTTATCGGCTTGCTTGGCAGTTTCAAAGAAGAATGCCACATTTTCCTCAGGGGTGCTGGGTAATACACCATGACCGAGGTTCATGATATGACCAGTCTTACCTGCTTTGCGGATCGTGTCTAGAATGCGATCGCGGATAAAGTTTTGGGAACCGTATAAGGCACAAGGGTCCATATTGCCTTGAACACCTATGTGGCTACCCAGACGGGTTCTGGCTTCTGCCATATCGACTGTCCAGTCTACGCTGACAATATCGACGCCAGACTTGCCCATTCGTTCCAAGATGCCAGCACTGCCGTTGATATAAAGAATCATCGGCGTATCGGGATGGGTTGCCTTAACCTGTTTCACCACTTGTTGCTGATAAGGCAAGGCAAAGGTTTCGTAGTCTTGGGGGCTAAGTTGACCTGCCCAAGAATCGAACATTTGCACCACTTGGGCACCTGAGTCTATTTGATAGCGGACATAAACCGCGATCGCATCTGCCAGTTTCCCTAAGAACTGGTGCAGCATGGCTGGCTCGCAGAATGCCATGCGCTTAATGTTGACATAGTCTTTAGAGCTTTTACCTTCAATGGCATAAGCTGCTAGTGTCCAAGGGGCACCCACAAAGCCTAGAACTGTTGATTGGTTGCCAACTTCTTGCCGTAAGGTTTGCAAGATTTCCCGGATAAACGGCAGGGATTCGGTAGGTTCTAAGGGATGTAGTTGATCAATCTGCTCTTGGCTACGGATTGCTGGCTCAATTACGGGTCCTCGACTTTCGATGATGTCGAAGGGAATGCCAATTCCAGGTAATGGGGTCAGGATATCTGAGAACAGAATGACTCCGTCTGGTTGAAATGCCTTCCAGGGTTGCAAGGATATTTCAATTGCTAAATCTGCTTTTTCGGAGCGATCGCGAAATGAAGGATACCGATCGCGTAAGTCTCGGTAAACTTTCATGTAGCGACCTGCTTGTCGCATCATCCACACTGGTGGACGTTCTAAAACTTCACCACGAGCCGCCCTTAATAAGTAGGGAACCTGGGTTGACCCAGTAGTCATCTAAACTCCACCCTCAATAGTTTTTTAGTTAAATCGGTTGGGGTATTTTTACCCTTTCTTTTCACCGTGATTGCACGGCTCTAAGCAAATGATCAGTTTACCATAGAGGCTGTTCTTGGTTAGGGATTTATTACCAAGAGTTGCTGAGGTTTAAAGATTAGGAATAAAACCCAGATTTGGGGGGTCTCCCCCCAATCCCCCCGTTGGGGGACGGCCCGCTTCCCCCAAACCCCCTCCGAAAGGTTTTGTTGATTGTGGTAGTTAGGGGGAGTGCATTTGAGCTAATGGCTACGTTGCTACTCAAGGGGGATGTAAAGGGGAAGGGGAGACATGGTTGAGGTATAAGGTTCAGGATTTACACATTTTGAGGAAAGAATCCAGATTTTAGGGATCGGACATTAGCAACTGGGTAAAAGCTTCCTATAATTTGTGAGTTTTTCAACTTTGCGGAAGTCTTTACCGAATTCCTAGTCCCCCAGTCGTTTGTGAGGAGCCTAAGTTTGTTAGGTGTCAACCTCTCTCTGCTTCAAGATTCTGGAGCGTCAATAGCATCGCGTTCTGTGCGAACCCACTTGCTTTGGGGGCGAACGAGAAAGGCGAAATAGAGGGGGATTTTCCAGAGGATATAAAAGGGTACGGCTAAAAGTGTGAGTCCTGATATATCGGCTCGACCAAATTTAGCCCAAGCGCCAACGATGGAAATTACAATTAGCAGTCCTTCGATTGCCAGAACAATAGCCGGAATCCATGAGGCTCCGAATATGGCAGTGAGGAAGGCTCCCCCAGTCGCTGCTACCCACATGACGACTAATAGGGAGAGGGGCGGGACAAGGAGTTCTAGGGCGATCGCGAGTAAATCAAAACGTCGTTGACGGATAGATGCGCTAAGGAGTCGCGGAACCTGGGTGAGCAAGGTTTGTAAATGACCATGTTCCCATCGCGTCCTTTGACTGGTGGCAGCTTGCTGTTGCTGGGGAAGGCAGCCAGTTACATTGGCTGTTGGGCAAAAGATAGGGGAATATCCTGCGATCGCTAAATCTAAACCGAGCTGCATATCCTCAACAATATTGCCACTTGCTAGCGGCGCTTTGCGGATTACAGACCAAGGAAACGCCATCCCTGTACCGGTTAATAAACAGGGGAGTCCGAGTTGAGCCAGTCCACTGGGACGTACTAAGTTTTTTACCAGAAACGCGAGGGCTGAAATCGCATCTTTGGGAGTTGGGTTAGCAGGTTGTTCCATTAGGTAAACTGCCTGCACAGGTCTTGATTTGGTTGCTGCTAACCGAGCAATGTGATCAATGGCACCCTGATGAACAATACAGTCGGCATCTACCAGTACGACGACTTCTGGGGGATCTGGCTCAATAAATCGTAGTCCGTAGTCTAATGCGTAACCTTTACCCCTGCGATCTAAGTCCTGTCGTTCTATGACGGTTGCACCCACATTCCGAGCGATCGCCGCTGTTTCATCTGTGCAATTATCAGCAATTACAACTAGCTGATCTGAGGAGCTTAGCTGTGGTAGTAACTTCTCTAGCGTTGCACCAATTCCTAATGCTTCATTATGAGCCGGAACCAATACTGCAACTCTTGGTCGGGGTACCTCCCTATCCCATGCCTGACCTCGACTTGGCAAGAGTGCTGTACTGCATTCTATAAACAGAACTGCGATCGGAACGAGCAGTCCTAGTGCTACTACAAATAGAACCAGATTAATTAATAGGATCACTGATTGATTCGCAATAAGTTATGAACTTAATTGTACTCCTGCTCAATCAGATGTTGTAACCTGGCTCCCAAGCCTAATCAAAGTGATTGTCTATAACTCATAGCGGCAAAAATCCTAGGATCATTAATGTCAGATTGCTTCACAATCGCTTAATGCACATCCGTAAAATCCCAACCGTCTACATAACCTAATGGGCCTGGGGTTGCTCCGGGAACAACAATTTTATACCACTTACCCACAGATTGATTTTCATCCACATGAAAGTCTAAGCGGGTACCTACAGGTACCGTTTTAATAATCCTGCCGGAACACGGAGAAGTCCGAATATTTAAAGGAGATTTGTTAACATAAACGGTTCTATCTGAAGCTGATAGTCCATTAACAATCATCCAACCTTTATAAGGAGTTGTTTCACAAGCATTATTGGAAGCATAGCCATAAGTAACTCGCACCCAAGTAAATCCATTGCTTGTTTTAATTCCAGCACTGGAGTCATTTTGAACATCGGCTCCAGGATAGGCAACTCGCAAAATTTTACAATTAGTACTGGCACAACTGCGAATATTAACGGTACTAAAAACGTTATAAACTCTGCCATCCGCAGCTACTTCCTGATTCACTGATGTTGAGTCACCGATAGCCGCGTTGCTGAGGTTGACTTTTAGTTTGGATGCTTCGCGAACGGTATCTGCTTCACTAATTGTATGTTTTGATTCTTCGGGGGCTACTGTTTTGGGAGCGAAACTATTACCAACTGTGGTTGACGAAGGCGTATCAGCTAAGGTTTTGGAAACAGTACAACCAGAGGCATTAATAACAATCGTTAAAGCGGTTAATCCTATGCCAATTTTTTTCAGAGAAGACAACTGCATGAGAATTTATCCTTGAATTAATTTGGTTGAGAGGTTGGTGATTTAACCTTTAATTAGACACAACTCTCAATCCGTAAATTCCGCATGTTTAGTACAACAAATTTTAAAAAGTGAAAATAAAGTTGCCGTCAGACGATTACTGAAAAGAATGGTTCCCGGCGACTTCTTAAAAGTTTTTAAGCTCCTCTATATCTTTAGAAATAGTTATGTTTACTCAGCATAATTAGAAAAATAATTACTATACCTGTAGTTTGGTTTAAGGTTCGTAGAGGCAGCATCTACCCTAACCTCGTTAGCTATACAAAGGGCAGGTTTTGGCGTGAGAGAAACTGTGAAATCTCTAAATTCTCAGCTAAACCCGTCCTTACCTAAAAAATAGGTGCGTAAGTCCTAAATGAGTTCAAATCCTGGAGAAATGGGTATCGCTTCCGGCTTTCCGTAGATCTAGCCGAGGCTCTGTGGCATCATACAAACGACCCGCAAACTCAATGTGAACTATGCAATAACCTCTAAAGCTGTATGTTCTAACCTATTTGCACACGACAAAAATACGACAAATAGGTCAAGGATAATCATGCTGCTCCAGCAGCAATTGCTCAAATTTAATTAACCCCCATCTTTATACATGCCTGCTTTCTCCGCCGAGTTTTCACCTGTTGATGAGTACGGCATTACGGCTCTGTATCGCCGCCCAGTGGCAATTGATTTATTTGCGGGTGCGGGTGGATTTTCTTTGGGGATGGAACAGGCAGGGTTTGATGTGGTGGTAGCGGTTGAGCAAGATCCGGTACATGCGGCTGTATATGGGTTTAATTTTCCCCATGCCGAAGTGCTTTGCACTGATGTTTGTACCCTTTCATCTCAAACCCTTCAAGAGGCAGCAGCAAGAGGATGGGCAGCCCATCAGCGTCAGGGTAAAGTCTCTTCACCTTGGAATGGTGAAATTGATGTGGTCATTGGGGGACCTCCCTGCCAAGGATTTTCTGTGATGGGTAAGCGTCGCTTAGATGACGATCGCAATCATCTGGTTTTTCATTTCTGCCGCTTAGTGGCTGAACTGCAACCTCGCTACTTTGTGATGGAAAATGTCCCAGGATTAGGGCAAGGGAAACACGCAACTATTTTAAAACGGCTTCAGCGGCAGTTTAAACAAGCTGGCTATCGCCTAACCCGAAAAGTCAAGGTATTAAATGCGGCTGATTTTGGGGTGCCGCAGAATCGTAAGCGGCTGTTTTTACTAGGAACCCGTGATGGTGAAGCGCCTCTAGAGTATCCTGATCCAGAAGCAGCTCTGATGCATAAACCGATCACGGTGAGAGATGCGATCGCAGATTTACCGAATTTAGAAGATTTCCCAGAACTCAAACAAACGGATGAAGTGTGGCTAACGCCTGCACAACTCTACTCCTATGAAACGTCTGCGAGTCCTTATGCTAAAAAGCTGCGGGGTTTATCTGATCATCAAAATCTTGCCTATCCCCGGAGTTGGAACCCCCAATTGCTGACGAGTTCGAGGCAAACTCAGCATAGTGCGATCGCCCATGAGCGTTTTTTACAAACCCCTATGGGACAACTAGAATTAATCAGCCGTCTCCGACGCTTAGATTGGGAAAAATGCTGTCATACTTTACGGGCAGGTACCGGGGCTGAACGGGGAAGTTACACCTCTCCTCGTCCGATTCATCCACACTATCCTAGAGTAATCTCAGTACGGGAAGCAGCACGATTACATTCCTTTCCTGACTGGTTTCGCTTCCACGCGACAAAGTGGCATGGATTTCGCCAAGTTGGTAACGCAGTTCCGCCATTACTCGCTCAGGCTTTAGGTCGGCAAATTGTGAGAACGTTAGAGATTGTACCGCCACTCCCAAAGCAACCTATAAAACTGGGAGATACTCAGCTATTAAGATTCAAGGCGTTAGAAGCGGCTAAATATTGGCGGCAAGGGGATGGGGTGATGGGGTGACGAGGGGACAAGGGGACAAGGAGCAGTTTTAGCGGCTCACTTATTTGTGTTGATCTCTGTCTCTTAAAGTTTCACCCTGATTCCTGCACCCTATCCCGTTCTACTTCCGCGATCGCAAAATATCCCAGAACCACTGTTCCATGCGATCGCCTAATGCTTGTAAAGAATAGTTTGCTTCGGCTTGATGGCGACAAGCACGGCGATCAATCTCATCTAAACGAGCGATCGCAGCTACTAACCCATCGACACTATCCGGTTCAACTATAAAGCCTGTTTTGCCATCCTCAACAATCTCTGCGGGACCGCCGCGACGATAAGCAATCACTGGCACCCCGCAAGCTAGGGCTTCAATCACCACATTGCCAAATGCTTCTACCCAACGGGGAGTTACCAGCAACGCCCGACATTGCCGTAAAACTTGTTGCAACTCAGTAGTTGGTAAAAATCCGAGATATTCTATCGGCGCTTCTGGGTAATCTTGGCAAATTTGTTGCCAGTATTGCGGATGCTGCATCAATCCCAGAACTTTGAGTGGCATCCCGGTCATTTGAGCTGCTGCGACGGCATCTTCTATCCCTTTTTCCGGTGCAATGCGACCGACTGAAGCTAACCAAGAACCGGGTTGAGCGCAGAACTGGTAAAGAGAAAGATCCATCCCATTTCCCAGAGAACGACAGCGATCCGCAAAGCTGAAGGTTTCTGCCTGTGTACGACTATGAACCCCAATGGTACCGGGAAATTGGATTGCCACCTTCTCAATCACCTCGTCCATGACATCGCTCAAAGAACCCATACTGACGAGATGAGCGATCGCACAACTAAAAAACGGTGTTAGGTAAAAGGGCAACCAATCATAGGAAAAGTTAACCATCACATCATAGTCCGCCTGCGCTTGGCGGGCATAGTCCCACATATTCGCCAACACAGAATCTTTGGCGATTGTAATCGCATCGGTGCGGGACTGAGTTTGAGCCGGAATTTGCAGTTCTCCAGCAATTTCAACGACCGGGATACCTTCCAGAACAGAACCACGAGGGGCGACAACCGTTACGTGATGACCCCGCTTTAACATCTCTTGGGCAATGTTCTTTAAAGTGAGTTCGACACCTCCCCCGATGCCTGAACCCAGAGGGCCAATTGGAGTTGAGAGAAACAGCAGCTTGAGAGAATGAGTGGTAGAAGTGGTCACAGTAATTTAAAGCGATCGCGGTGGTTCTGAAGATGAATTGTCTGATGAATTAGATGAATTCGGCAAACCTGGTAAATTATCCATGGCAGAAGCGCTACGAATCCGATTTAATTGACTCATTGCCCAGCGAGCGGTTTCCTGCACCTCAGCATCTGGATCATCCGCTGCATGGCGCAACAATTGATTACTTTGAGCCATTAATTCATAAATACGAGTTAAATCTCGGATAGCATTTTTACGCACCTCCGCATTTTCATCTTGCAGGGAAATGGCGAGGGCGCGGTTCATCGGTTTTAGGGTGCGAGTCCCAATTTGAGATAACGCCTCTAAAATCAAACTACGCTGCTGCGAATCTGAGTCAATCATCAGTTCTACTAGCGGTTGCACAGCGCGTGAGTCTCCCCGTTGTGCCAGATCCCAAATCGCTTTGCGTCGTTTGCCCGGATCAGGTTGGTGCAAATCTCGAATCAATTCATCAACAATACTGATTTTAGAGAGGCGAGAGGTGGAGTTAATTAGTGAAGTGTCTGAAGTCGGTTTTAACTCAGCCTCAGCAGGACTTAATTCTGAGAGCGTTAAGGCAGTAGGATTGTAACCCTTATTGGGTACTTGGGGCTGAGGTTTATGCCCATCTGAGTTTACTGAATCCGGATAGGGATGTTCAGCTTCTGGGAGTTCATCATCTAATTCAGCGTTTGAGTCAATGGGTGATGTACTACTGCCGAACATTTTCAGAACTAAGAACAATCCCCCTCCCACCGCTGCAAAGGTGATTAATACACCAATCCCTAACCATAACCAACGGCGTAAACCACTCGGTTGTGTTGATTGGGGCTTTTTGTTAGCCGCTTTAGGTTTTTGCGGTTGTGCTGCTTGCAGGCGAGACCAAGTCGCTTGATTCACCATCCCATCAGCAGTTAAACCCACTGCTTTTTGAAATTTGATGACAGCTATCCTGGTATTTTCTCCATACACGCGATCAATCTCGCCGTTGTAATACCCTAGCTGTTTCAGTTTGGTTTGCAGTTCTTGAACTTTTGAACCCCTAGCACCGGGTAGTAATACAGGTTGATCCGAGATGGGTGAGGAAACTTGAGCAACTGTTGAGTCAGCCACCAAACTGGCAGTGTTTCCCAAATGCCCCTGTGACTCAACAGACGTTTGAGCAAGCAAACTTTTACTATGTGCAGTGTGAGCGTAACTTAGGCAGGTAACGCAGGTAACTAGAAGCAGGGTAGAGCGATTAGGAATCATAGATTCAATCGGAGCTTAAAGAGGCAGCTAAAGTTACCAGATAGCGCTTAAAGTTAGCTCAATGAGAACTGGCATCAAGCAGAAACTTAGCTAAAACGCCTTAATTTCCACCATGATAAGCGGCTTCAAGACTATTTAGACATCTATGAATGGGGTAGCATTTCTGCATCTGATTCAGTTCCGGGCACAGATATCGGTGTCATCTGAGGCTGAGATACTTCTAATGAGGAGATTTTAGCCGTTGTCGCTGGCTCAAGTGCTGGTTGGGTTTCTGCTATTGGTTGCTGGCTTAATCCAGATTGCATAGCTAAGGAACGCAATTTCTCAGAGATTGCTTGACGCTGATTAATGAAATAAATACTGACTAATGTCAGGCAAACCCCTATCCACTGTAAAGGGCTAAGCACCTCAGACAAAATGAGATTGCCAAATAGAAGCGCAAATACTGGGGTGAGAAAGGTTAAAGCACTGAGGCTGGTGAGATTCCCACTGGAGGCGTAGTAGAAAAATAGACCATAGGCGATCGCACTGCCAAAAATTGTGGAATAACCTAATGCTGCCCAGTTCGCAATATCGAGATGTATCCACTGCTCAGATTCCCAGATGCCTGAGCCAATAAATAAGGGCAAGCCACCCAAAATCATATGCCAACCCGTCGCCGCGACTGGATCAGCATAGCGACAGACAAAGCGAATGGTAATCGTCCCTACAGCCATTGATAGCGCTGCCAGCAGCATCAACCACTGTCCCTGCTCAAATAGTTGCTGAATGGCTATGGGGGCGGCGGTAGTCCCTAGGTGAAAGAGGTTTAAAATCCATTCATCGGGTAAACCAATGAGGCTGATGCCTAAAACGCCTAAGCCTAAGCCTAACCAACCCCACAAACCAATTACTTCCCCAAATAACCAGGCTGACATCAGCGCGACGGCTAAGGGCTGAGAGTCAATCATCACAGAACCCAAGCCCGCACTGGTTCTAACTAATCCCTCTGCCAAAAAGCCTTGAAATAAGGTGCCATCCAGCAGGGCAAAAAAGCTGATCCAAAGCCATGCTGCCCAGCCTCTCGGTTGAGGACGCCCTAGAAATGCTGCCGCAGCCAACACCAAGAAACCCGCAGGCAGTAAACGAACTCCTGCCATGAATAAAGGTGTTGTGTTGGGAATAACGCCTTTCATCGCCACCATAGCGGTTCCCCAGAAAAAAAAGGGAGCAATCAGCAGTAGTATTGCCCAAGGACTTCTGGATTCAGAGAGTTTTAGCTGCATGTGCGATCGCGGGGAAAGAAATAAATTGTAGGGTTTCTTAACCTAGCTTATTGTACTTAATCATAGATTGGGGTTTCGTTATCTAAGACACAGCCCTTCCTTGATCCCAAGCCCTAAGCAACTGCAACCTGTTTGAGTAGCAAACTCTATCGTCAGCAGACTAAACTGCCCTAGATCGTGCAAACTAGAGAAAGGTTTAGCACCCTCCCCAATTTGCTTTTGTTCATTCAATCTTCACAACTGATACATTAATCGCTCATGATTTGGCCGTTTAAAAACAAGTTTCGTCAGCAAATTGCCCGCATTGAAGTTACAGGGGCTATTGGTAGTACTACCCGTAAACAAGTATTGGAAGCTCTGAAAACTGTTGAAGAAAAAAAGTTTCCAGCTTTATTACTACGAATTGACAGCCCTGGTGGCACCGTTGGGGATTCTCAAGAAATTTACAGCGCCCTCAAACGTTTACGAGAAAAAATGAAAATAGTTGCCAGTTTTGGCAACATCTCGGCATCAGGTGGCGTATATATTGGCGTGGGAGCCGAGTATATTGTGGCGAACCCCGGCACAATTACCGGAAGTATTGGTGTCATTCTCAGGGGTAACAATTTAGAACGCCTACTCGATAAAATTGGCGTTTCTTTTAAAGTGATTAAGTCAGGTCCTTATAAAGATATTTTGGCATTTGACCGAGAACTAACGGAGCCAGAAAAAGACATTCTGCAACAATTGATTGATACCAGCTATCAACAGTTTGTCCAGACCGTAGCCGAAGCCCGGAATTTAACCGTTGAAGCGGTTAAAAGCTTTGCAGATGGTCGTATTTTCACCGGTCAACAAGCAGTAGAACTCGGAGTTGTTGACCGTGTGGGAACCGAAGAAGATGCTCGTCGCTGGGCAGCAGAATTGGTAGGTCTTGACCCTGACAAAACCAAGTGTTACACCATTGAAGAGCGCAAACCTTTCTGGAACCGTTTGGTACAAGGGAATATTCAGGTAGCATCAGGTTTATCGGCGGGAATAGATTGGTTAGACTTTGAGCTGTCTACAAGTGGACAGCCTCTGTGGCTCTATCGACCCTAAGTGGAGTGGGGATTTTAGAGTTTTAAAATCCCCATTCTCAAGTTCAAAATCGATTTGCGGAGGATGTTTGCGTGGAGTGGCGAGTTCGAGCGATTCGCGGGGCAACAACGGTTTCAGAAAATTCTGTGGCAGCCATGAGAGAAGCGGTAATGGAACTGCTGAATGAATTGGAACAACGAAATCACTTGCACCCTGAACAGATTATTAGTGCTACCTTTTCGGTGACTCGTGATTTAGATGCTATTTTTCCTGCCGCGATCGCGCGAGAACGTCCTTACTGGGATAATGTCCCCCTGCTAGATGTCCAGCAAATGCATGTGGAGGGAGGCTTGGAACGTTGCATTCGATTTTTAATCCATGTTAATTGGCCAACCTCCCAAGTTCAGGTTTGCCATCCTTATCTCCGCGAAGCCAAAAAACTTAGACCAGATTGGGATCTAGCCCAAGCGAGTTTGCCTGCATCGCCAGCGATTCAGTCCCCTTGGCGGTGAGAAATTGGCACATTAGATCTGTAGCCAAATGCTAATGAGATTAAAACTTAAGTCTGGCGGTGAACCAGGGTAGCCGTTGCTTGATCCGTAGGCACTAAAAGTACCTCACTGATGTTGACGTGGGGTGGTCTTGTCACACAGAAAAACACCACATCAGCGACGTCTTCTGGAGTCAAGGGAGTTAACCCTTGGTAGACCTTCTGAGCACGCTCAGTATCGCCATGAAATCGGACTTGGCTAAATTCTGTTTCTACCATCCCAGGATCAACTGAGGTGACGCGTACAGGCGTTCCTAGTAAGTCTTGCTTTAATCCTTCAGAAATTGCTCTAACAGCCGCTTTAGAGGCGCAATAAACGTTGCCTCCGGGATAAGTTTGGTGTCCGGCAATAGAGCCAATATTCACGACATGACCTTTGCCTCGGCTCACCATACCAGGGACGATCGCGCGTGTCATATACAGCAGTCCCTTGACGTTGGTATCAATCATTTCGTCCCAATCGGAAATGCTGCCTTCTTGGAGTTTGCTTAACCCCCGGCTTAAACCTGCATTGTTAATGAGAATATCGACCTCTAACAAAGATACAGATAAGGCGGCAGTAAGAGCCTTTTCAACTTGAGAGCGATCGCGCACATCTAAACAAAACAGATGGGGCAGACAATCAAATTGTTTCAGTTCAAGCGCCAGTGCTTTTAATCGTTCCTGACGCCGTGCTATTAAGATCAGTTTGGCACCCGCTTGAGCAAATATTTTGGCACAAGCCGCACCAATTCCACTGCTAGCACCCGTAATTAATACAACTTGATTTTGAATATCAATCATTGATTTATGTATCTATAACGGTTTGCAGATTGACAAGGGAGACAAGGAGATTTTTTTGTGGCTTTGATAGTGTCTACCCATCCCTGAATTAAAAATCTACACCTGTGTGCCTCCTCTGCTCCCTCTGCCCTATCTCTTTACGACTTGCAACCGTTGCGTCACCATCGTCATGCCATTCCCTCGTACCAAAACGGCTGATATCCAGTAGTTTCCGGCTTTGGTGGGTGCTTTCCCCAATTTAAAAATCCCACCCGCAGAAAGTGCCTCTAAATCATAAGCACTTGGCTTGGTATAGGCATCTGCGCGAACAGGTTCTTCTAAGGCTGCTCCCAATAACAAATCATCTCCTAGGGGTTCTTGCACAATGGCATCAAACTGATACTCTTGGCCGCTACGAACCTGCTCTGGTAAATTCAAGTTTACGGTTGGTGGCTTGGCTCCACTACTGACTTGGGTGCGTTCTGTCAAAATCTCTTGTTGAACAATTTTGTCGCCTTGAAAACGCTGACGCGATCGCAAGGTGGAATTAAGTTTCATCTCTCTACCATCAATGCGTTGTGTCCCTGTAATATAAGTGGTGGTTTCTGCAACCCAGCGATTGCCCTCTGATTGCCAAGACTGGAGTTCTGTGCGGTAGTTCAGGTTAGGATACCGCCGCCAGATTTGCGTTAAAGCCTGTTCTAAATTCTGCCGAGTTAAACCATCAGAGTGGCTAAAATCTGGGCTATAGAACTGCATCAAGGCTCTAGCTTCGCGACGATTGGCGGCTGCATCAATTTGCGCCAAGGTATTTTTCAGTTGTGCGGGCGCTGTTTTGGGACTTTCTGCACCAACCTGATGGGGAAATAATGTAGTGAAGCCCAGCGTAAGCAGAAAAAAGATGGATCTGGTGAGCAGGCGAGACTGAGAGAGGTGTTGCAGTAAAGTCACAGAGTTTCGCATCGGTGATAGTTTGGATAGTTGATTCAGATTTTAGCTGAGAGCCTGGATAGCCTGTAGGAGAAAAGACCTTGGGAAACAAACCAATTCGATTACTGATTGCCGCGAGTGGGACAGGAGGGCATTTATTTCCTGCGATCGCTCTAGCTGAGCAACTCAACGACTACCATATTGAATGGTTAGGAGTTCCCAACCGTTTAGAAAAACAGTTAGTCCCGTCTGAGTATCCTCTGCACACAATTGCTCTAGAAGGGTTGCAACAGGGTTTTGGCTTAGGCACCTTGGGAATTCTCCTCAAACTGACAACTTCGATCCGGCAAGTACGGCAGCTGTTAAAAGAAAAGCAGTTTCAGGGATTATTCACAACCGGGGGTTATATTTCCGCTCCTGCAATTATTGCAGCGCGATCGCTTTCCTTGCCAGTAATTCTCCATGAATCGAATGCTCTCCCTGGAAAGGTAACTCGCTGGCTGAGTCCTTGGTGTACAAGTGTTGCCCTTGGATTTAAGGCAGCGGAGAATTATCTTCCCCGTGCCCGTACTGATGTGGTGGGTACACCTGTGCGATCGCAGTTTCGTAGCTCCCAAAAGCTAGACTTACCTATTCCGGAAAATGTGCCCTTAATTGTTGTTGCTGGCGGTTCTCAAGGCGCTGTTGCAATCAATAAATTAGTCCGTCAGTGCGCTCCAGCTTGGCTAGAGGCAGGGGCTTGGATTGTGCATCAAACTGGAGAAAATGACCCCGAAGCAGGCACTTTTGAGCATCCTCAATACTTTTCTTTACCGTTTTATGAAAATATAGCTGGGCTATTTCAGCGAGCGAATCTAGCCATTAGTCGTGCAGGCGCTGGAACGCTGACAGAATTAGCCGTTACCCAAACGCCAGCAATTCTAATTCCCTATCCCTTCGCCGCTGAAGATCACCAGTTGTTCAATGCCGAAATTTTTGCGGAAGTGGGTGCGGCGATGGTTTTCCGTCAAGCAGAACTCACCCCTGATGTTTTAGAAGGTCAAGTGTTGAATTTAATAAATTCACCCCAAAATCTAGAACAAATGGCTCAGAGGGCTGCTTCATTGGCGGTTACAGATAGTGCAGAACGATTGGCAATTTTGATACGTCAGCTCGTTGAGGCATAGTTGGGCAAATCTAAGCTAAAACGAAAATAGATTTAAGCTTAGGTTCTGGATGTAAACTGATGAAACTCAGTATTCTGACTACTGCTGTAGTGCTGGCTGCAATGGGTTTGGCTATCCCCGTCAAAGCCCAAACGACACCTGAAACACCCTCGATTCAAACTCAGCCGAATGCCGATCAAGTTCTCCAAGCCTGTGCTAGAGATCAAGCAGACGCTTTGCCTAATCCTTATCGGGATATTCCCGCTAATCATTGGGCATTGAAAGCGGTTTTGAGTATGCATTATTGCGGTGCTTATCGAGGTTCAATTCCTCCAGAGGCAGCAAGACCCCTCCTAGAACAACTCAATCCTCAGTTATCTAACCCCAATACTCAAAGTTGATCCCAAGAGTTCATGATTT
>Ga0196963_10001690_pt1 | contig 14317 bp, 17 predicted proteins | sample S1_5metaG_FD_148600 | JGI IMG/M metagenome (GOLD analysis project Ga0196963, IMG submission 148600) | Soil microbial communities from Anza Borrego desert, Southern California, United States - S1_5 | ecosystem: Environmental > Terrestrial > Soil > Desert | place: USA: California | collected... | reverse complement strand
GTCCGCAGTGGCAGCGTCGAGGCGCGCCACGGCGGCGATGACGGTCACGGCGAGGATCAGGGCGAGGCGTCGCATGGGGGCTCCAGTCGGTGGGCGAGGTCTAACCGACGGCGGTGGGGGCGGAAGCCGTCATCCAGGCAAGGTCGGCCCGGCCGTACATGTTCGGCGACGCGAACGCCCTCGTCGGTTCCCGGTCGTTAGGCTCGCGCCATGGCCCTCTCCGCATCACCCGTCGACTGCACGATCCCCGTGATGCTGCGGTGGTGGAATGGGCGCACGACCGCCTACCGCTATGAGCCGGAGCGCGACGGAGCGCTGGCTCCGGAGCTGACCTACGACCGCGGCGACGTCGTCGGCCATTTCCGCTTCAAGCGCATGCAGGACGGGGTGTTCGTCTTCGCGCAGGTGCACTGACCGGGGCCGCCGCTGAGCCGGCGCGGCGCAGCCGATCAGCCGGCGCGGCGCAGCAGCTCCGCCTCCAGCCAGCCCCCGCGGCACCCGGCCGCGCGCAGTCCGGCCGCGATGGCGGGCACCGACTTCATCAGCGTCCACGGCATGCCGGTGCGCAGGTTCTCGATGGCGATGACGATCGGCCCGTTGTCGAGCCCGAACCAGCGGTTCGAGAACCAACCGTGGCCGCCGCACGAGCGGTTGAAGCCGCTGACCAGCCCGTAGCGGCCGAGCAGCTGCGGATGGCGACGCAGCATCGACTCGAGCGTCGCCATGCACAGCTCGGGCGCGAACGGCAGCGACGCCGCCACCGCCCATGGGTTGATCGTGCCGTCGTCGAAGCCGAACGGCGCGCCACGCGCGTAATAGCCCTCGAACTGGACGCGCTCGCCGGCGCGCATGCCGGCGAAATAGCCGGGGCCATCGCCGGCGGTGAAGCCCCAGGTGAACGCGTCGTAGCCGACGAATCCTTCCGGATTGCGCGCGGCGTAGCGGCTCTGCGCCAGCGTCGCGCGGCGGGTGTTCTCGGCGAAATCGCTGCCGCGCGACGCCAGGTAGCCGTCGGCGACGCCCTCGAGGTCGAGCCACAGGTGCGAATACTGGTGGATGAACAACGGCGCCGCGTGCAGGCGGTCCAGCCCGTCGTGGTCGAGCCAGGCATGCGCGCGCGTGGCCGCGAGCCAGCTCGACGCCGGCACCGAGCGCGTCGGCGAGCCGATCGCCAGCGCGTACATCACCAGCGCCTCGGTCCAGCCCGTGTAGCGGTGCGGGATCATGCCGCGCTCGGGCGTCCAGCCGTGGGCGAGCGCCGGCGCGTCGCCATCGCGTCCACGATGGTCGAGCGCGTGCCGCCAATCGACGCGGCGCTGGATCGCGTCGACCAGTTCGCGCAGCTCGCGCTCCTCGGCGCCATCGCCGGCGAAGTACGCCGCGGCGCACAGCAGCCCGGCGAGCAGCAGCGCGGTGTCGATGGTCGAGACCTCGCAGTCCCACATCCGCCGGCGGGTGTCCATGCGCAGGAAGTGGTAGAAGAAGCCGCGGCTGCCGATCGCCTCCGGGCCCTCGCCCTGCGCGCCGTGCGCGAAGAAGCGCGCCGCGCGCAGGCAGCGGCCCAAGGCCTCGCCGCGCGTCATCCAGCCGCGCTCGACGCCGATCGGATAGGCGGTGAGGGCGAAGCCGACCGCCGCGATCGAGCACGGCGCGCCGCGGCGCGAGTTGTCGGCGACCAGCCCGGTCGCCGGATCGGCCTCGCGAACGAAGTAGGCGAAGGCCAGGCGCTGGAGGTCGTCGAGCAGCACGGCGTCGCGGTCGGGCATGTCAGGCGAGTCTACGCCGCGGTCGATCGACGACCACGCCGTGCAGCGCCGATGCAAGCGATGCGCCGGGGTCGTGGGCCGTGCCGCCCGAGGACGGCAGACGCCGCATCGCTGGGTGATCCAATCGTTTGCATCGTTTCGCATCCAATGCTTGAAATAGCGAATAGGCCCACGACAGTCCGAACAACAAACGTTTGATCAATGACGACGATGACCCTCGCCCAGCTCGGCCGCCTGCTCGGCCTCGACACCTCGACCGTGTCGTTGGCGCTGCGCGAGAGTCCCCGCGTCGCGGCGGCGACGCGCCAGCGCGTCCGCGAGGCGGCGCGCATCCACGACTACCGGCCGAACCTGGCCGCGCGTCAGCTCGTCGGTCGGGGTCGTCCCCAGCTGATCGGCCTGGTCATGCCGGACGCGCTCAACAGCCTGGCCAGCCAGGTCGTCGCGCGCACCGCCCGGCGCTTGGCTGAACTGGCGCAGGGCGAAGGGCTCGCGCTGACCATCGCCCCGGCCAGCGCCATCGCCGACGACGATCGCCCGGGCCTGCGCCCCGACGGGCTGTTCGTCTGGGGCGACGTTCCGGCGGAACAGGCGCGGGCGCTGGCGCGCCGCCGCCCGGTCGTGGTGCTCGATCCGAACCATCCCAGCTACCGCGGGTACGGCGGGCACGCGATCGCGCTCGACAACGCCGGCGTCGGCGCGCTGCTCGCGCGGCATCTCGCCGCACGCGGCGCGCGCCGCCTGCTGATCGTCCGCTACCGTGGCGACCATCTCCAGCACCAGGACCGCTGGGACGGCGCACGCGCGGCGTGGATCGCCGACCACGCGGTGACCAGCGTCTCGATGGCGTACGAGGACGAGCTCGACGACGCGCACCTGGGGGCGTTCATCGGCGGACGCGACGGCGCCATCCTCTGCTCGGGCGACACCACCGCGCTGGTCCTGCTGCGCCGACTGCAGCGCCTGGGCCTGCGCGCTCCGGAGGACGTGCGCCTGGCCGGCGTCGATGGCGACGACACCGGCCGGATCTTCGGCCTGACCTCGGCGCGCTTCGCCAGCGAGGCGCTCGCCGAGGCCGCGTTCGCGACGCTGCGCGAGCAGCTCGCCGGCGGCGAGCCGCCGCCCGTCGTCCCCCTGCCGTTCACCCTGCTGCCCGGCGACACGACCTGAACCCCGCCAGCGAGACGACCATGCCCGTCATCAGCGACGCCCACATCGCCACCTATCGCCGCCAGGGCTTCGCCGTGGTGCCCGGCTTCCTGCCGCGCGAGGAGGTGGAGCGCGTGCGCGAGGGCTACCACGCGCTGTTCGCGCCGACCTTCGCGGACTACGCCGCCGGCCGGCGGCCGGATCGCGAGCAGGCGCTGTTCCCATGGGACCATTCGGCGATGAACCGGCTGACGCTGCATCCCGAGATCATCTCCGCCGCCGAGCGCATCATCGGCACGCCGGCGGTGCGCCTGAGCGACTGCGACATCAACGTGCGCTACGCCGGCGAGGGCCACCAGGAGCACGTCCACGTCGACCACGGCAACAACACGCTCGGTCCGGTGCGCGCCGAGGACCATGGCAACATCACCTTCGTGACGCTGCTCAGCGACGTGCTGCCGGGCATGTCGCCGACCCGGCTGTTCCCGTGGGGCAGGCCGGATTCCGAGGCGGTCGACATGGTGCTGCCGGCCGGGTCGCTGTTCCTCTATTCGACCCACACCACGCGCCACACCGTGACGCCGTTCACCGCGCCGACCGGCATGCGCGCGGCGATGTGGATCATGTACTGCCGCCAGGACCAGCCGTGGGACTGCGCGCGGCCGTTCACCTACAAGTGGTGCGGAGGGCACAAGGACGCGGCGATCAGGCGCGTCATCGCCGAGGCGACGCCGCGCCAGCTGGAGATGCTCGGGTTCCCGGCGCCGGGCGCGGCGCTGTGGACCGAGGCGTTCATCCGCGGCATGGCCGATCGCTATCCGGGATTCGACACCACCCCGTATCGCGCGGCACTCGAGCGTCGCGGGCTGGTCGCCGCCACCTGACGCAGGCTCTGCCGACGCGGCGCGGCGCGCGGCCGCACGCACGCCTCGGCTGCACAAGGCCAGGCTGTCGGCGCTCCCGCGGCGAGCGGGCGCCGGGATGCTCCCGCCCATGCCCGAACTGCCCGAGGTCGAGGTCTTCCGTCGCCTCGCCGAGCGCGGCGCGCTCAAGCGGCCGGTGGTCGCGGTGCGCGCGACGGCGGCGACGCGGATCCTCGACGAGATGTCACTGAAGTCGCTGCGCGGAGCGCTGATCGGCAAGGCCTTCACCGGCACCGATCGCCACGGCAAGCACCTGCTGCTGCGCATCGCCCGCGACGGCGTGCTCGGCATGCACTTCGGCCTGACCGGCGAGCTGGTCGCCGGCGCCGGCGAGCCGCCGGCGAAGGCGCGGCTGAGCGTCCTGCTCACCGGCGACCACCACCTGGCCGTGATCGATCCACGGCAGTTCGGGCGGGTGTCCCTGGCTCAGGACGCGCAGGCGTACCGCGCCGCGCACGCCCTCGGGCCCGACGCGCTGGCGGTCGAGCGCGGAGAATTCACGACGGCGCTCGGTCGGCGACGCGGAGCGCTGAAGGCCGCGCTCATGGACCAGTCGCTGATCGCGGGGGTCGGCAACGTCTACGCCGACGAGATCCTCTTCCAGTCGGGCCTGCATCCGCAGCGCAGCGTCGCCTCGCTCGACGAGCGCGAACGCATCGTCCTGCATCGCAACCTCCACACCGTGCTCGCGCGCGCGATCGAGCACGATGCCGACCCGGCGGCGCTGCCGCAGGGCTGGCTGCTGCCGGCGCGCAAGGCCGGCGGTGATTGCCCACGCTGCGCCACCCGCCTCGCGAGCGGCTCCGTGGGCGGCCGCACGACGTACTGGTGTCCCGGGTGCCAGGCCTCGCGGTAGGGCTCTGCGCTCGCGGCCGCGCCCGCGAGGCGTCCTGACCCCGTCGCAGGCGCACGCGCCGCGTGGTCGCGCCGCGCTGTCCGCCTCGTTCGATCGCCCTCGCACGCGTGTCGTTATGGGTTCCAGGTTGGGCGCTTCCGGCTTCGTCTGCTCAGCCCAGGCTGCGCGCCATGCCCCACACCATCCTCCATGTCGATGACAACCTCGCCGACCGCGAGATCCTGCGCGAGGCGCTGGCCGAATCCGGGGTCGAGGCCGAGCTGCAATCGGTGTCGTCGCAGGCCCAGGCGCTGCGTTTCGTCGATCGCGAGGGCGAGTTCGCCAAGGCCGCCGAGCCGGCGGCGATCCTGCTCGACCTGAGCATGCCGGGTCCCGATGGCCGCGAGCTGATGCTGCGCCTGCGCACGAGCGACCTGCACAAGCGCATCCCGCTGATCGTGCTCACCGCCTCGGCCAGCAGCCGCGACCAGCACGACGGCGAGGAGCTGGCGGACGCCTACTGGCGCAAGCCGGACACCTACGCCGGCCTCGTCACCCTGCTGCGCGACGGCCTGCCGAAGGTGCTCGGCCAGCCGTCGACGAAGGCCAGCCGCTCGCGCGCCGGGCGCTGACGGCGTCGAGGCCGCGGCAGCGAGGACGCACGACCAGGCGCCCGATCACTTCGCGACGCGCGTATAGACCAGCTCCATCGCCAACGCTTCGGTGCCGCCTTCGGGCGTGTGGTGGCTGGTGCAGATCAGCTTGTCGGCCGATTCGAGCGCCACGACGGTGCGCATGTCGAGCGGGCCACCGGTCATCGGGCAGTGCTCCACGCGGTTGCGGTAGGTGATCGTCTTCCCGCCGTCGTCGCTCTCGCCCACCATGTGCGCCATCGAGGTGGAGAAGCTGTCGCACCAGGTGGCGACGTACTTCTTCTCCAGCGTGTCGTAGCCGCTGAGGCCGAAGCCGATGAAGGCCTGGCCCATCATGTCGCCCTGATAGTCCTGCCGCACCCACCGGCCGTCGAGCATGGCGCTGAACGTCGCCGTGCCCTTCGAGATCATCGGCGGCGCTCCCGGCGCCATGTACATCGTCGACTCGACGGTCCACTCGCCGATCCACCGCTTCAACGCCTCGTGCTCGGCGCCGGTCGTGGTCATCACCGCGATGGCCTTCTCGATGTCGGCTCCCGCGGCCGCGCCCGCATCGGCTGCGCGCAGGGACAGCGGCGCCAGCGCGCTCGCGGCGGCGAATGCCAGGATGGTGAACGCGCTGCGCATCGATGTCTCCGGAGGTGCGACCGCGCATGCTGTCGCGGTGTCGAACGCGTCAAGCATCCACGCTGTCCGATCGGACACGCGCTTGCCGACGACGGTCAGCGCGACACAACTCGCCCACCGCCGCACCCGCGGCATCACCCCGGAATCCATCCATGACCGTCCTGTCCCGCTTCGCCGCGACCATGCTCGCGACCGCCGTCATCGCCTGCGCGCAGGCCAGCGATCTTCCCGATCACGCCACCGTGCAGGCCGCGCTGCGCACCATCGTGGCCGAGCAGAACGGCGGCTTTGGCCTGCAGATGTGGGCGACGCTGGTCGACCGCGACGGCACCGTCCAGGTGGTCGCGATGTCCGGCACCGACCGCGGCGACCAGTGGCCCGGCAGCCGCGTGATCTCGGCGCAGAAGGCCTACACCGCCAACGCCTTCAGCCTGCCCGGCCTGGCGCTGTCGACCGCCAACCTCTACAGCGCGGTCCAGCCCGGCGGCAGCCTGTTCGGCCTGCAGCACTCCAACCCGGTCGACGCGAAGACCGCGTACGACGGCAAGGCCGAGACCTTCGGCACCGACAAGGACGCGCTGGTCGGCAAGCGCGTCGGCGGCGTCAACGTCTTCGGCGGCGGCCTCGGGCTGTACAACTCGGCGGGCAAGCTGGTCGGCGGCATCGGCCTGTCCGGCGATTCGTCGGTCGCCGACCACGTCATCGCCTGGAAGCTGCGCAAGGCGCTCGCGCTCGACTTCATCCCGGGCGGCATCAGCACGACCGGCGACGACAACATGGTGATCGACATCGCGGACGGGAAGAGCGCCAGCGGCTGGGGACACCCGGAGACCAAGGCCGAGGCGACGACGATCGTCAACGCCCTGCCGACCTCGCACCCGGTCTCCAAGAAGAAGTGACCGCTGGCCGATGATGACGCGCGGCCCGGCGGCGTGCCGGGCCGCGCACCCGTCAGACCCGTACTGGAGTCGATGCATGCGTCACCTCGTCACCCTGCTGATCGCGCTCGCCCTGGTCCGGGGCCTGGGCGCGCACGAGCACGAGGACCACGCCGTCGTCCCGGAGACCGAGCACGCCGCGGACGCCGCCCAGGCGTTCGACGGGCCCCGCGAGAGCAAGGGCATCGCCAAGATCGAGCCGCTCGCATCGCTCGACCTGACCCAGGATTTCCCCGAACTGAAGGGCCGCCGCCTGCGCGCCCGCGTCATCCATCTCGATCCCGGCGCCGTGGTCGCGGTCCACGAGCACCAGCAGCGACCGGGCATCGCCTACGTCCTCGAAGGCGAAGTCGTCGAACGCCGCAACGACACGGATCAGCCGATCGTGCACGGGGTCGGCTCGTTCGCGATCGAGCATACCGGCGTCGTGCACTGGTGGACGAACGCGACCGGCACGCCGGCGCGAGCGCTGGTCGTCGACATCGTGCCCGAGTAGCCGTCCTGCATCGACGATCGAGCCTCGAGCCTCGAGCGTCGAGCTTCGAGCGTCGAGCTTCGAGCGTCGAGCGTCGAGCTCGCTCAGACCTGCGGCGCGCGGATCCGCAGCGCGCGCTTGAGCCCGGCGAAGCGGACGCAGAAGCCCCAGTTGCCCGCGTGCTGCGTGATCTTGAGCAGCAGCCGATTGGCGCCGGCCTTCAGACGCACCGGAACGCGTTCCTGGTCGGGCGCGACGCCGCGCATCGCGTCGAGCTTCGCCAGCACCCGATCGCCGTTGAGCCACGCCGCGACGCCGTCGTCGGAACCGACCAGCAGTTCGACGCGCTGGGCCGCGGGCGATTCGATCTCGACGCAGGCGTAGGCGAAGCACTGCTGGTTCGGCCCGAAGACGCCCTGGAGGTTGTCGCCCGGAGTGGCGATATCGATCTCGCGCGACTGCCACGCGCCCGGCAGCGCCGCGCCCGGCACCGAACAGCCCGCTTCGCCGTCCAGGGCGTCGCGCGCCCAGGGCGCGGGCAGCGGCCCGGCGAGAGCCCAGCGCGGGATGAAGTCGGAGTCGGCCACGACGTCGCCGGCGACCGAGCGCGGGAACAGGCGCAGGCGCACCGTCCGCCGACCGCGCGACTGCAACGGCCCGCGCTGGCCGTCGAGCGCCGCGGCCATGCGCGCGCCGATGCGCAGCGCCGCGCGGTTCTCGAACCAGGCGCCATCGGTGCCATCGAGCGCGATCTCGCGCCAGCACTGGAAGAACGCGCGCGCCTTGGCGTCGACGAAGCGGCGCAGCGACTGCGCGGCGCGCACCGACGGATGGTCCCACAAGGTGCCCAGTTCGATGCCGCCCGCGAAGTCGGCGGCGTCGCGCTCGGCGCGGAAGCCGCCGCTGCGCACCTGCCAGGCCCCGGCGTCGAGGCCGCGCACGACCAGGCGGATGCTCGCGAAGTCCTCGATCATCGGCAGGTGCGGCAGGATCCTGCGCGCATCGGGCTCGACGTAGAACGGCAGCTGATCGAGCTCGACCTCGATCGTGATGCCGTCCTCGTCGTGCTCGAGCCGGACCTTGCCGTCCGCGCACCGGCCCGTGCGGCGGTGCGCATCGATCACGATCTCGCGGCGCCATGGCGGCACGCCGAGGGCCTGCAGGAGGCCGTAGGCCATGACCAGGTGCCCGGCGGGCTCGGGATGGAAGCCGTCCTGCGCCATGGTGAACCCGGGCACCGACGACTTGGCGCGCGCGTCGACCTCGTTCATCAGCTCGTGCAGATCGACGCACGGCAGCTTCTCGCGCTTCGCCACCGCCAGCACGCGATCGGCCAGGACGCGCAGCCCGCGGCGGTTGTAGTCGACGCGTTCGAGGTTCGGGTTGACCACGACGTCGGCGAACCCCGGCGTCATCAGCACCACGCGCACGCGCGCCTTCTTCAGGCGCCGCACGATCTCGCCCAGGCCCTCGGCGAAGGTCTGCGCGATCGCCGCGGTCGGCGGGCAGTAGCCGCCGTCGTTCATCCCCAGGCAGATCGTCACCAGCGTCGGCTTGAGCGCGATCACGTCGCGCTCGAGGCGCACCAGCGCCTTGCCGACCGTGTCGCCGCCCCAACCGACGTTGACGAACTCGAGGCCGAGCTCCGGGTAGCGCGTCGCGAGGTAGGCCTCGACCTGGTTGGTGTACAGCTGCTGATCGGTGATCGAGTCGCCGAGGAAGACGATCCGGTCGTGTTTGCGGATCTGCAGCGAGGCGCGCGCCATGGGAGGCTCCAGGGCGGGATTCAATCGTGTGCACCACGCGATTCCAGGAAAGGGACGATGCGGGGGGCCCAGCCTTCGAGCTTCGCGCTTCGCGCTTCGAGCCTCGAGCCTCGAGCCTCGAGCCTCGAGCCTCGAGCCTCGAGCCTCCAGCCGAGCTACGCCTGGTCGCCCAACCGCACCAGCCATGGTTGGGCGCGCCAAGCCCCGGGCGTCAGCCCGAAGTGGCTGCGGAACGCGCGGCAGAAGTAGTTGGCGCCGGCGAAGCCGCAGCGCCGGGCGACCTCCTCGAGACCGCGATTGCCGTCGCGCAGATCGCGCTGCGCCTGGCGCAGGCGATGCTGCACCAGGTAGGCCTTGGGCGCGACCCCGGTCGCGGCGACGAAGGTCCGCGCCAGGTGCTCGCGCGAACAGCCGAGCTCGCGCGCCAGCGCGGCGACGTCGAAGTCCGCGCGCAGCCCCTTGCGCCGGATCAGGCCGATCGCGCGACCGACGAGCGGCGAGGTCGTCACGCGCGTGCGCGTCAGCGTCGACCCGATCGTCATCAGCACCTCGTAGAGGCGCGCCGACGCGACGTAGCGGTCCACGAGCATGCCGGCGGCGTGCTCGTGCGCGATCGCCAGCATCTGCGCGGCGACCGCGTTGTCGGCGCCCAGATCGATCACCGGCCCGTGCGCGGCGCGCACCATCTGCCAGAGCCTGAGCGCCGTCGGCCCCTGCAGGTCGAGCCACACCTGCTCGTACGGCTCGCGCGCGTGCGACGGGTAGCCGTAGCGGAAGTCGCCCGGCATGACGTCGAAGAACGCGCGGCCCGGCGTGAGCGGCGTCGCGCGGCCGGCGCGTTCGTAGAAGCCCTCGCCCGCGAGCGTCAGCTGCAGCCCGAGGTGGGGATCGTCGCGCTTGCGGCAGTCGTAGAAGTATCCGGTCTCGCGGGTGATGGTCTCGTGCCCGGAACCCACCAGCCAGATCAGCGGCTCGTCGGTGCGCGCCCACGGCTGCTCGACGCGCAGGTCGGTCACGATGGTGGTCAGGCGCATGGCATCACGAACGTACTATCATCCTCACCCCATTGCCATGGATAGCCGTGTTCGACGGTCAATCTGCGATTCATAGCCCGGCCAGCGACCATCACGTAAGCCTGACCGGCACCTAGGAGCATCCATGTCCAGCACCACCGCCCGCGGCCCGGTCATCGCCTTCGTCGGGGGAGGAAGCGCCAAGTTCGTGTCCGAGGTCGTGCGCGACATCTTCACCTATCCCGCGCTCGCCGGCAGCCGGATCCGGCTGATGGACGTCGACCCGGAGCGCCTGTCGCGCGGGCGTCGCATCGTCGAGAAGCTGATCAACGAGTTCCAGGTGCCCGCGACCGTCGAGGCCACGCTCGACCGCCGCGCCGCCGTCGCCGGCGCGGACGTGGTCGTGGTCACCATCATGGTCGGCGGCTTCAAGCACTACGAGTCGGACGCGCGCATCCCGATGCGCTACGGCGTGCTGCCGACGGTCGGCGACACCATCGGACCCGGCGGCGTCTTCCGCCTCGTCCGCACCGCGCCGGTGCTGCATGGCCTGGCGCAGGATCTCGCCGAGCTGGCGCCGGACGCCTGGGTTCTGAACTACGCGAATCCCATGGCGATGAACACCTGGACGCTGATCGCCGCGGGCCACCGCCGCACGATCGGCCTCTGCCACAGCATCCAGGGCATGTACCGCGCCCTCGCCGACTGGGCGGGCGTGCCTGCGGACGAGGTGCGCTTCACCGCCGCCGGCATCAACCACGTCAACTTCTACCTCTCGCTGACCCACAACGGCCGCGACCTGTATCCCGCCGTGCTCGCCGCCGAGCAGGCGGTGCTGGAGAAGCATCCCAACGAGAAGGTCCGCTTCGAGCTGCTGCGCCGCCTCGGCCACTTCCCGGCGGAGGGCGCCGAGCACCAGAGCGAGTACTACGGCTGGTTCCGCAAGGATCAGCGCCGCGCCGACGAGCTGGCGTCCGAGACCATGTGGGGCTTCCGCTTCGACTCGGAGGTCAACCAGTGGCTGCGCGACCACGTCGATGCGCAGATATCCGGGGAGAAGCCAATCTGCCGCACGCGCGGCCACGAATACGGCTCCGGCATCGTCAACGCGCTGGTCTCGGGCGAGGCGATGTCCTTCTACGGCAACGTCCGCAACGACGACCTCATCGATAACCTGCCTCGCGGGTCGGTGGTCGAGGTGCCGTGCCTCGCCGACGCCAACGGCGTCTTCCCGTGCCGCATGGGGCGCATCCCGACCCAGCTCGCCGCGGTGATGACGCCGCACGTGCACGTGCACGAACTCGCCGTCGAGGGCGTGCGCCGCAAGAGCCGCGATCTGATCCGCATGGCGATCCAGGCCGATCCGCTGACCCAGGCGGTCTGCACGCTGCCGCAGATCGAGGCGATGGTCGACGACCTGTTCGTCGAGAACGCGGCCTACGTCGGCGACTGGCCGACGCGGCGCTCCGCGGTCGCGGTCGGGGGCTGATCAGCCCTCGTCGCGCTCGGCGTCCTCGTCGAAGCGCGGCGCCTCGCCCTCGGGGATGAAGCCGAGCGAGCGGCACCACCGCTGGGCCTCGTCACGGGTCTGGAACACGCGTTCCGGCACATCCGGCACGTTGCCGTTGGGCTCGGCGTGCCAGCCGTCGGCGCGCAGGACGATGCGGTAGGCGATGGTATCCATCGGGGCGATCTCCAGCCCGCCATCGTACGCGGACGCCACCGCGCCTAGAACTGCGCGGGGCATGCGCGTACGCCGCCGCCGGCGCCGCCCGATGTCGTCAATTCGCCGGCCGGGGCCGGGACGGCACGCACGCCAGCAACGCGCGGCAGGCGGCGGCGGCATCGGCGTTGACCGCCTGCCATTCATCACGCAGCGGCTTGGTCGGCGCTGGCATCAGGGCGGCGATCGGATCGGCGATGGTCGACACCGGCGGCAGCGGCGCTCGTGACGCCGGCGCGACCGCGGGCGGATGCGCGGTCAGCACGGGGGCGGTCGCGCCCTCGGGATCGGCGCGCATGACCAGCGCGGCGATCGCGAGGACGGCGGCGAGAGCGGGGATGAGCGGCCACCACGACCGCGGCGACGACACCGGTTCGCGGCGCTCGCGCGGCGTCGCCTGCACGGCGGCGATCACGCCCTGGACGAGGTCGGCGGGCGCGCGGGAGGGCGTGGCCGCGGCGTCGGCGCGCAGGCGTTGTTCGATCTGGCTCATGGTCGGACGGCTGGTCATGGCGCATGTCCTGCGGCGAGGCCGGCGGCGGCGCCGTCGGCGGTGACGAGCTTGGCGAGCCTGGCGCGGGCGCGATGGACGATCACCCGGGCGTGCAGCGAGGTGACGCCGAGGACCTGCGCCACGCCGCGCATGTCCTGCTCCTCGGCGTAGTACAGCCACAGCGCGTGGTAGTCGCGCTCGGCCAGGTTCTCGCGCGCGACCGCCCACAACCCGGCCGGGCGCGCGTCGTCGGCCTCGCCGGGCTGGGCGGCGGCGCCGACCGCGTCCTCGGCCAGCGGCACGTGCGGGCGGCGCGATTCGCGCGCGCGCAGGTTGAGCGCCAGGCGGTGGGCGATGGTGTAGAGCCAGGTCGAGAAGGCGTACTTCGGGTCGAAGCGGTCGAGCGCCCGCCACGCGCGCAGGAAGGTCTCCTGGACCAGGTCGCGCGCGTCCTCGGCGCCGACGCCGCGCGCGCTGAGGAAACGGAACAGCCGGTCGGCGTACAGGCGGACCAGCTCGGCGAACGCGCGTTCGTCGCCGGCCTGGGCCTGGGCGACGAGCGCGCGCGGATCGTCGGTCACGGCGGCCGTCACCTCAGCGCTCCGGCACCGCCGCCGGCGCCGTCGGGGTCACCTTGCCCTGCAGGTCGGGATGCTGGCGCAGCGTCCCGACCGGGCAGCTCGCGCTCAGGCGCACGGTGCGGTCGGCGGCGGCGACCCGCAGGCTGGCGACCAGCGCCGCCCCGACCGGGTCGGCCTTCGGATCGCTGCTCAGCTGAGCCAGGGCGAGCAGGCCGTTGGCCAGCTTGGTCAGCTGCTCGGCGCTGGCGGCGTCGGTCGCGGTCAGGGCGACCTCGGCGACCAGCGCGCCGTCCTTCTCCGCCAGCGTCGCCCAGCCCGCCTGCACGTTCTTGAACGCGGCCGCGTCGTTCTTGCCGGCGGTCAGCGCGGCGAGGTCCTCCGCCTGGGCCCAGGCGATGACGCCCGGCCCGGCAATGGTCGGCGGGCTGAAACGCGGCGCGCGATTGCCGATGGCGTCGATCGCCTGCTTCAGCGCCGGCTCTCCCGAGGTGAAGGCGAGCAGGTCGCTGCCGAGGAACGCGGCGAACACGAACGGCTTGCCCGGCTTGTCCTGGTCGCGCCAGCGGTGGACCCCGACGCCGCCGTGGTCGCTCAGGGCGTAGCCATCGACCGCGCGGACGAGGGTGACGAGGCGGTTCTGGTCGAAGCGTCCCTGCAGGAACAGCACCGCCTGCTGCTCGCCGGGTCCAGAGCCCGCGACCGCGGCCGAGACCAGATCCTTCAGCGGATCGAATCCGGTGATGGCGGTCAGCGCGGCCATCTTCGCCGACACGTCCGGCGAGGCGAGCACGTCGCGCACCAGGCGGCCGAACTCCCCGGCGAAGGCGGTGGTGCCGTCCACGTGCACGAACCACTGGGTGTCGGCCGGCAGCTGGCCGAGGTCCATCGCCGGGGCCCGCGCGACGAGGGTGGCGGACAGGGCGAGGACGCTGGCGGCGGCGAGGGCGATGCGGCGCATGGGGGCTTCCTCGGAAGGGTATACTCGTTCTACCGGCACGCGCAGTCGGGTTACAGCTGCGGGATATCCGGCCTGCGTGCGCAACCTTTGCACTCGTACCGGGCGGCCCTGGGCGACGGCGCTTACGATGCGTGCCGGGAGAAGCGTCATGGCCCTGCCGCACCGCATCATCCGTCACCTGGACGAGGTCTGGCTGGTCGAGGGCCTCGAGGACGAGGTCGACATCCCCTTCGCCACCGCCGACGAGGCCGTCGCGTGGTGCCGTGAGCACGGCTTCGAGCCCGAGGTCGACGCCGAGGACGATCTGCACGCCGGTCATGCGCGCGATGGCGCGCGCGACGTGATGCCGGACGTCGAGCGCGACCCGTCGCCGCGCTGACGGGACTCCGGCGACTCAGCCGCGTGTCAGGCCGGCGA
>Ga0196963_10001688_pt1 | contig 14327 bp, 12 predicted proteins | sample S1_5metaG_FD_148600 | JGI IMG/M metagenome (GOLD analysis project Ga0196963, IMG submission 148600) | Soil microbial communities from Anza Borrego desert, Southern California, United States - S1_5 | ecosystem: Environmental > Terrestrial > Soil > Desert | place: USA: California | collected... | reverse complement strand
TTGACGGATCGACGCCTAGTCCATGCCCTGGAACGACAACGCCAACCCCGGACCCTGGGGTTCGCCGCCGCCGGAAGACGACAAGCCGGAATCCGGGCGCGAAGAGCCCCGACGTCCGCAACGCAACCCGCCGCCCCGCCGCCCCGGCCCTCAGGGCGAAGGGGTCGATCTCAATGAAGTGCTCGAGCGCTGGACGGCGCGGCTGCGCGGCCTGCTGCAGGGCGGCCCCGGCGGCGGCTCTCCGGCCGGCGGCCCGAACATGGCCCGGCTGCTCCCGATCGCGGGCGGCGTCGGCGTGGTGCTGCTCCTGCTATCCGGCGTGGTCATTGTCGGTGAGCGAGAGCGAGCAGTGGTCACCACCTTCGGCGCCTGGACGGCGACCTACGGCCCGGGGATCGGCTACCGATTCCCCCTGATCCAGGGTGTGACCAGGGTGCCGATGACCCTGCAAAAGACGCCGATCGGCGGCACCACCAACGCGCCCCTGCTGCAGGAAAGCCTGATGCTGACCGGCGATGAGAACATCGTCGACCTGAAGTTCACGGTGAACTGGCGAGTGTCGGATCCCGGCAAGTACCTGTTCAATGTCCGGGAAGCCGACGCGACCCTCAAGGCCGTCGCTGAGAGCGCCATGCGCGAGGTTGTCGGCCAAAGTCAGCTGAACCCGATCCTGTCCACCGGCAAGGCCAACGTCCAGGTAAACGCCGCTGCCCTGATGCAACGGGTGCTCGACTCCTACGACGCCGGCATCATCATCGACAGCGTGCAGATCGAGGACGCCCAGCCCCCCGGGCCGGTCGTCGCCGCCTTCCAGGACGTCGCAACCGCCGGCCAGAACAAGCAGACGGCAATCAACGAGGCCCAGGGCGACGCCGCCCGCATCCGGCAGGAAGCGCTCGGGTACAAGGCCCAGGTCGTCAATGAGGCGCGGGGCGAGGCGCAACGCTTCAGCCAGCTCTACGAGCAGTACCGTCTGGCGCCCGCGGTGACGCGGGACCGGCTCTACATCGAGACCATGGAACGGGTTTTGGCCAAGTCGAACAAGGTGATCATCGACGGCAAGGGCGTCACCGCGCCGATCGTGCTGTCGCCGGACGTGTTCAGGCCGAAGGTCGGCGCCCAGGCGCAGGCCCCGGGAGCCAGCCAATGAACCAGAGCCGTCTCATGCTGCTGGCGGTCGCCGTCGGCGCCGTCCTGCTGGTGGTCAGCCAGACCTTCTATATCGTCGACCAACGATCCCAGGCCCTGATCATTCGCCTCGGCGAGGTGGTGCGGGTGGTGAATGCCCCCGGTGAAGATAAGCCGGGCCTGCAGGCCAAGTTTCCCTTCGTGGAAAGCTATGTCCTGTTCGACAAGCGCAACCAGTCGCTGGAAGCCCTCGAACGGGAAGTCATCGCCAGCGACCAGGAACGCTTGGTCGTCGATGCCTACCTGCGCTACCGGATCCGCGATCCCCTGCGCTTCTACAAGTCGCTCGGGGCCCAGGACGTGGCCGGCCAAAGCCTGCTCCTTCGTCTGAACGCCGCCCTGCGGGAGGAACTCGGCCGGGCCTCCTCCGACGCCATCATCTCCGATCAGCGGCCGGCCATGATGCGGGCGATCCGGGACAACCTCTCGCGCCAGGCCCGGGTTTCGCGACTGGGCATCGAGGTGATCGACGTGCGAATCCGCCGGGCCGACCTGCCGCAGGCCAACCAGGCGGCGGTCTACAGCCGCATGGAGGCGGCCCGGAAGCAGGACGCCACCCGCATCCGCGCCGAGGGCGCCCAGCAGAAGCGCGAGATCATCGCCACCGCCACCGGCGACGCCGAGCGCATCCGAGGCGAAGGCGACGCCGAACGCGCCAAGCTGTTCGCAGAGAGCTTCGGCAAGGACCCGCAGTTCGCGGCCTTCTACCGCTCCATGCGGGCCTACGAGACCAGCATGGGCCAGGGCGACGCCACCCTGGTGCTGTCCCCCGACAGCGAGTTCTTCAAGTACTTCGGGCGGGGCCCGGGCGCGCAATAGTTCCGAGCCGCCGTGACTTGCGTCACGGCGGACTCACCTCCTGATTGCAATCCTCCCTGGGATCGGCGACGGTTTCGTCCGTCGCGATCAGGGAGGTATTCAGGTGCCCCAAGAGTCCGCCCAGTTCGAGAACAATCCGGAAGACCGCGGCGTCGAGGGGCTGTTCAACTCGCCCAAGTACGACAAGGACGGCGTCGGCCTGGCCTTGTCCGGGGGCGGCTACAAGGCTGCGGCCTATCACCTGGGCGGTTTGATCCGGCTCAATGAGCTGGGCTGGCTGCCGAAGATCGAGCGCATCTCCAGCGTTTCCGGCGGCTCGATCACCGCCGGCTACCTGGGGCTCAAATGGAAGGAGCTCGATTTCCAGGACGGGGTGGCGACCAATTTCGCCGACAGGATCGTCGCGCCGCTGCACGACTTCCTGACCAACGAGAACATCGACATACCGCAGGGGCTGCTGGGACTGCTGCTGCCCTTCCGCTCCGCCGCCGACGGCGTGGCCGAGGCCTACGCCAGCAAGCTGTTCAAGGCCGCGACACTTCAGGACCTGCCCAAGGCCGGCGAGGGCCCACGGTTCGTGCTGCTGGCCACCAACTACGAGCTCAACTCGCTGTGGCGCTTCTCGCAGCCCTACGCAGCCGACTACCGGGTCGGCCAGATCCTGGAGCCCAGGTTCCCCCTGGCCCGGATCGTCGCGGCCTCCTCGGCCTTCCCGCCCTTCTTCTGCCCGCTGAAGCTCGACCTCAAGGGCCACACGGTGACCAGGACCCCGGGCGCGGACCGCAGCACCGGCCGGTTCGCCAAGGAGGCGCTGCTGTGCGACGGCGGCATCTACGACAACCTGGGGCTGGAACCGATCGTCAAGCGCTTCGGCACCCTGCTGGTCAGCAACGCCGGCAACGACTTCGAGGAGGACGAGGCGCCGAGCAACTGGGCTGGGCTGATGCTGCGGATCATCTCGATGATGCACCGCCAGGCCGAGAACAACCGCCAGCGACCGCTGATGATCCTCGGCCGCGCCAAGGCGCGGACGATCGCCTACTGGCCGCTGCGCAACGACCACGCCGACTATCCGGTCAAGTCCCCCACGGACTTCAGTGACCGCGACAGGGAAGAGGCCCAGGCCGAGAAGGTCCGCCTCTGGTCGCTGGGCGAGAAGGCTTTCCAGCGGCTGGTCAACCACGGCTACCAGCTCAGCGACGCGGCGACCCGGTCCTACCTCGGCATCGCCGACCCGCCCCCGTCCAAGCTGCCGTTCTGAGGCTCCGAACGTGACCTACAGCGCCCCCGCCGCCCGCAGGCTCCGCGTCTACGCCTTCGACCCTCAGGCCGCGCTGAACCTGGGTTCAGCCAAGTTCGGCCACGCCACCATCTCGCTGGCCTGGAACGATCCTGGCGACGGGGAACTCAGGCCCGGGCCGGTCAACGACTACCTCGAGGTCATCGACGTCGATCCGGCCAGCCAGCAGTTCTACGAACCCGTCGACCTCGACGCCAAGGAAGTGCTCGCCCAGGACGGCCTGACCCCCTCGGAGGGCGACCCCCGCTTCCACCAGCAGATGGTGTTCGCGGTGGCGATGAAGACCATCAAGCTGTTCGAACGGGCTCTGGGCCGAAAGGTGATCTGGGCCCCGCGCTGGGATCCGGAGACCAACACCTACCTGCCGACCCGCAAATTGCGGGTCTATCCCCATGCCTTGCGCGAGGCGAACGCCTACTACAGCCGCAACAAGAAGGCGCTGCTGTTCGGCTATTTCAACGCCCCCAATCGTTCAGCCGGCGCCGACTGGATCTTCACCGCCCTGTCGCACGACATCATCGTGCACGAGACCACCCACGCCATCCTGGACGGCCTGCACCGCCGGTATGCAGAGGCGACCAGCGAGGACAGCCTGGCCTTCCACGAGGCCTTCGCCGACATCGCCGCCCTGTTCTCACACTTCCAGCTCTACGAGGCGGTCTACGAATACGTCGACCGCCAGCGCGGCGCCCTGGACCAGACCAGCCTGTTGACCGGCCTGGCCGCACAGTTCTCTTCCGGCACCACCGGCCACCCGAGCCTGCGGGAGTTCATCGACGCCAAGCCCGACCAGGACCTGCTGCAGCGGACCCGGGAGCCTCACGCGCGCGGGGCCATCCTGGTCGCGGCGGTGTTCGACGCCTTCCTCAGCATCTACAAGGCCCGCACCGCCGACCTGATGCGGCTCAGCGGCGCCGCCGCTCGTCCCGACCAGCCGATGCATCCGGATCTGGCCGCGCGGCTGACCGTCGAGGCCACCAAATGCGCCGACCATGTGCTGCGCATGTGCATCCGGGCCCTTGACTACCTGCCGCCGGTGGACGTGCGGTTCGGCGAGTTCCTCCGGGCGGTGATCACCGCCGACACCGACCTGATCCCGGACGACCGGCTCAACTACCGGCTGGCCTTCGTCGAGGCCTTCCGCCGGCGCGGCATCTTCGCCGAGCAGTGCCTGTCGATGTCGCCCGACAGCCTGCTGTGGGAGCAGCCGAACATCGAGACGGCCGGCAATCTGCTGGACACCCGAGACATCCTGCAGGTCGGGCTGAACCTGATGCCGGAATACAATCGCGAGAAGATCGCCCGGACCGCAGAGTCCAACCGCAAGAAGATCTGGTACTGGCTGGTGCAGCCGGAAATGCGGGTAAAGGCGGGCGTCGACCTCAGCGACGACGACCTCAAGGCCTTGCTGGCCCGGGCGCGGCAGGTCGTTTCGGAGGACTGGCCCGAAACCGGCGGCTCGGAGTCCTGGGACACCTTCCTCAGCCGGGACGGCCTCAAGCTCGCCGCCCTCGGCTTCACGGGGCCTGACCTCACGGCGCTGTGCGCCGCGATGAGCCGACCCATCAGCCACATCGACCGTTGGGAGCTCTTCTTCCACGCCGTGGCGAGGCAGAAGAATGTGGAGCCCGCGCGTATGGTGGACGAGGCCTGGGAAGACGCGCTGGGCATTCGATTCTCACGTCGGCAGGACGCCCCCCTCAACACCATCCAGGGCCGCAACGAGGGTCTGAACGTCGAGGTCCACAGCGTGCGCACCACGCGCCGCGCCGGGCCGGACGGCCAGGACATCCGCCAGCTCGTCATCGAGGTCACCCAGAAGCGGCGGGGCTATTTCCACACGGGAGACCAGAGCGACCAGGACGCCGGCATCGGGTCGCCCACCGCCGAGGACTTCACCTTCCGCGGCGGGGCGACGATGATCATCGACCTGCGAGAGGGGGAGTTGCGCTACATCATCCGCAAGCGCATCGACGATGACAGCCGGCTGGCCGAGCAACGAGCCTTCCTCTCGGCGCCGAGCGACCTGGGGTTCACCTACGACCAGGCGCGCACTGGCGAGCCGTTCGCCCTGCTGCACCGGCATTGAGGAGGCGGCGATGTTCTCGAAGTCGGGTACGGCCGGAACCATCACCATCCGCATGTACCGCGGCCTGCTGGGCGACTGCTTCCTTCTCACCCACCGGGTCGGCAAGCGGTCCTTCAAGGCCCTGATCGACTGCGGCGTGCTGCAATGCATCGGCGCCACCAAGCCGGCCACCGAGGCCGCCCTGAACCACATGCAGACCGTGGCGGCCGATCTGAAGGCGCACACCGGCGGCAAACTCGACCTGATGATCGCCACCCACGCCCACTACGACCACCTGTCCGGCTTCATCGTGGCCTTCGACATCCTCAGCCAACTTGAGATCAAGGCTCTATGGCTGGCCTGGACGGAGAATCTCGACGATCCCTGGTCCAACGCCCTGCGCCAGAAAGGCGTCAGCGCCCGCACGGCGATCAAGACGCTGCTGGACGAGGCGGAGGCGGCCAAGGGCGGAGGGCGGGCCGACCATCCGCTGGCCCTGGCGGCCGACGATCCCCGGATGACAGCGCTTGCCGACCTGATGCAGTTCTACGGCGAGATCGAACCGGTGCGGGCCCCGGGCGTGCTGGCCGCCGCCGCTGCGGGTCCGGTCGACCTGACGAAGACGCCGCGCAGCTGCGAGGGCGTGATCGAATGGCTCAAGGCCAAGACGGGCGCCGCCAATGTCCGGTATCTGGAGCCGGGGGAAATGGTCGAATTCGGGGTGGACCGGTCGATCAAGGCCCATGTCCTCGGACCACCGCGCGACATCGACCGGCTGAAGCAGATGGACCCGAAGGCCGGGGCCGCCAAGGAGGTCTATCTGGTCGATCCGACCGACAGCAAGCTCATAGAGACGGTGCTGAAGTTCCAGGCCGCCGACCCGGCCAGGCCGGTGCTGACCGACCTGCCCTTCTCGCGCCGGTTCGCGACCACGCCGGACCAGCGCCGGACGTTCGAGACCTATGACCTCTATAACGGCCTGACCGAGGATCCGAGGGCCACTCCGGAAGAACGCATGGTCCTCAAGGCCGAGGCCGACTCCCGCCGGATCGACACCGAATGGCTGGGCTCCGCCGAGGCCCTGGCGCTGAAGGTCGACGGGGACGTCAACAACACCTCCCTGGCCCTCGCCTTCGAACTGCCGGACGGCGAGGTGCTGCTGTTCCCGGCCGACGCCCAGGTCGGCAACTGGCTGTCCTGGCGAGACCAGACCTACCCCAAGCCCAAGGACAAGGACGGACCCGAGGGCGTGACTGTCGATGACCTTCTGAGCCGTGTGATCTTCTACAAGGTCGGCCACCATGCCAGCCACAACGCGACCTTGCGGGAGCACGGCCTGGAGAAGATGAAGAGCCCCCACCTGGCCGCGATGATCCCGGTGGTCAGGGCCGTGGCCGCCGAGCAGAAGTCGAAGACCAATCCCAAGGGCTGGTCGATGCCTTACCCCGGCCTGTTCGAACGCCTGAACGAGCTTGCGAACAAGCGGGTGCTCACGGGGGACGGGGTGCGGGCGGAAGAGAAGGCCGCCTTCGCCGACTCGGTGTTCGGCTTGAGGTATCCCAAACGGCGCGGCGATGCGCTGTGGGTCGAACTGACCTATCCGCGCGATCCTACGGCGCGAACTGCTCCTCGGAATACCCCTGGAAATAGAGCAAGGCCGTAAGGTCGGCGTGGTCGACGCGGGCGTGGGCCTGGGCCGCGACCACCGGCTTGGCCCGATAGGCCACGCCCAGGCCGGCGGCCTCGATCATCGCCAGGTCGTTGGCCCCGTCGCCGACCGCCAGGGTCTCCCACGGCTGCAGGCCGAGCGCCGCCGCCTCGCCCTGCAGCGCCGCCAGCTTGGCCTCGCGGCCCAGGATGGGCTCGCCGACCAGGCCGGTAAGGCCCAGGGCGTCTTCCATCAGGGTGTTGGCCCGGTCCTCGTGGAAGCCCGCGGCGGCGGCCACTCGCGAGGTGAAGAAGGTGAAGCCGCCGGAGACCAGCAGGCAGCGGGCGCCGTTGGCCGCCATGGTGCGGACCAGGGTGCGGGCGCCGGGATTGAGCCGGACGCGCTCGTCGTAGCAGCGTTGCAGCGCCGTCAGATCCAAGCCCTTGAGCATGGCCACCCGCTCGCGCAGGGCCCCCTCGAAGGCCAGTTCGCCGCGCATGGCCCGCTCGGTGATCTCCGAGACCTGGGCCTTCACCCCGGCGAAATCGGCCAGTTCGTCGAGGCATTCGCAGCCGATGATGGTCGAGTCCATGTCGGCGACCAGCAGCCGCTTGGCGCGCTGGGCCGCCGCCTGGACACAGATGTCGACAGGCAGATCCTCCAGCAGGATGGCCAGCTGTTCGCGGGTCTGGGCCAGGTCGCCATCGGACTCAAGATCGACCGCGCCGGCGCCGAGTCGTCGGGGCTCGCCGGCCTCGGTCTCCTGGCGCACGCGCGGGATGGCTGCCGAGACGGCTTGCGGATCGGGGCTGACCAGGGTGATGGATAGGCGCATGGAACCCCGCATCTGGCTGATCGCCGGACCCACCGCAAGCGGCAAGTCCGCCCTGGCCCTGCGCCTGGCCCGGGAAACCGGCGCTGAGATCGTCAACGCCGACGCCCTGCAGCTCTACGCCGACCTGAGGGCGCTCAGCGCCCGGCCGACCCCCGAGGAGGAGCTCCAGGCGCCGCACCACCTGTTCGGCGTCGCGGACGGCGCCGACGGCTGGAGCGTCGGCCGCTGGCTGCGGGCGGCGGGCAGGCTGATCGATGAGATCAATGGCCGGGGTCGGCCGGCCGTCCTGGTCGGCGGGACGGGGCTCTACTTCAAGGCCCTGACCGAGGGGCTGGCCGAGGTGCCGCCGATTCCCGGGGCGGTGCGCGATGCCGAGGAGGCGCGGTTCGAAGCCGAGGGCGAGGCGGCGGCCCGGGCCCGGCTTCGCGAGGCCGACCCGGCCGCGGAGGCCCGCATCGCGTCGGGCGACCGGCTGCGGCTGACGCGGGCGCTGGAAGTGGCGGTCGCGACCGGCAGGCCGCTCAGCGACTGGCACGCGGAGACCCGCGGCCTGCTGGCCCCGGACGCTTGGCGCGGCATCGCCCTCGAACCCCCTCGGGACGCGCTCTACGCCCGCTGCGACGCGCGGCTCGCCGCCATGCTGGAGGCCGGCGCCCTGGAGGAGGTGGCGGCGCTTGCCGCGCGCGGCCTCGATCCGCGCCTGCCGGTGATGAAGGCGGTTGGGGTGCGGGAATTCGCCGCCTATCTCGCCGGAGAGGTCCCGCTCGAAAGGGCTCTGGACGACGCCCGGCGCGAAACCCGCCGGTACGCCAAGCGCCAGCTCACCTGGCTGCGGAACCAGATGCCGGACTGGCCTCGGGCGCGGAGCCTTGCGCCCGAGCAACAGTGGGCGGAATTGGAACAAACTTGCGCCAGCCGGTGACTTGACGGCCTCCTGCGCGCGTGGCATGAACTAAATCGTGGATTTGGAGCAAACTTCGTGCGCATCGTGAGCATCGTACTTACCTAGCGGCCGAGCGTGGCGTGTCCCCAGCACGCCGCTCAAGGCCGCATGCGCCAAGGCCCCCCGCGGGCCTTTTTTGTTGCCCCGATGACTGAGACCTCCCGATGACCGACCAGCAGACCGCCACCCCCAGAGCTTCCTCGCAATCCGCGATCCAGCTGGACACCCTGACCGGGGCCGAGATGGTCGTGCGCGCGCTCCTCGACCAGGGAGTCGAGGTGCTGTTCGGCTATCCGGGCGGGGCGGTGCTGCCGATCTACGACGCCCTGTTCCAGGACAACGAGGCGCACGGCGACCGCCTGCGCCACATCCTGGTCCGCCATGAGCAGGGCGCGGCCCACGCCGCCGAGGGCTATGCCCGCTCGACCGGCAAGCCGGGCGTGGTCCTGGTCACCAGCGGCCCGGGCGCCACGAACGCCATCACCGGCATCGTCGATGCGCTGATGGACAGCATTCCTATGGTGGTGCTGACCGGCCAGGTGCCGACCCACCTGATCGGCACCGACGCCTTCCAGGAGGCCGACACGGTCGGCATCACCCGCGCCTGCACCAAGCACAACTACCTGGTGAAGGATGTCCGCGACCTGCCGCGCATCCTGCACGAGGCCTTCCACATCGCCACCAGCGGCCGGCCGGGCCCGGTGCTGATCGACATCCCCAAGGACGTCCAGTTCGCCCGTGGCGCCTACCAGGGGCCTGGCGAGGTCACCTTCGGCCACGGCTACGCCCCCAGGACCAAGGGCGATCCGGCCCGCATCGCCGAGGCCGCCCGGCTGATCGCCGGCGCCCAGCGGCCGATCTTCTATACCGGCGGCGGGGTGATCAACGCCGGCCCGGCCGCCGCGGCCGCCCTGCGCGAGCTGGCGGCCCTGACCGGCGCCCCGGTGACCTCGACCCTGATGGGCCTTGGCGCCTTCCCGGCCGCCGATCCGGCCTGGCTGGGGATGCTGGGCATGCACGGAACCTTCGAAGCCAACAACGCCATGCACGATTGCGACGTGATGATCTGCGTCGGCGCTCGGTTCGATGACCGGGTGACCGGGCGGCTCGACGCCTTCTCGCCCGGCTCGAAGAAGATCCACATCGATATCGACGCAAGTTCGATCAACAAGAACGTACGCGTCGACATCGGCATCGTCGGCGACGCAGGCTCGGTGCTGACCGACCTGATCGCCGCCTGGCGCGCCGGCGGCTACCGGCCCAACCGCGAGGCGCTGGGCGAATGGTGGCGACAGATCGACGGTTGGCGGGCCCGCCAGTGCCTGCGCTATGCGCCGAGCGCGACCACCATCAAGCCGCAGTACGCCATCGAGCGACTGTACGCCCTGACCCGCGACCGCGACGCCTACATCACCACCGAGGTCGGCCAGCACCAGATGTGGGCGGCCCAGTTCTACCGGTTCCAGGAGCCCAACCGCTGGATGACCTCCGGGGGCCTCGGCACCATGGGCTACGGCCTGCCCGCCGCCGTCGGCGCCCAGCTGGCGCACCCGGACAGCCTGGTCATCGACATCGCCGGCGAGGCCAGCATCCAGATGTGTATCCAGGAGCTGTCGACGGCGGTGCAGTACGACCTGCCGGTCAAGGTCTTCATCCTCAACAACGAATGGATGGGCATGGTCCGCCAGTGGCAGGAGCTGCTGCACGGCCAGCGCTACAGCCACAGCTATTCCTCCAGCCTGCCTGACTTCGTGAAGCTGGCGGAAGCCTACGGCGCCAAGGGCATCCGCTGCGCCGACCCGGCCGAGCTGGACGCCAGGATCCAGGAGATGATCGACCATCCCGGCCCGGTGATCTTCGACTGCCGCGTCGAGAAGGCCGAGAACTGCCTGCCGATGATCCCGTCCGGCAAGGCGCACAATGAGATGATCCTGCCCGAGGAGCTGGATGACCTGGGATCGGTGATCGACGAAGCGGGGCGCAGGCTCGTCTGATGACCCTCCCGGCCCAACCCGCTTCCGCCTACGACCTCGCCCATGAGACCGAGGCCGAGCAGCTCGCCACCTTCGCCCTGCTCGTCGACAACGAGGCGGGCGTCCTGCACCGGGTGGTCGGGCTGTTCGCCGCGCGGGGCTACAACATCGAGAGCCTCACCGTCGCCGAGACCGACCGCAAGGCCCACACCAGCCGGATCACAATCGTCACCCGCGGCGCCCACCATGTGCTCGAGCAGATCGAGGCACAGCTGGAAAAGGTGGTCAGCGTCCGGCGGGTGCATGACGTCACCCGCGACCCCAACGGCGTCGAGCGGGAACTGGCCCTGGTCAAGGTCAAGGGCAGCGGGGCGGACCGGGTCGAGGCCCTGCGGGTGTCGGAGATCTTCCGCGCGAAGGTGATCGACACCACTTCCGAGAGCTTCGTCTTCGAGATCACCGGCGCGCCCGGAAAGATCGACAGTTTCGTCGAACTGATGCGCCCGCTGGGCCTCGTCGAGCTGTCCCGCACCGGGGTGCTGTCCATCGAGCGCGGACCCAACGCCATGTAGGGAGCCGCCTGCCGGCGGGGACGTTGTCCTTCCGACCCCAACCGGAGGCACCCCGTGAGCGAGCTCGACCTCAAGGACATCGCCAAGAAATTCAAGCACATCGACATCGCCATCCTGACGACCAAAGCGCCCGACGGCTCTCTGGACGCCCGGCCGATGAGCAACAACGGCGAGGTCGACTACGATGGGGATTCCTACTTCTTCACCTGCGACGAGAAGCGGGTCATCGCCCAGATCGAGCGGGATCCGAACGTCAACCTCGGCTACACCGGCAAGCATGGCTTCTGGGCCTCGGTCGATGGAACCGCCGAACTGATCCGCGAGAAAGCCAGCTTCGCCGACCACTGGAGCAAGGATCTCGATGCCTGGTTCGAGGACGGCGTCGACACCCCCGGCCTGACCATGATCAAGGTCCGCGCCGACAAGGTCCGCTACTGGGACAAGATGGATGAGGGCGAGCTGACCCTGTAGGCGTCGGGCCGCGCGCCGTCACCGGCGCGCGGCCCGGGCGCTCAGGTTCCGACCCGCATCAGGTTGAAGCGGAACAGCAGCCCGGCCAGCGCCGCCCCGATGGCCGGGGCCACGAAGAACAGCCACAGCTGGGCCAGGGCCTCACCGCCGACCAGCACCGCCGGACCGAAGCTGCGGGCCGGGTTGACGGACACGCCGGTGACCTGGATGCCGACGATGTGGATCACCGCCAGGGTGATGCCGATGCCGAGGCCCGCGAACCCGGGCGCCGAGCCGGCCCCGGTCGAACCCAGGATCACGATGACGAACAGGGCCGTCATCACGACCTCGAAGATCAGCGCCGCCTGCATCGAATACTCGCCCAGGTAGCCTGGCCCCCAGCCGTTGCGGCCCAGGCCGCTCTCGGCGCCGTTCTTGGCCAGGACCATTAGGATGGCGGCCCCGGCCAGGGCCCCCAGGAACTGGGCCGCCCAGTAGAGCAGCATCTCCTTCACGCTCATCCGGCCGGCTACATAGGCCGCCAGGCTGACGGCCGGGTTGACGTGGCAGCCCGAGCAGGGGCCGATCCCATAGGCCATTGCGATGATGGCGAATCCGAAAGCCAGGGCGATGCCCAGCTGGCCGACGTGTTCGCCGCCCAGGACCGCCGCACCGCAACCGAAGAGCACCAAGGCCAGCGTGCCGATGAATTCGGCTATGAACTTGTTCATGACGTTCTCCCGATCCCTTGTTGTCGCCCCGACTTGGGAGAGGCGCGACGTGACACTGCGACTGTTCGCCCGCCTAGGGAACCCACCAAGAGACCGACGTTATCGCGAAGCGCCTATCCGTCTCCGGCGCGGGCGTGTCCTCCCCCAAACGAGACCTTGTCGCTCTGGGTTATTCCCTTCGAAGGGTTCAATCCCTATATTGGACCTGTTCGGGCTTGCCCGGACTATGGAGATAAACGCGCACGTAATAAGCGGACTGGACCCGGGTGCGATTCCCGGCGGCTCCACCAAATCCTCCCGAGTTATCGCAAGGGAAGTGCGGGGCCGATCAGCATCGACAGACGTGTAAAGGTGTTGCTTTCTCTCGGCATGACCCACCGTTTCGGGTCTTTAAACTAACTGCGAACGATAACTTCGCTGAAGAGTTTGCTGTCGCCGCGTAATGCGGTGCCGGCGAATTCGCCTTAAAGCCCTGCGGGTTTAGCACCTTCAGGCGGGGCCCGGGGGGCGCCTGGCAACAGAAGCCCCCCACCTTCCCTCTCTCAGCCCCGCGATCGTCTGACGCACGGGCGGGTCCATGTGAGTTTTCGGCACAGGCTGCAGCTCATTCCTCGTTTGCGGCTTTGGCCCTGAACGCCGAGTCTCACAGCGGGAGGACCCGCCATGACGCTTAAGCCGGTCGACTACGACGCCCATCAGCACACGGTCTACGCCAGGGCCCGCGCCGTCGCGCCCGACATGCTCCACCTCTGGATGGACGTCTTCGCCAGCGTCCTGCCAACGACGCGCCCGCTCGCCATCCTGGACCTGGGCTCCGGGACCGGCCGGTTCACGCCGGCCTTGGCGGCGCGGTTCGGCGGCCCTGTGACCGGGGTCGAGCCTTCCGCCTCGATGCGGCGGGCCGCGCCCGCGGCGGAAGGCGTGCGCTATCTCGACGGAGACGCCGCCGCCATTCCGCTGGAGGCGGCATCGGTGGACGCGGTGCTGATGTTCCTGTCCTTCCACCACTTTCCCGACAAGCCCGCCGCCGTGCGGGAGATCCGGCGGGTGCTGAGTCCGGGAGGCCGGGTCCTGCTGCGCGGGGTGTTCTCCGACCGGGCCCCCGGAGAATGGTGGAATCCCTTCTTTCCACGCCTGGAGGCGATCGGCCGCCGGATGTTCCCGACCCTGGAAGCGGCGACGGCGGTGTTCGCCGAGGTCGGCCTGCGTCCATTGGAATTGATCGAGGTGGAGGAGCGCTACTCGGCCACGCCCGAGGAGGCTCTGGAGCGCCTGAAGCTTCGCGGCATCTCTACCTTCGATCACCTGACCCCCCGCGAGCTGGAGGACGGGTTCGCGGCGTTGGACCGGGCCTGGGAAGGCGGGGAGCTGCAGATTCCGCTGACCGGCCGCAGCGACCTTCTGGTCCTGGGCTGACTGGGTCCGGCCGCGCTTGCCGTACACAGGCTGGTGACCGGCCGGACCGTTGACCTTAGCCGCGATACAGGCCAGTTCCGGACGCTCTGAAAGACGGGCGTACAAGCCCGCGTCGATGGAATTCGCAGGCCGGTCGGAGAGGCGCGCAAGATCTCCGTCGGCCCGCGCTTGGGAGCGTCTATGCCCGGTCGTCACCACATCCTGCGCCGCCGCCGCGCCAAGGTCGTCGCCACCCTCGGTCCGGCTTCGGCCTCGGCGGAGATGATCGAGACCCTGCACAAGGGCGGGGCGGACGTGTTCCGGCTGAACTTCAGCCACGGCGACCATGCCGACCATGCCCGGAACCTGGCCTGGATCCGGGCCCTGGAGAAGAAGACCGGCCAT
>Ga0196963_10001685_pt1 | contig 14340 bp, 14 predicted proteins | sample S1_5metaG_FD_148600 | JGI IMG/M metagenome (GOLD analysis project Ga0196963, IMG submission 148600) | Soil microbial communities from Anza Borrego desert, Southern California, United States - S1_5 | ecosystem: Environmental > Terrestrial > Soil > Desert | place: USA: California | collected... | reverse complement strand
AAGCGGTTGCAGTATTGGGCCAGCGCGCGCACCTGCTCGTGGCCGAGGGGGGACAACTCCATGTCAATGCGCCCACCGAATACTTTATGGTATTTCGGTTCAACTTCGCCGTGGCGAATCAGGAAGAGCCGGAGTGGCGTCACCACGCTCACGACACGCCCACTGCCGCCTTTTGCAAGCCAAGCAGTTCCTTAATTCCCTTGCGCCCGAGTTGAAGCAGTTGCGCCAGTTGCGCGTCGCTGAAGGTTGATTCTTCACCGGTCCCTTGCAGCTCCACGAATTCACCCGCGCCTGTCATGACGATGTTCATATCCACCGCCGCACTCACGTCCTCGGTGTAGGCTAAATCCAATAAGGCCGCGCCGGACACGATGCCCACGCTAACTGCAGCGACAGGTTGGCTGATCGGGTCGGACGCGAGCTTGCCGGTGGTCATCAACTTCTGCACAGCGAGTCGAACGGCCACGTAAGCGCCGGTGATTGCCGCGGTGCGAGTTCCGCCGTCGGCCTGCAGCACATCGCAATCGATCCAGATTGTCCGCTGCCCAACCTTTTCCAGGTTAATCGCCGCGCGCATGGAGCGGCCGATCAACCGCTGAATTTCCTGGGAGCGCCCGTCGATCTTCCCCTTGGAAATGTCCCGTTGCTTCCGGGTCAAAGTAGAGTAGGGGAGCATGGAATATTCGGCAGTCACCCAGCCGCCGGTGACGTTCTGCTCCTTCATCCAGCGGGGAACGCCTTCCTCGATAGTCGCGGCGCAAATCACGCGCGTGTTGCCCCACTCGATGAGCGTGGAGCCCGTCGCATAAGGAGCGATTCCGTTGACGAATTTGATGGGTCGGAGTTGATCTGCCGCCCGGCCATCCTCCCGCGTTTTCGGGGCTTCAGAGCTGCCGTTCATGAGCCGGAAAGCATACGAGCGCTGTGGTATGGCGCAAAGCAAATTGCCCTGTGATTCCCCTTTGACATGGGGGTGGCAGGTTGGCAAGGTTTCGGCTCTGTTGAAACCCGGGCTGGAATTGCAGATGAAATATGGGTGCGCCCGCCCCAGATGATAATTTTATTATGGCAGAACTAGTTGGAAATCTGTTGGTCGCCCAATCCGGCGGGCCAACATCCGTGATCAACGCCAGTGTTGCTGGTGTGATCCAGGAGGCCGGCAAGCACGGCGAGATCGAAGAAATTTACGGGGGCGCCAATGGCATCCTCGGCATCCTCAACGAGGAGCTGATCGACCTTAACGAAGAGAAGGCGCGCGCAATTGAAGGGTTGAAGTACACCCCCGGCCCCGCCCTCGGCACCTGCCGTTACAAGATCGATTTCAAGAAGAAGCCTGAACAAGCGGCCAAGGACATGGATCGCCTGTTCGAGGTCTTTCAGGCTCATAACATCCGCTATTTCTTCTACGCGGGCGGGAATGATTCCCAGGATTCATCGAACCAAATCCATGCGGAGGCTGTTAAGCGGAATTATGAGATGCGCGTCATTGGCGTGCCTAAGACGATCGATAACGATCTCCCGCACACCGATCACTGCCCCGGGTATGGTTCCGTGATCAAGTATTGCGCAACCACCGTGATGGAAATCGCCCTCGATGTTGGCGGCATGGCGACTGATGACGGGTCCTGCTGCATCGTTGAGGTAATGGGCCGTTCCGCTGGCTGGATCGCCGCCGGCACCGCGCTCGCCAAGCGTTCACCAAACGACGCTCCGCACATCATTCTCCTCCCGGAAATTCCGTTCGACGAAGCTGCCTTCCTAAACAAGGTCAAAGAAACCGTCGCCGCGCTGAAGTATTGCATCGTGGTGGTTGGCGAAGGCCTCAAGAACGCTGCTGGCGAAGAAATCGGCGCGGACAAGAGCCGCCTCGACGCCTTCGGCCACCCAGTGCTCTCCGGCGCTGCTGATCGTCTGGCTGAATTGGTCCAGGGCAAGCTGAACACCAAGACCCGCACCGTGAAGCTCGGCTACGCTCAACGGGCTGCGGCTCACTACGCCAGCGCCACCGATGTCGCTGAAGCCGCTGCCTGCGGTGAAGCAGCCGTTCGCGCGGCGGTTGATGGCAAGAGCGGGTTCATGATCAAGATGGTTCGCACCTCCGACGCCCCTTACAAGATCACTTACGACCTGCAGGATTTGAACGACATCGCCAACGCGGTGCATCACATCCCACGCGAATGGATCAGTGAGGATGGCTTCATGCCAAACGAGCAATTCCTCGCGTATGCGCGCCCCTTGATTGAAGGCGAAGTTCGCCCTCCAACCGAAGGCGGCCTCCCTCGCTACGTCACGCTTGAGCGTGAGATGGTGGACAAAGTCCTCCCACCACGCGCCTAAGCGACTCACAACTTTCACAAAGGCCGCGTTCGCGCGGCCTTTTTTGTTGCCCACAAGCCGCTCAAAACCGAAGTTCCTCCCATGATCGCGCGCGTCACGCTCGATATAGCCCTTCGGCGGGATTTCGATTACCTCATCCCCGACGAGCTGGTGGGGAAAGTCGAAGTGGGCAGCCGAGTAAAGGTTCCGTTCGGCCCCCGCGAAGTGCTCGGCGCTGTGACCGCGCTCGTTGAGGAATCCCCGCACACAAACCTCCGCTACATCACCAAAGTCCTCGGCTCCCGTCCGCAGGTCACTCCGAATGTCCTGAAACTCGCGCGCTGGATTTCTGATTACTACTGCGCGCCGCTTGAGACGACGCTGCGGACCGTGCTGCCAGATTCCGTGCGCAAAGAGAAGGAAGGCTGGCGTGAGCAACTCTTCGTCCGCCGCACCGTTCCACCTGGTGAAATGCCCTCGCTCACCAAACGCCAGCGTGAGATCTACGAATTTCTCGACGGCAAACCGCCCATGCCGCTCACGCATCTCCTTGAGGAGTTGCACACCACCTCCGCCACGCTGCGGCAAATGGAGGAGAAGCATCTCGTCTCGATCAACCGCGAGATCACCGAGCGCGACCCTTACGCCGAGGAGACGATTCTCCCGACGCAACCGCTCCCGCTGAACGATGACCAAGCGCGCGCGTTTGCTGCCATTCGAGCCGCTATCGACAGCAATCACGCTGCCGCTGCCGCGCCTGTTTTCCTGATCCACGGCGTCACGGGCAGTGGCAAAACCGAGGTTTATCTCCAGTCCATCGCGCACGCGCTGGATCGCGGCAAAGGCGCAATCGTGCTCGTGCCCGAAATCTCGCTCACGCCGCAAACAGTTGAACGCTTCAAAGCTCGCTTCAGCGCCGGCCCGCAGCGAACTTTAGTCGCGGTGCTTCACTCGCACCTTTCCGCGGGCGAGCGTCACGATGAGTGGCAAAAGATCCGCCAGGGCCGCGCACGAATCGTCATCGGCGCGCGATCGGCCATCTTCGCTCCTGTCGATCCGCTCGGCTTGATCATCGTGGATGAAGAGCACGAGCATTCCTACAAGCAGGACGAAACGCCCCGCTACAACGCGCGCGACGTCGCCGTCATGCGCGGCCACTTGGAGAAAGCTGTGGTGGCGCTCGGCTCCGCGACTCCTTCCATCGAAAGTTTCCACAACGCCCAGCGAGGCAAATACCAAATCCTCGACATGCCGACCCGCGCCGACGACAAGAAGATGCCGATCATGCGCGTTGTCGATCTTCGGCACGAGACGCGCAAAACGAAGGGCGCAGGCATCGCTGTGCTTTCGGTGCAACTAAAGGAAGCCCTCCTGCAAAGGCTTGAGCGCAGCGAGCAATCGATTCTCTTCCTGAACCGGCGTGGCTTCGCCTCCTCACTGCAATGCCCGAAATGCGGCCATGTCTGCGGCTGCCCCAACTGCAGCATCTCCCTTACGTATCATCGCCATGCCCAGGAACTCCGCTGCCATATCTGCGGGCATTCCGAGAACGCACCGGTCGTTTGCCCGGAACCCAAGTGCAAGAACCCCGCGATCCGCTACGCTGGCATCGGGACAGAGCGCGTTGAAGCCTTGCTGAAGCAAGAACTTCCCCACGCGCGCCTGGCCCGCATGGATTCTGACACGCTCAAGCGAAAGGAAGATTACCGCACGATCCTTGGCGACTTTCGCACCGGCAAAATCGACATCCTGGTCGGCACGCAAATGATCGCCAAAGGCCTTCATTTCCCGAACGTGACGCTGGTGGGAATCATTTACGCGGACCTGAGCCTGCACCAACCCGACTTTCGCGCGGGCGAACGCACGTTCCAATTGCTAACCCAGGTCGCAGGCCGGGCGGGCAGGGGAGATATCGAGGGCGAAGTGTTCGTGCAGGCGTTCTCGCCGTTTCATCCAGCCATCCAATACGCGCGCCGCCACGATTACCAAGGGTTCGTGGAGCAAGAGTTAGAATTCCGCCAACAACTTTGCTACCCGCCGTTCGCGCGAATCGCGTTGCTCACACTCAAGGGTCGGAATGACGAGAAGGTCTCCCTCAGCGCGGACTATTTAAAAGGAGAAGTTCAGAAAGCGACGCAGGAAATCAAAGACTTAATCATCGCCGGTCCAGCGCCCTCGCCGTTAGTGCGGGCGGAGCAATTCTATCGGCATCAAATTATGCTGCGCACCCTTCACACGCCGAAGCTCGCCAAAATCCTGACTGAGCTTCGCCCCAAACTTCAATTGCCGGAGGATGTCACCCTCATCATCGACATCGACCCGGTGAACCTCTCCTGATCAATTGCTCAACGTGCGAATCGTGCGCACCTTGCTGATCAGCCATTCGCCCTCGACCTTCACCAACTCCATCGCGAGTTCCTGCAGGAAGGGCTCGCGATTATCGTTGCCGACGTAGAGGAAAGTTGTGAGTTCCGCTGAAGCCGCTTCCGTGCTGGTGACTGTGGCTTTAATCGCAGGGATTTCCACTTTCAAAGCCATGCCCGAACTCTGCGCCGCCAAGAGCGCCTGATAAACCTCCTGCCGCCCTTCAATGCCTCTCACTTCGCCCCGGCCGACGTTCACCTCAATGGTGATATTCTGCGCCAGCATTTCCTTGAGATTGTTAGCGCGTCCGAGGCGGACAATGTTCCCGTCACGCGGATTCCACGTCAGCAATTCGGGCAAAGCTTGCAGCTTCCGGGTGATCCTTCGCTCGTCCGAGTTGTAAGCCTTCCACCCAAAAAATCCGCCAACGGCGAAGGCCAACAGAAGAATGATGGGAATGAGCTTTTTCAAAACCAGAGGCGGCCCATAATTTTATCCAGCGTGACAGGTCCAAAATCAGAGATCTCGCGATTATCTCCCGTGACGAAGTATTGATTGGGCCCGAGTTGCTCTTCGCCCCGCGAGCTGAGGCCGCGAGGGGTGAAGGAAGTCCGCGACACCCACGGTTCTTCCAGAAGCTCGCCATCGATGAAAATTCGTCCCTTCACCTGGGCGACCCTTTCCCCAGGAAGCCCGACCACGCGCTTGAGGAGCAGCACCTTGTCTCCCGCCAAACGCACAGCAACGACATCGCCTCGCTGCGGCGTTCCGCGCTTGTAGGCCAGCTTGTTGATGAAGTGGATGGTGTCGTTTCGGAAGGTGGGCATCATGCTCAACCCGCGGATGCGGATTGGAGCGAGCGCAAATTTGAAAATGAGCACCGACCCAAAAACCCAAATGATTAAGCGGATGAAAGTTCGCTTCGGATTACGGCCCACCACGAGGGCCAGCCACCAAGGCACCCGGCGTTGCGGCCTGTCTTCGGCCTCCAAAACGTCATCAGCCATATCGGTCCCACACCGGCTTTATGCTAGACCACTTGAGAAAGCCAGCAAATCCGGTGAACTACTATCAGAGCAGCGCCATCGTGATTCTGTTCAATCACACTTCAGCCGACCCGAACTTGCTCCACCCACGCTGCGAGTTCCTCATGGGGCATGAAGTTAATGATCCGCTCAGCGGGAATTTTAGCCAGGCACGCGAGGGCCAGCGAAATCTCCAGGAACAACATTTGCCCCGGCGCGTGGGCGTCGCTGCCCATGGAAACCCGCACTCCCTCCTCGCGCGCGATCTCCAGCAAGTCCAGTTGCATATCCTGCCGGTCCGAATACCCATCAATTTCCACCGCTTTTCCAAGTCTGGCAGCTTCGGCAAACACTCGCCGCCAATCGGCCACCAGACCTTCGCGGTAGTTATAAACCCGCCCTTTGGGATGCCCGAGAACCTGAATGTGCGGGTTGCGCAACCCCGCGATGTAACGCTCCGTTTGATCCCCTTTCACCCGAAGCGCGGAATGAAAAGAGCCGAGCACGAGATCCAGCTGCCTCAACGCGGCTGGTTCCATATCGCCAGAGCCGTCGGGGCTCAAATTCATCTCCACCCCATGCAGCACGCGAAAGTTCTTCTTCGCCCGCTTGAACTCCGCGTTGACCGCCCCGATCTCCGCAGCCTGCTGAGCGATCTCCGATTCATCGCAACCGCCAGCGATCTTCAGTCCCTTCGTGTGATCCGTGATGCAGATGTACTCATAGCCGCGCCGCATCCCTTCCAGCGCCATGTCGCTCACGCTCCCGGCGCCATCGCTCCACGTGCTGTGCATCTGGAGATCACCCTTGCAGCGGTCGCGCCAGGAAGGATGCGCTGCTAGGACCCGGCGAGCTTCGGCCAGGGTGATAAACTGCCGCCGCGTGACTGGCGGTTCGGGAATCGTTGGCGGAGCTTCCACCCACGCCTTAATGGTCTTCGCGATGAATGGGCCTACAGCAGGCAATTGAGTGAGCGGTTGCTCGTGCGCGACCAGGAGCGCCGCTTCCTCCGGCCAAACAAACGCCTCATGGGCCGCCCGGTAGAGAGCTTTGCGAACATGCCCTTCCGCCTTTTCTCCCTCCAAAGCGAGAAGCTCCGCAATCTGCGAGTTCGTCAGCGGCAGGTTGGAAGTCAGCGGTTGCGGCTGAGCGTCGCGGGAGAGTTTGCGGGATTTGGGGAGGGTTGAGCGTTTCCGTTTCGGTTTATCCGTTGTCCCCACCGCCATGCGATAAGATACTCGCGGTCGCGCGACTTTCCAGTGCCCCACTCGACCGGCGTACGTCCGTTGATGCCAAGCCGTTTTGCGTCGGCCTTCTGCCCCAGGACCATTAATGGGAGGAGCTTTGCCAGCGCCATGGAGACCGATCACGGGACAGGGCGCTGTGGCTGGCCCGAAAGGAAGGCGGGTTCGCGACTGCGGAACTGGTCAAAGGGGCGGGGCTCGGCAGTGGCGCTTCGCTGACGATGTGCTTAAAACGATACGAAGCAGTATTAAACAAGTCACCAGAGGAGCAGCAGAAGCTCAAACAAATGAAGCATCTGTTAAATGTTAAGAGTTGACGGCATTTGGAGCAATGGACCCCATTGGACCGGCAATTGGAGCAGAAAAGTTAGCATATGGCCTCTGACTTAGTCATTCTGAAGCGCCCAACTCGTTTCGAAGGGTTCGTCGTTGAATCCGGTGCTATGGACCAAAAGCAAAAAGCATCGCTTTTTTTCGAAGGCCGCAGATACCTCTGGAGAGCTTCAATGTCCGAGTACTTCGACATCACCACTGAGCAGGACTTTGTCCAACAGAAGGGGTCAACTCTTAACAATTAACACTTGCCCTTGCTCGTTGGCGGGCACAAGCTGCTGGCCAATGGCGCGGCAGCGGCGAATGGAAAGAGCGGGAGCGTGGCATCATGTGACTGCGCGTGGCAATGAGCGGCGTCCAATCTTCCGCACCAACGTCGATCGCCTTCATTTTCTCGGACTCCTTGCTGAGCTTCCGAACCGCTTTGACCTGCTTATTCACGCGTATGTGCTGATGGACAACCATTACCACCTGCTGCTGGAGACACGCCGCGCAAACCTTGGGCGCGCCTGCCAATGGCTGAACGTCAGCTATAGTGTGTGGTTTAACCGCAAGCACAGGCGCTCCGGGCACCTGTTTCAGGGCCGCTTTAAATCCATTCTTGTGGAGCCGTTGCAGTGGGGGTTGGCCTTGAGCCGATACCTCCACTTGAACCCAGTGCGGGTGGCGCGCCTGGGCTTGAGCAAGCAAAGCCAGCGAGGCCGCAAGATAGGAGCCGGAAGCCCGAACCCTGGGCAGACGGAGCTGCGCCTGCGAGAGTTGGAGGAGTTTCCGTGGAGTTCATATCGGGCATATATCGGACGGGCGCCAGCGCCTGCATGGCTCTGCCGTGACTCGGTGCTGGCGCTCGGCGGCGGTCGCAGGGCATTGGCCGCCGACAATTACCGCGCCTATGTCGAGAGTGTTATAAAAGACGAGATCATCGAGTCACCGTGGGCTCAGGTGCGCGCGCAAGCTCTAGGAAACCCCATTGCGGGCGCGGCGGAAAGCGCTGCGGAGAGGGTCGCTCTCTCTTGGGACAAGATTGTGCAAGCAGCGGAGCGTGTTGGGGGAGGCAAATGGGAGGAGCTTTGCCAGCGGCATGGAGACCGATCACGCAACAGGGCTCTGTGGCTGGCCCGGAAGGAAGGCGGGTTTGCGACTGCGGAACTGGTCAAAGGGGCTGGGCTGGGCAGTGGCGCTTCGCTGACGATGTGCTTAAAACGATACGAAGCAGTGTTAAACAAATCACCAGAGGAGCAGCAGAAGCTCAAACAAATGAAGCATCTGTTAAATGTTAAGAGTTGACCCCACTGGCGAACACTAGAGTTGACCCCACTGGCGAACACTTCAGCTCCGGTCGGCCTGAAAGGTTATCGCGTCCGCGCGCGAACGCTGGTGCACACCGGAAGCGGGGCCTCTTATCACCTTAGCCAAGGAGAGGTGGGGTCGATTAACTAGATGACAACCCGCAGAACCAATCCGGACTAGATCAGGGTCGTTAGGCGCGGCGGGCCGCTTCTAACGACTCTTGTAAGCTTAGATCCGAAGGAAGCCCGTGCGGAACCGAGTAGCAATAAGAGCAATCCCCAAGAAGGCTGCTGAGACAACTGATGGTTCAGGCACTGTTAGCACAAATCCCCGAAGGCCGACTAATTCAACAGGGCCCTGATCTGCCGATCGTAAAGTAACTGTAACTGGCGAGGATTGTCCATGTAGAAACAATGTCGTCGAAGCTGCCGTATTGTAAGACTGCGCAGCCGACTCATATGCACGAAAGGCAAGCGTCACCTGCTGCCCCGGCAGCCCTCCTGGAATCTGCACATCAATTGGGTTAACGTAAGGCACATCCATAGGACTTGAGCTCTTGAAAGTTGTCACAGGAGTAAGCACTGTGGCACTTCCACCGGTAAGCACCACCAACTCAGCTGTGTAGCCAACTCCCGCCCCTTCACCACCTGGACGTAACACTGGCGCGTCCACTAAGCCAGGGATCATCGTCTCGAACCTGACCCCTGAAGACTGAGCCTGCGCGTTGCAAACAACTATAAGCAGCCCTGACACAGAGAGTAGTAATAGTCTCATATTCGATCGTTGTTTGTTTGCTTTTAAATGTTAAGAGTTGACCCCATTGGCGCTTCTCGTCGAGTAGAACCGTGGCAATCGCACCGGCCACCGCACCGCAAATAGCCGCGACTGTTTCCATGGACATGTTAAAAAGAAAACTGAAGCACGATTAATTTCCAAGCACCAAGGAACAGTAAGACGTCCACGGGGTTATCTCTCTGACAAGTAACACTTGCCGTTGCTCGCGGGGCCCCCTTCGGCGGTCATTTCCCCAACACCCTGATAAAGGCTGGCATCCTTTAAAATTTAAGGGCACCCAAGCTCGACGTGCGCTTGTTCTCAAAGTTCAGGGTAATAAGGTTGGTGAGCGCTTCGAACGAAGCGTCACCCCACCTCGCTTCTCCGTTGAACTGTATGCTGACCCGGAAAGCTCGGTCGGGCTCGCGCACAGTGGCTATTACTGCAACTTCCGAGGGGTACTTGCGTGGAAAGCGCCACCGTGAGAGGTCGCTGTGTAGCTGGAACGAGGTGTTTGTCTCTTGAGAAGCCCATTTTAGAGACGTGTTGGTATGAAGTGACAGAATGAGTGCGGACATCGTTTTATGCTCATGGAGGGCCATATCGATCAAGCCGGCATTAAGAACGTGTTTCGCATGAATAACCGCATGAAGCTGCTTGCGGTCTGGGTCTTTCCTACATGAGGAGCAGAGGATCGCTGCTTGAAAGTCAAGACAACCGCGATCAAGAGCGTTCGCTTGCCAAGGAACTTTCGCGCTTGTGAATGCATATACCAAAAAGGTCGCTATGGCTTATTTCTTGCGTGTGTTTCCTAAGCCCCCGCCACAAACGCAGCGATAATCTCACAAGCTGCCCTGCTGGATTTATCACCCTGAGCCAGAACTTCCTGGTGGTTCAACTTCGTTCCAGCCACTCCAGCCGCCTTGTTCGTGAGGCACGAGAGTGCTGCCACTCGAATTCCGCACTGATGCGCGACAATAGCTTCGGGCACGGTGCTCATGCCGACCGCGTCCGCTCCCCAGGTGCGGAAGGCGCGGATTTCCGCAGGGGTTTCGTAAGTTGGCCCGCTCACTGCGATGTAAACACCCTGGTGAACCTTTGTTCCGGGTGGGGCTGATTTCACCAGCAAAGAACGCAAATTGCTGTCATAGACCTCAGTCAAATCGACGAAGCGCGAACGTTCCGTTTTCACTCCAGCCAAGGGGTTCACACCAATGAAATTGATGTGATCGGAAAGGGCCATGAAGTCGCCGGCGCCAAACGCAGGATTGATCGCGCCAGCGGCATTGGTCAGCAGGACCGTTCCGATGCCCAGCTCCGCCAAAACGCGCATCGGGAAGGTGACCTGCTCCATGGAATGGCCTTCGTAATAATGCGCCCGGCCAGCGAGCAGAAGGACTTCCCGCCCTGCTAGTTCACCACAAATAATCCGACCGGCATGCCCAACGACGTTCACGGGCGCGAAGCCATCGGCCTCTGCCACGGCCATTGAACGCGCTTGCGCCACACATTCGGCGAGCTTCCCAAAGCCACTGCCGAGCACCACTGCGAGCTTGGCGGAACACTGCAAGCGCTCTCTGATCTGGTCAGCGGTTTTCCTCGGTTCTGGCGCGGTGTTCACTAAATGACAGGGATTCTGCTTGCTGGCGTTTTGGCCAGCTTGGAATAATCTCCCGCATGCAATTAAACAACGATGAAATCCGCCGCTACTCGCGACACCTGATTCTTCCGGAAGTCGGGCTTGCGGGGCAGAAGAAGATTTGTTCCACCAGCGTTCTCTGCATTGGCGCAGGCGGCCTCGGCTCCCCAATCGCGATGTATCTCGCCGCTGCGGGCGTGGGGAAAATCGGCCTCGTTGATTTCGACACCGTCGATTTTTCCAACCTGCAACGCCAGATCATCCACGGCACTGATGATGTGGGTCGTCCAAAGACCGATTCGGCCAAGGAAACCATCAACAGCATCAACCCGAACGTGGAAGTGGTTGCGCACCGTTCCCGGATCTCCAGCGAGAACGCTTTGGACATCGTTGGCCAATACGACATCGTGGTCGACGGCACGGACAATTTTCCTACTCGTTACCTGACGAACGACGCTTGCGTGCTCCTCAAGAAGCCGAATGTTTACGGCTCAATTTTCCGTTTCGAAGGCCAGGCCAGCGTCTTCGCTCCGCACCTCGGCGGGCCTTGCTATCGCTGCTTGTATCCAGAGCCCCCGCCTCCAGGCATGGTTCCGAGCTGCGCGGAAGGCGGTGTGCTTGGCGTTCTCCCGGGCATCATCGGCTGCATCCAAGCCACGGAAATTCTCAAGCTGGCTCTCGGCAAAGGGACGCCGCTCATCGGCCGCCTGATGCTCTTCAACGCGCTCGACATGAAGTTCCGCGAGTTGAAGCTGCGCAAGGATCCGCAATGCCCGATTTGCGGGGAGAATCCGACCATCAAGGAACTCATCGATTACGAGCAGTTCTGCGGCATCACCCCGGAGCCCGCAGTGCCCGACAGCAACCCGGACGAAGTCACCGTTCAGCAAATGAAGAAAGCTCTCGATGATCCAAAAGCCGGCATCCAGGTCATCGACGTTCGCGAGCAGGATGAATGGGACATCGCCCACATCAAGGGGGTGAAACTCCTTCCCCTCAGCGCGCTGGGCCAACGCTTCACTGAACTGGACCCCAACCAGCAATACTACATCCACTGCAAGAGTGGCGTTCGTTCCATGAAGGCGTTGGGCTTCCTGCGTGAGCAAGGCTTCAAATACCTGAAGAACGTCAAAGGCGGCATCCTTGCCTGGGCGGATGAAATTGACCACTCGGTCCCGAAATACTAAAACTGCGGCTTCGCCATTTATGAATTCATTCGCGCCTTCTCGCCGGGAGTTTATCAAATCTGTCGCTTTAGCTGGAGCGGGGCTTGCCCTCTCCTCGCCCGCTGCCCTCGCGCAATCGGGCAAGGGAACCAAGCTCGGTTTCGACAACTTCTCCATCCGCGCCCTCGGGTGGAAAGCGCCGCAACTGATGGAATATGCGGCCGCGCAGAAGGTGGACATGGTCTTCTTCTCGGACCTCGATGTTTACGAGAACCACAGCGAGAGCTACCTCAAGGATCTCAAGAAGAAAGCCGCGGATTTGGGGCTCGAGGTTCATGTGGGCACCGGCGGGATTTGCGAAAGCTCCCGCATGTTCAACAAGAAGTGGGGCAGCGCTGAAGAGCTTCTCGGCCTGACCATTCGCGTGGCCAAAGCTCTCGGTTCTCCGGTCGCCCGCTGTTTCCTCGGCAGCGCAGATGACCGCAAAGCTGAAGGCGGCATCTACACCCGAATGAAGGAAGTAGTGAAGGTCTGCAAAGCGGTCCGCTCGCAGGCGAAAGACGCCGGCGTGAAAATTGCCATCGAAAACCACGCTGGCGACATGCAAGGCTGGGAGTTGGTCGAACTGATCGAAGAAGCGGGAGCCGATTACGTCGGTTGCACTATCGACTCAGGCAACGCCACCTGGACACTTGAAGATCCAATGGTCAACTTGGAAGTCCTCGGCAAATACGCCGTCACTTCCGGTATCCGCGACTCCATGATCTGGGAGACACCCGAAGGCGCATCCGTGCAGTGGACAGCCATGGGTGATGGCCTCGTCGATTGGAAGAAGTATATGGCTCGCCTGAAAGAACTGGCTCCTGAATGCCCCGTTCAATTGGAAATCATTTCCGGCTTCGCCCGCCCATTCCCTTACCTCAAATCCGAGTTCTGGCCACCTTACGCGAAAGTTAAAGCAGCGGATTTCGCAAAGTTCGTCGCTCTGGCCAAACGCGGTAAAGCGATGGACAGCTTCCAGCCCCAGGGCGATCGCAAAGTTGCGGAGCAAGAGTACCAAAAGCAGCAACTCGAACGCAGCATCAAGTACTGCCAACAGACCCTCGGCCTCGGCGTCCGTAAAGCTTAAGACCGGCACTTAACCACGAAGCTCACGAAGCACACGAAGAACAGAAACCGAATGCGGCATAAGGCAGTAGAACCCATTTCTACATCCAATTGCTCAATCTCACCTCTTCTTCCAAACTTCGTGCTCTTCGTGCTCTTCGTGGTTCATAAGTCCTGCCGGATTTTTAATCTGCGAAAGCCTGCGCAGCTGCGGGCCCTTCCTCAGGCCCTACAGGAATCACGTAACCGTAAAGGGGACTAAATCCCCATAGCATCCTCCCGTTCGAGAATTAGGTTTTCGGCAGGAGGATTCTATCGTGAGCGAAGATCGTTATGAGGGTAATCGGCGTCCATCCAACCGGCGCCGCGAGGATGTAGATGAACGCCGCCACCGGGAATATGGCCGCGAAGCTTTCCGCGGGGAAGGCAGCCGCGAGCGCGATTATGGCGGCGTTGGCAATGAAAGTTGGGAGCGCGGCAACGGCCCGGAGCGCTATCAATCCACCTTTCGCTCCAGCCGTCCTCCAGAACGCGAACCCGAGCGCGGGCGCGAGCGCGATTATGAGGAAGAGCGTTGGCGCGCGCAGAATGGCATAGGCGAGCACGGCGGCCAATGGGCCCGCCGCCGCGACCCTGAGGAGAACCAGCAGTTCCGCAGCAACCAGCACGGACGTTGGGCCGGAGAGCAGAATCAAGGCTGGGGCCAGCACGATGAACGCGAGTGGCGCCGCGCGCAGGAAGAAGGCCGCCGGGGAGAACTGCGCTCACAGCAGGGTGGGCCGTATCGCGAGGATCGCGGCTCCCGCGAGCGTTATGAATCTCAGCACGGCCGCGATCCGTCTCGTGATCACTATCGCGACGACTCACGCCGACCGGACCGTGACTACAGGAGCAGCGGCCCAAGCCAGTATGGTGGATGGCCGCAGGAGCGTCGCCGCCAGGAAGGAGGTTGGGAGCAGGACGACCGCGGCCACGATTACGAACGCTTCGAGTCGCGACGCCCCCCTGAGCGCAACCGCGACACTTACGAGCGCGGCCTCGGCGAAGGCGGCTGGGGCAGGGAAGGGGAGCGCTGGACCGAG
>Ga0196963_10001684_pt1 | contig 14341 bp, 14 predicted proteins | sample S1_5metaG_FD_148600 | JGI IMG/M metagenome (GOLD analysis project Ga0196963, IMG submission 148600) | Soil microbial communities from Anza Borrego desert, Southern California, United States - S1_5 | ecosystem: Environmental > Terrestrial > Soil > Desert | place: USA: California | collected... | reverse complement strand
TACAATGTCCGCTTCGGCGATCCCGAGACCCAGGTGCTGATGCTGCGGCTGCGGTCCGACCTTCTGCCGGCGCTGATCGCGGCCCGTGACGGCGAGCTCGACCAGGTCGATCTCCGCTGGCACGCCGACACCGCCATCACCGTGGTCATGGCCGCGCGCGGATATCCGGAGGCGCCGGAGAAGGGCTCCGAGATCCGCAATCTCGAGGCGGCGGCCAAGGAACCCGGCGTCGTCATCTTCCACGCCGGCACCAAGCCCGTGGACGGTCGCGTCGTCGCCAATGGCGGTCGGGTGCTCTGCGTCAGCGCGGTCGGCTCGGACCTGAAGCAGGCGCGCGAGCGCGCCTACCGGGCGGTCGCCGCCATCGATTGGCCGGAAGGCATCTACCGCTCGGACATCGCCGCTCGCGCGCTTCCGCGCTAGCGTCGCTCGCGGAAGAACCGCTTGAGCAGCTCGCCGGCGCGCGTCTCCTCGATGCCGCCGATCAGCTCCGGCCGGTGGTGGCAGGTCGGGTGGTCGAAGACGCGGGCGCCGTGCTCGACGCCGCCTCCCTTCGGATCGTAAGCGCCGAAATGCACGCGGCGAAGCCGCGCCAGCGCGATCGCCTGCCCGCACATCGCGCAAGGTTCCAGCGTCACATAGAGATCGCAGTCGGGCAGCACCTTCTCGGCCCGGCGTGCCGCGGCGGCGCGTATCGCCAGGAGCTCGGCATGCGCGGTCGGGTCCTTCAGCTCTTCGACGCGGTTGCCGGCGGCAGCGAGAACATTACCGGCAGCATCGACGACGACCGCGCCGATCGGCACCTCGCCGCGAGCGGCGGCGGCCTCGGCTTCGGCAAAGGCAATCTGCATGGGAGACATCGCCGCATCATTGCATCAGGGCCGACCGGCCGCCTATACCCTCAGGGCCATGGCCGAGACGGAAGACAAGGAACGCATCGCCAAGCGCATCGCCCGCGCCGGCGTCGCCTCCCGCCGGGATGCCGAGCGCCTGATCCTGTTCGGCCGGGTCAAGCTCAATGGCGAGACCCTGACCACCCCGGCGGTCACCGTAGGTCCGAACGACGTCATCCTGGTCGACGACCAGCCGCTTCCCGACATCCAGCCGGCGCGCCTGTGGCGCTATCACAAGGCCAAGGGCGTGATGACGACCCATCGTGATCCGGAAGGCCGCCCGACGCTGTTCGACGCGCTTCCTCCGGGCATGCCGCGGGTGATCTCGGTCGGCCGCCTCGACTACAACTCCGAAGGCCTGATCCTGCTCACCAATGATGGCGGGATTGCGCGCAAGATGGAGCTGCCGGACACAGGCTGGACCCGACGCTATCGCGTCCGCGTCCATGGCCGCGTCGATCCGGAACGCCTGGCCGAGCTCGCCAAGGGGGTCACGGTCGAGGGTCTGCGCTACGGGCCGATCGAGGCGGCGCTCGACCGCGAACAAGGCACCAATGCCTGGATCACGCTTGCCCTCAAGGAGGGAAAGAATCGCGAGGTCCGGCGCGTCATGGAGCATCTCGGCCTGCCCGTGACCCGGCTGATCCGCGTTGCCTACGGGCCCTTCCAGCTCGGCCAGCTGCAGCCCGGCGAGATCGACGAGGTACCGAAGAAGGTCCTGCGCGACCAACTTGGCCTCCCCGGTCCGCAGAAGGCGGCGGACAAGGCGGCGGCCGACAAGCCCGGGCTCGATCCCGCCCGAAAGCGCGATGCGCGTCGTCGGCGGTAGCCTTCGCCGGCGTACCCTGGTCGCCCCGGAGGGCAAGGAGGTGCGGCCGACCTCGGACCGGGCGCGCCAGGCGCTGTTCAACATCCTCGAGCATCGTGACGAGCGCCCGCTGGCCGCCGCCCGCGTGCTCGACGTTTTCGCCGGCTCGGGCGCGCTCGGCATCGAGGCGCTCTCACGCGGCGCCGCACATTGCACCTTCATCGAGAACCTGGGCACGGCGCTGGCCGCGATCCGCATCAACCTCGCCAAGCTCGGTCTCGCCGGCAAAGCAACGGTGATCGGCCGCGATGCGCTCAATCCGGGCACGGCCGCGGGCGCGATGCTTCCGGCGAGCATCGTGCTCATGGATCCGCCCTACCGCTCCGGCATCGCTCCGGCCGCGCTCGCGGCGCTGATCAAGGGAGGCTGGATCGCGGCGGGCGCGCTGATCTCGGTCGAGGTTGCAGCCAAGGAGGATTTGGTTCCTCCCGACGGGCTTTCGATCATCGACGAGCGCCGCTACGGCGCCGCGCGGCTGGTCCTGCTGACCGCGCCCTAGCCGGGGTGCATTGCTAGGCTACGAGCCGAACGCGGCGGACGTTTCGTCGCCCTTCGTCGAGGCAGTGTCCGCCTAGCCCATCACTTCGCGGACGTAGACCGACTTGATCTTGTCCTTGAAGCGCGCCTCGAGCTTGGCGCTGGCTTCCTTCTTGAAGGTTTCGATTCGCGACGGCGTCGGCCGGCCCTGCTCGAACAGCTTGACCGCGAGCGGCTGGATGATGCCGTTCACCAGCTGCTTGTTCGACCAGATGACACCGCGCGCGGGGACGTCGACCGCTTCGATCGCGATCGAAACGCGGCCTTCGAAGAACTGGCCCCCCTGGTAGTTGGTCACGGTGAACGGGCCGAAGGGCGCGTAGTTCGGCGGCAGCTTCCGCTCATAGGTCATCTCGTCGCCGCCCTTTTTCTTCTTCTTCTCCTGGGCGTAGGCGTCGCCCGGCGTCAGGACGCCGGCGGCAAGACTTAGGGAGAGCATCAGGGTCAGAAGCCTTCGCATCGCTGTCCTCCTCTCATCTCCGACCGAAGAGCCGTTCGATATCGGCGAGCTTCAGCTCGACATAGGTCGGCCGTCCATGATTGCACTGCCCGGCATGGGGCGTAATCTCCATCTGACGGAGCAACGCATCCATCTCCGTCGGTGCGAGCCGCCGGCCCGCGCGCACCGAGCCATGGCAGGCGAGCGTGCCGCAAACATCGGCGAGGCGATCCTTCAGCGACAGCGCCTGGTCGAGCTCCTGCAGCTCGTCGGCGAGATCGCGGACGAGACCGGCGACATCGGTCTGGCCGAGCAGCGCCGGCACCTCGCGCACAACCACGGCTCCCTGCCCGAACGCTTCGAGCGTCAGCCCAAGTTCCGCCAGCTCCGCCTGACGCTCGACCAGGCGCGCGGCACCGGCTTCGCCGAGCTCGACAACCTCGGGCAGCAGCAGGCCCTGGCGCTTGATCCCGCCATTGGCGAGCGCGGCCTTCATGCGCTCATAGACCAGGCGCTCATGCGCGGCGTGCTGGTCGACGATGACGAGCCCGTCGGCCGTCTGCGCGACGATGTAAGTGCCGTGCACCTGGCAGCGCGCGGCGCCGAGCGGCTGCTCCGCCAGCGCCGCTGTCGGTTCCGGCACCGCTGGCGGTAAGGACGGCGGCGCCTGCATCAGCGGCGCCTGGTAGGTTGACGCGGACTCGGCCATGCCGCGCGGAAGCGATGCCGACGCGGCGTAGCCGCCGTAGCCGCCGGCGCGGAAGGAGGCGAGCGTCGCACCGGCGACGGTGGTCGCGGCGCGATGTCCGGCAGCGGCCAGCGCGTGCTTCAGAGCACCGACAACGAGGCCGCGCACCGCGCCGGAATCGCGGAAACGCACCTCGGTCTTCGCCGGGTGCACATTGACGTCGACCGCTGCCGGCGGGACGTCGAGGAACAGCGCGACGATCGGATGCCGGTCGGAGGCAAGGAAATCCATATAGGCGGCGCGCACGGCGCCGAGCAGCTGCTTGTCGCGGACGGCACGCCCATTGACGAAGAGATACTGCTCGCGGCTGGTCGGCCGGTTGAGCGTCGGCAGGCTGGCATTGCCGGAAAGCCGGACGCCGTCGCGTTCCGCGTCGATCGCCAGCGCGTTCTCGGCGAAGTCGCGACCGAGAATCTGCGTCAGGCGATCGAGCCGCGACAGCGCGGTGGTCAGGCGAACCGGCGAGCGCGTGCCGTCGGTCAGCGTAAACGCGACCTCCGGATGCGCCATCGCCAGGCGGTTGATCCAGTCGACGGCATGGTCGAGCTCGGTCCGCGGTGTCTTGAGGAATTTGAGGCGCGCCGGCGTCGCAAAAAACAGGTCGCGCACCTCGACACGCGTGCCTTCGGCCAGTGCCGCCGGCTCGACGCCACCCATCTGCCCACCTTCGACCGCGATCTTCCAGCCTTCCGAAGCGCCGCGCGGGCGGCTCGCCAGCGTCAGCCGGCTGACCGAGGCGATCGACGGCAGCGCCTCGCCGCGAAAGCCAAGGGTCGAGATCGACCACAGATCATCATCCGGCAGCTTCGAGGTCGCGTGGCGTTCGAGCGCGAGCGCGAGTTCGTCGCGCGGGATGCCGTGGCCGTCATCGGCGACCGCGATCAGGCTCTGCCCGCCATCGCGCACCGTCACCTCGATATGACGGGCACCAGCATCGAGTGCATTCTCGACCAGCTCCTTGACCGCGCTCGCCGGCCGCTCGACCACCTCGCCCGCAGCGATGCGGTTGACGATCGACTCGGAGAGGCGGCGGATGGCCATGCTGGAGCCGCTATCCTTTCGCCGGCGGCTGCCGCGTCGCCGTCACGCCCTGCGGCTTGCCCACGACCGAGAACATCAGCTTGTCCGGCTCGACCAGACGCTTCGCCACCCGGTTGATGTCCTCGAGGGTGATCGCGGCGATCATGGCGTTGCGGCGCTGGAAATAGTCGATGCCGAGATTCTCTTCCTGCCAGCCGACGAGCGCGCCGGCGATGCCGCGCGAGGTGGCGAAGCCGCGGGCATAGGCGCCCGTCATGTAGCGCTTGGCATCGTCGAGCTCGGCCGCGGTGACGCCATTGTCCTTCACATCCTGCCAGGCTTCGCGCACCAGCCGGATGACCTCGGCCACCTTGGCGTTGTCCGCGGATACCGAGCCCATCCAGAGGCCCGACCGACGCGGCGTCGAGAGATAGGAGTAGACGCCGTAGGTGAGGCCGCGCTTCTCGCGGATCTCGGTCATCAGCCTTGAGCCGAGACCACCACCGCCGATGATCTGGTTCAGCAGGTAGGCCGTCATGAAGTCAGGGTCATTGCGGGCGAGGCCGGGTTGGCCGAACAGGATCACCGACTGCGGCACCGGGCGCTCGATGACCATGACGTCGCTTGTCACTGCCGGCGGCATCGTCCTGGCCTCGGCGGGGCTGGCTTTCGCCGGCAGCGACGCAAAGGTCTCGTCCAGCATGCGCGCGACGGTGGCGCCGTCGATGTCGCCGACGACGCCGATCTTCAGGTTGTCGCGCGCGATCCGTGCCTTGACGAAGGCGACCATGTCCTCGCGCGTGACGGTCGCGATCGACGCTGCCGTGCCCCTTGAGGGCCGGCCATAGGGATGTTCAGGGAAAGCGGTCGCGTACCAGGCGCGGCTGGCGAGCGTGCGGGGATCGCGATCCTCGCGGCTCAGCCCGTTCATGCGCTGCTGGCGCACGCGCTCGATATCGGCGGCGGCGAAGCGCGGCTCGGTCAGCGCAAGGCCCAGCAGCCGGAACGCTTCCGCGGCATTCGCCGACGGTGCGCGGAAGCCACCGCGAATGAAGTCGCTGCCGGCATTGATGTCGAGGCTGATCGATGCGTCCTCGAGCTTGGCGGCAAAGGCCTGGCCGTCATAAGGCCCGGCGCCCTCGGTCAGGAGGTCCATCGTCAGCGCGGCGAGACCTTCCTTGCCGGCTGGATCGGCGACGGAGCCGCCGCCGACGGAAATCTCGACCGCGATCACCGGAATCCGCGTATCGCGCACGAACCAGGCGACGATGCCCGAGGCGCTGCGGATTTCCTGCACCTCCATCGCCTGCACGGGAAGCGCGACTAGGATTGACAGGAAAACCAGGACAAGGCGCATCATCACGCTCTCCTCAGCTCGTCGGCTTCGGCAGAAGAATGGAGGTCACCGAGGCTTCGGGCCGCAGCACGGCCTTCGCTGCCGCCAGCACCTCTTCGCGCGTCACCGCCTCGATGCGCTTCGGCCAGGACTCGACATCCTCGATCGTGCGCCCGACGGCGAGCGCCGCCCCGAGGGCCATCGCGGGTCCGCGCAGCGAGTCGAGGGCGAAAGCGGCCGCAGCGGAGAGCCGCTGCTTGGCGCGCGCAACCTCATCCTCGCTCGGGCCGTCGGCGAGCAGCTCAGCGATCGCCTTGTCGAGCGCCTCCTCGGCCTGCTCGACCGTCTGCCCCTGCCGCGGCGAGGCATAGACGCCGAAGCTCCCGGGACCGATGGTGGATGCCTCGTAATAGGCGCCGGCTGAGGTCGCCAGCGGCTGGTCGACGACCATCAGACGGTAGAGCCGGCTCGTCGTGCTGCCACCGAAAAGCTCGGCCAGCACTTGCAGCGCGTAGGCCTGCTTGGTGTCGCCGTAACGATAGCTTGGAGCCTGATAGCTGCGCGACATCGAGGGCGTTCCGACCTGCTCGCTCTTCATCGTCAGGCGCCGCGCGGCCCGCGCCGGCGGCTCGTCGGGGCGCCAGCGCTCCGGGATCGCGCGTGCTGGGATCGGTCCGAAGTGCTTCTCCACCAGCGGCTTCAGCCGCGCCACGTCGACATCGCCGGCGACGACGAGGATGGCGTTGTTCGGTGCGTAGTGGCGGCGATACCAGTCGAGCGCGTCCTCGCGGGAGAGCTTCGCGATCTCGTGGCGCCAGCCGATCACCGGCAGGCGATAGGGGTAATGCTGGTAGAGCAGCGCACGTGCCTGCTCACCGAGTTGGGAAGACGGGCGATTGTCGACGACCTGCGAGCGCTCCGCGAGGATCACGTCACGCTCGGAGAGTACCTGTTCCTCGGTCAGCTCGAGGTTGATCATGCGATCGGCCTCGAGCTGAAGCACCATCTCGAGGCGGTCGCTCGCGACTTCCGCCCAGTAGCCCGTATAGTCATAGGAGGTCATCGCGTTCTGCGAGCCGCCTTCGCGACCGATCAGGCGCGCATATTCGCCGGGGCCCGCGCTCGGCGTGCCCTTGAACATCAGATGCTCGAGGAAATGCGCGATGCCGCCTTTGCCGAGCGGCTCGTCGGCCGATCCGGCGCGATACCAGACCATGACCGCGACCGCGGGGACGCGCGGATTGTCGACGACGACAACCTCGAGTCCGTTGGCGAGCTTGAAGCTGTCCGGTCGATAGACCTGAGCCGATACCGTGCTCGCGAGGCCGAGCGCCGCGAGCGCGAGGAGTAACCTGAGAGTCCGCATTCTACTTGGAGCTCCTGGCCGCCTCCCCCGACGCGGCCGTCATGTCAGAAGAACAGACCCTCTAGGAGCCCCTTCTTCTTTCTCTGGATCGTGGGTGTAGCGCCGTCCGTCGCCGGCTTGCCGAGCGCCGAGTTTTCCTGCAGGCGCTGATTTTCCTTCCGCGCGTCGACGACGACGGCGGTCGGCGGTTCCTTCTTCTGCCAGACCAGCAGGACATCGATGAACCGGCTATCGGCATCGGCGAGCTTTGCCAGGTCTTCGGTGATCACCGAGCGGATGTTGGGCACGGACTTATCGGCGCCCGCTTGCTTGAGCAGCGAGATCTCGGCCTGGCTCGGGCCGGCCGGATCGGGCGTCGGTGCCGGGCGCAGCGCCGCGGCTTGCGTCGTCCGCGGCGCGGGCGGAACCGCGCCGCCGATATTGCCGGCGGCAACCGGCGTCCGCGGGCTCGCCGACGGTGCAGCCGGATCGACCGGACGCAGCGGCGCCTGATCGGCTTGGCCGAGAACGGTGGAGCGCGCCTGATCGGTCGCGGTGCCCTCCTGCGGCCGAATGGCGCCCGGCTGCGGCGGCCTCAGCGCGAAGTCGGGCGGCAGGCTCAAGGGAGCGCGCCGCACCACCGCGAACTCATCGGGCGCATTCTTGCCGAGACCGAAGGATTTCTTCATCTCCTCGCCGCAGCCGGCGAGCAGGGCCAATGCCGGAAGCAGGACAAGAAGGGTAGGACGATACGGGCGGCCGCTTCGGGACATGGTCATCCTATTTAGGCCGGTCGGGGACCTGGGACAAGCGTTCCGGCAGAAGGCTGAGAAGGAGCAGGACGGCGGCGCCGACGGTGATCCCGGCATCCGCCAAGTTGAAGGCCCAGAAGTGCCAGCCGAAGGCGTGAAAATCGAGAAAATCGACGACGGCACCGAAGCGTAGCCGGTCGATGGCATTGCCGACGGCGCCGCCTAGGACAAGCCCGAGCGCGGCGGCGACGACGGCGTTTTCGGCCCGGATCAACCAGCGCAGCAGAAAAATGACGATGGCGACGGCAAGCGCGGAGAGCAGCCACGGCGCCCAGGGCGACTCGTGCGCCAGCAGCCCGAAGCTCACCCCCCGGTTCCAGGCCGGCGCCAGGTTGAAGAAGGGCGTGACCTCGAGCACCCGCGGCGGGTTGAAGATCAGCGCCAGCATCCAGATCTTGCTCGCCTGGTCGAGCACGACAACGGCGAGCGCGACGCCGAGACCGAGTCGCAAATTCCGGATCGCGGGTTTCACGCGGCGATCACCTCGCTGCAGCGCCGGCACAGCGGCTTTCCGCCGCCACCGACCTCCGGCAGCACCTTCCAGCAGCGCTCGCAGCGCGCACCTTCGGCAAGCGCCGGCACCACGGCGACGCCGGCGACGTCGGCCAGCCGAAAGGCCTCGGCAGGAGCCTCGCCGACGACCAGCTTGGCCCCCGAGGTGATCGCAATCTCGGCGAGATCGAGCCCCCGCAGCGCGGCTTCATGCTCGGCCGTCATATAGACCGTCGGCGCCGCCTGCAGCGAGGCGCCGATGCGCTTGGCCGCGCGCTCGAGCTCGAGCGCGCCGGTAACGACGCGACGGAGGTCACGGATCTTCGCCCATTTGGCGTCGAGCGCCTGATCGCGCCAACCATTCGGCACGGCCGGGAAGGTGCGGAGATGCACGCTCTCGCTCTTGTCCTCGGCGACCGCGCCACCGCGATGGAGCCACGCCTCCTCGGCGGTGAAGCAGAGCACCGGCGCCAGCCACGCCGTCAGATAGGAGAGGATGCGATCCATCACCGTACGCGCCGCGCGTCGACGCGGGCTCGACGCTGCATCGCAATAGAGCGCGTCCTTGCGGATGTCGAAATAGAAGGCCGAAAGATCGACCGCGGCGAAAGCGTGCAGCTGGGTGAAGAGCGTATGGAAGTCGAAATCATCGACCGATTTGCGGACGATGCGATCGAGCTCCGACAGGCGATGCAGGATCCAGCGCTCCAGCTCCGGCATCTCCGTGGCCTCGACCTTTTCCGACGCGGAGAAGCCGTCGAGAGCCCCCAGCAGATAGCGGAGCGTGTTGCGCATGCGCCGGTAATGCTCGGCCTGATGCTTGAGGATCTCCGGCCCGATACGCTGGTCTTCGGAATAGTCGGAGCTGACCACCCAGAGGCGCAGGATGTCGGCGCCGAACTTGTCGATCACCTCCTGCGGCGCGGTCACGTTGCCGAGCGACTTCGACATCTTGCGGCCGTGCTCGTCCATGGTGAAGCCGTGGGTGAGCACGGCATCGTAAGGCGCGCGGCCACGCGTGCCGCAGCCGACCAGCAGCGAGGAATGGAACCAGCCGCGATGCTGGTCCGAACCCTCGAGGTAGAGCGAGGCCGGCCATTGCAGATCGGGCCGCTGTTCCAGCACGAAGGCATGGGTCGAGCCTGAATCGAACCAGACGTCGACGATGTCCTTCACCTGCTCGTAGTCGTCGGGATTGTAAGCGTTGCCGAGGAAGCGCTTGGGATCGCTGGTGTACCAGGCATCCGCGCCTTCCTGCTCGAAGGCCTGGGCGATGCGCTCGACGACCTGCGCGTCGCGAAGCGGCTCGCCGGTCTTCTTCCCGACGAAGACCGCGATCGGCACACCCCAGGCGCGCTGGCGCGAGATGCACCAGTCCGGGCGCTGCTCGATCATCGCATAGAGGCGGTTGCGGCCGCCGGCCGGGACGAAGCGCGTGTTGTCGATGGCATCCAGCGACTTCTTGCGAAGCCCGTTGGTGTCCATCGAGATGAACCATTGCAGCGTATTGCGGAAGATCAGCGGCGCCTTCGACCGCCAGGAATGCGGGTAGGAGTGCACCAGCGACCCCTTGGCGACGAGCGTGCCGGCCTCGATCAGCGCCTTGATTACCGCGCCATTGGCGTCGCCCGCCTTGCCGTCGGGCGTGTAGACGCGCTTGCCGGCGAAAAGCGGCACATGCGCGTAATAGGTGCCGTCTTCGCCGACGGTCTGCGGGATCTCCATGCCGTGCTTGCGGCCGAGCTCGAAGTCGTCGGCGCCATGGCCCGGCGCGATGTGCACGACGCCGGTGCCGGCATCGGTGGTGACGAAGTCGCCGGTGAAGACCGGGACGTCGAAATCGTAGCCGCGGCCGCGCAGCGGATGCTGCGTGACCGTGCCGACCAGGTCGCGGCCCTTCAACTTGGCGGTGACGGAATGGCCGGTGATCTTGGCCGCGGCCGCGAAGCTCTCGAGCAGGGCCGCGGCGACCACGAATTTTGCCCCCGGCTTGACGAAGGCGCCCTCGCCGACCCTCGTCACCTCGATCACCGCATAGTCGAAATCTTCGCCGGCGGCGAGGCAGCGATTGCCGGGGATGGTCCACGGCGTCGTCGTCCAGATCACGATCGCGGCGCCGGCGAGCGCCGGTGTCGATGGCTTAATGATCGCGAAGGCGGCATGCAGCGTCGTCGATTTGTGGTCGTGGTATTCGATCTCGGCCTCGGCCAGCGCCGTCTTCTCAACCACCGACCACATGACCGGGCGCGCGCCCTGGTAGAGCCCGCCGTTCATCAGGAACTTGCCGATCTCGCGCACGATCTGCGCCTCGGCACCGTAGGACATCGTCGTGTACGGGTTCTTCCAGTCGCCTTCTACGCCGAGGCGGCGGAACTCCTCGCGCTGGATGTCGATCCATTTGTCGGCGAAGTCGCGGCAGACCTTGCGGAACTCGGCGACCGGCACCGCGTCCTTGTCGAGGCCCTTCTCGCGATACTCCTCCTCGATCTTCCACTCGATCGGCAGGCCGTGGCAATCCCAGCCGGGAACGTAGTTGGCGTCCTTGCCCAGCATCTGCTGCGAGCGGTTGATCACGTCCTTGAGGATCTTGTTGAGCGCATGGCCGATGTGGAGATGGCCGTTGGCATAGGGAGGACCGTCATGGAGGATGAACTTCTCCTTGCCGGCGGAGGCGCGGCGGAGCCTTCCCCAGAGGTCCATGTCCTGCCAGCGCTTCAGATGCTCGGGCTCGCGCTTGGCGAGGTCGCCGCGCATCGGGAATTCGGTCTTCGGCAGGAAGACTGTGTTCTTGTAGTCGGTCTTGGTGGCGTCGCTCATCGTCGGTCTCTTGAAATCAGGAGGCGGCGGCTAACGCCAGTCGGGTGCGGGCCACGCGGCAGTCCTCGGCAATCTGGCGCTTGAGCGCCTCCAGATCGGGAAACTTGGCCTCGGGCCGAAGATAGTCGATCAACCGCACACGCAGCGCTTTGCCGTAGAGATCGCCGCCGAAGTCGAAGACATGCACTTCGAGCAGCACGCCGCGGTCGGCGACGGTCGGGCGTATTCCCAGCGAGACGACCGAATCGCGCCAGATTCCGTCGATCATCGCCTGCGCGGCATAGATGCCGAAGGCAGGATGCAGGGTCTCGCGGAGGCGGAGATTGGCCGTCGGGAATCCGAGCTCGCGGCCGAGGCGATCGCCGGTCTCGACCGTCGCTTCGATCTCGAAGGGGCGGCCGAGCAGGCGCGCGGCGGCGCGCGGCTCGCCCGTGGCGATCAGATGACGGATGCGCGAGGAGGAATAGACCTCGCCATCCCTGCCCTTCACCGGCGAGACGCGGGTGACGCCGAAACCTTTCACTTCACCGGCGGCGACCAGGGTCTCGCCGGTACCGGCGCGGCCGCGGCCGAAGCAGAAATCGTAACCGACGACGACATGGCTGACGCCGATCTGGGCAACCAGCGTCGCGTCGATGAACTCTTCCGCCGTGCGCGCGGCGAAGCCGCGGTCGAAGGTGAGGCTGACGGTGAAGTCGAGGCCGAGCTCGGCGAGCAGGCGGCACTTGACCGGCCATGGAGTCAGACGGAAGGGCGGCGCGTCGGGCTTGAAGACCGCTTTCGGGTGCGGCTCGAAGGTAAGAACGCCGGCCGGCTTCGCCGCGGCGCGCGCCCGCTCGATCGCGGTGCGGATCAGCTGCGCATGGCCGGGATGCACGCCGTCAAAATTGCCGACAGCGATCACGCCGCCCCTGAACGGCGGGGGCAGCGCCTCCGAATTCTCGAAAAGCTCCATGGACGTCCTTCGGCTGCGCGGCTCTTTGTCGTCCGCCGCCGCCTCCGAAGTCAACGATTTAGGCCGGAAATTCCCATGTCGATCAGCCCCTCGCAGGCACCATGACGACCGCCTCGCCTTCGAGGACGACCTGGTTGCGGACCGAGCAGGTGGTCTGCATCACCACCCGCTTCTTATCGAGCACGATGTCGGTGATCGTCGCCGTGGCCGAAACCGTATCGCCCGAGCGCACCGGCGCCCGGAACTTGAGGTTTTGGCTGAGATAGATGCATCCCGGCCCCGGAAGCTTGGTGCCGAGCACGGTCGAGATGAAACTGGCCGAGAGCATCCCATGGGCGATCCGCCCCTGGAACATCGTCTCCTTGGCAAACTCCTCATTCATGTGCACCGGGTTGGTATCGCCGGAAATGCCCGCGAAAAGCACCACATCCGCCTCGGTCACGGTCTTGGCGTAGGACGCGGTCATCCCGACCTTGAGGTCCTCGAGATAGAAGCCATGACCGTTCATCATGATGCACCGCAAAGAGGATCGTGCTGCGCCGCAATATAATTGCCCGGGCGCAGCCGAACAAGCAAATGCACCATAAATTGATCTAGTAGGTCGGTCCGGTCCGGATGTAGCGGTACCGATCGGCCGACGGCACCTTGAAATCGACGATGTCGTGGTCGTGCAAGACCTTAAGCGGGATGTCGGTCCCGGCTGGCCCGACCGCGAAGATCCGCCGGTAGAAGCTTTCGAGGCTGCCGACCGGCTGGCCGGCGACCGAGAGCACCAGATCCCCGGGCTTGAGCCCGATCTTCGCGGCGGGGCTGTCCGGCGCCACCCGAATGATGAACACCCGCCCGCGGTGCTCCTCCGAGGTCAGGCCGAGCCATGGCTTGGGCGGCGCCTGCGGGCGGCCATGCTTGACCATCTCGTCCAGGATCGGCTTCAGCCGGTCGATCGGCACGAACATGTTGCCGGGAATCGTTCGGTCGCCGCCGCGATAGGCATCGCCGACATAGAGCGAGCCGATGCCGACCAGCCTCCCATCGCTGGCGAAAAGCGCCGCGCCGCCAAATTCCGAGATCGGCGGCGAGGTGAAGATCGCATTCTCGAGCAGGTACTCCCAGTAGCCGGCGAAAGTCCGCCGGGAGACCACCATCGCCGCGGTCGCCGCCTTGTAGCCGCCATGCGTTGCGACCAGCACCTGCTGGCGCTCGGCGAGGTCGGCAGAGTCGCCGAGTTCGATCGGCTTGACGGCGATCGGGATCGCGGTGCGCACGAGCCCGAAGCCGGATTCGTAGTCGTAGCCCACTAGGGTCGCCGAGATCGGCTTGCCGGACGGGCCCGTAACCTCGATCTCGCTCGCCTCCTGGACGAGATAGCCGATGGTGACGATGAGGCCGTCATCGCGGATGACGACGCCATGGCCGCGGCGTTCCGTACCGAGCGTGGAGGCGCTGCGCGCCGTCGGCGGGACTTTGACGTCGATGCGCACAACGGTCGCGAGAACGTCGTCGGCCGGTTGCGCAAGCGCCGGCACGACCAAGGCGAGAAGCAGTACCAAGGCTAGGCGGAACATGAGGCGCCTCCCGTCGGTTGGCCGGATGCTAGCCCGATTCCGCCCGACGGCGCATCACAAGTCATCCGCCGGCTTCGATCCTCGCATCGAATTGCAGTTCGACCTTCACGCCATCGGGATCGACGAAGAAGATCTGCTTGCGTGGGCGGCCCGGAACCTCGCGGGTCTCGAAGGAGATGCCGCGCGCCTTGAGGCGATCGGCCATCTCGGACATGCCGCGGCAGGCGAGCGCGATATGGTCGAAGCCCTGTTCGTCGGCTTCGCGCCCGCTGCGCCGCGTGGCGCCGTCGTCGCCGACGAGGTGGAGAATCGCCCGTCCGCCGGCATAGAGCCAGTGGCCGGGGAAGCCGAGCGGCGGCCGATCGCCTTCGGTCAGCCCGAGCACCTCCATGTAGAAGGACCGGCACCGCGGCAGATCAGCGGTGGTGATGGTGAAGTGGTCGAGACCATCCACCGAAGCGGCTGGGGGCATGTGCGAACTCCCGGCGAGTCGTTGGCTTGGATGGGAATCATG
>Ga0196963_10001683_pt1 | contig 14349 bp, 13 predicted proteins | sample S1_5metaG_FD_148600 | JGI IMG/M metagenome (GOLD analysis project Ga0196963, IMG submission 148600) | Soil microbial communities from Anza Borrego desert, Southern California, United States - S1_5 | ecosystem: Environmental > Terrestrial > Soil > Desert | place: USA: California | collected... | reverse complement strand
CTTCCATGAGGTGGCGAGGCCGGGCACCAGGCCTTGCTTCTCGTCCTGGAGCACCAGCTTGTCGAAGACGTGGAGCATGTTGGCCACGTCGGGGCCGGAATTGGTGAAGTGCGGGTCCATCGACCGTGCCATCGCGCCGAGCCCAACCTTGAGCTCTTGCGCGGCAGAAGGCGTGGCGGCGATGACCGCGGCGAGGGCCAGCCAGCGTACGAACATTGCGTGTCCTCTCATCTAGTCGAGATCGGCGAAGCCGTCGGTAGCGGCCACGAGCGCGGTGCGGATGCCGGGCTCCATCGCCGAATGGCCGGCATCGGGTACCATGGTGAGCTGGGCTTCGGGCCAGGCGCGGGAGAGCGCGACCGCGTTCTCGGCCGGGCAGATCACATCGTAGCGGCCATGCACGATGACGCCGGGCACATGGCGGAAGCGCGGCACCGCCTCGATCAGCGCGTTCTCCGGCAGGAAGACGCCGTTGCGCATGTAGTGCGCCTCGATGCGCGACATCGCCAGCGTGCGGGGGCTCTGCGACTTCTCGGCACCAGATTTCGGGATCAGCGAGGCGATGCGTGACTCGTAGGTCTTCCAGTTCGCCGCAGCTGGCATATGGATCTTGGGATCCGGATGGACCAGCAGCTTGAAGTAGTTCTCAAGAATGTCGCCGCGCTCGGATTCCGGCAAATAGTTGGCGAACTCGTCCCAGAACTCGGTGAAGATCGAGCGCACGCCGTAGAGCCACCATTGCAGGTCTGCCTTGCGACAGAGCCAGATGCCGCGCAGCACCAGCGCCGTGCAGGCTTCCGGATGCGCCATCGCATAGGCGAGGCCCAGCGTCGAGCCCCAGGAGCCGCCGAAGACGACCCAGCGCTTGACGCCGAGCTTCTCGCGCAGCGCCTCGATGTCGCGGATCAGGTGCTGGGTGGTGTTGTTCTCGATCGACGCGATCGGCGTCGAGCGGCCGCAGCCGCGCTGATCGAAAAGCAGGATGCGATAGCGCTTCGGATCAAAAAAGCGGCGATGCTCCGGCTGCGAGCCGCTGCCGGGGCCGCCATGCAGGAAGACGACCGGCTTCCCCTTCGGATTGCCGCAGAGCTCGTAGTAGAGCTGGTGCCCGTCGCCGGCCGGGAACATCCCGCTTTCATAGGGCTCGATCGCGGGATAAAGGTCTGCCGGAAGGGACTGGTCGGGCACGCGCGCGCTCTAATTTAGTGTTTGATTTCCTGAAGGAAAGTCTCGGGCGGCGTTCCTGGCCTGTCAAGGCAAGGCTTCTCCGCCCGGATCAAATCGGCTATGCGGGCAGGGATGACCCTGGTGCTCGACGATCGGCTGCGCGCCGAGTTCAAGATCGAGGGCGACTGGCCCATTCTGGTGCGCCATCAGGTGCGCTGGAGCGAGGTCGACGCCTATGCGCATGTCAACCATACGAGCTACCTCGAATGGTACGAGGACTGCCGCATCCGCGCGATGGCCGAGGTCGGGCACGAGCTGAAGGCCGATGAACCCGGGCCGGTGCTCGCCAAGCTCGAGGCCGAGTACCACAAGCCGCTGCACTACCGCGACGAGGTGCTGTATGGCGGGCGCGTCGTCAGCTTCCGCAGATCGAGCCTGGTCATGGCCTTCGGCACCTGGAAGCGCAGCGTCGGCATCGTCAACCGCGCGACCACGCTGCTCGTCATGTTCGTCAACGCGACCGGCGAAAAGGCGGCGGTGCCGGAGAATGCCAGGCGCATCTGGCGCGAACGCCATGGCGCGAAGGGGGGATGAGATGTTCCGGATCGGCCTGATGGGATTGGGAGCGATCGGCGAGCAGGTGGCGGATGCCATCGCCGCCGGCGTGCTGCCCGATGTCGAGATCGCCTCGGCGCTTGTGCGCAAGCCGCGCGACGGCAAGTCGAAGTTCCTCGTCACCAACGACCCGGAGGCCTTCTTCAAGGTCAAGGTCGATGCCTTCGTCGAAGGCGCCGGCCATCAGGCGGTGCGCGACCATGCCGAGCGCGCGCTGAAGCAGGCCGACATGATGATCACCTCGGTCGGTGCTCTGACCGACGATGCCTTGCGCGAGCGGCTGATCGCCACTGCGAAAGCCAGCGGGCACCGTCTCATCCTGCCCTCGGCAGGGATCGGCGCCCTCGATACGCTCTCGGGCGCGGCGATCGGCGGTCTCGACGAGGTGGTGATGACGGTACGAAAGCAGCCCTCAGCCTGGTTCGGCACCGAGGCGGAGGGCATGGTCGATCTCAAGACGCTGACGGCGCCGTTCACCGTCTATGAAGGGCCGGTGCGCGACGGCGCGCGCCGCTATCCGCAGAACGTCAACATTTCCGCCGCCGTGGCGCTCGCCGGTGCCGGCCTCGACAAGACGCTTCTCAAGATCGTCGCCGATCCGACGATCACCACGCATGTCATCGAAGTCCGCGCCCGCGGCGCCTTCGGCAGCTTCACCTTCGTCGAGGACATCCTGCCGACGGAGAGCAACCCCAAGACCGGCAAAATCGTCGGCATGGCCGTGGTCAAGGCCGTCCGCCAGCTTTCCTCGCCGCTGGTGATCGGGCTTTAGACGCCGTTCGCGACACTGGCCGATCGGCCTCGTCCGATTTCGCTGGGGCTTCGCGCACCGAGCGCTGATGCGCCGGACCGTGGATCTCGATCAGATTATAGGCAGTGTCGATCAGGCCGACATGCGAGAAGGCCTGCGGGAAATTGCCGACTTGCCGCTTGAAGATTGGATCATACTCCTCGGCCAGCAGCCCGAGATCGTTGCGGACGGACAGGAGACGCTCGAACAGCACAGTCGCCGAGTCGATCCGGCCGAGCACGACCTGGGCATCGGCAAGCCAGAAGGAGCAGGCGAGGAAGGCTCCCTCGTGGCCACCGACGCCATCATCGACCTCCTCCGTCGCGTAGCGGCGGACGAATCCGTTCCGGAGCAGCTCGCGCTCCACGGCATCGACCGTGCCGGCAATTCGCGGATCCCCAGGCGGAAGAAAGCCCAGCTGCGGCAACAGCAGCAGTGCGGCATCGAGAGGCGTCTCGCCGAAGGCGCGCACGAAGGTATTGCGTTTGCGATCATAGCCGCGGGCACAGATGTCGGCATGGATCGTCTCGCGAATTCGGCGCCAGGCATCGACCGGTCCTTCGAGCCCGAACTGCTCGGCGGACTTTATGGCCCGATCGAAGGCGACCCAGCACATCAGGCGGGAATGGGTGAAGTGCTTCGGCGGTCCGCGAACCTCCCAGATGCCTTGGTCGGGCTGGTTCCAGATATTCTCGAGATGTGCAAGCAGCACCTTTTGCAGCCGCCACGCCTCATCGAGCGGGCTCAGATCGGCCTCGCGCGCGACGTGCAACGTTTCCATGACCTGGCCGTAGACGTCGAGCTGGACCTGATCCATGGCGGCGTTGCCGACCCTCACCGGCTTGCTTGATTCGTAGCCGGAGAGCCAGGGCACTTCGTTCTCGGGCAGCCAACGTTCCCCGGTCAGCCCATACATGATCTGCAGCTGCTGAGGATGACCGGCGACGGCGCGCAAAAGCCATTGCCGCCAAGCCTCGGCCTCTTCGCGATAGCCGGCGTTCAGAAGCGCATAAAGCGTCAGCGCGGAGTCGCGAAGCCAGCAATATCGGTAGTCCCAATTTCGCCTTCCGCCGATCGCTTCCGGCAGCGAGGTCGTCGGAGCAGCGGCGATTCCACCGCTCGGCCCGAAGGTGAGGAGCTTGAGCGTAATCAGCGAGCGGGTGACGGCGTAGCGCCAGAGCCGGTTGTCGGAATGGAAGCGGCATCGCTTCGTCCATTGCCGCCACCAGGTGGCCGTGCGGTCGAGGCTCTCCATCCGATCGGGAACGAAGTGCGGAGGCGAGATCGACGGGTGATAGGAGAGAGTGAACGGCACGCTCTCGCCGGCGCGCACAGTGAAGGTCGACAAGGTCCTCATGTTCCGACCCGCCAGCGGGGCGGGCGTGTGGAGCTCGACGGCATCCGGTCCGGCGACGGCGCTCAGCCCATAGTCGCGGCGGCGCACCCACGGCGCCGTCTGGCCGTAGTTGAAGCGCAGCGTGAGTTCCATCGCCATCTCGACCTGCCCGCGCTCGCCGCGGACGATGCGAACCACATCGGCCTTCCGCTCGTCCTCGGTGAAGGGCATGAAGTCGGTCAGGACGACCGCGCCATCGGACGTCTCGAAGCGCGTTTCGAGGATCGCCGTGTCAGGAATGTAGCGCCGGGACCTTCGGCAATTTCGATCGCGCGGTGCGATGAGCCACCGGCCGTTCTCGGAACTGCCCAGGAGAGAGGCAAAGCAGGCCGGCGAATCGAACCTCGGAAGGCACAGCCAATCGATCGAGCCGTCGCGCCCGACAAGCGCGGCCGACATCATGTTGCCGATCAGGCCGTAATCCTCGATGAGCGGCGGCATCGAGGTGCTAAACGTGCGGGTGGCGGGTTGGGTTCAACCCGCCACCCTTTTCCCGCGCCCGCCACTCCTGGCGGCGGTCCGGGCGATCAGGCCGCTTCGCGCAGCTTGCGCGCTCCCATCGCGCCAGGACGCGTCAGGCAGCGCTCGAGCCAGTCCTTGACCTTCGGCGTCGCCGAGAAATCGTGCTTGTTGAACCAGGCGCCGTAAAGCACCGAGGCGACGCAGAGATCGGCGACGGTGAAACTCTGGCCGAGCAGATAAGGCGCCTTGGCGAGCTGCGCGTCGACGGCCGCGATCGGCCGCTTCACCGCCTCAAGATTCTCCTTAGCGACCGCTGCGTTTCGCTTCTCGGCGGGCAGCACATAGGTGTTGGCGACGAAGAGGCCCATCGAGCGCTCGAGCGAGGTCGCGGCGAAGAACGCCCATTGCCAGCATTTGGCTTCGCCCTGGAGGTCGGAGGGGTAGAGGCCGCCCTTGCCGTATTTCTTGGCAATATAGAGGTTGAGCGCCATCGACTCCGAGAGCGTGAAGCCGTCATCCTCGATCGCCGGCACCTGGCCCATCGGATTGACCTTGAGGAATTCGGGCTGCTTCGAGTCTTCGTTGAAATTGGTCTGGATGTGGTCGTAGGAGACGCCGGCTTCCTCGGCGACCCAGAGGGTGCGGAAGGCGCGCGACTTCGCGATGCCATAGATCTTCAGCTTGGCCATGGTTTCCTCCTTCAGGAAATCGGCACGCCCAGATGGCGGGCGAGCAGCGGGAACTGCGAATCCAGCATGTGGCGGCCGAGATGGATGCGGCAGCCGCGCGATTTGGCGAGGTCGAGCAGCCTGGTCATCTCGGGCTTCATGATGATGTCGGCGACGGCGCTGCGCGCGGTGAGGCCGTCGGCGTCGAGCGGCAGCGGATCCGTGGGCTTGAGCCCGGCCGATGTGGTGTTGACGATGAGGTCGTGGTCGCCGGCCTTGGCCGCGCCGACCTCGACCGCGAAATCCGGGAAGAATTTTCGCGTCGCCGCCGCCAGAGTCTCGGCATTGGTGCGGGTGCGATTGGCGATGGTCAGACGTCGGACGCCAGCCTCGGCCAGCGCGAAGGCGATGGCATAAGCGGCGCCGCCGGCGCCAAGCATCAGCACGTCGAGGTCCTTCGGCTCGATGCCGTCATGCTTGAGCCCGTTGACGAAGCCGGCGCCGTCATAATTGCCGCCGATCAGCCGGCCGTCGGACTCGCGCCGCACGACATTGACCGCCTGCAGCCGCGTGCCCGAGGCATCGACCTGGTCGCAGAGATGGAACATCGCGAATTTATGCGGGTTGGTGACCAGCCAGCCCTTCAGGCTCTCGATCGCGCGAAAACCGGCGACGGCGCGTTGCAGCGACGCGGCCGATACGTGGAACGGAACCATCGCCGCATCGAAGCCGATCTTCTCGAACAGCGGATTGAAGATCGTCGGCCCGCGGACATGGCCGATCGGGTCGGCGATGACGCCGTAGACCGCTGTCGTACCGCTGATAGGCATCAGAAGCCGACGGCGTCGCCGCCCTTGAGCGCCAGCATCTGGCGCGCCTCGTCCGGCGTCGCGATCTCCATCGAGAGCTCCTCGATGATGCGCCGGATCTTGGCGACCTGGTCCGCATTCGACTTGGCGAGCTGCCCCTTGCCGAGCCAGAGCGAATCCTCGAGGCCGACGCGGACATTGGCGCCCATGGTCGCGGCGTGGGTGAGGAACGGCATCTGGAAGCGGCCAGCGGCGAGGATCGACCAGTAGTAGGAGTCTCCGAACAGCTTGTCGGCGATGCGCTTCATGTGGTCGACGTTCTCCAGATCAGGGCCGATGCCGCCGAGGATGCCGAAGATCGTCTGCACGAAGAGCGGCGGCTTGACCAAGCCGCGCTCGAGGAAGTGCGCGAGCGTGTAGAGATGGCCGACGTCGTAGCATTCGAACTCGAACTTGACGCCGTGGCCCTCGCCGAGGGTCTTCAGCACCTCCTCGATATCCTTGAAGGTATTGCGGAAGATGAAGTCCCGGCTGTTCTCGAGGTGCTTCCGCTCCCACTCGTGCTTGAACTCCTTGTAGCGGTCGAGCATGGGATAGAGGCCGAAATTCATCGAGCCCATGTTGAGCGAGCACATCTCGGGCTTGGCGCGCAAGGGCGCGGCGAGGCGTTCGGCCAGGGTCATGCCGTGGCCGCCACCGGTGGTGATGTTCACCACGGCGTTGGAGGCCTGCTTGATGCGCGGCAGGAATTCCATGAACACGTCGGGCGAGGGCGTCGGCCGGCCATCCTTGGGATCGCGCGCATGCAGATGCAGGATTGCCGCGCCGGCCTCTGCCGCGGCGATCGCGTCGGTGGCGACCTCGTCCGGCGTCAGCGGCAGATGCGGCGACATGGTTGGCGTGTGGATCGAGCCGGTGACGGCACAGGTGATGATGACCTTGCGCTGCTTCGCAGCCATGGACGTTTCCTTCGTTACTTTTGAGTGGGCGTCAGCCCAGGGTTTCGACGTTGCCGCAGACGCTGAGCGCCTGGCCGGAGATCCGAGCGCCGGCCGGGGATGCGAGGAAGATCGCCATGGCGGCGATGTCTTCCGGCGTCACATCGGTGCGGAGCGAGACCTTGGACAGCAGCAGCGTGCGCTGCTGCTCGAAAGTGATGCCGGTGGCCTTGGCGCGGGCCGAGATCACGCGGTCGATGCGGGGGCCGCGGACGATGCCGGGCTGGATCGCATTGACGCGGATCTTGTGGGGCCCGAGCTCCATGGCGAGGCTCTTGCTCAAGCCCACCACCGCCCATTTGGTCGCCGAATAGGGCGTGCGCAGCGGGAAGCCGAGCCGGCCGGCGACCGAGGACAGATTGATGATCGAGCCGCCGCCCGCCTTCTTCAGCAGCGGCACGGCGAGCCGCGTGCAATGGAACATGCTGTTGAGGTTGATATCGATGGTCGCGTGCCAGTCCTCAGGCTTGATCTCGTCGATCGGTGCCGTGGGACCGGCGATCCCGGCATTGTTGACCAGCACGTCGAGACCGCCCTTGGTCGCCTTGGCGAAGAACCTGGCGATGGCCTTGGGATCGGCGACGTCGGCCAGATGGCCGGCGATGTCCGGGCGCTTCCTCTTGAGGTCGGCGAGCGCGTCCTTGGCGACGTCGCAGACCTCGACATGGGCCCCGCCATCGGCAAAAGCCTCGGCGATCACCCGGCCGATGCCGGCGGCGCCGGCGGTGATCACCACCTTGAGCCCGGCCACGGACAAATCCGGCGCTTTCCGCTTCGCCATCGCTCCCCCTCCGGCGTTCCGATTAAGGGGCGCAGTCTACGCGCTGGCGCGGGCGGATTTCCAGCGACGTGCACAGGATCGAATTCGCGCTGAACTTGCGACTTCCACACGATACAGTGGCGGGATCGTGAGGCGGCCGGCCTACTCGGGAGCAGAAAGACGACGATGTCCTCGGATTCTGGAATGCTTTCCGATCGCGAGGCGGGTATCGCCCGAATCGTCGGCTTCCTGAAGGCCTACTATCAAAGATCGCAGGTGGAGGAGGTTCGCCGCGGCTTCGCATCGCTCGAAGGGGATATTGCCGCCCTCTTGCGGGAGGATGAGCGGGCATGCGCCGAGGCCGTCGCCTGGGTCGACGGCTTGACGCACGGCGGATCGCGACGGCAGCCGATGCCGCATGTCCTGGCCATGTCGTTCGCGATGCTGAGCAACATGGCTTCGGCCGGTACGGATGGCGGCGATCTCGGCGGGCTCGTGCCGTCGCACCGCAATCAGCTCCAGGAGGATCGCGCACCGGCGATGCGCTCGATCATTCCCGAGCATTTCACCGGGCCCATCGTCGCCCTCGAGATCGGGACTTGGTTCGGCAATGGTTCGACCAAGATCTGGATCGATACGCTTCCGCGCGGTTCGTCCCTGTTCATGGTCGATGCATGGGGTCGGTATATCACCGGTGCCGATCGCGACGGCGATGCAAATCCGAGCTATCGCCTGATGGACAAGCTGCCGCAGGCGGCGATGACAGCAAGCGTCCGAGAGATGTTTCGGGCCGAGGCGCAGCCCGGCAACGATTTGGAGTTCGTGATGATACGCGGGCGTGCCTCGCGCGTTCTCGAGCTTTTCCGCGACGAGCTGTTCGACTTCATCTACATCGACGGCTCGCACTACTACGCTGATGTGAAGCGCGATATTGCCCTCGCAAAGAGTCTTTCGAAGATGGAGTTCTCGATCGTCTGCGGCGACGATCTCGAAACGCTCGATCCGGCGTTAGTCGAGGTTGCGAAGGTGATCCAGGACCGCGACTACATCACTTATGGCGGTGTCGGTTTCCATCCCGGCGTGACCCTCGCGGTGAGCGAGGAGTTCCAGCAGGTCAACACGTCGAACGGCTTCTGGTGGGCCATTCGCCGGAACGGTATCTGGGGCGTCTCCTAGCCGCTGCCGCCGGGCCTTGGGCTCTCGGCCTCGGGCTGCTATACAGCGATCTCAAGCGGCCCCGTAGCTCAGCAGGATAGAGCAGCAGTTTCCTAAACTGTTGGTCGGAGGTTCGAGTCCTCTCGGGGTCGCCAATTCAAAGGACCGGGGTCCGAGCAGCGTGCAGTCGTAGGGCACGACGACCTCGTTCGGCCGAGGTTTTCGCCCGCTCGCCGCCCACCGTGCCGCGGCCCAATGCCGGAGGAGCGTCTTTGAGCGCCTTCGACCCCCGGCCAGCCAAAGCGAAAGGGAATGCGCACGTCCGTCGATCCCGCCATCGACGGCATCTTGTGTCTACCGCCTCAAATGGCAAGCGACCCAATGGCCCTCGCTGCTCCGTTCCAGCAACGGGACTTCCTGCGAGCAGCGCGGCTCGGCGATCGGGCAGCGGGTGTGGAAGTGGCAGCCCGGCGGCGGCCGGATCGGGTTCGGCACGTCACCCTGCAGCACGATGCGCTTGCGCTTGAGCTTGGGATCCGGGATCGGTACTGCCGAGAGCAGCGCTTCGGTGTAGGGATGCCGCGGATTGTCGTAAAGCTCGCGCGCCGGCGCGATCTCGACGACGCGGCCGAGATACATGACGGCGACCCGGTCGCTGATGTGCTCGACCACCGAGAGGTCGTGGGCGATGAAGAGATAGGTGAGGCTGAATTTCTCTTGGAGCTCTTCGAGCAGGTTGATCACCTGCGCCTGGATCGAGACGTCGAGCGCCGAGACCGGCTCATCGCAGACGATCAGCTTGGGCTGCACCGCAAGCGCACGGGCGATGCCGATGCGTTGGCGCTGGCCGCCGGAGAATTCATGCGGGAAGCGATGCCGGTGATCCGGCTGCAGGCCGACGGTCTCCAGCAGATGGGCGACGCGGTCGTCGAGCTCGTGCCGGTTCTTGGCGAGCCCGTGGATGATCAGCGCCTCGCCGATGATCCCTGCCACGGTGTGGCGCGGGTTGAGCGAGGCGAAGGGGTCCTGGAAGATGATCTGCATGTCGCGCCGCATGGCGCGCAGCGCCTCGCCGTCCAGGCGCGTAACGTCCTGGCCCTGGAACCAGATCTGGCCGGAGCTCGGCTCGATCAGGCGGAGGATGCAGCGCCCAGTCGTCGACTTGCCGCAGCCGGACTCGCCGACGAGCCCGAGCGTCTCGCCGGCGCCGATGTCGAAGGTCACCCCGTCGACGGCATGGACGCGGTCGACCTCGCGCGCGAAGACACCGCCCTTGATAGTGAAGTGCTTCTTGATGTCGCGGGCGGAGAGGAGAGGGGGCTGGGTGGTCACAGGATGCACGCTACCTTGTGGTCCGGGGCGACCTGGCGCAGTGGCGGCTCGGCCGTGCGGCAGGGATCGCTGGCGAAACGGCAGCGATTGGCGAAGCGGCAGCCCGCCGGTGGGTTGAGCAGGCTCGGCACGGTGCCGGGAATTTGCTCGAGCCGGGCGCGTCCGTGCTTGTGGGCATGCGCCCTGGCATCGACGCGCGGGATCGAACGGATCAGACCCTGCGTGTAGGGATGGCGCGGGTTGCCGAAGAGTTCCTCGACCGGCGCCTCCTCGACGACCTTGCCTGCATACATGACGACGACGCGTTGCGCGTTCTCGGCGACGACGCCCATCGCATGCGTGATCAGCATGATCGCCATGCCGAAGCGCGCCTTCATGTCGGTCAAAAGCTCGAGGATCTGCGCCTGGATGGTGACGTCGAGCGCGGTGGTCGGTTCATCGGCGATCAGCAGCTTGGGCTTGCACGCCAGTGCCATCGCGATCATGACGCGCTGGCGCATGCCGCCGGAGAACTGGTGCGGATAATCGTTGACCCGACGCGCGGCGTTCGGGATCTGCACGAGCTTCAGCATCTCGATCGTAGCCTCGATCGCCGCCTTGCGCGAAAGGCCCTCATGCGTGCGGAGCGACTCGGCGATCTGCTCGCCCACCGTGTAGACCGGGTTCAGCGAGGTCATCGGCTCCTGGAACACCATGGCGATCTCGCGCGAGCGGATCTTGTCCATCTCGTCGGCATCGAGCGGGATCAGGTCGCGGCCCTGCCAGACGATCTGGCCGGCCTCGAAGCGCCCCGGCGGCATATCGATCAGCTTGAGCACGCTGCGCGCGGTAACGGTCTTGCCGCAACCGGATTCGCCCACCACCGCCAAGGTCTCGCCGCGGGCGATCGACAGGCTGACGCCGTCGACCGCGCGCACCATGCCGTCATCGGTCTTGAACCAGGTCTTGAGGTCGCGGATGTCGAGAAGAGCGCCGGTCATCTAGAGGACCCGCCGCGGATCGAGCGCGTCGCGGAGCCCGTCTCCGATGAAGTTGATCGACAGCACGGTGAGGAAGATCAGCGCGCCCGGGAACAGCGCCCAGTGCGGGGCAATGTCGAGATAGTCCTTGGCGTCGAAGAGCACGCGTCCCCAGGTCGGAATATCTGGCGGGAAGCCGAGGCCGAGGAAGGACAGCGTCGACTCGGCGATGATCGCCGCCGCGACGTCGATGGTGCCGGCGACAATTACCGGCCCCATCGCGTTGGGCAGGATATGGCGGATGACCAGCCGTATGCGCGAGGCGCCGAGCGCGCGCGCCGCCTCGACGAATTCCTTCTCGCGCAGCGACAGGAACTGGGCACGCACGAGCCGGGCGACCGGCATCCAGCGGAGGCCGCCGATCACGAGCACGATCAGGACGAAGACGCCCATCTCGACGCCGAGGATGTTCTTGAGAAGATCGCGGAACAGATAGATCACGAGCAGCAGCAGCGGCAGCTGCGGCAACGACAGGAAAAGGTCGGTCACCCACATCAGCATCGCGTCGACGCGGCCGCTGGCCATGCCGGCGAGAGCGCCGATCATGACGCCGACGATCAGCGCCACGAACATCGCGGCCAAGCCGACGGCAAGCGAGATCCGGCCGCCATAGATCATGCGCGCGAGAACGTCCTGACCAAGATCGTCGGTCCCGAACGGATGCGCGAGCGAGGGCCCATGCAGCTTGGCGCTGAAGTCGATGTCGTTGATTGGCACCTTCCAGATGACCGGGCCGAGGGCGATAGCAGCGATGATCAGGATCAGGACGACCAGGCTGACGACCGCCAGGCGATGCTTGCGGAAGCGGCGCCAGGCTTCGCCGCCGAGCGACGTCGAACGCTTCGGGCGGTCTGTCGCGACCGCTCCAGTGGCCGCGTCAACGGAAAGTGATGCGGGGGTCGAGCCAGCCATAAATGATGTCCGCGATCAGGTTGAAGACGACGACGAGGCAGGAGAAGACGAAGGTGACGCCCATGATTACCGGCGTGTCGTTGGCGAGGATCGCCGAGATCAGCAGCGAGCCGATTCCCGGGATACGGAAGATCTGCTCGGTGACGATGGCGCCGCCGAAGACGACCGGAAGCTGGAGCGCGATCAGCGTCACCACCGGGATCAGGGCGTTGCGTACCACGTGCTTGGTGATGACCTTGGCCTCGCCGATGCCCTTCGACCGCGCCGTGGTGACGTAGTCGAGCTTGATCACGTCGAGCACCGACGACCGGACGTAGCGTACGAGCGAGGCGCCCTGGAAAAGGCCGAGCACCGTCACCGGCATGATCGATTGCTTGATGTGCTCCCACCACCAGGCCCAGCCGCTCGCGCGCACATCCGAGCGATAGACGAAGGGCAGCCAGTCGAGCTGGATGCTGAACACCAGGATCAGCAGCAGGCCGGTGAAGAAGGTCGGAAGCGAGAAGCCGACAAAGGCCAGCGTATTCGCGATCTGGTCGAACACCGAATAGGGCCGCGTGGCGGCGAGCACGCCGACCGGGATGGCGACGATGATGGCGAGGATCTGGGCAGCGCCGATGACGGCGACAGTCGTCGGCAGCCGCTGCAGGATCAGGGTGTCGACGTCCATCCGGCTGACGAAGGAGAAGCCCCAGTCGCCCTGCATCATCGCCGTGAACCAGCGCAGGTAGCGCATCCAGACGGGATCATCGAGACCGAACTTCTCGCGGAGAGCCAGCCTGATCTCGGGCGGTACGTTCGGATTGGTCACGAGCTCGCCGAAAGGATCACCGGGCGCAAGCGCGAGCACGGTGAACAGCACGAGGCTGATCCCGAGCAGGCTCGGAATCGCGATCAGCACGCGGCGAAAGATATAGTCGCGGGACAAGGGATTCTCCGGGCGATGGGGCTAGACCCCGGACTCGGGCATGGCCGAGTCCGGGGGTGTAGCTTCAGACCGGACGCGCCTTAGATCAGGCGTCCTTGTACCAGTTGTGCAGCTCCCAGAAATCGCTGTCCCAGCCGCTGGCCGAGGCATGCAGCTTCAGGTTTCCGGCACGCACCTGCGGGCGGTAGACGATGGGAATCACCGCCCGGTCCTTGCACGGCAGGTCGTTGAGCTGGATGTACATCGCCGCGCGCTTGACCGGATCGAGTTCGGTCTCGGCTTCGGCGTAGAGGTCATCGAACTCCTTGTTGCGCCAGCGCGTGATGTTCCGCTTCTGCCAGCGGTTCTCCTTGGCGCATACCTCCGACGACAGGAAGGACTGCATCCACACGCCCGGGTCCGGCTGCGTCGGACCGGTCGTGTACATCTGCAGGTCGGCGTAGAAATGCGGGTAGGTATCGGGGTTCGCCTCGTCCGAGGAGAAGAACACCGACGCCACGACCGACTTGATCTCGATGTCGATGCCGGCCTTCTGGCAGGCCTGCTTGACGATGGCCTGGGTCTTCTGGCGCGGCTGGTTGATCGAGGTCTGGTAGAGATATTTGAGCTTCTTGCCGTCCTTGGTGCGGATGCCGTCGGAGCCGACCTTCCAGCCGGCGCCCTCGAGAAGGGCGATAGCCTTGTCGACGTTGAACTCCTTCACCGTGTTCTTCGAGGCGAAGCGCGGTGGGTTGTTCAGGTAGTTGGCGGTCGAAATGCCGGTACGGCCGTAGATGTGCTTCTCGATCGAGTCGCGATCGACCAGCAGCGCCAGCGCGTCGCGAACCGCCCGGTCGCTGAGCGACGGATGCGTGGTCTTGATGCTGGAGCGCTCGCCATCGACTTCCGTCCACGGATCGGTCGAGTTGAGCTGGATGTGCTCGACGCTGCCGCCCGGATAGATGCGGACCTTGCCCTTGCCGCCGGCCTCGAGGCGGACCAGCACCTCGTCCTCGACCTGCAGGTTCCAGGCCCAGTCATACTCGCCCGTCTGCAGCACGGCCCGCGCCGCCGATATGGCGTCGCCGCCGCCCTTCATTTCGATCGAGTCGAAATAGGGGCGGTTCGGCATGTGATAGTTCGTGTTGATGTCGCCGGCGACGAGGTCGCCCGGCTTGAAATCCTTGAACTTGTACGGGCCGGTACCAACCGGCTTCAGGTTGGTCGGCGCCTCGCGCGACTTCGCACCCTTGAAGTCCTGGAACAAGTGCTTCGGGATGATCATGCCGTTGACGCCTACGAAGGGATCGGCCCAGAACGGCTTCGGGTTGGCGAAGGTGATCTTGACCGTGAACTGAT
>Ga0196963_10001682_pt1 | contig 14354 bp, 12 predicted proteins | sample S1_5metaG_FD_148600 | JGI IMG/M metagenome (GOLD analysis project Ga0196963, IMG submission 148600) | Soil microbial communities from Anza Borrego desert, Southern California, United States - S1_5 | ecosystem: Environmental > Terrestrial > Soil > Desert | place: USA: California | collected... | reverse complement strand
TTCTCCGAGGACGGGGCGTGACGCGGAGCCTCTCTTGAGCAGCGCACCTCCTATGTCTGGGGATGAGGCGTCCGCTTGTGCGATTTCTTTTTAAGGTCAACCGCCTCGTCGTCCCCGAGGCAACCCCACGAACCTTTCGACAAAGGATGGCTCACTTAGCCGCCAGCGCTCATGAATACGCTATACGCGTGCCGCGCCTTTTCGATAATGGCGGGCCATTTTGGCAGTCCGCGCGATTGTTGCAGGGCGCCCCATCGGCGGCAACTCTCCTCGATCCAGGGAGCCGATGAGCTGAAGGGCCACCCAACAGCCGTGAGCCATCGGTCAGGATTGGGCAGACCATGGCCACCAAACGAACTCTCCCGCCCCGTTCTTTGATTTAGTTGGAAGCTCTTAGAGCCCGTTTGGAAATTCGGATTAAGTTGTGAGCCTGCGCAGGAGGCGGGATCTGCAGGACCTTATGCCGCGAGGCTCAGTGTGAAAAATCCTTCCGGAATGCGGACAGTGCTTGGAAAAGATCTATAGAATTTTCCCGTATCAGTATTGGGGCAATTACAGTCGAATTTCGTCCGTATGATGCCTTGCCAATAAATGGCATATTAAATTTAATACATGAACCTCCTCCATCGGTTATTATTGTTATTCCCCTAACATTGTGTGTCTGTCTGCGCTTATTGAATCGACCTTTATTGTATTTGATGTCAGTAATGGCGCTCCATCTAATGTGAATCTCCCAAAGATGCAGAAAATGAAGCCCATGCTGGTCTAGTATAATCTTCGCTCTACTGCTTAGGCACATGAGCGTGTACTTCAATATTTCTAAAATAAAAAAAGGGGAAAGAATCATAACAACAAAAACCATCCAGCTTCTCATGCGAACTGCGCTAAACCCAAAGTGATTGGCAAAAGCTAAAGACACTAATGTCGTAAGCGTCAGGGCAAGGCAGGCTGCAGTCAGTTTATTCCATTTGTATTCAATAGATCTTGCCTGCATATTGTCGTGGGGCATCTAAGGTCCTGTTTAATTTGAAGCTGTGGTTGTACCATGAGAGCGGCCTCGATGTCGTCGAGGCTCTGATCTGCGTCCCTTGAGCGCCAACCTCCTGCGCAAGCTTACAACCTAATCACCATTTTCAAACGGGCTCTTAGCCTCGCCCGCCCTCCGCAAGCGCCGCCAGCGCCGCGCGCAGATGGCCACCGCTGGCCGCTAGGGCAGCATCGGCGGCCTCGGCGCTCAGGCCCAGGGCCACCAGCACCGCCGGCTTGGCCCGGCCGCTGGTCGCCGCCAGGGCCCGCGCCGCCGCCTCCGGGGTGCAGCCGGCGGCCTGGGCCACGATGCGGCGCGCCCGGCCGGCGAGCTTGGCGTTGGTGGGGTCGAGATCGACCATCATTCCGTCATGGACCCCGCCGAGCCGCAGCATCGTCAGGCTGGAGAGCAGGTTCAGCGCCGCCTTCTGCGCCGTGCCGGCCTTCATCCGCGTCGAGCCGCCGATGACCTCCGGCCCGGTGTCGAGCAGGATCGGGAATTCGGCCTCCAGCAGCAGCGGCCGGCCGGGATTGTTGGCGATGGCGATCGTCAGCGCGCCGGCGGCCCGCGCCGCCGCCTGGACGGCGAGGGTGTAGGGCGTGGTGCCGCTGGCGGCGACGCTCACCACGACATCGGCCGACCCGAGGGTCAGCCGCGCCGCCTCCGCCGATCCGGCCGCGGCATCGTCCTCGGCGCTCTCGTCGGGCAGGGCCGGACGGTCGGCGCCGCCGGCCATCAGGAAGAGCACCCGGTCGAGCGGCCAGGAGAAGGTCGAGCGCAGCTCGGCGCCGTCCAGCACGGCCAGGCGGCCCGAGGTGCCGGCGCCCGCATAGGCGATGCGCCCGCCGCCGCGCAGCCGCGCCGCCGCCGCCTCGGCCGCCGCCGCGATGGCGGGGATGGCCGCCTGGACCGCCGCGATGGCGGCGAACTGGCCCTCGACCATCGCCCCCAGCACGTCCACCGACGGCCAGGCATCGAGGCCCAGATAGCGCGGGCTGAACGCCTCGGTCGACATGCCCCCTCCATCGATCCCTATCTGCAAACCACAACAATACCACTCGACCGAACGCTTGGAGAAGCCTTGTCATCTGGCAGCCAAGTGGTATTCTCCGACGGGTCAACGGGAACCGTGGAATGACCGAAACCGGCGTCATCGCCCTCTTCCAGACCCTTCAGCTCGACGAGCGGAGCCCGACCCCGCTCTACCTGCAGCTCAAGCACCGCCTCCAGGCGCTGCTGGACCGCGGGCTGCTGGCGGCCGGCGAGGCGATGCCGGGCGAGCGCGATCTGGCGCGCAGCATCGGCATCTCCCGCGTCACCGTGCGGCGGGCCATCAACGAGCTGGTGAGCGAGGGGCTGCTGGTGCAGCGCCAGGGCTCCGGCACCTTCATCGCGCCGCGCATCGAGCAGCCGCTGTCGCTGCTCACCGGCTTCTCCGACGACATGCGCGGCCGCGGCCTGACGCCCGGCGCCGTCTGGATCGAGCGCGTCGCCACCCTGTCGACGCCCGAGGAGGCGATGGCCCTCAACCTGTCGCCCGGCTCCAAGGTGCTGCGGCTGGCCCGCATCCGCACGGCCGACGGCCAGCCCATGGCCCTGGAGCGCGCCACCATCCCCGCCGCACTGCTGGCGAGACCGGAGGCGGTGGGCGACTCCCTCTATGCCGCCCTGCGGGCCCACGGCGTCCAGCCGGCGCGGGCGCTGCAGCGCCTGCGCGCCGAGCTGGCGACCGCCGAGGCGGCCGAGCTGCTGGGCCTCGCCGCTGGCAGCCCCGTCCTCGCCATCGAGCGGCGCGGCTTCGACACCGAGGGCCGCCCCATCGAATTCACCCGCTCCCTCTACCGCGCCGACCGCTACGACTTCGTGGCGGAGCTGCGCACGGAGATCAACGGCCGATGACCGAAACGAGCCGCATGCTGGCCGAGGCGCGCGAGGCGCCCGCGGTCGTCGCCCGCCAGCTCGCCCTCCATGCCGAACCGCTGGCGCGGCTGGGCGCCCGGCTGCGCGAGCGGCCGCCGGCATTCGTCATGACCTGCGCCCGCGGCAGCTCCGACCATGCGACGCTCTATGCCCGCTATGCCATCGAGCAGCGCCTGGGCTTCGTCTGCACCTCGGCCCCGCCATCGGTCCAGACGCTCTACCCGGCGCCGCTGCGGGTGCGCGACGCCCTGTTCCTCGCCGTCTCGCAATCGGGCAAGAGCCCCGACCTGGTGGCCAAGACCGCGGCGGCGCGGGCCGGCGGCGCCACCACGGTCGCCTTCGTCAACGACCCCGCCTCGCCCCTGGCGGCGGCCTGCGAATTCGTGGTGCCGCTCGAGGCCGGGCCGGAGCTGAGCGTCGCCGCCACCAAATCCTACATCGCCGCCGTCACGGCGCAGCTCCACCTCGTCGCCGCCTGGGCCGGGGACGCGGAGCTGCTGGCGGCGCTGCGCCGGCTGCCGGAGCGCATCGCCGCCGCCCAGGCGGGGGATTGGAGCGGGCTGCTGGCGCTGCGGGAGGCGCGCAACCTGCTGGTGATCGGCCGCGGCGCCGGGCTGGCGGTGGCCAGCGAGATGGCGCTGAAGCTGAAGGAGACCTGCGGCCTCCACGCCGAGGCCTTCAGCGGCGCCGAGGTGAAGCACGGCCCGATGGCCCTGATCGAGCCCGGCTTCCCCGTCCTCGCCGCCATCCTGGAGGACGAGGCCGGCGCCGCCATGCGCGGCGCGGCCGACGACTTCGCCGCCATGGGGGCGCGGGTCCTGGCCTTCGGCCCCGGCGCCGCCGCCCCCGCCCTGCCGGGCATGGCGGCCGACCATCCGCTGGCCGACGGCGTCCCGATGATCGCCGGCTTCTATGTCGGGGTGGAGGCGCTGGCCCGCGCGCGGGGCTGGGATGTCGACCGGCCGCGCCATCTCAGCAAGGTGACGGAAACGCGATGAGCACCACCGTCCTCACCGGGGCCCGCATCTTCACCGGCGAGGCCTTCGTCGACGGCCAGGCGCTGGTGATCGCGGAGGGTCGGGTCGCGGGCTTGGCGCCCGCCGACATCCGCCCGGAGGGCGCGCGCATCCTGGCGCTGCCGCCGGACCGGCTGATCGCACCCGGCTTCATCGACATCCAGGTGAACGGCGGCGGGGGAGTCCTCTTCAACGACGATCCCAGCCCGGAGGCGATCCGGGCGATCGGCGCGGCGCACCGGCGCTTCGGCACCACGGGCTTCCTCCCCACCCTCATCTCCGACGCGCCGGACCGGCTGCCCCTGGCGCTGGAGGCGGCGCGCAGCGCCATCGCCGCCGACATGCCGGGCGTGCTCGGCGTCCATATCGAGGGGCCCTTCATCAATCCGGCGCGGCGCGGCACCCACCGGGAATCCGTGCTGCGCCCCCTGGCCGCCGCCGAGCGCGCCCTGCTGGAGCGGCCGACCGGCGGCGTCACGCTGGTGACGGTGGCGCCCGAGATCGTGCCGCCGGCCGACATCGCGGCGCTCGTGGCCGCGGGGCTGCGCGTCTCGCTCGGCCATTCCGCCTGCGGCTACGACACCGCCCGGGCGGCCTATGCCGCGGGGGCGAGCTGCGCCACCCATCTCTACAACGCCATGTCGCCGCTGACCGGCCGCGAGCCGGGCATGGTGGGGGCGGCGCTCGACACGCCGGAGGCGTGGTGCGGCCTGATCGTGGACGGCCACCACGTCCACCCCGCGAGCCTGCGCGTCGCCCTGGCGGCCAAGCCGCGCGGCAAATGCCTGCTCATCACCGATGCCATGCCGCCGGTCGGCGCGGCGAGCCCGAGCTTCACCCTCTACGGCGAGACCATCCGCTCCGAGGGCGGGCGCTGCGTGAATGCCGAGGGGGCGCTGGCGGGCGCCGATCTCGACATGGCGACGGCGGTGCGCAATGCCGTGCATCTGCTCGGCCTGCCGCTGGACGAGGCCCTGCGCATGGCCGCCGCCTATCCGGCCGATTTCCTCGGCCTCGGCGGCCGGCTGGGGCGGCTGCTGCCCGGCCATCAGGCCGATCTGGTGGTGCTCGGCCCGGAGCTGACGGTCGAGCAGGCCTGGATCGCCGGCGACCCCGGGCCGGCCGCCTGAGGCGCCCCGCCCCGGCTCAGGCCCCCGCCGGCCGCAGCGTGCCGCGCCAGACCGTCCGCTCGGCGGGGCCGAGGCCGCGGGCGAGCAGGAGGGCGCCGCCGGTCGCGTCGTCGCGGGCGGCGACGAGGCGCGCCGCATAGGCCGCCGGCAGATGCGCCCCGACGAATCCGGCAAGCCCCCCGACCAGGACGAGCGGCAGCTCCGCCTCGGGGTCGAGCGCGTCGATATGGCGGACGATGTGCCCGGCCGCCTCGCGCAGAAGCGCGACCGCGCTTTCCGCCCCGTCGAGCGCCGCGGCCACCACCAGCGGCGCGACGGTGGCGTATTTGGTGGGCGAGGCGCCGACCACCCAGGTGAGCAGGCTCTCCGAATCGGCGCCGCAATGCGCCGCCACGGCGAGGTCGAGCGCATCGGGCGGCCCCGGCAGGCGGCCGTCGAGGCGCCACAGCGCCCGCTGCACGGCCCGCCAGCCGATCCAGGCGCCGCTGCCCTCGTCCCCCGCCGGGAAGCCCCAGCCACCGACCCGGCGGGCCGAGCCGTCGGCGCAGAGCGCGTGGCCGCCGGTGCCGGTGCCGACGATGACGATGGCGCCCGGCCCGCCGCCATGGGCGCCCAGCACCGCGGCATGGCCGTCGCTCGCCAGGACGACCCGGGCATAGGGCCCGGCGCGGTCGAGGAAGGCGCTGCGGCGATCCGGCGTCTCGCTCCCCGCGAGGCCGGCGGCGAGCACCGCCCCGCCCAGGATGTCCGCCCCGAGTCGGGCGGCGGCCAGGGCCTCGGCGACCGCGGAGTCGATGGCCGCCCAGGCCGGCTCGACCCCGAGCGACAGCCCGGACGGCCCGGCCCGGCCCTCGCCCAGCACGGTCCCGCCGGCATCCGCCAGCCGGCACCGCGTCGAGGTTCCGCCGCCGTCGATGCCGATGAAATAGCGCGCCACGCCGCCCCTCCCCTCGCCCGATGTGACCATGACAATCTAATACCAGTTCAAGCTGCCGCCGGCCATAGCGCGGAAAGGGGGCCGTTCCGCATATCGAATCTTGATGAACGGAAGATTAGTGGTATGCTTCTGGTATTCGCGGGCCTCTGAGCAATCACGGCACCAAGCCGGGAGCGGCGCCGCTGCAAGCCGGACGACGGCAACAGGGAGAAGCACATGAAAGCGTTGAAACTGACGGGGCTGCTCGCCACCACCGGCCTCGCCCTGGCGTTGGCCGCCCCCGCCGCCGCCCAGCAGCAGAAGCTGGTGATCGAGAGCTGGCGTAACGACGACCTGGCGATCTGGCAGGAGAAGATCATCCCGGCCTTCAACAAGGCCCATCCGAACATCACGGTCGAATTCTCGCCGACCGCGCCGAAGGACTACAACGCCGCCCTGAACGCCAAGCTGGCCTCGGGCACCGCCGGCGACATCATCACCTGCCGCCCGTTCGACGCCTCGCTCGGCCTGTTCCAGAAGGGCTACCTGACGCCGCTGAGCGACCTGAAGGGGATCGAGAACTTCCCCGACACCGCCAAGGTCGCCTGGACCACCGACGACGGCAAGACCACCTTCTGCCTGCCGATGGCCTCGGTGATCCACGGCTTCATCTACAACGCCGACGCCTTCCAGGAGCTGGGCATCCAGCCGCCGAAGACCGAGAGCGAATTCTTCGCCGCGCTGGAGAAGATCCGCGCCGACGGCCGCTACACCCCGCTCGCCATGGGGACCTCCGAGCAGTGGGAGGCCGCGACCATGGGCTTCCAGAACGTCGGGCCGAACTATTGGCAGGGCGAGGCGGGCCGCACCAAGCTCATCAAGGGCCAGGCCAAGCTGACCGACGCCGAATATGTGAAGACCTTCGAGCAGATCGCCAAGTGGAAGCCCTACCTGCCGAAGGGCTTCGAGGCGCAGACCTACGCCGACAGCCAGAACATGTTCACCCTCGGCCGCGCCGCGATCTATCCGGCGGGTTCGTGGGAGATCGCCCTGTTCAACCAGCAGGCCGATTTCAAGATGGGCGCCTTCCTGCCGCCGAAGCCCGACAATGCGCAGGAATGCTACATCTCGGACCACACCGACATCGGCATGGGGATCAACAAGGCGAGCAAGAACCAGGACGCGGCGCGCACCTTCCTGGAATGGGCGGCGACCAAGGAGTTCGCCGAGATCTACGCGAACGAGCTGCCGGGCTTCTTCTCGCTCTCCAAGCACGAGGTGGCGCTGAAGGACCCGCTGGCGCAGGAGTTCGTCAACTGGCGCAAGCAGTGCAAGTCGACGATCCGCAACTCCTACCAGATCCTGTCGCGCGGCGAGCCGAACCTGGAGAATGAGATGTGGGCCACCAGCGCCCGCGTCGTCTCCGGCACCCTGTCGCCCCAGGATGCCGCCAAGCAGCTCCAGGCGGGTCTCGACAAGTGGTACAAGCCGGCCCCGTGACCGGCCGGGAGGACGGGGCGGCCGCAGCGGCCGCCCCGGCCGCCATCCCCGCCGCCCCCCTCGCCCGCCGCCGCCGCACGCGCTGGCACATCGCCGTCTTCCTGGCGCCGGCGACGCTGATCTACAGCGTCTTCATGATCTATCCGCTGCTGGACAGCCTGTGGATGAGCTTCTTCCGCGGCACGCCGGAGGGCGGGGCGGTCTTCGTCGGCCTGCGCAACCACATCACCCTGCTGACGGACGAGCTGTGGGCCGGGCAGTTCTTCAACGCCCTGAAGAACAACCTGATGTTCTTCGCCATCCACATGCTGGTGCAGAACCCCATCGGCATCCTGCTGGCGGCCCTGCTCTCCACCCGGCGGCTGCGCTTCCGCGGCGCCTACCGCACCCTGCTGTTCCTGCCGACCATGCTGTCGGTGGTGGTGGTGGGCTTCATCTGGCAGCTCATCCTCTCCCCGGTCTGGGGCGTGGCCGAGAGCATGCTGAGCGCGGTCGGCCTGGGCGACCTGTTCCAGCCCTATCTGGGGCGGGAAGGCTCGGCGCTCATCACCCTGTCGCTGATCTCGGTGTGGCAGTACATCGGCATCCCGATGCTGCTGATCTACGCGGCGCTGCTGGCGATCCCGGACGACCTGATCGACGCCGCCGCCGTCGAGGGCGCGACCGGCTGGGACATCTTCTGGAAGATCAAGCTGCCGCTGGTGATGCCGACCATCGGCACGGTCTCGGTCCTCACCTTCGTCGGCAATTTCAACGCCTTCGACCTGATCTACGCCACGCAGGGCGCGCTGGCCGGGCCGAACTTCTCGACCGATCTGCTGGGCACCTTCTTCTACCGCACCTTCTTCGGCAACCAGCTCCAACTGGGCGACCCCTATATGGGGGCCACGGTGGCGACCGGCATGTTCGCCGTCATCCTGCTCGGCATCCTCGTCTACCTGACGCAGATCCGCCCGCGCATCCAGACATACGAGCTGTGACATGGCCGGAAACCCGACCCATTCCGCGCCGCGGGCGCTGGCGATCCACGGCATCCTGCTCGCCTATACGGCGGTCGCGCTGTTCCCGATCGTCCTCGTCATCATGAACTCGTTCAAGTCGCGGCGCGGCATCTTCGGCGCGCCGCTGCTGCCGCCGAGCGAGACGACCTTCTCGCTGGCGGGCTACGCCACCGTGCTGGGCCGGGCCAATTTCCCGCTCTATTTCGGCAACAGCCTGACGGTCACGCTCGGCGCGCTGTTCCTCGTCCTGCTCACCGGCGCCATGGCGGCCTTCGCCCTGTCGGAGTACCGCTTCCGCGGCAATGCGCTGCTTGGGCTCTACCTCGCCATCGGCATCATGATCCCGATCCGCCTGGGCTCGATCAGCATCATCGACCTGGTGGTCGGGCTCGGCCTCATCAACACGCTGACGGCGCTGGTGCTGGTCTACACCGCCATGTCGCTGCCGATGGCGATCTTCATCCTCGGCGAGTTCATGCGCACCGTGCCGACCGAGCTGAAGGACGCGGCGCGGATGGACGGGGTGAGCGAATACGGCCTGTTCTTCCGCATCGTCCTGCCGCTGGTGCGGCCGGCGGCGGCCACGGTCGGGGTCTTCACGATGATCCCGATCTGGAACGACCTGTGGTTCCCCCTCATCCTCGCCCCGTCCGAGCCCAAGCGCACGGTGACCCTGGGGGCGCAGCAGTTCATCGGCCAGTTCGTGACGGATTGGAACGCGGTGCTGGCGGCGCTCAGCCTGTCCATCGTGCCGGTGCTGGTGCTCTACGCGATCTTCTCCCGCCAACTCATCAAGGGCCTCACGAGCGGCGCGGTGAAATAGCCGCCCGCCCCCGCCCAACGAGCGGGCGGCCCCGCCATAGGAAGACGCCATGACCGATCCCATCCGCGTGCTCGTCGTCGGCCTCGGCCATATGGGCCTGAGCCATGCCCTGGCCTACCGGGCGGTGCCGGGCTTCGAGATAGCCGGCCTTTGCACCCGCAACATCGCCGGCGCCGACCTGCCGGCCGAGCTGGCCGGGGCGCCGCGCTTCGACGACTTCCACACCGCCCTGCGGACGGTGCGGCCCGATGCCGTCTCGATCAACACCTGGCCGGACACTCATGCCGAATTCGCCATCGCGGCGATGGAGGCGGGCGCCCATGTCTTCGTCGAGAAGCCGCTGGCGACGACGGTCGCCGATGCCGAGCGGGTGGTGGAGACGGCGCGGCGGACCGGCCGCAAGCTGGTGATCGGCTACATCCTGCGCCACCACCCCTCCTGGATGCAGCTCGTCGAGGTGGCGCGGACGCTGGGCAAGCCGCTGGTGATGCGGATGAACCTGAACCAGCAGAGCCATGGCGAGAGCTGGACCTGGCACAAGACGCTGCTGGGCTTCGCCTCGCCCATCGTCGATTGCGGCGTCCACTATGTGGACATGATGTGCCTGATGACCGGCGCGAAGCCGGTGCGGGTCAGCGGCATCGGCGCCCGGCTGACCGACGACATCGCCCCCGGCCAAGTGAACTACGGCCATCTGCAGGTGACGTTCGACGACGGCTCGGTTGGCTGGTACGAGGCCGGCTGGGGCCCGATGATGAGCGAGGTCGCCTATTTCGTGAAGGATGTGATCGGGCCGAAGGGCTCGATCAGCATCGTCATGGGCGATGCCGGCGGCGGGGGCGACGGCAAATCCTCCGACATGGAGACCCATACCAAGACGAGCGTGCTGCTGCGCCATCACAGCGAGATCGATGCGCGGCAGGAATTCGTCCGCCGCGACGAGCGCTATTCCATGGCGGACGAGCCCGGCCACCAAGCGCTGTGCGAGCGCGAGCAGGCCTTCTTCCGCGACGCCATCCGGACCGATGCCGATCTGACCGAGCATATGGAGAATGCGGTCGCGAGCCTGCGCATCGTGCTCGCCGCCGATGAGAGCCTGCGCACCGGCCGGACCGTCGAGCTGTGACGCGGGCGGGCGGCCTCCGTTGCCTTTCCGGGCGGACGCCGCCATCCTGACGGCCGGCGGCCCGCCCGCCAGACCCGATCGAGGGAGGAGCCGATGAAGCCGGAGCGGCCAGAGCACCCGGAGCCGGGCGACGCGCAGGCGCGCCGCGCGGTCGCGCCGGTGATCTGCTATCCGACCGACAGTTTGGTCCCACCCGACCTCGCCGCCTACCGCGCCGCGCGGGACGGGTGGGAGAAGATGTCCGAGGTCACCGTCCCGCCGCGCGACGCCCGCAGCTTCGAGGTGCCGGCCGGCTGCTTCTTCCGCATCGTCAGCGTCGAGGGGCCGCAGGTCGGCGACCTCAACCTGTGGGCGGCCGGGGACATCGGCGAGCGCTTCTTCTCCGGCAAGACGCGCGCCCTGCACGGGACCCATCTGTCGACCGGCGACCGGCTGTGGTCCAACCTGCCCCATCTGCGGCCGATGGCGACGATCACCGAGGACACCCTCGACTGGTACGGCTTCGACGCCTTCGGCGGTTCGGTGCACGACGTGATCGGGACGCGCTGCGACCCCTACACCCACCGGCTCCTGTCCGGCGGCGACTACCACCATTGCTGCCATTCGAACCTCACCCGGGCCTTGGCCGACCGGCTGGGCCGGCCGCTGGCGGCCGTCGAGCCGGCGGTGCACGACGTGCTGAACGTCTTCATGTGCACCGGCTTCACCCGCGACACCGGGCAGTATTTCATGAAGGCCAGCCCTGTGCGGCCGGGCGACTTCCTGGAGTTCTTCGCGGAGATCGACCTGCTCGGCGCCCTCTCCGCCTGCCCCGGCGGCGATTGCAGCAGCGAGCATTCGAGCGACGCCGCGGCCTGCCATCCCCTGCTGGTCGAGGTCTACCGGCCGAAGGCACCGCCCGCCGGCTGGGCGCCCTCGCCGCGCAATGCCTATGGCGGCGGGCACGGGCGGTAGGCCCCGCCGCCGCGCCTGGGCCGCGACCCCTCCGCCCCTATGTCCGCCCATCACTTGCGAATGACTTGCAATCGCAACGGCGCCGTGGCAGCGTCCCGGCATCGAACGCAGCGCGGGGACCGGCACGTGCAGAGCAAGACCAAGATCTGGGTGGGCCTCGGCGCCTTCGTCCTCGGCACCGCGCTTCAGGCGCCGGTTCCCGCCGACGGGCCGGTGCGGCTGATCGCGGCGGCCCACGCCCAGGAGGGCGGCGAGGGGGGTGAAGGCGGGGAGGGCGGCGGCGGGGCGCCGTCCGGCGGCTATGCGCTCGGCAGCACCGACGCCGCGGCCTTCGCCTACGACGCCCGGCCGCAGATCGACAGCTATGTCGAGGGCGTCCACCGCGCCTATGCCGCGGCGGCGGCCGATGCCAAGGCCCTGCGGTCCGCGGTCGACGGGCTGCTCGCCAAGCCCAACGCCGACACGCTGGGCGCCGCCCGCGCCGCCTGGGTGAACGCCCGCCAATCCTATCTCGAGACGGAGGCCTTCCGCTTCTACGACGGCCCCATCGAGGCGGTCGAGGGCCAGATCAACGCCTGGCCGCTGAACGAGGCGGCGATCGACGGCGTGAAGGGCAATCCCAAGGCCGGCCTCGTCAACGACCGCAAGACGCCGATCGACCGGGACACCATCCTCGCCGCCAACCAAGCGGCCGACGAAGCCGACGTCACCACCGGCTGGCATGCCATCGAATTCCTGCTGTGGGGCCAGGATTTCAGCGCCTGGGGGCCCGGCAGCCGCCCGGCCGCCGACTACGCCCCGGGCAAGGCCAACGACCGCCGCCGCGCCTATCTGCGCGAGGCGACGGCCCTCCTGGCCGACGATCTGGCGGCGCTGGAGGCCGAATGGCGCCCCGACGGCGGCGCCTATGCCAAGACTTTCCGGGCGCTGCCGCAGCGCGAGGCGGTCGGCCGGATGCTCAACGGCATCGCCATGCTGGCCGGCTTCGAGATGATGTCCGAGCGGCTGGCGGTGGCGCTCGACAGCGGCGTGCAGGAGGACGAGCACTCCTGCTTCAGCGACACGACGCATCAGGACTTCGTCCACGACCTGCGCGGCATCCGCAACGTCTGGTACGCCAGCCGGGGGGATTGGCAGGGTGCGGGGCTCGACGCGCTGCTGCGCGGCCGCGACCCGGCGCTGGCCGACCGCATCGCCGTGCTGCTGCGCCAGGCCGAGGCAGCCATCGACGGCATCGACCAGCCCTTCGACCGGGCGGTGCTCCAGGCGCCGGCGGACAGCCCGGCCCGGCGCGAGGCCGAAGCCGCGGTCGCGGCCCTGAAGGCGCTGGGCGCCGCCTTCGCCGATGCCGGGGCCAAGCTCGGCGTTCTCGTCCAGCTACAGGGCTGAGCGGATGCGGCCGGCCCCGGCCCTGCTCGCCGCCCCGGCCCTGTTCGCGGCGCTGGCGACCGCGGCCGCCGGCGCCGTCGAGACCGTGCCCAGCCGCGACTGGCTGCTCGCCCAGCCGGTGGCGACCGCGCTCGGCGGCGCGACCGGCCGGGCCGTGGCCGGGGAGAGCGCGTTCGCCCTGCCGGCCGCCAATCTGGACGGCGCGGCGGTCCGGCGCTTCTCGCTCGGCAATCGGGTGTTCAACACGAACTGGGTGGTCGCCCCCGCCTCGGTGGACGGCTTCGACGGGCTGGGGCCGGTGTTCAACCGCGTCTCCTGCTCCGGCTGCCACCTGCGCGACGGCCGCGGCCAGCCGCCGGCCGGGCCCGGCGATCCGCTGACCTCGATGCTGATCCGCATCAGCCTGCCGGGCGCCGGGCCCCATGGCGGGCCGAAGCCGCACCCCGTTTATGGCGACCAGATCGGCGAGGCGGCGATCCCCGGCGTGAGGCCGGAGGCCCGCACCGTGATCCGCTGGGAGGAGACCCCCGGCCGCCTGCCCGACGGCGAGGCCTATGCCTTGCGCCGCCCGGTCCTCGCCTTCGAGAAGCCCGCCTACGGCCCGCTCGGCCGCGATCTCCTGACCTCGCCGCGGGTGGCGCCGGCGATGATCGGGCTCGGCCTGCTGGAGGCGGTGCCGGAGCCCCTGCTGGCGGCCCTGGCGGATCCGGAGGACCGGGACGGCGACGGCATCTCAGGCCGGATCAACACGGTGTGGGACGGCGCCGCCGGCGCCCCGGCGAAGGGCCGCTTCGGCTGGAAGGCCAACCAGCCTAATCTCCGCCAGCAGAATGCCGATGCGGCGGCGGGCGATGTCGGCCTGACCTCCGCCCTGCACCCGGCGGAGAACTGTCCCCCCGTCCAGACGGCATGCCGCCGGGCGCCGCGCGGCGACGGACCGGACCTCGCCGACCGCCTGCTCGACGCCCTGACCTTCTACACCCGGACCCTGGCGGTGCCGCATCGCCGCGACGCCGAAGACCCGCAGGTTCGGCGCGGCGAGGCCCTGTTCCGCGAGACCGGCTGCGCCGCCTGCCACATGCCGACCCTCGTCACCGGCACGGCTGAGGAGCCGGCCCTGGCGCACCAGACCTTTCACCCCTTCACCGACCTGCTCCTGCACGACATGGGCGAGGGCCTGGCCGACAACCGGCCGGATTTCGCCGCCGACGGCCGGGAATGGCGCACCCCGCCGCTCTGGGGGCTGGGGCTGGTGCCGGTGGTGAACGGCCACACCACCCTGCTGCACGACGGCCGCGCCCGCGATGCGCAGGAGGCGATCCTGTGGCATGGCGGCGAGGCGGCGGCGGCCCGCGACGCCTATGCCGCGCTCGGCCGCGAGGAGCGCGCGGCGCTGCTCGCCTTCCTGAAATCGCTGTGACGGGACGGCCATGGTCCTCTGCATCGCCGATCTGCTGCCGCCCGATCGCCTCGCCGCATTGCGCGCCGGGCTCGCCGCCTGCCGCTTCGTGGACGGCCGGGCGACCGCCGGCTGGCATGCCGCGACGGTGAA
>Ga0196963_10001680_pt1 | contig 14359 bp, 12 predicted proteins | sample S1_5metaG_FD_148600 | JGI IMG/M metagenome (GOLD analysis project Ga0196963, IMG submission 148600) | Soil microbial communities from Anza Borrego desert, Southern California, United States - S1_5 | ecosystem: Environmental > Terrestrial > Soil > Desert | place: USA: California | collected... | reverse complement strand
GCTGGGCGCCGACGAGCAGATCCGCTACGCGGCGATCCGCATGGAGTCGCCGGTGGTCGATCGCCAGCGCGCGCTCGACCAGTCGTGGCTGACCCGCGCCGAGGTCATCTACACGGTGACCGTGCCAGCGGCGCCGGCGGTGGAGAGCGCGCCCGGCGCGACGCCGTCCGAACCGACGCTGCGCGCGGTCGCCTTCATCAAGGTCTGGGACGGCGAGTGGTACCAGCTCGAATCGCGCGACATCCGGCCGTGCGCGCGCGGCCTGGACATCGTCTTCCCGCTCGACGCGGCGTGGCAGGCGCAGGACTGCGATCGGCCGTGGACGCGCGACTGCCTGCGCCGCGTCCGCGCCGCCGGGCTGCGGCTGTACGGCGCCGACGTCGCCGAGCGCGAGATGACCGTGGTCGACGTGCGCGCCGAGGGCGAGGTCGCGCGCCCCGCGTTGACCATCGCGCTCGCCCAGGTGCCGCCGGCCGAGCAGCGCACGATGACCGAGCTGTCGTTCGCGCTGTCGCGCTGCTACGAGAACCCGTTCGACCCGCGCCAGATCAGCGTCGAGGGCGTGTTCACCGCTCCGGACGGCGCCGTGGTGCGCGTGCCGGCCTTCTACACCCAGGACTACACGCGCACCGTCGAGCCCGAACGCGAGATCCTGCGCGCCGACGGCGCGCCGCGCTGGGCGCTGCGCTGGACGCCGGAGACGCCGGGCGGGCACCAGGTGCGCATCGAGGTCGCGGATGGCGACGGCACGCGCGTCGAGGCATCGGCCGGCATCGCCGTCGCCGCCGCGCAGCGCCGCGGCTTCGCCCGCATCGACGCGGACGGCAGGCATTTCCGCTACGACGACGGCTCGTTCCTCTACCCGCTGTCGTGGAACATCCGCTCGCCGCGCGACGAGATCCTGGATCGCATCGCCAAGGTGCCGCAGCCGGCGGACGCGCTCGGCGCGAGCGCCATCGAGGGCTTCGTCGACAAGCTCGCCGACGCGAAGCAGAACATCGGCCGCGTTTGGATGACGCCCTGGTTCGGCTCGCTGGAGTGGCGGCGCGACGGCGGCGGCTTCCACGGCCTCGGCCAGTACAGCCTGCAGAACGCGTGGCGCCTCGACCGCGTGATGGATGCCGCGACCCGGCGCGGGATCATGATCGAGCTGGCGCTGCACCACCACGGCCCGTTCACCGAGGCCTACGATTCGCAGTGGCGCGAGAACCCCTACAACGCGCGCAACGGCGGCCCCCTGCGCCATCCCGCGCAGGTGATGACCGATGCGGAGGCCAAGCGCCTGTTCGCCGACCGCCTGCGCTACATCGCCGCCCGCTGGGGCGCCGATCCCTCGCTGTTCGCGTGGACCATGTGGATCGAGGTCGACATGGTCGCGCCCGGCCCGCCGACCACCGCGTGGCACATCGAGATGACGCGCCGGCTGCGCGGCTGGGACCAGGGTCGGCACATCATCTCGACCGAGTTCTGCAACTCCCCGGGCATCGACGCGCTGTGGCGCTCGCCGGAGATCGAGTACGTGCAGATGGGCGGCTACTCGTTCGGCACCGGCCTGATCCGCGTGCTGAGCGAATACGCGCGCGACCTGCAGTACGGCAAGCCGCTGATCATCGAGGAGATCGGCGGCCACGCCCAGGGCGGCAGCGCGCCGTGGATCGCGCACGAGCTCCACGACGGCCCGTGGGCCGGGTGGATGCTGCCGCTGTCCGGCGCGCCCATGCCGTGGTGGTGGAATCTCGCGTTCCACCATCGGCTCGAGCGCCGCAACCGCCGCTTCGCCGACTACATCGCCGGGGAGGACCTGCGCGGCCAGGCCTGGCGGCACCTGACCTTGCCGGTCGACGCCGCGCCGCAGCTCAAGGCGCTGGCGCGCTTCGCGCCCGATCGGGGCTTCGCGTGGATCTACGCGCCCGGCATCAGCGACTTCGACGCGCGCGAGCAGCAGTACTGGCGGCAGATCGACGCCGGCGCGCGCTTCTACGCGCAGCGCATCGGCGGCTTCGACGCGCTGGCCGAGGAACCGGGCGAGCTCTTCACGCCGGTGACCAACGGCATGCTGCGCCTCGGCGGCCACGGCCTGAACCCGGGCGCCTGGCGCGCCGAGTTCTGGGACACCTGGTCGGACGCCGCGCCCACCACCGCCGACTTCACCGTCGCGGCTGATGGCTCGGCCACCCTCTTCCTGCCACGGCTGGCGCGCGATTGCGGCGTCAAGCTCATCCGTCTGCCGTAGGCAGACGCGACGGCTCGGGCGAGCCGTTCACCGCAACGCCGTTGCGGTGTCCGGTACCCCGCGACCGCGAGGACAGGAGGATGCCCGCGTGACCGAACTCAAAGCGACGACCCTCACGATCCCGGCCGCGCGGCTGGGCGCCGAAAACCCTCTGCCGATGTTCCGCCACCCGCGGCAGGACCTCAGCGTCTTCCTCGCGGACAACGTGCCGCCGGAAGACCGCGCGCTGTTCGGCTGGCGCTGCGCCTACCGCGTGCTGCCGTACCGGATCCAGGACGACTACGATCGCGCCAAGCAGCCGCGCGCGTTCAAGGCGCTGGTCCTCGAGAACGACAAGCTGCGCGCGACCGTGCTGCCGGAGCTCGGCGGCCGCCTGGTGTCGCTCGAGCACAAGGCGAGCGGCCGCGAGCTGCTCGACCGCAACCCGGTCTTCCAGCCCGCCAACCTGGCGCTGCGCAACGCGTGGTTCTCGGGCGGCGTCGAGTTCAACGCCGGCCAGTTCGGCCACACCTACCTGACCTGCTCGTCGCTGTTCGCGGCGCGCATCACCGGCGCGCAGGGCGAGCCGGCGCTGCGCCTGTACGAGTGGGACCGCACCAAGCGCTTCGTGTACCAGGTCGACCTGCACCTGCCGCCCGGCTCGGATTTCCTCTTCAGCCACGTGCGCATCGTCAATCCCAACGACGAGACGATCCCGATGTACTGGTGGACGAACATCGCCGTGCCCGAGCGCGAGGACGTGCGCACGCTGTCGAGCGCCGACACCATGTTCCATTCGGCCGACGGCCGGATGGTCGAGGTCGCGCGCATGCCGAAGCACGACAACGTCGACGCCAGCTACTCGACCTCGATGAAGGGCGCGCACGAGTACTTCTTCCGCATCGAGCAGGGCCAGCGCCCGTGGGTCGCGGCGCTCGACGGCGCCGGCCGCGGTCTGATCCACACCTCGACGCCGCGGCTCAAGGGCCGCAAGGCGTTCTACTGGGGGCGCAGCCAGGGCGGCCAGCGCTGGCAGGAGTTCCTCGCCGAGCCCGGCCGTTCCTACATCGAGATCCAGGCCGGGCTGGCCACGACCCAGATGGAGCACGTGCCGATGCCGGCGCACGCCGCGTGGGAATGGACCGAGGCGTTCGGGCTGATGGAGGCCGACAAGGCGGTCGCCCACGACGCCGACTGGCACAAGGCGTGGACCGGCGTCGACGCGGTGCTGGAGCGCCGCCTGCCGCGCGCCGAGCTCGAGGCCATGGACCGCCGCCTCTGCGCCTGCACGGGCGCGGCCGCCGTCGAGATGCTGCACGAGGGCTCCGGCTGGGGCGCGCTGGAACGGCGTCGCTGCGCCGCCGCCGGCGAGACCGATCGCATCCCGCGCGAGCTGGCCTTCGAACGCATCGGACCCGAGCAGGAACCGTGGGTCGCGCTGCTCGAACGCGGCGCGCTGCCCGAGGCCGATCCGGCGACGCCCGGCGCGCTGATGACCCAGCCGCAATGGCGCGCGCTGCTCGAACGGGCGGTCGCCGCCGGCAAGGGCGACCACTGGGCGTCGTGGTGGCACCTCGGCAACATGCGCTGCGAGGATCTCGACCTGGCGCCGGCGCGCGCCGCGTGGGAGAGGTCCTTGGCGAAGCGGCGCACGGCGTGGGCGCTGCGCAACCTCTCCGTCCTGACGGCGCGCGAGGAGGCTGCCGCGGCGGCAGCCGCCGCCGCGGCAGCCGCGCTGGCCGCGGGTTCGCCGCCACCGCCGCCGGGCGGGTCGCACTTCCGCGGCGACGAGCCGATCTCGCCGCGCGCGCTGGGCCTGCTGCTCGACGCCTGGGAGGCCGGCCCGCGCGTGATCCAGCTCGCCATCGAGATCATGTCCGCGCTCAACAACGCCAAGGAGCACCAGCGGGCGCGCGACTTCGCGGCCGCCCTGCCGGCGGAGCAGCGCGCGCACGAGCGCATCCGCATCCAGTCGGCCTTCGCCGCGATGAACCTCAACGACCTGGCCGAGGTCGAGCGCCTGTTCGACGGCGACTTCGCCACCATCCGCGAGGGCGAGGTGACGCTGACGGACCTGTGGTTCGGCGTGCACGAACGCAAACTCACCGGCGGGAAGCCGGGCGACGCGGCGCTGAAGGCGAAGGTGCGGCGCGAGTACCCGCCGCCCCGCAAGATCGACTTCCGCATGCTCGCGGACGTCAGCGCCGACGACGCCAAGAAGGCGTCCGGGAACGTCTGAGCCGGAGGCGCCGCCCGCCAGAAGCCCCCTCTGGCGGGCGGCGTCCGCCTCCTACGCTCCCGTACCATGCGCTGGAACGACGCCGAACCGTACGTGTACTTCTGCGGCGTGGTCGCCTTCGTGACCGCGGCGGCGATCGCGATGTGGCTCAACAGCCAGCCCTGACCCGCCGGAGGCGTCGCAGACGGCCGCGCACCGCCGCGCGGATGTGCGCGGGATGATCAGCGCTCGCGGTTAGGCTCGGGGCGGAGATCAGCCATGCGCCGCGCCTTCACCCTGATCGAGCTCGTGCTGGTGGTCGCCGTCCTGCTCGCGCTGATGGCGGTCGGCATCGCCGGCATGGCGCGCATCCTCGACGACGCGAAGCGCGACGCGACGCGCAGCAGCCTGGCCGGCATCGCCACGACCATGTCCTGCCGACCGACGCATCGCACCTGGGCGTGCGATCACGACGGCGACCCGGCGACCCCGCCGCAGATCCGCCTCGCTGCGGCCTGGGACGCGAACGCCGCGTACGCGACGCTGACCGATACGCCGGGCGATGGACTGGTCGATGGCCGCACCGCGAGGACGCCGGATGCGACCCACGACGGCCACGTCGCTCCGGATCTGATCGGCGCCGGCCATCGCGGCTTCGCGATCGAGACCAGCTACGCCGGCAAGGTCTCGGCGCGTGCGCGGCCGGTCGACGCCTGGGGCGGGGACATCCGCATCGCGCGCGACGCGACCACCGGCGCCACGGTCCTGGTCTCCGACGGCCGCGACCGCCTTCCGGGAACGGCGGACGACCTCAGCCAGCGCTGACGGTCGGCTCGCGATTCGTCAGCACGCCACGCAACGACGTGATGGTGAACGCGGCCTGCATCGCGACGAGCCCCCAGTTGCCCGTCAGCATCCCCCAGGTGATCCACAGGACGTTCGAGGCGAGGAAGCACCAGAAGCCGAGCCGGCGCGACCGGCGCGCCAGCGCGCCGACCAGCCAGGCGCCGAGGATGCCGATCGCCGCCGCGGGCCATTGCAGCTGATCGAGCCACCACGCGGCATCGCTGGCGGCGTCGGCGGCGAGGACGGAGTTCGGGTCGGGCATGCGCGCGGCATTCGAGCCGGCGCTTGGGCAGCGTCAACGCGGCGCCGGGATCTCAGGCGACGATGGTGCCGTCGGCGGGGATCGGCTCGAGCGCGCTGTCGCCCTGGGCGCCGTCGGCGGCCTCGTCGGGACGCGTTCCGCCACGGATCAGGCACAGGGCGAAGAACGCGACGGCGCAGCTCGCGGCCAACCACAACAGCAGGATCCAGGCGATCATCGTCATGCGACCATTCCCGGGGGTGGCAGCCGGCGAAGGTACGAGCACCCGCGCCGACGCGAATGAATTTCGCACGAACCCCCGACTGTCCGCCACGTACGAGGCCGGGCTCGCGCGCCCTGTCTGCGACAGCGCACCGTCTGCAACGTTTTCGGCGCTGAAACGACGCTCACGCGACACCCGCCATGGCGCGCATCAACGATTCCTGGTCGGCCTCGGCCCGCGGCACGTCGGCCACCAGCCGGCCCGCGCGCATGACCAGCACGCGCCGGGCGAGCGCGAGCACCTCCGGCAGATCGGACGAGATCGCGAGGATGGCGAGACCCTGGCCCGCGAGCTCGTCGAGCAGGCGGTGGATCTCGAGCTTCGCGCCGACGTCGACCCCGCGCGTCGGCTCGTCGACGATCAGCACGCGGCAGCGGCGGACGAGCCACTTCGCCAGGGCGATCTTCTGCTGGTTGCCGCCCGACAACGCGGCGACCGCCGTCGCGAGCGTCGGCGTCCTGACCCGCAAGCGGTCGGCGAAGCCGGCGACCACGCGCTGCTCCTCGCGCCTGCGCACGAAGCCGAACCTGGCGAGGCCGAGCTCGGGCGTCAGCGCCGCGAGCGACGCGTTGGCGCGGCACGACATCGGCAGCACCAGGCCCAGGCGCTTGCGGTCCTCGGGCAGCAGACCGAGGCCCGCGGCGAGCGCGGCGTGGACGTCGCGCGGCGGCAGGACGCGTCCGTCGACCGCGACCCGTCCGGTCGCGCCGGGATCGAGGCCGCAGATCGCCGTGGCCACGTCGCTGCGCCCGGAACCGACCAGGCCGGCGAGCGCGACGACCTCGCCGGCGCGCAGCGACAGGGAGATGTCGCTGAAGCGGCCGGGCGAGGACAGCGATTCCACCCGCAGCAGCTCCGGACCGAGGTCGCGCGCCAGGTGCGCCGGCGTCCATTCGGACAGCGGCCGGCCGATCATCAGCCGCACCAGCTCGGCGCGGTCGACCTCGGCGATCGGGCGCGTCGCGACGTGGCGGCCATCGCGCAGCACGGTGACGTCGTCGCAGAGGCGGAAGATCTCGTCGAGGCGATGCGAGACGTAGATCAGCGTGACGCCGCGCGCCTTGAGGCGATCGATCAGCGCGAACAGGCGCTCGCTCTCCGCGGCCGCCAGCGAGGACGTCGGCTCGTCCATGACGATGATGCGCGCATCGACCGCGAGCGCGGCGGCGATCTGCAGCATCTGCTCCTGCCCGGTGGACAATCGCCCGACCGGACAGTCCGCATCGAGCTCGATGCCGATCTCGCTGGTCAGGCGCCGCGCGCGCGCGCGCATCGCCGCGCGGTCGACGAATCCCGCCCGCGTCGGCTCGTCGCCGAGGCAGAGGTTCTCGGCCACGGTCAGACCGGGGCAGAACGCGAGCTCCTGGTGGACCATCGCCACGCCGGCGCGGCGCGCCTCGAGCGGCGTGCGCGCGCGCAGCGGGACGCCGTCGATGGAGATGGCGCCGGCATCGGCGGCGTGCACGCCGGCCAGGATCTTGCCCAGCGTGCTCTTGCCCGCGCCGTTCTCGCCGAGCAGCGCATGGCACCGCCCGCGCCCGACCGCGAAGGACACGCCATCGAGCGCGGTGACGCCCGGGAAGCGTTTGCCGATCGCGTCGAAGACCAGGAAGCTCACGCCGACCCCCAGCGCCGCGGGACGCCGCGCATCACCTCTTCGGCAGCCACGTCTCCCAGTTCCTGGCGTACTCGGTGACGTTGTCGCTGGTCACGCGCACCAGTTCGCTGATGTCGCGCACCGCCACCGGATCCTGCTTGAGGTGGATCTTGTTCACCAGGTGCTCGACCGAGCGGTAGCCCCACTGGTAGCACTGCTGCGCCAGCAGCACCTGCACGTGGCCGCTGACCAGGTACTTGAGCTGCGGCGGCAGCGCGTCGACCGACACCACCTGGACCAGGCCCGGTTCCCACTTCAGCGCGTCGTCGGTGAACAGCGGCCAGCCGCCGATCATCGCCCAGCCGGTGATCTCGGGGTGGGCCTGCATGACCTGCTCGACCTTCGCCGCGGCGTCCTGGGCGGTCTCCTTGTGGTAGAAGACGTCGACGATGGTGATGCCGGGATGCTGCTCGGCGACCTTGCGCACGCCGGCGACGCGCTGCTGCAGGTTCGGCGCGTTCTGGTTGCCGGCGAGGATGGCGACGACGCCCTGGCCCTTCATCAGCGCGGCGAGCTCGGTCATCACCTGTTTGCCGCAGAGCAGATCGTCGACGCCGTAGGTGACGAAGCGCTTCGACTTCGGGGCGTCGGAGTCGAAGGTCGCCACGGGCACGCCGGCATCGGCGGCGCGATCGATCGCCTGGGTCAGCTTGTTGGCGTCGGAGCAGCTGACCGCGATGCCGTGCGCGCCGGCGAGCACCAGCTGCTCGATCGCCTCGGCCTGCTTCTGCGCGTCCTCGTCGTTGGGCGTGCGCCAGTCGATGGCGATGGCGATGCCGTGCTTCGCGCCGAGCTCCTTGGCGGCGGCCTCGGCGCCGACGCGCGCGGCCTGGAAGACCGCGTTGGACTGCGATTTGGCGATGACGCCGATGGTGTAGCTCTCGCCGGCGGCGACGTGCGCGGCGAACGACAGGGCGAAGACGGTGGTCAGGATCGCGCGCATGGGTGCTCCGATGCGGCGCATCGGAGCCGGCGTGACCGGGAATGCAACGAGCGCGGCATGGAGACCCCGAAACGCGAACCGAAGCCCGAAGCCCGAAGCCCGAAGCCCGAAGCCCGACGCCTACCTCGCCTGCGTCACGCGCCGCGACACCTGATCCAGCACCACCGCCAGCACGATGGCGACCCCGATCACCCCCATGCTGATCGCCTGCGGGATGCCGAGGAAGACGATGCCGGTGTCGATCATCTGGATCAGCAGCGCGCCGAGCACCGCGCCGAGCGCCGTGCCCTTGCCGCCGGACAGGCTGGCGCCGCCGACCACCGCCGCGGCGATGACCTTCAGCTCGTAGCCGTCGCCATCGCCCGACGAGGCCGATCCGTAGTAGCCGAGCGCGACCAGCGCGGCGATGCCGGCGCACAGGCCGGCGATGGCGAACACCGCGATGCGGACGCGGCCGACGCGCACGCCGCTGTAGCGGCTGGCCAGTTCGTTGCCGCCGACCGCGTACACGTGGCGGCCGAACACGTGCAGGCCGAGCAGCGCGCCGCCGACCAGCAGGACGGCGACCGTGACGATCAGCGGACCCAGGGCGATCCCGCCGACGTCCCAGCGCACGATCGCGCCGAGCAGCGGCGGGAAGTCGCCGACCGATTCGCCGCCGGTCGCGACGAAGGCGATGCAGCGCAGGATCAGCATGGTGCCGAGGGTGATGATGAACGGATGCACGCGCAGCCCGACCGTGAGCGCGCCGTTGGCCACGCCCGCGGCCACCCCGGTGGCCACGCACGCGCCGGCGCCCGCGATGACCGCAAGCCCGGCCGGCGCCTGGGTGCCGTCCGGGCCGAGCGCGCGCAGGACGATCGCGCCGGTCACCGCCGCCAGCGCGTAGATCGCGCCGACCGACAGGTCGATGCCGCCGGCGACGATCACGAAGGTCATGCCGACCGCCATGATCGCGATGAAGCTCGCGTCCTTGGCGAGCTGGGCGAGGTTCTCGAGGCGCAGGAACTTGTTGCGCTCGACCATCGTCGGGACGCTGCGGCCCTGCTCATCGACGGTCATGACGCGCTGCGGTCTGCCGTCGGGGCCGTCGGCGAAGACCGGCACCTTCACCGTGCCGCCGAAGGTCGTCAGCAGCGCGCCGAGGACGATGATCACCGCGATCAGCCCGCCTTCCTGGAGGCGCAGCGCGACGAGGCTGGGACGCATGCGCCGGAGTAGATCACCGCGAGGCGATCACGCCAGGCTCGCCGCGCGCGTCAGCCGGCGCGCGCGGGCTGGCGCAGCGTCCACAGCCCCTGCGCATCCGGACCCTCGGCGGGATCCCCCTCGCGCCGATCGATCGTCGGATTCGCTTCCGGGTCGTAGTCGCAGATGATGCACCAGCGGTCGCGGTCGGATTCGTTGCGTTTCGACATGTGCAGCACCAGCGAATGGAAGATCAGCAGCCCGCCGCGCCTGACCGGCACCGGCGCCGCCTTGGCGACGTCGATCTGCGCCTCGCGCACCTGGAGCTCGACCTCGGCGTGCGGGATGAGGCCGAGGCGGTGCGATCCGGGGATGGCCCAGACGCAGCCGTTCGCCTCGTCCGCGTCGTGGATGGCGATCCACACGGTGATCTGCTTCGACGCGAACTGCGTCCAGTACGCGGCGTCCTGATGCCAGGGCTTGGGCGCGCCGCCACGCGCCGGCTTGAACATGACCTTCGACGAGTGGTAGTGGATGGACGGGCCCATGAGGTCCTCCATGCAGTCGAGCATGCGCGCGCCGGTGAAGACCTCGCGCACCTCGGGCACCGCGAACACCGCGCCCTGGATCTTGCGCAGCATCCCCGGGCGCTTGGCCGCCGCCGTCGTGTCGAAGCTGGCGTCGCCGACCTTCTCGAGGTTGAAGCCGCCGCGATCGCGCACCAGGCCGGACGCGCCGCCGGCGACGCGTGCGATGCCAGCCTCGACCCGCGCGACCTCGGCGGGATCGAGGAACCCGTCGATGACCAGGTAGCCGTCGCGCTCGAAACGCTCGATCTGTCCGGGGCTCAGGTATTTCATGCGGCCATCATCCACGGCCGGGGCCGGCATCGCCAGGGTCGTTGCCGATCATCGGACTGTCTTTTCCGATCACATCGACGATCCAGCATAGCGATTCAACGATTGCAGACGGGCGATAGGCGGACAAACGCTGTCCTTTACCGTCATGTCGATAAGGTCCGACCATGCGTCCCCCCGTCCACATGCCGCCCCCGCATGCGACGCACGCGGTGATCACCGACTACCCGAGCATCGCGTCGCGCGCGCCGGCGACGTTGGCCCCGCTGATCGACCGCTTCCGTCTGAGCGGCGTGACCGCGGTGCGCTACGTCTGCACCGGCGATTGGCGCATCGACCCGCCGCGGCGCGTCGCCGACGACATGTTCTTCTACATCCTCGGCGGGCGCGCGACGATGGACGTCGCCGGCCGCGCGGCGCGACTGCGCGCCGGTGACCTCGTGCACTGGCGTCGCGGCGTCACGCACGCCGCCGGCACCGCCGCGGACGATCCGATACCGGTGATCTCGATCCACTACACGGCGTCGATCGACGGCGCCCTGCACCTGCCGGCCGCCCTCGGATTCCCCGACCTGTTCCACCTCGGCGCCGGGCATCCGCTCGAGGCGCTCGCCGACGACGCGTGCCGCGAATACCTGCATCGCGCGCCGGGATGGGAGCGATCGCTCGAGGCGATCGTCGCGCGCTTCATCATCGAGCTCGTGCGCGGCCGCGGCGGCGACCTGCGCCCGGATCCGGACGGAGCGCGCACGCCCGATGTCGAGCGCGTCGTGCCGGCGATCGAAGCCATGGCGGCGAGCATCGCCGCGCCGCTCGCCATCCCGGCGCTGGCGCGACGCTGCCGGCTGTCCGAAGCGCAGTTCCGCCGGGTCTTCGCGCGCGCCACCGGGCGTACGCCGGTCGAGCACCAGCGCGCCCTGCGCCTGGAGGAGGCCTGCCGGCTCCTGCGCACGACGCGCGATGCGGTGCCGTCGATCTCGACCGCCGTCGGCTACGCCGATCCATCGTTCTTCACCCGCACCTTCCGCGCCGCGTACGGAGTGACGCCGGGGAAGTATCGCGATCAAACGGCGGTCTAGTCGTCTCGCGCTTCGCGCTTCGAGCTTCGCGCGTCGAGCGTCGAGCGTCGAGCGTCGAGCGTCGAGCGTCGAGCGTCGAGCGTCGAGCGTCGAGCGTCGAGCTTCGAGCTTCGAGCTTCGAGCTTCGAGCTTCGAGCTTCGAGCTTCGAGCTTCGCGCACGCCGCGACCCGTTCACGCCGCCGCTGGCAAGGAGACCGTGACCTCGAAACCGCCGCCGGCCCGATTGCACGCGCTGACCGCGCCGCCCATGCGTTCGATCAGGCCCTTCACCAGGGACAGGCCGATGCCGGTCCCGGTCGTCGTGCGCGTCAATTCGCGCTCGCCGCGGAAGAACGGCTGGAAGATCCGCGCCAGGTGCGCGTCCGGCACGCCGGGCCCGCGGTCGGCGACGCGGATGCGCACGCCGCCGTCCGCCGCGAACGCCTCGAGCACCACCGTGCGTTCATCGGCGGCGCGCGCGAACTTGAGCGCGTTGTCGACCAGGTTGATGACCACCTGGGTCAGCGCGTCGCGGTCGTAGCGCACCGCCGGCAGCCCCGGATCGGCGCGGACCTCGATGGCGAACCCGGCGCCGCGCGCGTGCGGCGCGCAGACCTGCGCCGCCTCGGCCAGCACCTCGGCCGGCGACCCGACGTGCCACGCCATCGGCCGATCGCCCTTCTCGAGCCGCGCCAGCTCGAGCACGTTGGCGATCAGCCGCGACAGCCGCTCCGACTCGGCGGCGATGGTGCCGTAGTACTTCTGCCGCGCCGCGTCATCGGCGACCATGCCGTCGCGGAGCATCTCGCCGTAGAGGCGGATCGCGGTCAGCGGCGTCTTGAGCTCGTGCGTCACCGCCGAGACGAAGTCGTTGCGGCGCTGGGCGAAGCCGACCGCCGCCGTCGCCGCGCGGGCGATCGCCGCGCCGCCGACAGCGACCACGGCGACCACCGCCAGCGCCAACGCCCAGACCAGCCCGGTCTCCCCGCCGGTGACCACCGGCGAATCGCGGACGAACGCGGTGCCGGCGAGATCGCCGAACGGCGGGGCGAAGCGGTGGTGGAACGCGTAGGCGAAGCCGTCGCGCGCCGGCTCCGCCGGCGCATCGGCCCGGCGCCAGGCGATCGCCACCTGGTCGGCGAGCTCGGGATCGGTCAGCACGCGTCGCTCCAGCGCCTGGGCGAGCTCCGGCAGGCGCAGCGCGAGGCCCTGGCGGTACTCGTCGCGGCCGACCCGCACGGCGCGGTGCAGGACGAAGCGCTCGTCATCGACCAGCCGACCCTGCATCGGCGTGATCGCGACGCTCAACGGCGCATCGACGGCGCGCTGCTGCGGCCGCGCCGGAGCCTGGCTGTTGGACAGCCCGGCGTCGTTGAAGACCTCGTAGCCGCTCGAGGACACCGTCCCGCCCTTGGTCTGACGCGCGATCCGGCTCGACGACCCGCGGTTGAGCGAGCTGAGCAGCTTCTTCTGGCCGCTGTCGTCCCCCTCCGCCTGCTGATACGCCTCCTGGATGTCGAGGACCTGCTCGACCTGCGCCGCGGACACCGCGCCGATCTGCGGCGACCGATCGTCGCGCAACGGCCGCGACAGGCGTTCGAGCTCGGCGAGGCGGTCGTCGACGCCATTGCCGTTCGCGTCGACGTTCGGCAGGCGCGCGCTCAACGGCGAGGTGAAGGCGCCGCCCGGATCGATCTGGAAATGCCCGACCAGCCACGCCTCGCTCGGGGGATCGGCGAGCGCCGAGCACGACAACGCGGCTCCGCCCGGGGCCTGGTTGTCCGGCACGTAGAGCGCCCGGTACTCGGCGAACGGACGCTCCTCCTCGGGCTCGATCAGCTCGGTCAGCTCGCGTTCGATCTCGTCGAAGACGCGTTCGGCGACCACCGCGTGCGCGGCGACGCGTTCGCGCGCCAGGCTGGCCAGCGCGCGCTGGACCAGCAGCCCGATGCCGATCGCCAGCGCGCACGCGACCAGCGCGGCGACGACGCCGATGCGCAGGCCCGGACGTCTCACGGCGCCTCGTTCAGCCGATAGCCCTCGCCGCGGACCGTCTCGATCAGCTCGCCGGCCGGCGCCCCGAAGGCGTCGGCCAGCTTGCGCCGCAGCTTGACCAGGTGCATGTCGACGCAGCGCGACTCGACCTGGTCGGCGTGCTCGTAGCCCCAGACCTCGTGGAGCAGCGCGCGCCGGCTGACGATGCGCCCGCGGTTGCGCGCCAGGCAGGCGATCAGGTCGATGTCGCGACGGCTGAGATCGGCGACCGCGCCGCCGCGGCGCGCGCGCATCGCCGCCGGATCGAACGAGAGGCCCGAGACCTCGAACGCCGCGGGCGCCTCGACGCGCGGCCCGGCGCGGCGCAGCAGGGCGTCGACCCGCGCGATCAGCTGCGCGACCGAGAACGGCTTGACCACGTAGTCGTCGGCGCCGTGCCGGAAGCCGTCGAGCACGTCGCCTTCCGCCCCCTTCGCCGTGAGCATCAGCACCGGCTGGCGCGGCAGCTTCGCGCGCACCTGCCGGCAGATGCTGAAGCCGTCGACGCCGGGCAGCATGACGTCGAGCAGGACGAGGTCGTAGCCCCCGGTCAGGGCCTCGCTCAGCCCGAAGGTCCCGGTCGCCGCCGGCATCGGCGCGTGGCCGTGGAAGGAGAGCACGTCGCAGACCCCGTCGCGGATCGCGGCCTCGTCCTCGACCACCAGGATCTTGGCGCTCATGGGTGCAGCCTACCCTACGGCGTCCGCGCTCGGGTAAACGTTCGGTAACGCGGTCGCCACGCGGCTACTCCGCCTTGATGCGGGCCCAGGTCTCGTCGTAGAGGCGCGTATCGGCGCCGAGGTCCTCGAGCACGTGCAGCC
>Ga0196963_10001679_pt1 | contig 14381 bp, 12 predicted proteins | sample S1_5metaG_FD_148600 | JGI IMG/M metagenome (GOLD analysis project Ga0196963, IMG submission 148600) | Soil microbial communities from Anza Borrego desert, Southern California, United States - S1_5 | ecosystem: Environmental > Terrestrial > Soil > Desert | place: USA: California | collected... | reverse complement strand
CAGCCGTCGCCGAACGTGGTTGGGCACAAAGTGACTCGGCCGGTGGCTTTGTCTCTTTGGAAGTGCATGAGATGGGCAAAGCTGAAATCCGCGAACACCCGCCTGCGCACTATCTCCGCGACGATGTGGTACGAGTCCGTCACGACTCCGACTCGGTAGCCGGCTTTCCGTAAACCGATCACAGCCTCGGCTGCGGCAGGCGTTAACGGAATCGCCCGAGCAACTGCCTGGAAGGTCTCCTTCGGCACACCGGCAAAAACCTGGCTAATTCTTTGGCTCCGCAACTCGGCGCTCAAGGCCTCATTGTCGAGCAGGGCTCCCAGAGCCTTCATGCGGCCAGTTGCCTTCGCCAATTCAACGATGAATCTGCCTCCGAGCAGAGTTCCATCCATGTCGAACAATGCCAGCTTCTCAGCGGGCTTGATGGTTTCCATGTTGAACAATCGATGGGCTTTCCTCAGCCGCTCCTTTTCCCTGATCTCCCGCACGAACGAGCTGCGCAAGCGGCCAGCTGCCCCCGCGCGTTGCAGCACGGCGCGCGCCACCTGGGTCGCCATTTCGCCGAGCGCTTCCAGATTCTGGCTCTCATGCGCGAGGTGGCCGATATCCACCTGCACAACGCGCGCTCCCGCACACGCGGCGTCGATCAGGAGGCCAACATCCACGCCGTAGTCATCTTCGAACGTGAGCCTCGCAAGCAAGCTTCGGCGGGCGGCCATAATTCCGCTGAGCGGCTGGTCGAGGTGGGACAGCTCTGGGAAGTATGTTCGCAAAAGCGGCCGGGCTGTGAGTGCAGTGACGCGCCCGCCCTCCCGCGTGAACTTCGCCTTCACCATGTCAGCATGATTCTTGAAGATCGGCTCGCATATCGCTTCAACTAAGTCTTCACGCAAACCCCTCAAGTCGCCGTCTAAGAAGAGCACGGTTTCGAACGCGGCCATCCGCACACCATCTTCCATCGACCGGCCCTTGCCCAGCATGGTGCTGGTGATCACTTGAGCGCCAGCATTTGCCGCTAGCTCCGGTGTGCCATCGATAGAGCCGTCGTCCACGACGATTACCTCGCCAACTCGCGGGCTTCGCAACGCGAAGCTCACTATCGAGGCAATTGTCGCGGACTCGTTGAGGGCTGGTATGATGACGGTGACTTGCTCATTCACTTCGTTTCGGATGGCTTCTTCCATTCCTGGCTTTCCTTTCTGGCTTCATAGTTCTCATGGCAATCGCCTCCATCGACAGGTGGCCGCACTCACGGCCTAGAAGCGGAATTGACGCGCCTGCCCGTTCACCAAAAGTGAAAAATCAGAGCTGGCTTTGTGAGAATAACAAACGCCGTCCGCCGTTGCACAGGGTTCTTTTGCAAAAACCTGTGACGCGCTGCTAACGCCCAAACAGGAGGAAGAATACGGTGGCGATGATGGTTGGAGGCAGCGCGCCAAGAAGAAGCTTCAGCGGCGAAAGCCCATCAGGAAAATACTTCACCAGGATCGCCTGCCCCGCTGGATTGGGCGCGTTGGCGATCACGGTTAACCCGCCGCCAGTGACCGCTCCAGCGACCACAGCATATTTCATCTCTGGCGTTAAGGTGGGCACGAGAGAAGCGAGGTACGTGATGGCTGCGTTGTCATTGAACGCGGTTAAGATAACCGCTCCGAAAAACATGGGCAGATCGGACAAACTTGTAAGGACAGGAGCAATCCACCAACTTTGCAACCCGCCATGAATCACCAGGCCCGCAAGAAAAAAGCCGACTAGCAAAGCCGGCCTCAGCACCACTTTATTCTGGTGATGCGCGGTGGCGCTGACGAAGGCGAGGAAGAACAGCAATGCTCCAATAAACAACGCTGGGTAGTGCGCAACAAAAACGGTCCATCCTAAAAACAGCAGATGGATCGCTGTGATCCATCCAGGCACCGGGTCTTTGCGCTCCTCCCAAAGCTCCTCAGCGCTGTCATCCTCAGTGGTTGCGGAGAGACGCGAGAACTCCTTTCGAAACCACATCCAATAAACGGCATTGCTCACCACAATGGCCGCAGCCGATTTCCAACCGAAATGCTGGAGCATGAACGGGGTGCTCCATCCCCACGTTCCAGCCACCATCAACACCGGTGGCGCGGCGAAGTTCGTCAAGGTGCCTCCGATAGAGACGTTCACAAATAAAAGGCCGATCGTGGCGTATGCAAACGCCGGGCTTGGCCGCCATTCATAGAAGCCTCGTGCCAGCAGCAGCGCGGAGATCGTCATCGCCGCGGGCTCGGTAATCACCGAGCCGAGCAACGGCCCAATCGTGAGGACGGAGAGCCACATCGGGCCAACGCCCCCTCCAAAAAGCCCAGCGACCCCGCGCATGATTCTCTCGGAGAACATCAGCACGGGGCGGCTGGCCGCGATCGTCATGATCACAACCACGAAGAGGGGCTCGGTATACTTAACTGTATGGCTAACGTAATGCTCGGCGGCACTCCATCCTTTCATCAGCGCGAAAACCACCAACAAGGGAATAACCCAGATGCCGAACACCGCCTCAATTTCGCCAAAGAAGTGCGCCACCTCGGCCTTAAAACTCACCTCATCTTCCGCGTTCACGCGCCGCTTTCGATTCGCCAACTCGTGGCGCGCAGTGACCACTTTCCTATGCTCATGACGCCAGCTATGCGCGAGATGCATGATCTTGGGTGCGGCGAAGGTGTGCAGCACCGCGCAAACGAAAAGCAGGGTTGCCACCCAGTTGAGCGGCTCCGCTTTTGCCCGCGCCAGCAGTTGTTGGCCGAGCGGCAGCGATGCGTCCTGATAGGATTCCAGCGGTTTGGGAAAGATCTCGTTCGTGCTCGTCAACACCGCCGCGCCACTCACCCGCCCTGTGCCGAAAACCGTTAGCAGCGCCAAGAGCCACATCCAGCGCCAGCATCGATTCCTTGAGCCCATTTGCATGTTCCGAAAGTAGAAATTTTTAGGCCATTGCGGCAAGGCTAGTCGCCCTATGTCTTCCAAAAATCTTTTTTAAGAAAAAGAAAGTTTGCGGGTTGTCACATCATCATCCGCTCGTATTCTCGGTGCGGTGGCGGATAGCGGGATACCATCTGAAGTCGAGCGGTTTCTGACCACGCACATCAAGTCGGTTGAACAACTTGAAGTGCTGCTCCTCTTGAGTTCAGCTCCAGAAAAGGACTGGAGCGTGGCCGCCGTCTATCAAGTAATCAAGAGCAGCGAGAGTTCTGTTCGTGATCGGCTTGATGAACTCGTATCCCAGGGTTTGCTTCAGCGCGCAGCGACTGGGCCGTTGACTTACCGCTTCGCTCCGACAGAGAAAGCCACCTCACCTCTCGTCGCTGAGCTTGCCACGGCTTACAAAGAAAGACGTGTGCGCATTGTTCAACTCATTTACTCTCCGCCCACGAGCGCTGCCGAAGAGTTCGCGAATGCGTTTAAATTGAGGAGGGACAAATAATGGCCAACGTCGTTTACATCCTCTGCGCCCTTGCGAGTTCCGTTGTCGCATGGCTCCTCCTTAAGCATTATCGGCGCACCAATCTGCGACTGCTGTTTTGGGCCGGCGCGGCTTTCGTTGCTTTTGCCGCTGGCAACATTCTGCTCTACGTGGATCTCGGGGTGCTGCCCCGCACTATCGATCTTGCCACCATTCGCACTGCCATCACGCTCGTCGGGGTCGCCCTCCTTCTCTACGGGCTTATTCGGGAAAACACATGAACTCCATCAATGTGCCAGCCTTTAATGTTCTGTTGAACGCCTATCTTTCGGGCGCGGTCATGCTCGGCTACATTGCGATCGGGTACTACTTTTTCCGTTTCTGGCAAGGCACTCTGGACCGGTTCTTTGCTGTGTTTGCCGCCGCGTTTTGGGTGCTCGCAGTTGAGCGCGTGATCTTGCTGCTGACGAATCCGGAAGACGAGCTTCGGCCTTACGTTTACCTCGTTCGCCTCACGGCCTTTATTTTGATCATCTGGGCGATCATCGATAAAAACCGCCCCGCCACAAAGTCGTAAGCCTCGCGGGTGCAAAGAGGGCTTGGTTCCTGCTGCTCGCCGTATCCTACCTGCGCTTTGCGTCCCTGCGCGTTCCCCTGCTCTCCGCGCCGCCGACGCTTGCATCCACCCTGGGCCGGGCTCGTGATTTAAGAAACTGCTGAAGAACCTCCGGTTGATCTTCAAAGAATTGGGCGAGATCCGCCAGGCATTCGACTGTCTTCCCGCTGAGATGATGCTCAATGCCTTCAATGTCCAACTGCTGCGTTTCGGCGTCCAAGCCCAGCAGTGAAAAAAAACGCGACAACGTCGCATGCCGCTCCTGAACCTTCCGGGCCACGGCCCTGCCCTTCTCGGTCAGAATCAAGCCGCGATACTTCTCGTAGTTGATGTATCCGAGTTCGCCGAGCTTCTGCACCATGTTGGTTACAGACGCCTGCTTCACTTTCAGCGAAGAAGCGATGTCAACCACGCGCGCGTAACCCTTCTCCTCGATCAGCTCATGAATCCGCTCGAGATAATCTTCCGCGCTCTGGCTCGGTGTGCCCATTGAATGCGCTTCAACTAATCACATTGCCACTCTGCAAGGCAAGGCTCACTTGCCGAACGGCAGCTCCCCTACTCTCCTGCGAGGCAATTAGCCGAGCCGCAACACGTTCCTGGCTCCCGGCAAAAAGGAGCAAACTGGTGTAACTTGGGAGGAGGAGTTATGGGAGACGTTTTCATTGGCACCAGCGGCTACTCGTACAAGGGCTGGGATAAAACCTTCTACGGTGATGAAACCCCGAAGTCCCGGCAGTTGGAGTTCTACGCGGAGCGTTTCCCCACGGTTGAGATTAACGCCACGTTTTATCGCCTGCCCAGTGAAGGGATGGTCGCCGGTTGGCGCGATCGCGTGGATGAAAGCTTTCGCTATGCGGTGAAAGGCAGCCGTTTCATCACGCACATGAAGAAGCTCGCTAACCTTGATGGCGCAATGGACAAGTTCTTTGATCGCATCGATCCGATGAAGTCAAAGACGGCGATAATTCTTTGGCAGCTCCCACCGATGCTAAAGCTTGATCTCCCCCGCCTCGACGATTTCCTGGCCCAAGCCCCTGCGGAATATGAGCACGCGGTTGAGTTCCGCCACCCTTCATGGAACACGGATGAAACGTTCGCTCTGCTCGCCCGCCATCATGCCGCGCACGTGAACCTTAGTTCAAAAGGGATGCCGATGAATCTGACGGTCACCCACAACATCGTTTATATCCGCTTCCACGGGCTCGAAGGTGGCGCCGCCCACGATTACACAATTCCGGAGTTGGAGCCTTGGGCTAAGTTCATCAGGGAGCAAGCTGAGGCAGGCCGCACAGTTTACGCCTACTTCAACAACGACATAAACACCCGCGCGCCAGAGAATGGGTTTCAGTTGATGGACATGGTCGGCGAGCACACGGTCCGGCCGCACCAGAGCCGCGCAGCCCCAATCACCTCAGGTCCGCTTGCCCGACCAGCCATTCGCGTGGCGCCTATTCCCCGCAGCAAAGCAAGCCGTCGTTAAACGTCGCAGATGTCAACGCCCTGCTTTAACGAAGCCAGCGCATCTGGACGTTTTGGAATGAATTCCTGCGCCACGAAACCTTTATACCCGGTTTCAATGATGGCCTTCATGATAGGCTCATAACGCAGTTCCTGGGTCTCATCAATCTCCGCGCGGCCTGGAACACCGCCTGTGTGGTAATGCGCGATGTAATCCTTGCTCTCGCGAATCGTGCGAATCACATCCCCTTCCATGATTTGCATGTGGTAGATGTCGTAGAGCAGCTTAAAGTTCTCGGAGCCAACGCGCTTGGCCAGCTCCACGCCCCACTTCGTGTGGTCGCACATGTAATCCTTGTGGTCGACCTTCGAATTCAGCAACTCCATCACAATCACGACCTTGTGCTTCTCAGCAATCGGCATGATCCGCTTGAGACCAATAGCGCAATTCTCCAGCCCTTCCTCGTCGCTCATGCCGCGGCGATTGCCAGAGAAGCAGATCAGGTTCTTCAAGCCGCCGTTAGCCACCTGCGGGATCATTTGGCTAAACTTCTCGAACTGAGTGTCGTGATTCTCTTTCCGGTTAAAGCCGAACGGGATGTTATCAGCCCCGCTCGCCATCGCGCAGGTCAGGTCATACTTCTTGAGCGCCGCCCATTCATTTGGGGCGAGCAGCTCAATGGATTGGATGCCCATCTCCTTTGCCGCTTTGCAAAGGTCATCCATAGGGATCTTGTTGTAGCACCAGCGACAAACAGAATGGTTGATTCTGCCATGGCGTTTGGCCGTCTCAGCGCCAAACGTTTCGGATAGAGCCGCAATCGCGGCGGATGCTCCAGCCACAGTCTTGATGGCGGAACGGCGAGTGATGGGTGCGCTCATATGGTTTTAATTAAAAAGGCGGGATTCGCTCCCGCCTTGGTGTTGTTTAAGGTTGTTTAGTGCGAGCAGCCGCAGCCGTGGCCGCAACCACCGCCGGAAACCTCATCCTCATTGGGCAGGCGTCCCAGCTCCAGGGTTTTCTTCACGTAACCGACCACCTGCTCCTGGATCTTGTGCAGATCTTCTTGCGCGCTGATGAACTCAGAAGCGACAGGGTTGTTCAACAGACCGTCACGGTCCGTTTCGAAATCGGAAATCTCCGCTGGGGTGAGGCGTTGCCCCTGCTGTTGCTTGTGATTGAGCGAGTCGCCTTTTTCGACCACGCGCTGATAATGAGCCTTCGCCTTTTCGTCGCCCATGAAGCGATCCACGTTCCCACGCACCAGCTTGTATTCAGGGGCGTTCAGGATGGCCTCGCAAAGCTCGCGAGTCTTTTCAAGGATGATGCTTTCCGTCGCAATTGTTGACATGCAGAAAGAGTCCGCCCAATCAAAAACGGTGTCAAGCGTTCCACATAGACCGCGGCGTGTCTTGAGGGTGTTCAGAGCTGCGGATTTCGGCCCTCTGGGGAACGCTTCGAGATGAGCATCGATATTTTCCCTGCGGGCTAAAACTTTCCTCGAACCTTTTGCGCCTCCAGACGTTTAACCCTGAGGAGCGCCGCAGTTCCGCCACAGACTACTAAACAATTAGTTGACACCGCATCGAAACGGCGTAGAACGAGAACTACTAATTCCTTAATACATCATCATGGGACGCAAAAAATCACCCACCCTCACTGATGCCGAGCTGCGCATCATGGAGGTCATTTGGCGCCGCGGCTCAGCGACAGTTGCGGATGTTGTCGAGGATCTCAACGGCCCGGACGCATACACCACGATCCTCACACTCATGCGCATCCTGCACACTAAAGGTTACCTCGCGTGCAAGAAGGAGAGCCGCGCTCACATTTATACCCCCAAGGTGGCTCGCGAAGACGCTGCCCGCAAAGCGGTGACTCAGTTGCTAACTAAATTTTTCGCCGGCTCCCCAGGCGAGCTGGTCTTGAGTTTTTTGCGCGACGAGCAACTCACGGCTGCTGAGTTGGAGGAATTAAAACGGAAAATACGGGAGGCAGAAGATGACAACAATTCCAGCAAATGAAGTTCTGACAAGCCTCGCCACTGGCCTGTTGCAGGGCCTCGTTCTTGTGGGGTTCGTCGCAATCGGCCTGCGCTGCACCCCCCGCCTGAACGCCGCCACGAGGCACCTTGCGCTGTTCGTTGCGCTCCTTCTGGTCGCCTTGCTTCCTCTAGCTCATCTCGCACGCGCAATGGCTTCCGCTGAGCCAGCGCTGGTAACGGACGCAGAGCCGGAAGCCCCTGCCCCGGAAGCGCTGCCCGAGGCGGAACCATTCTTCGAACATCTGCCCGCTGAGGAGGAGCTGCGGGTTGACTTTGCTGCTGCCGAGGCAACTTCCGCGGAGCCATTGGGCTTAGCTGATGCCGCACAAGCTGATCCCGAGCCCTTGCCCACCAGCGCTGAACGCGTTCAGTGGACCCTTCCCTTGTCAAACCGTGCAGCGGTGATTGTCCTCGGCCTTTGGGCTGCCCTCGCGCTTTTCCGTTTCATCCGCCTGGGTCACGAGTGCCGGGCGTTGAACTCCATTAAGCGCGCGAGCCAGGTGGCTCCGCCGGAAACCGCGGCAATGTTTGATCACCTTTGCCGGGAACTAAGCATTTCCCGCACGGTCACTTTGCGCCTGACGGATCAGATCGCGATTCCGCTTGCGGCCGGGGGACGGAATCCTGTCGTGCTGCTGCCAGCAAATCTCGCGGCGAGTCTTCCTGCGGAGAATCTCCAACAAATATTGTGTCACGAATTGGCTCATGTGGCTCGCGGTGACGATTGGCTGAATCTGATTCAGCAAACACTCCGCGCCGCCTTCTTCTTTCACCCCGGAGCGCTGTGGCTCTCGCGCCGATTGAGCGTCGAGCGCGAGATCGCTGCCGATGATTGGGTGATTCACTCTTTGAAAGCAGTTGGCCCCCGCGCCAGCTACGCCTTGTTCCTCACAGAATTTGCCAGTGGCGCTCGCGGTCCATCGTGGACCGCAGCGCCCGCTGGTTGGGCTCAAAAACATCAAATAACAGAAAGGGTAAATATGCTTATCAACACGCGCCGGAACGCCTCGCCAAAAGTCGCGCGGCTTAAAACAAGCGCACTCACTGCCGCTGCGGTGATTGCAGCCGCGCTCACGTTCACTCACGCGCCTCGCCTTGTGGTCGCGCAAGACGTTGCGCCTGCGGCCGTCTCCGCGGATGCGGTCGCGACCGGTTCCTCCTCCGCTTCAGCGGCTGCCTCGAACGCGGCCAGTTCAGATCCCGCTGCCGTCAGCCCGCCTAAAATTAAAGCTGCGGCTGGTGGCGCGCTTACGCTGACTGCCCCTGCCCCTGCTCCAACTCCACTGGTTGGCCCGGTCGCGACGCCCGCGACTCTGCACCTGACGCCTCCGGCCGTTGCGGTCACCGTCCCAGCCGCCCCAGCTGCTCCTGGATTTATTCCGGCTCAAGGGCCTCGAGCGAAAGGTCATCACAACGAGTCGATTGAGGAGCGCCTGGCTCGCCTTGAAGCCACTGTGCAGTCCCTCATTCACTCTCGCAGCGGGAAGGCCAATGACCTGCGCGCCGCCGCTCCAGGCGCGAAGATGGCTCCACCGCATGAAAAGGATCTCGCGCACATCGACGATATGGTGAAGCGCGAAATGGAGCGCGCGGAACGCGACATGGCGCGGGCCCACGAAACTCACAAGAAACATTCGGAAGATCGTCACGCGGCAGAAGTTCGGCGAAACGCAACGGAGCACGAACGCATGGCTGCCAAGGAGCAGCGCAAGGCCCTGAACCACGCCCGCCGCACTCTCGAACAGCAGCTTCGTGAACTCGAGCGACAACTTGAAAAGATCGACCGAGAGGAGGCGCAGTTAGATCGCCGCGACGAGGAGGCCGAGAAAAAAGCTGAGCGCAAGTCTCCAGAGGAGGGCAAAGACAAAGCGAAGGAACCTCGCCCGTTCTAATTAACCACTCACTCGAAAGCGCCCGCGTATGACTCAACTCATTGCGAAGAACGGATTCACCGGTGAGCAAACGCCCACCGTCCACATGGAGTTCATCCAGCACCAGGTCGGCCGCCCGGAGGCGGAAGGTCTTGAAGCAGTTGAGTCGTACCATCGCGCTCTCTTCCTGCACCAAAACGGCGCTGAGCTTGAGCGCTGCCAACAGCAAGCCCGGATTCATCAGGAGCGGCTTTCTCACCTGGAAAGCCGCTTGCAAGCGATGAACGGGCGATTGGTCGCTGTTGATAAAGTCATTCCTGCGGAAGTGAATGGCCAGGCTGACACCCAGCCCACGATGCCCTGGAACGCCTGGGATGTGGCTATGTTCATTGCGGCGGGGCTTGGGGTTGTCGTCCTGCTCGCGTTCGGCGTGTTGAATATTTCCTTCAACCTTCTGGAGTCGGGGCTGGTGACATTCACGGAGAGCCCATTTCGCGCCTACTTCTGGGCGGCGCTCCTCCCCGTCGGCGCGCTTGCTGTAAAGGTCGGATGGGATCTCCTGGAGTCCACGAAAGCACGGCGCGTTTATCTCTGGTCCTCCTTGGTGATTGGCCTCGGGGGAGTGATTGTTTGGTTGGCAGCCTATTCTGTTGTTTATCCGACTTTGTCGCGGAGCATCTCTGAGCAAATACAAACACTCAGTGTTTTCGATGCTGCTGCTGATAGCGCGCTCGGATCCGGCAGCGGTCCGGCCGCAAAGTGGATTGACGTGATCACCGTCGCTTCGCAGGCCATCGCTGAAATCTTTCTTTCAGCTGTGCTCGGCATTCACATGACAATGCTCTATTTGAAGCACAGACCGGTGCGGCTTGCTTCCAATCCCCTCTTCACCCAACTCGAGGAAGAGCGGCGTTCACTTGAGCAAACGGTCGCGGAGGAGCGCATGAGCCTTGCCGCTGCTAAAGGCGCGGAAAGCAGGTTGCTTCATCAATTGGAGGCCCTTATCGCTTACGCGAAGTCGCTGTTCCAAAAGGAGTCAGCCCTGCTCAAAGACCAAGCCCACCAACGGCAAACGTTGCTGAACCAACTTTCAGAGACGCTCCGCACTCAGTTGGATACCATTTCCAACGGCGCAGCCCGCAACCACACTTTGACCGAAAAGGAGAGCGCCCAATGATCGCACGTATCACACTGCTCCTGGGGTTCCTGCTCGCCTTGGCGGTGGCCGCGGAGCAGCAAACCCAGGGTCGAGCGGGTGGGCAGTCGTACATTGTGGGCATTTCCCCATTCCTCGCGAAGAAGGATAAAGACGAGGTTTACCGAAAGCTCGTTAGCTTCATCGTTGAGGAGATTCCGTTAAGCTCACGTGTCGCGATTTACGACGCTTTTAATCTGAAAACCGTCTCCACGTTTGCCCTGCCGGAGCTGCGCGCCTTTCAGAGCCCCAAAACGCGCGCGAACCAATTAAAGGAGCAACTCAGCGACATTCGAAAGTTCCTGGCGACAGCACATCAGCCTCCGCAAACGTCCAACATGACTTTCGAGGCTGCGATTCGGCTGCCGCAATTTCTCGACTTCCTCACTGCGCAGCAACAGGGAGCGAGCGGCGCAAATTTGCTGTTGATCGGAAGCCCGCTGTACTTGGACGAAAAAGAGCCTGCCTTCGCTATGGTGAACGGATTGTTCCCGTCTGACGGTCATCTCCACGCTGCGCGCGCTGATTCCATCTACGGACTGAAAGAGCGGAGCAGCGCGTTGCGCGGATTGGTCGCGCATTGGGCTTTCCCTGGTGATCCCTGGTTAAGCCAGGCTCACCAGGATCGCGTTCACCGCTTTTGGTCGCTCTTCTTCGCTGGCCAACAAGGGCAGCTTCGCGCCTTCGCCGGTGATCTCCCGACCGTCTTCGGCGCTGCCTTGAACCCATCATCCAAGCCAGCGATGTTCACGATCAACGCGAATGATAAGAAGATCGAGATGCTCCGCGTCATGCGTGAGGTCGCAGCAACTGATTGGCTAACAGGCGAGCTTAACCCCAATCGGGTGCTCCCCCGCCCCAGCAAGACAGTCGGGCCAATGAAGATTGGCATCCGCTGGGGGGGCGACATTGACCTCGATCTGTACGCCGCTCCTGAACCCGGGCGTGAAGCGCTATACTTCGAGAACACCCGCATTCCTGAGGGATACTACTTTAAAGACCATCGCTCCTCTCCTGACCGCGATTACGAATTCGTTGAATTCGAAGCTCCCATTGACGCTTGGAAAGCAAACGCGCGGATCAACTTCTACGAAGGCCACAAGAGCGGCGGCGCGTCTGGTGAGATTCGAATTGAGTTCGACGGCCGCATCTATACAGGCGCATTCCACCTCGCCGCCGACAGCGGCAACAAGGGCCGGACCGGCCGCGGCCAAGCGGATTACTGGGTCACTATCGATATTCCACACATACTGAAGCTGAAGGAGCCAATCGCCGCCCGCTAACGCGTGCCTAAACTAGAGGCTGCTGAAGCCGCTTTGTAAGCAGCCCAGTGTTCCATCGCTCGCTGGTTGTCCTCGGGGGTGGTCAGCTCGATAAACGCTTTTAGACGATTTGGCTCAGGCGGTTGGGTGTTCAGTTTCCATTCGAAAAGCCGACCATTCGCGTCTTCTGTGAGCAAACGCTTGTCACCATAATCGAACGCGCACTTCATGACGTTCGCATTATGCCTGAGGGGCGGAGACACCGGCTCACCTGTGCGCACATCCCAGATCTGCGCGGTGAAATCTTTCGAGCCCGTGGCGAGCCAAAGACCGTTCTCACTAAACGCCACATGCGTGACCTGGTCTGTGTGCCGCACCGTGTGAAGCTTGCGGCCGGTTTTCACATCCCAGATGTGCGCTGTGAAATCCTCATCCCCCGTCGCGATCAAAGTCGCGTCCTGGTTGAACGCAGCATGAAGCACTCCGTCCTTATGCCGAAGCGGAACGCCGACCGGCTTTCCGCTGCTTGAGTCTCGAATCACCACATGGCCGGGATTAAACACAGCGTCTGCATCGTAGGTTGCCACAAGCTCACCATCCTTCGAAAACGCAGCTCCTTCCATCAGGATGGGATGTTGAACACGCCATAGCTCTCGTGGCTCCTGCAGGCTCGAGTACGTCGCTTGCTTTCCAAACCAGATTAGTGCTTCGGCCCGTGTAGGATGCGGCACCACTCCATACTCCCTATTAGTGTTCGTCTGCTTCCAAAGCCGCGCCCCTGTCGAAATGTCAAACCCAACCAGCTGTTGACGGGCTTGAACAATCCCGACTCCCTGAACTGCATGCACCAGCTCGAGCGGACCTTGGAGCGCGATATTTGTTGACCATTGTTCCTTCCCTGTGCTCTCCAGGAACGATACGTGGCATTGGCCGTTCTCATCCGGGGCTGCCACGAACCACCCGCGTCCGTAAGGACTTACTTTCGCCGAGGGCGATAGCTCCGTTGCGACCACTCCGTGAATAGCAGCGACCCGCAGGTCCGCAGCTTTCGTTGAAGATTTCACTTGAGAGGGGCTCAGTGGAGGAAGCTCATAAACCCTGACAACCCCGTCGGTGACCGCAGTCGCGAGCAATTTTCCATCGCGCGAAAATCGTGCCTTCATCGCGCGGTTCCCCTGGTGCAAAATCGGCGCTCGCAATGAGCCATCGCGCGCAGACCAGATTCGCACCTGAGAATCGTAGCCCGCGGTCGCAATTAGTCCGGTTTCCTCAGAAAAAACAGCGCTACGAATGCCCGCTTCATGCCGCATGTTCGCAAGCCGCGGCCGGCCATCAGCCACATCCCAGACTCGCGCGAGGCGATAATACTCCGCCGTGAGCAGCTCTTTGGCATCCGTCGTAAACTCCGCGTAAAACACCCAGCTGCCATGAGGCAAGGACTTAAGAGGAAGAGCATCGCCAATCCTCCACACGCGAACCATCGCATCACGGCCGGCAGTAGCGAGCATAGTCCCATCAGCGCTTAATTGAGCGTGCTCCAGCACAGCTCCATGATGATGCTCCGCCAAAAGCTCCCCCGTGAGGGAGTAGATGCAGGCGTTGCTGGACATAGTGCTCAGAACAAACCGCTCGTCATGCGCGCCAAAAGTCCCCGACATCACTTGGACATTGGTTGCGACTGTGAAGAGGGGGCTCCAATCCTGAACCGACCAAACAATTGCGCCGCCAGGCTCGTGTGCGGTAAGAACGTGATCACCCTTCCTGTTAAACCGAGCGGTTCTAATATTGCCGTGGGTCGGTATGTTTCTCGTTATGTTCGAGTCTCTATCCATGACCCGCAACCCCCCATCTTGCGCGGCCGCAATAATGGTCTTTCTGTCCGGACTTATGTCGATGTCGTGAACCTCGCATGGGAACTTATGCATGAAAATCACTGCTGGTGAATGCTCCAAGAGCAGGTTCAGTCGCAGGGATTCCGTCAGACTCCAGTCTGGATTAGCGCTTGCGCCAGGGATGCTTTCGTAAAAGAGGCGCAATGCGCCGAAGTAATCGCCTCGTCCCAGCAATTCCCCAGCTAGAGCGCGAGTTCGGCCAAATTCCTCCTGCTGCAACCTCGCCCTAACGCCCGCCTCTCGGTAAATGGGCCAGCTGACCACCGCAAGCAGCAAAGCGCCAAACCCCGCGAGGACACCGGCTCGTTTAGCCTGTAGAACCCGCGCTTCGAGCCTGCGGAGCCGCAGCACCGATTCACCGTTCAGCAGGAGCTGAAGGTCTCGGGTCAAGGCGCGGGCGCTCGTATAACGTCTAGCTGGGTCGTGATGGCAGGCCTTCAACAAGACCTCGTTGAACTCAGAATAATCGGCGAAATCCTGCACCGCACTTGGCTCTGGGTACTCTGGAAACGCATGCCGGTCTTTCCCGGTGACTGCCTCGTACAGTGTTTTGCCCAGGCTGTAGATGTCGGCAGAGACGGTGCCGGGCCCCTCGATAGGCATGAACCCTGG
>Ga0196963_10001678_pt1 | contig 14395 bp, 17 predicted proteins | sample S1_5metaG_FD_148600 | JGI IMG/M metagenome (GOLD analysis project Ga0196963, IMG submission 148600) | Soil microbial communities from Anza Borrego desert, Southern California, United States - S1_5 | ecosystem: Environmental > Terrestrial > Soil > Desert | place: USA: California | collected... | reverse complement strand
GACCGCGGCCGGTGTTGCCCTCTCGATCTTGAGGCTCTTGCTCAGCTTCGTCAGCCCGAGGTCCAGCAGCGTCTTGGCCTGTGCGCAGCGAGAAACCTGCCTGTACGCCTGGTCGTACGCCTCGGCGTGCTTCGCGAGGTCGCGCATCGACGCGAGCGCCGCCCGCGCCTCGCGCACACGGGCCCACGCGCGGCCCGGGTCCTCCGCCGGCGCCAGCACCGACTGGCCGAGGAAGATTGATCGCGATGCCGGCGGCGTGAAGCCCAGATAGCGCTCCAGTTCGCCCGTCATCCGCTCGGCGGCGCTGTGCTGCTCGACAAGGACGGAACTATCGACGAACGTCCCCCCAAAGACCTCTTCGCCGATGAACTCCTTGTACATCGCGTACGTCGCACGCACGTTCGCGCCCTTGAGGTCGCGGAAGAGGGCCGCCGCGGGTCCCGGCGGCCCGTAGACGCCGGACTCGTTCTGCCTCTCCATTGCGCGGACGCGGCGCTCGGGCGCCGGGTGCGAGTCGAATAGACCGGCGCCTTCCTCCGTCAGCATCCGCTCGATGCGGTCGCGCTCCGACGCGGGAAGGCTGCGCGACGCGGCGGCGATGATCGAGGGAACGTCGTTCGCCAGCTTCTTCGTCGCCCGCCACTGCTCGTGCGCCTGGGAGATCGCCGTCTGCGTCGCCGCGGAAAGCTCGTGGATGCGCCGCATCGTCGCGATCGCGTCCGCGCTGCCGATGAGCCTCGCCTGGTGCCGGTCCGCGTCGTACTCCATCTGGCGGGACATGAAGCTCGTGAGCGCCGCGGCGACGAGGGCGAAAACCCACAGGACCATGCGCGTCGCGAAGACGCAGAGACGGAGCACGAGCACGGTGATCCAGACCACCGGGTGCGGGGCTTCCTCGGCCCATTCGTCGAGGGCGTCGTCCCACGTGTCTCGCCTCGCGGCCCGGGCCTGGAACCACGCGACGATCGTGTGCGTGATGAGGTACGCCCGCATCGCCGCACCCTGGTTGAAGTGCGCGAACTCGTGCGCGAGGACGCCGGTGAACTGCCGGAGCGAGAGGCCCGTCACCAGCGGCATGCCGATCGTGAGCACGAGGTCGCCCGGGACGAAGACGCTCCACAGTCCGCGTCGGAACGACGCCGCGGCGTTCACGTCGCCGGTCAGGTCGATGCGCTTCGGCGTCGGTGCGCCGAGCACGCGGCAGACTTCCTCCACGTGCGCGAAGAGCGCCGGTTCCTCGGACGGGTAGATGCTCGGGTGTTCGTAGCGAGAGCTCTCGCTCGCGACAAAGGGCTTGAGCAGGAAAACCAGAAGGCCCGCGGCGACGACGAGCGGGCCGGCGTAGAAGAGAAGCCGGAGGAGGAGGCCCCATCCACGCGCGCGATAGCCTCCCCGCGCCTCGCTTCCAATCTCGGTGATGAGCGAGAGGTTCTCGGTCGCGTGCCAGTACGCCCCCCAGCCGACGCCGACGATGAGCGCGAGGTACGCGAGCGGGAGCAGCACGATGACCGCCGCGACCGCGAAGAGCGAGAGGTGGTAGAGCGGCGAGCGCCAGATGGGCCTCCACTCGCCGACCCAACCGGTGTTTTGCTGAACCGATGCCGTCGTCATGCCCCCTCCAGGCGGGCAGCGTACACGGCGACGCGCGTTTCTGCAAGACCGTCAGCGCGACTGCTCGAAGGTCGCGCCGTCGAGCACGTCCATGCTCACCAGCGTGCCCGGCTGGAATTGATCGGGGCTCTGGCGCTCGTCCGTGGGCGTGACATGGATCGGTACGCCCGCGTCCACAACCACCGCACCCGACTCGGCGCGGATTACCGTGCCCTGCACGCGGCGGGGCCGGCCGAAGACCGGCTCCACGAACTGCCCGCCGGTGCCCACCGCGTCGATGCGCCGGGCCTTGACGCGGATGACACCGACGAGCCGCTTGCCGGGCTGGGCGTGGATCTCGCCCGCGGGGAGCAGGTGCAGCTCGTAGGACGTGTTGGGAACCAGGAACTTGATATAGCCGGGCTTGAGCGCCGTCGGCGCGACGACCGCGCCGAGCACACCGCGGGCGACCGCGGGGTCGATCTTTGAAGTCGGGTGCGGGGTGATCATGGGCGGACTGTACGGAAAGAAGCGGGGAAAGGCACGCAGGCCCGGGGGCACAAAGGGATTGGTGTGAGAACCTTGCGTATCGAGCCGCCGCTTTCCGCAACCCGGGGTTGCGCGCACCGGTATGACCAGCTGCCGGGCGGTCGCCGCCCGGCGCCCGCTCGGGGCGGGACACTGTGTTCGCCTAGTCCGCGAAGATTGTGCCAATCGGTCGAGGGATCGAGTGCAGCCGCCACGCGCGCTCAATGATTCCGCTCCGTGACGCCGCACCTCCCCCGCTCCCCCCACTCCCGCCGTCAATTCCTCGGCCGTTCGATCGCCTTTTCCGCCGGCTTCATCGGCCTGCACGCGATGTTCGCGCGGTCGGGCCAGTCGCTCGGCGTCGCGCTCGCCGCGGCGGGCGATGACAGGCTCGTGCCGGACCCGGAGAAGATCCTCGACCTGCCGCCGGGCTTCTCGTACAAGGTCATCTCGCGCGCTGGTGGGCCGATGAGCGACGGCCTGCTCGTCCCCGGCAGGCCCGACGGCATGGCCGCCTTCCAGGGCGAGAACGGCGTGACGCTCCTTGTACGCAACCATGAGCTCGAGGCATCCTGGGTTCCGCTGAGCGCCTTCGGGCCCGGCAACCGCCTGCTCAAGAACATCGACCCCGAGTTCATTTATGACACAGGCCGCGGTGTGCGCCCGAGCCTCGGCGGCACGACGACGGTCGTGTACGACACGGCGAAGGAGCGCGTCGTGCGCGAGTTCATGAGCCTCGCGGGCACGAACCGCAACTGCGCGGGCGGACCGACGCCGTGGGGCACGTGGCTCACGTGCGAGGAAGACGACGTGAACGAGGGGAAGGACGACGCCGAGGTCCGCCACGGTTACGTTTTCGAGGTCGTGCCGACAATCGAGCCGAAACTCTCGCGCCCTGTGCCGATCAAACCGATGGGCCGGTTCATGCACGAGGCGGTGTGCGTTGATCCGCGGACGCACATTGTCTACCAGACCGAGGACCGTGCGGACGGCCTGATCTACAGGTTCATTCCGGAGAATCGCGACAACATCCACGCCGGCGGGCGGCTGCAGGCGCTCGCGCTGGCCGACGCGCCGAGCGCCAAGACCGGCAACCGGCCGAAACGCACGATCGAGCCGGGGACCAAGCTCGCCGTGAGGTGGATCGACCTCGACGAGATCGATGCGCCGAAGGACGATCTCCGACACCGCGGGTTCGCCGCGGGCGCCGCGATGTTCGCGCGGGGCGAGGGGATGTGGTGGGGCAACGGCAGCGCGTACTTCGCGGCGACGATCGGCGGCGCGGCCCAGAAGGGGCAGCTCTGGCGTTACACGCCGTCGACGGCCGAGGGGACCGACGCGGAGCGCGACGAGCCGGGCGTGCTCGAGCTCTTCATCGAGCCCAACGACGGACGCGTGATCGAGAACGCCGACAACATCACGGTGGCGCCGTGGGGCGAGCTCTTCGCGTGCGAAGACGGTTACGAGCACGTCGACGCGGGCAACCGCCTGCTGCGCATCTCGCCCGAGGGGACGGTGCGCACGTTCGCCCGCAACGCGAGCAGCGACGGTGAGTTCGCGGGCGTCTGTTTCTCGCCGGACGGCTCGACGATGTTCGTCAACCTGCAGATCGACAACCTGACGCTGGCGGTGCGGGGGCCGTGGCGCGAGTAGAGAACTCAAAGGTCAACGCAGCAAAGCTCGAAGGAAGAGAGTCAAACGACGCACACGGCATCGGTCTCCTTCAGTTGAGCTATGAGCCTTTCGCTTTGAGTTCTCTTCAGCATGGCCCCCCGCCGAAAACCCTGAAGAACGCCAGGATGTCCTCGTTGTCGGGGAACAACCCGTCGTTGTTGAAGTCCAAGTCGCCGCAGTTTGGATCGTTGGAGCAGGCCCCGCCGCCGAAGACCGCGAGGAAGTCGACGAGGTCGAGGTTGTCCGGGAAGAGCCCGTCGTTGTTCCAGTCGATGCTGTCGCAGCCACTGCCCGTCTTGAACGCGACGTGTTTGCCCGTTTCTACGACGTCGAGGTTGATCCAACCGATGTTCTCGCCCCACGCGTAGCCGTGGAAGCGGCGCGGCGAGTCCATGCTCAGGCGGGCGGCCGTCGCGGCGCCACCGGCGACAGCGCCGCCGGAGAAGTTGATCCACCCGACGTTCTCGCCCCACGCGAGGCCGGAGAGGTCGCCCGTCGCGACGTCGACGTTGACGCCGAAGTCCGCGCCTGCGGTGTTCGCGTACGCCGCGCCATTCGCGGGCGAGCCGTCGCCGAGGTTGATCCAGCCGATGTTCTCGCACCAGATGAACCCGGAGAGGAACCGGCCCGAGCCGTCGATCCCGACGCCCTGCGACCCCGCGGGGCTGCCGGCGTCGGCCCAGTTCATCCACCCGCAGTTCTCGCTCCAAGCGAACTTGTTGACGCCGTCAACGGCGGTCTGCGCGAGCGCGGGCGCGGCGAGCGCGGTCATGATCGTTGCTTTCGGCACGCTCTTCATGGCTTGCTCCTTGAGCGACGCGAAGCGTCGCGTTTTCTTCGCTTCAGTGGGTGAAGTTGGCGTTCGGGTCGGTCGTGCCGAGCGTGCCCGCGGCGGCGTTCCCGACCACCGCCGCCGTCGTTGCGGCGGAGCGGTCGATGATGGGCCCGTACAGGTTGTTCGCTTCGATCGCCCAGTTCAAGACTGTGTTGGAGGCGCACGTGTTCCGCACAATCACGCTGCGCGCGCCGTCGATATCGAGCCCGAGGTCGTTGCCTTGGCAGTGGTTCCCTTCGATCCGATTGTCGCTCGCGCTGGCGTAGATACCCGCGCCCTGCTGCGTTGTCACGCCGTTGCCCGTGCAAACGTTGTCCATCGCGAGCGACCGCGCGGTTATCTCGATCCCGTCGCCCCCGTTCTCGCTCGCGGTGCAACCGATGACCGAGCTGCCCGTGTGGACCGAGATGCCGCGGCCTGCATTCAGTGTGGCCGCGCACGCCCGCACCACGCTGCCGCTCGCGGCGTGGATCCCGTTGATCCCGTTGCTCGACGCGGTGCAGGTCTCGACAACGCTGTCGTTCGAGACGGAGATGCCGTGGCCGCTGTTCGACGACGCGGTGCAGGACCGGACCGCGGTGGAGCCTTGCGCGGCGATACCTGCGGAGTTGTTGCTGGCGACGCACTCCGCGACAATCGCGTCCGAGCCGAGCGAGATGCCTCGCCCCACATTCCCGATCGCACGCACCCCGTCAACGGAGCAGCGGGGGTAGGCCGAGAAGTCGATGCCGTCCGCACCCCACGCCCGGATCGTGCCGTTCATTACCTTGATGTTCTCGATCGCGAAGGACCCGCGGATGCCGTCCATCGCCCCCATGCCCGCCACGCCGGAGAGCGTGAACCCCATGAGATCGATGGTCACACCACCGGCTTCAACTTCAATGCCGTGCTTGCCGCCGACGCCGGTGACGTTGCCCGTGAGGTAATACGACCCGGGCTGCGTGATCTTGAACAGGCTGTCCGCGTCGCCGGGCGTGTTCACCGCGTTGATCGCGATCCGGGGCTGAACTTCCGTCAGCGTCTTGCCCGTCGATCCGACGGGCCCGGCGGGCGGGTCGAGCGGGCCGGCGAGCGCCGAACCGGCGGCGAGGATGATTGCGGGCATCGATGCGAGTCGGCGGTTCCTGTTCATGTGAACGCTCCTGGGAAGGTGTATACCCCGGAAGCGTCGCCCGCTCCCGTGCCGGCTGGCTCGGTTTAAGTTTTTCGCGCAGGCCGATTACCGCACGGCCGCACGGCGTGCGAAGTACCCGTGCAGCAGGAACAGCACCGCCGGCGTGGCCAGGAGCGCGAAGTAGGGCCCTGCCGGCACGCGCCCGCTCGCGGCGAAAGCCACGGCGTAGAAGGCCAGCATGTTTGCAATCGCAACGGCCCCGCCGAGAAGCTCATTCCACCAACCGAGCAAGAGCCCCACGAGCAGCCCGATCGGAAAGAACGCCAGCAGGAGCCACTCCCGGCCGCTCGGCGTCCCCTCGCCGAAGGCGAACGCCGTGATAACGGCGATCGTCCCGAGGCTTGTCAGCCGGGCGACCCAACGGATGAATGTGAGCACCCGTGGCGGCCTTGTTGCGAGGGTCTGAGCGTGTATGCGAAAACTCCTGTGAGAGTGTATCACACGCTTGTTAGCGATTGCTATTCGACGATTTGACGTTGTTGCCAGGTGCCCGAGAGTCTCCCAGAAGCCGTGCCATTGCAGGACTTTTCGACGCGCAGGGTAGCGGGGCCGGGCGTGAGCCCGACCCCGCGGTCGCTTCTTGACCGCATCGCGATCAGTACTCGATGTTGGCGAAAGGGTTGGTTGCCGTGAACGGCGACGCAGGATTCGTGATGATCTGTGCGACGTGGTTGTTGGGGAACGTGTTCTGCGCCTGGCCGCTCATCACGATCGGCCAACTGCCGGTGCCGCGGATCCGGTTCGCTGCGACAAGGTTGTCGGCCGCCCCGGTGTTGAGCCGGACGCCGACCCAACCGCCGCGGATGTCGTTGTCGCGGACGACGCTTCCCTCGCCGGCGATCGCGATCGCCGAGCCGGACGCGACGCCGTTGTTGTACAACCTGTTGCCTTCGACCACGGCGCCCGCCTGCGCATAGATGCCGTAGGACGCGTTATTCATCGCCGTGCAGCCGCGGACCACGGCGCCAACGACCGAGTAACCAGACTGGGAGTTTTCGGCGGAAGTGCAGTTCTCGACGATCGCCGCGTAGCTGGCGGCGATGCCGATGTTCGCGCCGGTCACGGAGCACCCGCTGACGCGGCCGTAGGAGCTCACGAGGATCCCGTAGCTGCTCGAACCGTTGCCGCGGACACGAACGTTCTCGACCGTTGAGGAATCGTCGAGCGAGACGCCGCTGCCGTGGAACCCGCGGATAGCGCCGTTCTTCACGGTGCAACCGCGTTCGGGGATCTCGTCGTCGCTCGCTTCGATGCCGGAGGAGTCGCTGTCCGGACCTGAGTACGAGATCTCGAACCCGTTCAGATCGATCGTAACGTTCTCGGCGTCGATGAAAATGCCCGACTTGTTCGGCGAGACAACGAGATTGCCGGTGAGGTAGTACGAGCCGGGCTGCGTGATGCGGTGCATCCACGACGAATCCCCCGGCGTGTTGATCGAGTTGATCGCGATCCGCGGCTCGACCTCGGCGAGCGTCTTGCCGGTCGGTGCGACGGGCCCGGCGGGCGGGTCTAACGGCCCGGCGAAGGCGGCGCCGGCTGCGAGAGCCAGCAGGGCGGAGGTACGGACGAGGGTAATGGTCTTCATGGCGGAGCGTCCTTGATGGGTCTTCACCGCCGGAAGCGTCATCGGGGGGCCGACCGGCTGACGCCCAGCAAGAAAAACGGGCACGCCGCCCGATCCCCTACCTACTCCGCATCGCTCCGCGATCCTCCGCGGAGGGGCCGCGGCCCATTAGTGCCGGTGCGAAGGATCCCGGCACGCCGCCGCGGCGTGGGCGTCCACGTGCACGTCGCCGAAGATCGCGGCCACATCGTGCCGGAACACCTCGGCGAGCACGCCCGGCGTGAGGCCGGCGGGCGTCGTGTGCGTGTGGAGCGCGCGTGCCAGGCAGGCGACGGCGTCGCACCCCGCGGTGATCGTGCGCAGGTCATGGCTCACGACGATCACCGTCAGCTTCATCGCTTCGGTCACGTGCTGCAGGAGGCCCGCGAACTGCTGCTGGCCGGCCGGGTCGATCCCGATCGTGGGCTCGTCGAGGAGCAAGAGTTTCGGCCTCGCGGCGAGGGCTCGGGCGATCATCACACGCTGGACCTGACCGCCTGAGAGGCTCCCGATGTGCTTGTCGGCGTACGCACGGGCCCCCACGATCTCGATGGCGTCCTCGACGGCGCGCTGCGCCCCACCGCCGAGCGACCGCCACGGCGGCACACCCAGGGACGCGCCGAGGCAAACCACCTGCCGCGCGCTGAGCGGGAAGTTCAGCTCCGCCTCGACGCGCTGGCTTACGTAGCCCACGAGCCTCGCGCGACGCGCTTCGGCGGGGGTCGATCCCAGCACACGCACCGTGCCGCTCTGCGGCTGCACGAGACCCAGGATGAGCTTCAGCAGCGTGCTCTTGCCGCCGCCGTTGGGGCCGAGGATGCCCAGTCTCTCGCCGTGCCCCACGCGCAGCGTCACTCGCTCCAGCGCCGGCGCATCCGCACCGCGGTACGTGTACGTCACGGACTCGAGCTCGACCGCGTGTTCGCTCATTTGTGGCCCGGCGCGCCGCCAAGCGTTGATCGGAGCGCGGCGAGGTTCTTCTCCATCATCGCGACCCAATCTCCGTCGCCCAGCGGGTCGAGCTCCCCCACCGGCACGCCCGCCTGCGCCGCGATCTTGCGCGCGATCTTCGCGTCGTACTGCGGCTCGACGAAGACCGCCCGCACTCTCTGCGTGCGGATCGACTCCACCGCCTTCTCAATGTCCTTCGGGCTCGGCTCGGCCGAGGCGCCCGGCCTTACCACCGCGGCGATCTTGAGGCCGAATCTCGCCGCGGGGCGGCCGAAGGCGTCGTGGTGCGTCACGATCGCGGCGCCGCGGTAGGGCGCGAGGCCCTTGCGCCACTCGTCGCGCACCGCACGCACGCGCTCCTCGGTTTTGCGAAGGCGCTCGCTCAGCGCCTTGCTCGCTCCATCGTCGAGCAACCCCTTGCGCCGCATCGCCTCGCGCATCGCGTCGCGCACGGCGGGCAGGAGCTGCAGCACCATGTCCGGGTCGAGCCAGAGGTGCGGATCGACGGCGTGGTCGCACCCCGTGCCGTGCTCGTGGTCATGGTCCGCGTGATCATCGGCCTTGAGGCCCACGACATCGGCGAAGCGCACGCGCGACTGCTTGTCCTTCGGCACGCGCTCGAGGGCTTTTTCGAGCCGCGGCTCGAGATTGAGCCCGACCCACACGACCACGTCCGCCCGCGCGAGCCGCTCGGCATCCTTCGAGGAGATCTCGTACCCGTGCTCGCTGCGCCCGGGGCGGATGAGCATCTCGACCTCGCTCCCGGCCGGCGCGATCTCTTTCACCAGCCCGTGCAGCGGCGGGACGGAGACGACAACCTTGAGCGTCTGCGCGAAGGACGACCCGGCGAAGAGGACCGCCGCGGCGAGCGCAGCGACAACCGCCCACGCCCCGCCGCCCCGTACCCGCCCGTCACTCCGGATGGCTTGTTGAGAATACATCCTCAAAAGCGTACGCCGGTCGTTGGTACCCTGCCGCTCCGCGGCGGGTCTTCTTCCTTCCTCTCCCCGTTCCGTGAACGGGGGGAGGTGATCGGTGCAGGCGACCGGCGAGGGGCTTCCACTCCCACCGCGTGACGACGGCCCGCCCGCGCTCTATACTCCCGCCCTTGGGACGGCCCACGGCCGCCCTGACAACCTGTTTATGGGGCGGTAGCTCAGTTGGTAGAGCGCGTCGTTCGCAATGAAGAAAAGCCCCATACCAGCCAGCCAAATACGAAGCGCGGGTAGCGACTACCTGCGGTACGACGGGTAAAGGCTCCACAAGGAGCCCGTCATGCTCGCTGCGCCGAAACTCAGGTTCCACAAGCCAAGCGGTCAGTACCTTGTCGCCCTCCCTAAGCCCGAAGGCGGCGTCAGGTATGCCTACCTCGGCAAAGACCCGATCGCCGCTGAGCAGCGACGCAAGGGCTTGCTGAGCGAACTGGTTCCGTCCGCCCCAGCGCCCGTGGCAACAAAGACTGTGACAACGGGCACCGTCGCCGCAGCCGCCGAAGCGATGATCGAGTTTGTCGCCTCGTCCAAGCCGGCGACAGCCGACGAAGTACGGCGCTGGACGACGCAGTGCCTGAAGCCGCTGGTCGAGAAGCACGGCGCGCTGCCGATCGCCGCTCTCGATACCGACCATCAACAAGTATCCGATGTGGCGGCTCAGCGCCAATACCAGGCGCTGCATCGTCCCCGTCAACGGCTTCTACGAATGGTCCAAGTGGGACGGACAGCCGTGGTTCTTTCAGCGCGCAAAAGGCGAGCAGCACGGCATCGTCGGACTGGCGGGGATCTGGGAACCGGGCGAGCGCCCGCACCACGCCGATGTGTACGCCATACTGACGACAAGCCCGAACGAGCTGATGAAGCCCATCCACAACCGAATGCCGGTCATTTTGCCTTCCGCCAACTGGCACGAATGGATGAGCGAGAAGCCCTACTCGGAGGTGGAGCATCTTGTCAAGACGCCCGCGGAAGATGTTCTGACCTACCACACGGTTTCTCGGCGCATCAACATCAAGGACGTTGATGAGCCTTCGCTGATGGACCCTGTGAAGGTCCATTCGCAGGGCGCGTTGTTCGGAGATGGCTAGACGATCTTGCCTCGCATCTTGGCGATGCCGATGTAGATCAATGAGCCGATGACGAAGACGCCGCCAGCGGCGGCCTCCCCGGCTGTCAGCCCGGCAACGGCCATTGCAACGATCAAGACCACGAAGGCGGCGGTATGCGCCTGGCTGTCTTTCTGCGCTTGCTCTACTTGATTCATACTCATGCGAGAAACCTCCGCCCGTCAGTGTACCGCCTGAACGGTCCACGCGCCACTTGGACAGGTGTAGAATGCTGCGTGTCAAAGGACGAGAGTATCTCTTGGAAGATCGAGAGGCTGTTCACTGATTTGTGTCCAAACGGTGTCGCCAGTCTTGATGAGCTGACCAATCAAGTTGCCACCGGAAACGAAAGAGAAAGGGTTATTGCGCTTTCGGCTGTGCTTGACGCTGCGCTCGCTGAACTGATCGCGAAGCGCCTTGTGAACAAGCCAAAAGAAGTAAAGGACTTTCTGGGTGCTGATGGAGACGGTCGAGCACCAGCAGGCTCATTTGGCGCACGGATTCAGCTTGCGCTTCTGATCGGCCTCATCGACCCGGACACTGCGCAAGCACTTCGTGCGATCAAAAGCATTCGGAATGTATACGCACACCGCATTATCGTAGATAGTTCTCATCCCGAAGTACTTAAACACCTAGAGGTGCTGAAGGTGGTTATGAACGATTGGGTAAGTAGTTCGCTCTCAAGACAAGATATGTCTCCGCGCATGCGTACCGTGGTAAAGCAGTCTATTCATGACGAGTTTGAACGATGGTTCACGCCTGACACGGGCGGTCGTATGTTCCTGTTTCTCACGACGGTGCGACGGTTGACCGGATTCTTGCATGTTCAATCGCAGATAGCCATTCATATAAAGAGTGCGCACGCTGATTACAGCGCAATGGTCCGAGAAATGGAACGCATGAACAAAAAAGAGGAGCGTCGCAGTCGCTGGCGAGCGAAGCGGGCGGAGAAAAGACGTGCAAGACCGTGACCGACAGGCTCATATTCGCCCGCTAGGCAAGATTATCTGCGGCGACGTTTTGGGCGCAATAAAATGATCCTTCGACGACAGGACGAGATTGAATACCCGATCGGCATGGAGCAGGTGCGGGAGAGAAGGGGTGGCTAATGGCACAGAAGACGTTTGACAAACTACTCACCGGGCAGGCTCACAACGCAGATGGCCTGATTGCGCTTATCGATGAGAGTATGCCGCAGTCGGATCGTGAGACCGTGATCTTTATGGTTGCGATGATCGATGCCGCACTTGTTGAATTAATTGCGGCCCGCTTAGCTTATGACAATGAGGGAGCGTATCAATTCGCAACGCGGGCTGAGCTGACGGGCAGGGCATCGCTAGCGCTATATCTTGGCATCATTGATAAAGACGAGTGTGGCTTCATTGAAAAGATGGCCGACATACGCAATCACTTTGCACACCGCGTTAAGCCGACGTTTTCTGACACCGACGCCGGGCTCCCTAAGAAACTAACGTACTTGCGAGACAGGGCGATCAAAACCATCAAAGATGGAATTGCGACGGCGATTAAGGAGAATCCACGGGCTTCTGCGCACTATCAGATGGTGCAAACGAATATTCTCGGCGAGTACACTATTAATGAGGCAGGCTATCGCGCCGCATTCAAAACTTGCGCAGCTATACTGCTTGGTAAGTTTCAAGACCGTCTCCAACTCGTCAAGAGAATCGAGTGCCTTCCGACTGGCCCTAGCTTGCAATCGTGATTTTGAACACCATGTCAGCCTGACCGGCCGTCGCCGCCATCGCTCCCAGCATCCCCATGACCGCCCTTAAGGGCAACGTCGCCGGGATCGTCTGCTCGATGACCGTCCGACTGCCCAAGTCCGCCGGCTCGACCAGCGAAAACGTCTTCTCCCTCGTATCCACGTACAGGTCCATCCCATCCCCTCCAATTCAGACCGTCAACCAGATCCCTGACCCGTTCGGTCAGTTCCTGCTCCGCTCTCACTTCATCGCCTCCGCAAACTGCGAAGCGATGACCGCCCCGCCGACCACCAGCCCGACAACGAACGCAGCAACAAATATCAAAACCGATACCGCCCAGAACATCACACGCCTCCGTTCGCCTTCAACTTCGCTTCCCTTCTGTCGTCAATCCAGACCCATAGACCCAGAGCGACGGCGCTGAGCGCCACAACAGCAAGGCCGATCCATGCCAATGCCTGCGCGAAAACGGATACCGCCAGCGTCACCGTTACCAGAACGCCGAACCCGACAGCGGCTGCGAGCGCCCGCGGCGTCTTGAACCACAACCCGACGATGACAGAGCCGACCAGCCCGAGTATCCCGACAGCGAACAACGAAGCGTTCAGGGACATGAGGCGCTTGCGGGCTGACTCCCGCTCCCGGTTGAGCTGATCCTCAAGTTTGGCGCTGTGGGCGTCCAGATCGCTCAGGTTTGCGTCTACGACGCCAGCCTGCTCAATGATCGTCTCCATGCGTCCGGCGATTCCTGGGGCTTCCTGGCGGGCCGCAGAGGCTTCCGAGCGGATGACCGACGTTGCGGCCTTCCCGGGCTGCGTCATTCCCGAGCGGATCGGGTTTTTCGCGCAACCAAATGTCAAAGCCAAGAAGAGCAGGGGCAGCCAGCGCATCCGTTTGATACAGCTGGACGGGCTGGATGACCTTCACCCGGTAGAATGGGGGCATGATGCTGACGCTGGCCGAGTCTGGGTTGTGGGAGAGTGCGCTGGTGAGCGGCGTTGTCAGCGCCGTGATCACAGCTGGTATTGCATTTCGCATGCAGAACAAACTCTTCCAGGACAACCGCGTTCAGGACGGGTATAAAGAACTGTCGGATGCGTATGCAGCACTTACATGCCATTGCCTTGACTATCTTACCGCGAACCGTCTCGCGTTGGTAGCCGCTGATACTTCTCAGAATGACCCTTCTGCAAACGAAACGTTTTATCGCCATACAGAAGAGATGCATCTACAACAGTGTTTGATAAGAAAGTCAGAGCTGCGACTCATTAGCTTGGAGCAGAATGAGAAGCGCCTTCATCGTATCAAGGGACTAGTCACGAGAACAGAACAATACGGGCGCGACCAAGCGAAGAAAAGAGATGCGTACCACGAATGGATTAAGGTGCACGATCAGTATGCTGAGTGGCTCAGACACATCACTGGCGAATTACAGAGAGAGGAAGCTGCCGAACTTGGTCAGATGTAGTACAGTCGGAAGGGGGCTCCATTGTATCTAGTGCTAGCAGTTGACGCTCCGTGGTGGCTTGGTGGAGCCTCGGTCCTTCTGGGCGCAGCGATTGCAGCAGCCGGCGCGCTACTGGCTCAGGTTTATGTATTCAGATCAAACCGTGTTCACGACCACTACAAAGAGCTTAAGGACGCATACACGCTATTCGTTAGTCTATGTATTCAGTCAAAACACGAGGCACGCATGGTCTGGGCTTCTGAACCGCAAGATCATCCTGCGGGTTCGGATGTGGACAAACGGTATGAAGAACTGCTCTACAAGTATCACGATTTAGTTGTGCGTCGCGAGCTAGTCTTCACGACGCTGATAGGATTGGAGCGCTCGCAGAAGAGAGTCGAAACGTTGATCGAGGTAGCCAACCGAGCAGAGAAGTTCAATTACCAACCGTGTGACACTAAAACTGAGGAAGAATGCAATAACGACTTTAACCGCGAGTGCAACGCCGACCGAGAATGGTATCATGCGACCGTTTTAGAACTACGCGAGGAGCGGCGTCGGTACGTGGGGACAGTGTTTGGCGTATGATTATCAAACGCTAGAAACGAACAGGTAGGGGTGCCAGTCCAAAAAACCTGAAACAGCTTCTTTCAGCAGCCCCCGCCGCCCTGCACCCCCCGTACTCGTCCCTCAGTTTCCATCTTTTCCTGTTCGGCGCGTGTCCTGCCGCCGTTAGGCGGCTATAGGCGTACGCCTGCCCAACCAGTTGGG
>Ga0196963_10001675_pt1 | contig 14444 bp, 9 predicted proteins | sample S1_5metaG_FD_148600 | JGI IMG/M metagenome (GOLD analysis project Ga0196963, IMG submission 148600) | Soil microbial communities from Anza Borrego desert, Southern California, United States - S1_5 | ecosystem: Environmental > Terrestrial > Soil > Desert | place: USA: California | collected... | reverse complement strand
CGCCTCGTTCACCGCCTCGGGCGGCCGCTGGATCGGCAAGCGCAAGCCGGCGAAGGTCGAATGGGACGGGCTCGAGCACGTCGTCACCACGCTCGACGACGGCACCGTGCTGAAGAGCGAGAAGCTGCTCTGCGCGCTGGGCCGCGTCGCGAACCTCGAGTCGCTCGACCTCGCCGCCGCCGGTCTCGCCGCGACCGATCGCGGCCTGATCACGGTCGATGCCAGCTGCCGCACCGCCGTCGAGCACATCTACGCCGTCGGCGACGTGATCGGCGCGCCGTCGCTGGCGTCGGCGGCGATGGAGCAGGGCCGGCGCGCGATCGCGCACGCGCTCGGCCTGCCGGCGAGCGTCTCGCCGTCGCACCAGCCGATGGGCATCTACACCATCCCCGAGATCGCCGCCGTCGGGCTGAGCGAAGCCGATGCGCGCAAGCGTCCCGACGGCGCGCTCGTCGGCCGCGCCGACTTCGCCGATCTCGCGCGCGGGCAGATCGCGGCGATCCCCGATGGCCTGCTCAAGCTCATCGCCGACGGTGCCGGGAAGAAGCTGCTCGGCGTGCACATCATCGGCGAGGGCGCCGCCGAGCTGGTCCACATCGGCCAGATGGCGCTGATCGCCGGCATGGACGTCGACGCGTTCATCGCCAACACCTTCAACTTCCCGACCCTGGCCGAGGCCTACCGCCTGGCCGCGCTGGACATCGCGCATCAGCGCAGCCAGGTGCCGACGCCGGCATGACGACCTGGCGCACGCGAGCGCCGAGCGCTGCGGCGCGGGCGACGTGGTATTACGATCTGAAGCTGTAACTCAGACTGGACAAACCGATTGAAGCGAGCGGTCAACGGCGCCGTTGCTCGTTGGTACATGCAGGTATGGTCTGGTCTATGCTGCAGCTCCAGAAGAACGACCCGCGGCCGCTCTACGTCCAGCTGGTCGCCGCCCTGCGCGAGGAGATCGCCGCCGGCGGCTATCCCGACGGCGCGCTGCCCGACGAGCGCACCCTGGCCGCGAACCTGGGCCTGAGCCGCGTCACGGTGCGCCGCGCCATCGCCGACCTGACCGGCGACGGCATGATCGAGCGCATCCGCGGCCGGGGCACCTTCGTGCGCGGCCGCGCGGCCACGGCCATCAGCGGCAAGGCGCGCCAGCCAGCGCTGCGCGAGATCGCGGTCATCGCCGGCCTCGACCGCCTCGAGATCCGCAGCGCGCTGTACTACCAGAACATCCTCGACGGCATCCAGGCGGCGGCGCCGGCCGAGGCCTCGATCTCGATCCGCTCGTGCGTGCATCGGCCCGACGCGTTCGCCGCCGGCATCGCGCCGGGCACCGGCGTCATCGTCCTCGGCATCCTCGATCAACGCGTGCTGGCGACCTGCGCGGGGTTGGGCGTGCCGACCGTCCTGGTCGACAGCGCGCAGCCCGACGGCGCGACGCTCGACCAGGTCGTGCAGGACAACCGCGACAGCTCGTGCGCGGCGGTCACGGCCCTGATCGAGCTCGGCCACCGCCGGATCGCCCACCTGACGTACGGCCCGACGCCGGCGGCGACGCATCGCCGCGAGGGCTGGGAACGGGCGCTGGCCGCCAACGGCCTCGCCGCCGATCCATCGCTGGTCCACCTCGTCGCGTGCAACGCCACCGCGGCGTACGCGCGCATGCGCGCGATCCTCGCCGCGCCGTCGGCGCCGACCGCCGTGTACTGCGCCACCGACGAGATGGCGCTCGGCGCCATCGCCGCCGTGCGCGACCACGGCGGACAGGTGCCGCGCGAGCTGAGCGTCATCGGCTTCGGCGACGTCGGCCACTTCGTCATGCCGCCGCTGTCGACGGTGCGCGTGCCGATGGGCCGGCTCGGCGAGACCGCCGTCGCCCTGCTGCGTGAGCGCGCCGCCGACCCGTCGCTGCCGGCGCGGCTCGTCGCGCTGCCCTCCGAGCTCATCATGCGTGGCACGTGCGACGTGCCGCGCCCCGTCGTCCGCTGATCACCCGGTCCTGGAGCCCCACCGATGCGCGCCATCGCCTTCCTCACCGCCCTCGTCCTCGCCGCCGCCAGCGCGGGCGAGGCGCCGCTCCTCATCGCCGGATTCGAGGACGGCACGCCGGCGCCGTTCGAGGTCAAGCCGGGGATGCGCATCGCCGAGGAGAACGCGACCGAGGGTACGCGTGCGCTGGTCCTCGAGCCGGACGCCGCCGCGATCGCCTGGAACTGGAGCGGGCTGGTGAAGGACTGGTCGCGCCACGACGTCTTCTGCATGGACGTGTTCCTGCCTGGCACGGAGCCGGCGCAGATCGCGCTGCAGATCCGCGACGCCATGGACGAGCCCGGCTACTGGGCGTGGCACAACCGCTACACCGCGCTCGCGCCCGGCCGCAACACCGTGCAGTTCTCGGTCGGCGACATCTGGCGCGGCGAGGTCCTGCGCCGCGACGTGCCCGGCATGCTCGACACGTCCGGCATCCTGCGCCTCGTCATCATCAACAGCTCGAAGACGCCCATCCACATCGACAACGTGCGCCTGCAGGCCTTCGCGGCGCCCAAGGTCGAGGTCGCCGGCATGAAGGCGTTCGACATCGAGCCCGCCGGCGCGCCCGGCTTCCCCGGCTTCACCTCGCTGACCGACGCCGACGCCTACGACCCCGCCAAGGGCTACGGCTGGAAGGCGGGCTCGCGCTTCGCCAACACCAACCGCGACATCTGCATCCGCCTGCATCCCGACAACCTGTTCCGCGATTGGCTCTCTCTCAACGACGCCGAGCTGCTGGTCGACGTGCCGAACGGCGATTACCGCGTCTGGCTCCAGCTCGAGGACCCGGGCGCCTGGGAGTTCATGCAGAACTACCGGCGCCGCACGGTCGCGGCCGAGGGCGCGGTGGTGGTCGACCAGGCTATGGGCAGCGACGACTTCCTCGACCGCTACTTCCGCAACCAGGACACCGAGGACCGTCCGGGCGACGATCCGTTCGCGCGCTACGTCGAGACCCGTCACCCGTGGACGACGTTCGGCGCTACGGTCGCCGACGGGCAGCTGAGCCTGCGCTTCCGCTCGGAGGATGCGTACGGGGCGACGTTGTCCGCGGCGATCATCGTCCCGGCCGGCGAGGCCGCCGCCGCCGAGCGCTACCTCGCCTACGTGGCCGAGGCGCGTCGCTTCGACTGGGCGCAGGCCTGGAAGCCGATCTCCAAGCCGCCGACCGCGCCGACCCTCGCCGGGCCGGCGGCGGCGGCGGCGAAGCGCGATGGCTTCGCCCTGCGTCCGGCCTCGGCCTACGTCGACGGCGACTACTCCGGCGCGGCCTGGGGCGCGGCGCCGGATGCGGTGCTCGAGAAGCTGAGCATCGCCGCGGCGCTCGGCGAGACCGAGCCGGCGACGTTCGGGCTGCTGCCGGCGCGCGAGCTCGGCAAGGTCTCGGTGTCGGTCTCGGCGCTGAGAGGTCCCGGCGGCGCGGCGATCCCGGCGGATCGCGTGCAGGTGCGCGTCGGCCGCTTCCGCTTCTCGCGCCACGGGGGCGACCAGTCCGGACTCTACAACGTCGTCGAGTGCGAGCTGCGCAGCTTCAACCGCACCGCGGCCGACGAGCTGCGCTGCGACGACGGCCTCGCCCGCCGCTTCTGGGTCATCGTCGACGTCCCCGCCGACGCGAAGCCCGGCGCCTACGCGGCGACCGTCAGCGTGCAGGCCGAGAAGGGCGGGAAGCGCGAGGTGCCGCTCGCCGTCGAGGTGCTGCCGTTCGCGCTGCCGCCGGCCGGCCACGCCTTCTCCGTCTACGGCTGCGAGGTCGTCCCGATGGCGTACTACCCGGAGCAGGCCGCCGACCGCGCGCGCCAGATCGAGATCATGCTGCGCGACCTCGCGTCCCACGGCATGAACTACATCGGCGACGCGCCGATCGGACCGCGCTGCGAATGGAAGGGCGATGAGATCCAGGTGACCAACGCGGACGAGCTCGACGCGGCCTTCGCGCTGCGCCGCGAGCTCGGCTTCCTCGACCTGCCGGTCGCATTCCCGTCGTCCAGCTCGCCGCTCGAGCTCGCCGACGGCACGCCGATCGGCGGTCGCGCGACCGCGGCGGCCGTCGGCGGCTGGTACGGGGCGCTGACGCGCACGGCGGCGCAGCGCGGCTGGCCGCACCCGTACTTCTGCTTCGGCGACGAGCCGAACGTGCCCGAGACCATGCGCCAGCTGACCGGCGCGCACAACGCGCTGCACGCGGTGTCGGCCGACCTCTGGACGGGCATCGCCTACGACATGGGCGAGGGCAAGGCGGTGGAGCTGGTGAAGACGCTCGACGTCCACCACCTCAAGGAGTTCTGCAGCGTGGACGACTTCAAGGCGGTCCGGCCGATCGCCAAGCTGCTGCTCAACTGCAACGTCGGCTTCGGGCGCATGCCGTTCGGCCTGCGCGAGTGGCGGGCGGCGATCGAGCGCAAGACCGATGGCGCCATCACCTACGCCTACACCGGCAGCCATGTCGACATCTACTACCACCTCGACGCGCGCGAGCGCGACTTCAGCTGCTCGCCGCCGCGGCGCGACGGCAGCCGCGACACCACGCAGCACTGGGAGCTGACGCGCGAGGGCGTCGACGACTTCCGCTACGCGCGCGCGGTGAAGAACCTGGCGGACGACGCCAAGGCGCCGGCCGCGCGCGTGGCCGCGGCCAAGGCGCTGCTCGAGCAGGCGTACGCCATCGGCGGCGAGCGCTCGACGCATGGGTACGGCCTGGGCGGCGAAGGCGGCGAGGCGATCGACCGCGCGATCGCATGGCGTCGCGCGGCGCAGGAGCTGCTCGCCGGCGCGGCGCGTTGACCGGCAGGACGCGAGCGACCGCGCGCCGGCGCGGTCGCTCGCGTCCTCGTCCTCAGCCCGATGCGCGCGCGATCTCCAGGACGCGGCGCACCACCTGGTCGAGCGGCGCGCTGGTGTCGATCTCGTGTCCGGCGCCGCGCCGCAGCATCGGTTCGATGGTCCGGATCTGGTCGAGCACCCGGGCGAGCTCCTCGGGACGCCTGCCGTACGGGTTGGTGGTCCTGGTCGTCAGGCGTTCGCTGATCACCGCCGCCGGCGCGCTGAGCAGGATCACGTGATCGAGGCGCGGGTAGAACTGCCGCATGTTCATCGCGCAGCCGCTCACGAACAGGTCCCCGGAACCCTCGCGCTCCAGGAGGCCGCGGACGCGATCCTCGCGCCACACCCAATCCCGGCCCGCCTCGACCGGCGGACCGAGCGCGGGATCGTCGGCGCAGTCCACCCAGTGCGACCACGCGTCGCTATCGAGGTCGATCGCTTCGTGGCCACGCGCGGCGAGCGCGCCGATCACCGTCGACTTGCCGGTCCCGGACAACCCGGTGAGGAGGATGCGCTTCATCGGCCGCGGGAATCTGCCATCGCGATGGCGGTGTAAAGCGATGACGGGCGTGCGGCGAAGTTCGACCGCTGGGAGCATGAAGCTGCGTGCTTCGAGCTTCGGGCTGCGAGCTGCGAGCTGCGAGCTGCGAGGTGCGAGCTGCGAGCTTCGGGCTTCGCGCGTTGAGCCTCGCGCTTCGCGCCGCAGCCCGCGTCAGCCGCGCCGGATCGCCGATCCCTGGAAGCGGATCTCGAACTGGTACCGCGCCCGGCTGATGCAGTGGATGACGTTGGTCTGCGGATCGAGCCGCGACGGCACCAGGCGCCCCTCGACGGTGACCAGCGCGAGGTAGCCGCGCTCGTTGAAGATGTCGATGACCATCGTCCGCACGAGCGGGTCGGCGAAGAACTCGTCCTCGGTCGTGACCTTCGCGAGACCGGTGATGGCATGGGTCTTCACCGCCGGCATGAAGTCGGCTTCGATCGCGCGGATCACCCGCTTGAGCAGGCCGGCGTGGTCGCGCTGGTAGCTCTCCAGGCGGCGCACCAGGTGCTGGCGCGCGTTGAGGACGATGTCGCTGGCGAGCGGGATGTGGTTGATCGCGTCGAGCGTCTCCTGGTCCAGCTCGAGCGACGACTGGTACTGGAACTCCTTGATGATGTTCTTCTCGACCGACGAGATGTCGCCCTGCGCGTTGATGATGTGGAAGTGGAAGATCTTGCGCAGCGACTGCAGCGACTGGTAGGCCTGGTCCTTGAAGATCCGGTAGCGCTTGCGCGCCGCCTCCTCGCTGACGTCGGTGGCGCGCTCCTCGAGCAGCTCGCCGGCGCCGGTCTCGCGCACGCGCTGGTTGTGGGCGATGATCTGCCGGCCGCGCTTCAACTGGCGCTCGATCGATTCCTTCTCCTCGACGAACAGCACCGCGATGCGGAACAGCGGCCGCGGGAAGTGGTCGAGGTCGCGGCTCTCGGCGAAGCGCTTCCGCAGGTCGAGCATGTGGTGGAAGAACAGCTTCAGGAACTCGACCTGGACGGGCGTGCGCGGGAAGCCGTCGACGACCACGCCGTCGCGGTAGACCGGATCGAGCAGCGTGCGCAGCAGCAGACCGATGACGACCCGGTCGCCGACCAGGTTGCCGGCGTCCTTGATGCGCTTGAACTCGTCGGTGTTGAGCAGGTCGGCGGTGACGATCGGCGGCGCGGTGATCGAGCGCTCGCGCAGGATGAACGGCGTGTTGGTGCCCTTGCCCGAGCCGGGGGCGCCGTTGAGCCAGATGATCTCCTTGGGGAAGCGCAGGTGCTCGACGCCAGGGGCGGCGCAGAGCTCGTTCCATACCTCGCGGAAGATCTGCTGGGCGTTCTCGATCGCCGGATCGATGGTGGCGGACTCGCCGGGTTTCGGCGCTTCGGAGAGGGAGTTCGCCATGGCGGGGCACAGGATGAACCCCACCCACCCGGGCGCAACGGCCGGCGACGGCGATCAGCGGCGCGATCGCGTCAGCATGAGCGCGGTGAACAGCGCCAGGCCCAGCGCCACGCCGCCGCCGCGTCCGCAGCCGCCGTTGCCGTCGCCGCTCGAACCGGTGCCACCGGTGGTGCCGGTGCCGGTCGTGCCCGTGCCGCTCGTGCCGGTGGTTGCCGTGCCGGTGGTCGTGCCGGTGCCGGTGGCAGTACCCGTACCCGTGGTCGTCCCGGTGCCGCTCGTGCCGCCGCCGGCGTCGAAGCCGTAGGCGCCGGCATCCGGAGCGCCGCTGTCGACGCGCGCGCTCGTCGCGAGGTGCTCGCGGTATTCGCGCGTCGCGAGCGCGGCGCGCGTGACGCCGGCGCCATCGGCGTAGGTCAGGCCCGTCGGCGCGATCTCGCGGCACGGCGACCCGCTGGTCAGGCGCGCATCGCGACCGGCGAGGTCGACGAAGCCCGGATCGGCGCCGAGCACCGTGCCGGTGAAGCCGGCGGGGATGATCGCGCCGTTCGCCATCCAGTTCCTGGCGCCGGCGACCGTGCCCCAGGCGCCCTCGACGATGTTCGCGCTGCCGACGAAGACGTTGCCCGACGCCACCAGCGAGGCATCGGCGGTCTGGCAGGTGAAGAAGCGGATGCGCGGATCGGCGGCGATGAAGGTGTTGTTGTAGGCGTATAGCGTGCCGTGGTGGTGGCCGCCGACGTCCTGGCCGAAGTTGATGAACTTGCCCTGGTTCTGCGACGGCCCGCGCGCGGCGCTGATGATGACGTTGCCGACCATCAGCGCGTTGGAGTGCGGCGCGTCGGTCTCGGCGGCGTCGACCAGGCCGACCTCGCCGTCCGAGGACGCCTCGATGCGGTTGTAGAGCAGCTCGGTGTAGTGGCCGCGGGTCTTGAAGTTCTGCCCCTGGATGGCGTGGTGGATCCAGCAGCCGACGACGCGCGTCGCGCCGCCGCCGAGGTAGCAGTTGTGCGCGTACTGGTCCGAGCCGTTGTAGGCGATCTCGCACGACTCGATCAGCGTGTCGTCGCACTGCCCGGACATGATGCCCATCTGGTTGCCGGTGATCAGGCAGTCGCGCAGCACGGTGCCGAGGACGGTCGTGGTGAAGGTGGCGATGCGCACGCCGGCGCCGTTGTCGCTGGCGTTCGCGGCGTTGCGGAACTCGAGCCGCTCGACGGTGATGTAGCTGCCCTCGATCTGGAACGCGGCGCGCGGATGCGGCAGCGACCCCGAGGTGTTCAGGCCGGTCGCGTCGATCACCGGGCGGGTCGGGCCGACGCCGCGGATGATGATCGGGTTCGCGGCGGTGCCGACGTCGCGCCAGCGGCGCACTTCATGGTAGGTGCCGGAGTGGATGCGCACCTCGTCGCCCGGCGCGAGCGCCGGGACGCTGGCGATCGTCGTGTAGGTCTGGCCAGGGCCGACGTCGTGCACGGCGGCGGTGGCCGCTGCGACGAGGGCTGAGACGGTGGCGATACGCAGCAGGCGGTGGTGCATGGTGACTCCGCCGGCCTGTCGCGCGGTGCGCGCGCAGGAGGCGGTCGGGCGCGACTTCGTGCCGTTCGTGTATCACACCAGCGGTCGACGCCTCGATCCTGGAGCGGAGTCAGGAATTCGCCCGTCGTCGATCGAAGCCCGAAGCCCGAAGCCCGAAGGTCGAGGCGCGAAGCGCGACGCTCAGCGCTTCCTCTCCGCCGCGAGCGTCCAGTCGCTTGGCCGCGCCGGGCCGCCATACGCGCCGAAGATCAGCGGATCAGGCCGCGCGCGCCCGTCGAAGTCGGCGCCGTCCGCATCCGCGACGCGCTCGACCGGCCAGGATTCGCCGCGGCACATGCCCGGCCGCGGATGCAGGTCGAGCGCTCCCAGCCGCGGCGTGGGATCGACCACCACCTGGGCGGCGTCGTGCGGCGCGATGATCAGGTTCGCGCCGGCGTTGCGGACCGGTCCGCTCAGCGGCTGATCGACCATGATGAGGTTGGCGCAGACCAGGTCGTCCTCGGCCGCCTGGTCGCCGAAGCGGATGCCGCCGGCCGTGGCGACGATGGTGTTGCGCCAGATGCGCGCGCGGCGCAGCGGGCGGGCCTGCGAGGCGATGCGCAGCGCCAAGCCGTCGCCGTCGGCGAAGATGTTGTCGTGGATGTCGATGTCGCCGGACGCCTGCATCAGCGAATCGCCGCCGCGGTTGCCGTGGAAGAGGTTGCGCGCGACGTCGACGCGCTCGTCGCAGCCGTCGATCGCCGCCAGCGGCAGCTCGGCGGTCGTCCCGGGCGCGCGGACGATGACGTTGTCGTGGATGCGCGTGATCGAGGCGGACGGCGCGTCCGCCGTGCGCGCGTCGTGGCCCGGCAGGAAGATGCCCACCCGTTCGACCACCATGAGGTTGCGCGCGATCGTGCCGTTGGTGAACGGCGCGTCGCCGGCGGTGCTGCCCATCGCCATCGCCGTGCCGCAGCCGGTGAAGCGGCAGTCGGTGATCGCCCAGTTCCAGGTCGCGCGCTTGGTCGAGATCGCCGCGGCGTCCGGCCAGCCGCCATAGTCGCGCACGTCGCAGCGCTCGATGCGGATGTCGTGCACCGGCCCGGGCAGCGAGCTGTTCGTCGAGATCGCGAAGGGCCCCGGGATGCGCCCGCCGTCGAGGCGCAGGTCGCGGATGACCACGTGGTGCGCATCGCCGATCTGGATGGTGTTGTCGTGGGCGCTGGCGGCGAGGATCGCCGGCTCGCCCGAGGCCGGCCCCGCGATGGTGATCCAGGCGTCGTCACGGCCGTGCAGGCCGGACAGCTGGATGCTCGGATAGGTGCCGGGGGCAAGGGTGAGCGTGTCGCCGGCGCGCAGCCCGGCCAGACGCTCGCGCAGCGTGGTCGGATCGGCGTCGAGCGCGCGCGGCTCGTGCCGCGGCGCCGCGTTGGCGCTGCCGCCGGCGGTGATCATGGCGGTCGCGCCGCCCGTCGGCGTGAAGGCGACGGTGCCGTCGCTGACCGCCAGGCGCGTGCCGTCATCGTCGATCGCCAGGGTGAAGCTGGTGCCGACGATGCGCGCCTCGGCGTGCGGGGTGAGGATGACGAGGGGCCGATCGGCCGGCCGGTGCGCGGCCTCGACCGCGAACGCGCCGTGCTCGAGCGCGATGCGCCGATCGCTCGGCGCGGTGAAGGCGAACGCGCCGCTGCCGGTGAAGGTGCCGCCGCGATGGCTGAAGACGATCGCCCCGGCGTCGCCGACGCGCACGCGGTCGCCCCAGCGCAGCGCATCGCTCGCGCGCAGCGCGATGGTCCCGCCGTCGCGCTCGACCGTCGCCGCCGTGGCGTCGACGACCCGTCCGGCGGTGTCGGCGATCGGCGCCCAGATCGCCAGCGCGACGGACGCCGCCAGCAGCGAGCCGACGCCGACCATCCACGGCCGCGCCGGCGCCGCCCGGCGTCGCGCCGAGGCGCGCCTCGCCGGCGCCGCGGCGCGCGTCGGCCGGGCGATCGCGGGAGCCGCGAAGGCGGCGCGCTCGGCGCGGAAGGCGCGGCCGAGCAGCTCGTCGACCGCCAGCAGCGCGCGCGTGCGCTGCGCGAGCGCCGCGTCATCGGTCAACGCTGCCGCCAACGCGACGAGCTCGTCGGCGTCGAGGGCGGCACGGTCGTCGACGAAGCGCTCGGCGAGATCGCGCCTCATCGCGCACCGCCGAGCTTGCGCTCGAGGCAGTCCTTGAGCGCATGACGCACGCGGCGCAGCGTCCGCCGGATGGCGTCGACCGAACGGCCGATCGTGCCGCCGATCGCCTCGGCGCTGTCGTCGTCGCCGTAGTGGCGGCGCAGCATCTCGCGCTCGTCGTCGGGCAGCGCGGCGAGGCACGCGCGCAGGGCGTCGAGCGCCGCGTCGCCCGGAGCCGCCGGCGGCTGCGGCTGGCGGTCGAGCGCCTCGGCCACCGCGCGCAGCGCCTCGCCGCGACGGGCCTGACGGCGGAAGTGGTCGAGCGCGGCGTGCCGGGCGATGCCCTTCAGCCAGCGGATCGGCTCGACGTCGGCGGGCCGGCGCTGCGGCTCGCGGTACCAGCGCAGGTAGGCCTCCTGCGCGAGATCGTCGACGTCGGTCGCGGCGACCCCGAGCCCGGCCAGGTAGCTGCGCAGGTCGGACTGCGTCGCCGCTACCGCCGCGGCGAATCGCTGGGCGTCCATCGGCGCGGCGGGAGGAGGCGATGGCGGCGGCATGACGCTCATCAGGGACCTGTCGCGCATGATCGCTCGGAGCGGCGGCGCGGGGGGCCGGCGCGCCCGGCCCTGTGTGATGCACGACGCCGATGGCGCGCGCGGCGCGGGCCCGGGCGCGGCGCGCCGCTGGTCGAGTCGCGGCCATGGGCTGGAGCGCGGCGCGCTGGCGCGCCTACTACGACCGTGAGCGCGCCGCGCTCGGCGCCGAGGGGTTGGGCCGCCTGCTCGACGCGGGCGAGGCGCTGGCCGAGGTCGGCACGCCCTGCGTGTTCCCGCACGCCCGGCTGGCGGTGTGCGGAGCCCAGGTCGCCGCCGCCGCCCTCGCGGTCGTGCGCAGCGGGCGCGAGCGCGTGCTGGTGCTGGGCGTGCTGCACGGCGCGCGCGAGGCCGACGCGGCGCTGGTCTCGGCGGCGCGTCGCGGCGATGCGTCGGCGCGCGACGCCCTGCGTCGCGTCCACGGCCATGGCGTACCCGGCGACGCCGGCCGCTGGCGCGACGAGTTCTCGCTCGACGGCTTCGCGGCCCTTCTGCCGCTCGCGGCGCGTCGCTGCGGCCGGCCCGCGCCGACGGTCATCGCGCGTTTCCCGTTCCTCGTCGCTGGGGATCCCGCGTCGCTTCCCGGCATCGACGAGCTGCGCCGCCTGGTCGCCGACGGCTGCGCCGTGGTCGCCACCGCCGATCCGGTGCATCATGGCGCGGGGTATGGAACGCCGCGCGACGCGCAGCGCCATGGCGACGCCGCGGCGGCGCTGGCGCGCGGCGCGATCACGGCGCAGCTCGATGCGCTGGCGGCGGCAGATCACCGCGCGTTCGACGCGCGCTGCACGCTGGATTCATCGGACTTCCGCGACGTCGGCGCGGTCCTCGCCGAGCTGGCCCCCGGGCGCGGGTCGATCCGCGACCTCGTCCTGGTCGATTACGCGGCGGTGCTCGATGCCGCCGCGCCGACGTGGGTCGCGGCGGCGCTGATCGCGTGGGCGGTCCGCTAGTCGAGGGAATCCGGCGTCGGCGCGATCTTCGACGTCGGGATGCGCTCGCACTTCACGTGCTCGAGCGCCTTCATCGCCTCGTCGACCGAATCCACCAGCGTCAGCAGATCCATGTCGCCGGGGCTGATGTAGTGGTGGTCGTGCTCCATGGTCTTGCGCATCCAGTCGCACATCGGCTGCCAGTAGGCGCGATCGTAGAGCACGATCGGCATCGGCGAGACCTTCCTGGTCTGGACCAGGGTCACGGTCTCGAACAGCTCGTCGAGCGTGCCCATGCCGCCGGGCATCACCACCACGGCCGCGGTGTGCTTGAGGAACATGACTTTCCGGACGAAGAAATAATGGAAGTCGACTTTGACGTTCATGTACGGGTTGCCCGACTGCTCCATCGGCAGCTGGATGCACAGGCCGACCGACTGGCCCTTGGCCCCGAACGCACCCTTGTTGCCCGCCTCCATGATGCCCGGGCCGCCACCGGTGATGATCGGGAAGCCGCGCAGGACGCTGCGGTGCGCGATCTCGACCGCCGCCTTGTAGTGCGGGTGGTCGGGCTGCGTACGGGCCGAGCCGAAGATGGTCACCGCCTTGGGCATCTCGGAGAGCGTCTGGAACCCGGCGACGAACTCGCCCATGATGCGGAACATCCGCCAGCCGTTCAGCTCGGCCTTCGACATCATCGGTTCCATAGGCGCCTCCCTGCCAGTCTCGACCGCCGCCGCAGTCGCGGCAAGAGCGGTCGTCGCAATGACAAGCATACATCAGCCCGCGCTCGCGGGCCATCCGGGGCGGCGGCGGCGCGCGGCAATCACCCGGCGGCGCGACGCAGCCGGGCCTGGAGCACGGCGTACAACGTCTCGATGTCCGCCTGGCTCACCCCGGGCAGCGTGCCGGCCTCGCCGAGCGTGCGCGGGGCGCGCCGGGTCAGCACCGCGCGGCCTTCGTTCGACATCGCCCGGATCGCGGTCAGGTCCAGATCCGCCGGCAGCGGCAGGTCGCGCAGGCGCGCCATGCGCTCGATGCGCGCGCCCTGCCGTTCGAGGTAACCCGCGTAGCGCAGCTCGATCCACGCCGCCTCCGCGACCACCGGGGCCGCGGCGGCGAGGGCCGGCACGACGGCGCACGCCTCGGCGAGCTCGAGCGCTTCGCCGGCGATGCGGCTGGCGGTCGGCGCGGGCACGGCGCCGACGATCGCGCGCACCGCCGCGTCCTTCGCCGCCACCGCCGTGGCGCGCGCCGCGTCGACCATCCCCACGCGCGCCGCGAGCGGCGTCAGGCGGCGATCGGCGTTGTCGCTGCGCAGGTGCAGGCGGTGCTCGGCGCGGCTGGTGAACATGCGGTACGGCTCGTCCGGGCAGCGCGTCACGAGATCGTCGATCAGCACGCCGATGTAGGCGTCGCCGCGCGACAGCACCAGCTCGCGGCCGGACAAGGACAGCGCGGCGTTGGCGCCGGCGATGATGCCCTGGGCGGCGGCCTCCTCGTAGCCGGAGGTGCCGTTGATCTGGCCGGCGAGGTGCAGTCCCGGCACGGCGCGCACGCCCAGGCGGTGGTCGATCTGATCGGGTGCGACCACGTCGTACTCGACCGCGTAGCCGTAGCGGATGACGTGCGCCGCGGCGAGCGCGGGGATCGCGGCGAGCACCGCGTCCTGGACGTCGATCGGCAGCGAGGTCGACAAGCCGTTGACGTAGATCTCCTTGGTCGCGCGGCCTTCGGGCTCGAGGAAGAGCTGGTGCGACTCGCGATCCGCGAAGCGCACGACCTTGTCCTCGATCGACGGGCAGTAGCGCGGGCCGACCGATGCTATCTGGCCGTTGTACATCGGCGCGCGATGCACGTTGGCGCGGATCGCCGCGTGCGCCGCCGGCGTGGTGTGGCAGGTCCAGCACGACAGCTGCGGCGCGGTGATCGCCGGCGTCAGGAAGCTGAACGGCGTCGGCGGATCGTCGCCCGGCTGCTCGACGCACAGGTCCCAGCGGATCGAGTCGGCGTGCAGCCGGCACGGCGTGCCGGTCTTGTGGCGGATCAGGCGCAGGCCGAGCGCGCCCAGGCTGCCCGACAGGCCCGCGGCGGGCGCGTCGCCCATGCGGCCGCCGCCGGTCCTGCTCTCGCCCTGGTGCATGAGGCCCTGGAGGAACGTGCCGGTGGTGACGACGACGCGCGGCGCGGTCAGCGCACGGCCGTCGCGCAGGCGCACGCCGGTGACCGCGCGCGTCGCGTCGACCGCGATCTCCCAGGCCTCGCCCTGCACCGGGAAGAGGTTGGCGGTCGATTCCACCGCGTGCTTCATCCACGCCGCGTACGCCGCCTTGTCGCACTGCGCGCGCGGGCTCCACATGGCCGGGCCCTTCGACAGGCCGAGGATGCGGAACTGGATGCCCGTCGCGTCGGTGGCGAGCGCCATGAGCCCGCCCAGCGCGTCGACCTCGCGCGCGAGCTGGCCCTTGGCCA
>Ga0196963_10001674_pt1 | contig 14445 bp, 13 predicted proteins | sample S1_5metaG_FD_148600 | JGI IMG/M metagenome (GOLD analysis project Ga0196963, IMG submission 148600) | Soil microbial communities from Anza Borrego desert, Southern California, United States - S1_5 | ecosystem: Environmental > Terrestrial > Soil > Desert | place: USA: California | collected... | reverse complement strand
CGAAGATCTCCACCGCCTCGTCCTGCGCGATGCTGCGCACGAAAACGCCGCGGTTCTTCTCCTGCCGCACCAGGCCGGCTTCTTCGAGCATGCGGAACGCCTCGCGCACGGGCCCGCGCGAGACGCCCAGCCCGGTGGCCAGTTCGGCCTCGATCAGCTTGGCGCCGGGGGGCAATTCACCCTGCAGGATGCGGCGCTCGATTTCCTGCTGCACCACCGACGTGAGCGAACTCGACTGCAGCAGCGCGATCGTCGGGTGCGCGGGACGCTTCATGCGGGCGATTGGAAGGCCCTGCCGGTAGATTGTCAACAATCTGCACCCTACCGTTGACACACCTTCGGCGCGGCGGCTAGATTGGCCCACCGCGCTCCAGCGTCCCACCCGCCCGCACGCATGGCCACCAAACGCGACCACCCTGCCCTTACCGCGATCCGCCAGTCCAGTGCCAGCAAGGTCAAGGTCGCCTGCAGCGACATCGATGGCGTGCTGCGCGGCAAGGTCCTGCACCGGGACAAGTTCTTCAGCGCGGCGGACGGCGGCTTCGGCTTCTGCGACGTGGTGTTCGGTTGGGACTCGGGCGACCAGTGCTACGACAACACCGCCGTCACCGGCTGGCAGCACGGCTTTCCGGATGCGCTGGCGCGGCTGGACCTGAGCACGCTGCGGCAGGTGCCGTGGGACGACAAGGTGCCCTTCTTCCTCGGCGAATTCGTCAATGCCGACGGCACGCCCTACCCGGTGTGCCCGCGTCAGGTGCTGAAGCGCGTGCTGCGGCGCGCCGAGCAGTTGGGCTTCAAGCCGATGACGGGCATGGAGTTCGAGTGGTTCAACTTCTCGGAAACGCCACAAACCTGGGCTGCCAAAAAGGGCGTCGGCCCCGAGACGCTGACGCCCGGGATGTTCGGCTATTCGCTGCTGCGCATGGCCGACAACCGCGGCTTCTTCAATGCGCTGATGGACGAGATGGCCGCCTTCAACGTGCCGATCGAGGGCCTGCACACGGAGACCGGCCCGGGCGTGTACGAGGCGGCCCTGGCATTCTCAAGCGCGCTGGAACAGGCCGACCGCGCGATTCTGTTCAAGACCGGCGCCAAGGAGATCGGCAAGCGCTTCGGCATCATGCCCAGCTTCATGGCCAAGTGGAGCGCGCAGTACCCGGGCTGCTCGGGCCACATCCACCAAAGCCTGTCGGATGGCAAGTCCAATCTCTTCTACAGCGCGAACTCGCCCCGTGCGATGAGCCCGCTGTTCGAAAGCTACCTGGCCGGCCAGGTGGCCTGCCTGATGGAATTCGCGCCGATGTTCTGGCCGACGATCAACAGCTACAAGCGGCTGGTGGACGGCTTCTGGGCGCCGGTGAAGCCGACCTGGGGGATCGACAACCGGACGGCGAGTTTCCGCGTGATCGCTGGTTCTCCGAAAGCGACGCGGCTGGAGACGCGGTGTCCGGGGGCGGACGTGAATCCGTACCTGGCGATGGCCGCCGTGATTGCGGCGGGCATGCACGGCGTGGAGAAGGGCCTGAAGCTGAGCACGCCGCCGATCACCGGCACCAACCAGGGTGCTGAAAACGTGCCTCGGGCGCCGCGATCGCTGATTCGCTCCACGCACAACTTCAAGGAGTCAGCGATCGCGCGGGACTGGCTGGGCGACACATTCGTCGATCACTTTGCCGCGACGCGCGAGTGGGAGCACCGGCAGTGGCAGGATGCGGTCACCGATTGGGAATTGAAGCGGTACTTCGAGATCATTTGATGTGCTGTCGTATGCCTATTTGCTCAGGTGCTCCGTCGTTTGCAGTACGGCGCCGGGATTTCCCCCCGGCGGGCGAGTCAAGTCCTCCTGAGCCAGCAAAGCGAAGTGATTCGCCTGCCGGGGCGAATGCCCGGCGCCGTGCAACGAACGACCAAGGACCGCGGCAAAGCGAGCACGAACCGAAATGAACCAGATCGTCAAGTTCAACTTCCCGACCGCCATCCACTTCGGCCCCGGCGCCCGAAAGCTCGTGCTCGACCACCTGGGAGAACAGGGCAAGCACAGAGCCCTGATCGTCACGGACCAGGCGCTGGCGAAGCTGCCCGTCCTCGCCGAGTTCAAGGCGCTGCTCGCCGATGGGCTCACCGTCCAGGTCTTCGACGGCGTCCACGGCAATCCCACCTGCGCGCAGGTGATGCAAGGCGCCGAAGTCTTCAAGAACCACCAGGCCGACTGCGTCATCGGCTTCGGCGGCGGCGCCGCGCTCGACGTCGCGAAAGTGATCGGCCTGGCCGCCACGCACGAGGGCGACATCCTCGAGTACGTCTGGGACCACCCGGCCGTGCGTCCGATCGACAAGGACCTGCCCTACTTCATCGCCCTGCCGACCACCGCCGGCACCGGCAGCGAGGTCGGCCGTTCCGCCGTGGTGTCGGAGAACGACACGCACCACAAGCGCACCGTCTTCAGCCCGAAGATCCTCGCCAGAGCCGTGTTCGCCGACCCGGAACTCACCATCGGCCTGCCCGCGCCGATCACCGCCGCCACCGGCATGGACGCGCTGACGCACAACATCGAAAGCTACCTCTCGCCCGCCTACCACCCGCTGTGCGACGGCATCGCGCTCGAAGGCCTGCGCATCGGCGCGCGAGCCCTGGCCACCGCCGTGCGCGAGCCCGGCAACCTGGCCGCCCGCGGCGACATGCTGATGAGCTCGATGATGGGCGCCATCGCGTTCCAGAAAGACCTGGGATCGGTGCATGCCTGTGCGCACGCGCTGGGCGCGGTGGCCGACCTGCACCACGGCCTCGCCAACGCGCTGATGATCGACACCGTGCTGGCGTGGAACCACGAGGCCGTGCCGGAGAAGTTCGACGAGATGGCCCACGCCGTCGGGCTGGGCGAGCGCAACGGCCAAGCCTTCGTCGGCTGGCTGAAGCGGCTGAAGCAGGACATCGGCATCACCGGCGGCCTGGCCGAACGCGGCGTCACCGAAGCGATGCTGCCGCAGCTGGTGCCGCTGGCGGCGGCCGACTTCACCAGCGGCACCAACCCGCGGCCGGCGACGCCCGCGGACTACGAGCGCTTCTTCCGCCAGGCGATGTGAGGCCGCCATGGGCAAGCCCCTGCTCATCGGTGTCTCGGCCCGCATCTACTACCCCGGCACGCCCGGCATCCAGGAAGCCGGCGTCTGGACCAAGACGCTGCACTACCTGGAGCAATCGGTCGCGCACTGGCTGCTGGCCGGCGGCGCGCTGCCGGTGATGGTGCCGGCGGTGGACCGCGACAGCCTGGTCAAGCGCTCCGACATCGACCTCGAGCACTATGCCGAAGCCCTCGACGGCCTGGTGCTGCAGGGCGGCAACGACGTCGCCCCGGAGTCCTACCGTGAGTCGCCGCTAGCGCCAGAATGGAGCGGCGACCGTGTGCGAGACCGCTACGAGATGGCGCTGGTCCGGGCCTTCGTCGATGCCGGCAAGCCGGTGTTCGGCATCTGCCGCGGCTTGCAGCTGCTCAACGTCACCTTCGGCGGCACGCTGCTGCAGGACATCGCGACGCAGCGGCCCGAGGCGCAGTCGCACCGCGAGCTGGGCAAGTACGAGCAGCACTTCCACACCATCGACCTGCTGCCGGGCACCACGCTCGCCGGCCTGTACCCCGGCGTGGCCCGCGCGACGATGAACAGCATCCATCACCAGGGCATCAAGGACCTGGCGCCGGGTTTCGACATCGAGGCGCGCTGCCCCGAGGACGGCATGATCGAAGCCATCCGCCGCCGTGAAGGCAGCTACGTGGCCGGCGTGCAGTGGCACCCGGAATTCCACGATCCCGATGACCCGAAGCACTTCGACGACGGGCCGATCCTCCGCCACTTTCTCGCCGCGGCCCGCGCCGCGAAAGGCTGATTGCCATGGCCTCACTGCACATCGCCAACCCCCACACCGGACAACCGATCGCCGAAATGCCGATGGACGACGCGGCCTCGGTGGCCGCCAAGGCCGCCACCGCGCGCGCCGCGCAAGCCGCATGGGCGCAGCTGCCCATCGCCGACCGGCTGGCCATGCTCCAGCGCTTCCGCGCCGGCATCGTCGCCGAGCTGGAGACGCTGGCCACCACGCTGACCCAGGAGGTCGGCAAGCCCATCACGCAATCGCGCAACGAGCTCAACGGCCTGCTGCCACGGCTGGACTATTTCCTCGAGCAGGCCGAGGGCGCCGTGCGCGACGAGCATGTCTTCAACGGCGGCGGCATGCACGAGCAGATCTCGCACCAGCCGCTGGGCGTGGTCGCCAACGTCTCGGCCTGGAACTACCCGTACTTCGTCGGCTGCAACGTCATCGTGCCGGCGCTGCTGACCGGCAACGCCGTGCTCTACAAGCCCTCCGAGTACGCGACGCTGAGCGGCCGCCACATCACCCGGCTCTTGCATGCGGCCGGCGTGCCGCCCGAGCTGATGCAGTGCCTGGTCGGCGGCGCAGAGGTCGGCGCGGCACTGATCGCGCAGCCGGTCGACGGCGTCTTCTTCACCGGCAGCCACGCCACCGGCCAGCGCATTGCGCAGGCGGTGGCCCACCGCTTCGTCAAGCTGCAGCTGGAACTGGGCGGCAAGGACCCGACCTACGTGCGCGCCGATGCCGACCCGGCCGCCGCTGCCGACAGCCTGGCCGACGGCGCGATGTACAACACCGGCCAGAGCTGCTGCTCGGTCGAGCGCATCTACGTGCACGAGGCGATCCACGATCAGTTCGTCGAGCGCTTCCTCGCCACCGTCAGCGGTTTCAAGGCCGGTGATCCGATGGATGCAGCGACCTACATCGGCGCCATCACGCGGGCGGCGCAGCTGGACGTGCTGGACGCGCAGGTGGCCGATGCGAAGGCCAAGGGCGCGGTGCTGCGCTGCGGCGGCCACCGCCTGCCCGGGCCGGGCCACCACTACGCGCCCACCGTCTTCACCGGCGTCGACCACTCGATGGACCTCATGCGGGAGGAGAGCTTCGGGCCGGTGATCGGGATCCAGAAGGTCTCGGGCGACGAGGAGGCGCTGCGGCTGATGAACGACACCCGCTATGGCCTCACGGCCGGCGTCTACACGGCGGACGAGACCGCCGCGCGCGGGCTGCTGGCGCGGGTGAATGCGGGCACCGTGTACTGGAACTGCTGCGACCGCGTGAGTCCGCGCCTGCCGTGGTCGGGCGTGGGCGACTCGGGCGTCGGGCTCACCTTGTCGACGTATGGCATCCAGGCGTTCACGCGGCCCAAGGCCTGGCACTTGAAAAGCCCCGCGTGATGCATCGGTGGCCGCAGGGCGGCCACTGCCTCGGCGGGGCGGGCGACTACTCGCGCTCCACGCGCAAGACGGGCATCGTGGTCACGTCCGCCACGCCTTCCAGCCGCGCCACCGCATCGCGGTGCGCATTCAGCTCGGCCATCGACGAGACGCCCACCTCGACCACCAGGTCGATCTCCCCGCTCACCGAATAGCAGCGCCGCGTCCCGGGCAGGGCATTGATCCGCCGGATCGTTTCCGGTAGCGGCGTGCGCAGGAGGCGCAGCAGCAGGAAGGCGCGCACGTCGCCCGGCGCCAAGGCATCACCCAGGTCCGCCCGGTAGCCGCGGATCACGCCCGCCTGCTCCAGCTTGGCGATGCGTTCGCGCACCGAGCTGCGCGCCAACCCCACCTCGGCCGCCAGCGTCTTCAGCGGCGCCCGGGCATCCTGTTGCAGCAGTTCCAGCAGTCGGCGGTCCTTGTCGTCCATGGCCTTGGGGCAGCAGGTGGCGAAGTGCGAAGTGCGAAGTGGCGAGGTGGCGGGCGGCCGGCCAAAGTGGCGGCGGCGGGCCCGCAAATGGCGGCGCTGCGCCGCGCGCCAGCATGACACAGTGGAACGATGCACCGCCGGAACGCCACCATGGGACTGCTCGCCTCCGCCACGTCCGCAACAGCCCCAGCGACCGCCGCTACCGCCGCTGGCGCCACCGCCGCCCCGCCCGCCCGGGCCCGCCACCGCGCGTTGAACGCGACTGCCGTGTCGTACTGCCAAGCACATGAAGTAAGCGGCCATGGCCAGCTGCTGTTCATCAGCGGCCAGGTGCCCGCCGATACCGACGGCAAGGTGCCGGCCGACTTCAAGGACCAGTGCCGCCTGGCCTGGGCCAACGTGCAGGCGCAGCTGCACGCCGCCGGCATGACCCTGGACGACCTGGTGAAGGTCACCGTGTTCCTGTCCGACCGCCGCCACCGGCAGGCCAACTGCGAGGTGCGGCACGAGATCCTGGGCCCACGCTCGCCGGCGCTGACCATCGTCATCACCGGCATCTACGACGAGGCCTGGCTGCTCGAGATCGAGGCGGTGGCCGCGGCATGAAGCCGCGGCGCGGCGCCATCGCCCTGGCCGTCGCCACGGCCGCCACGCTGGCCGCCGCGCCCGGGGCCGCGCAGCTGCCCGAACCGGTCCGCTGGACGCCCGCGGCCATCGGCAGTGCGGACTACGAGTCGGCCCCGGCCTTCACGCCCGATGGCCGTGAGCTGTATTTCATGCGCGCGGACACGTCATTCAACCGCTATCGGCTGCTGGTGACGCGCTGCGAGCATGGCCGCTGGACGGCGCCGGTGCCGCCGCCCTTCGCACTGCCGCCGCCGGTGAACGAGGCCGACCCCTTCATCACGCCGGACGGCCAGCGGCTGTACTACGTCTCGTCGCGCCACGCCCGGCAGCACGGCGCCGGCGGCGACCTGGACATCTGGCGTGTCCAGCGCGGCACCGATGGCCGGTGGGGGGCGCCGCAGCGCCTGCCGGAGCCGGTGAATTCCAGCGCGTCCGAGCTGCTGCCGCGCGAGGATGCGCAGGGCCGGCTGCTGTTCGGCTCCAGCCGCGCCGGCGGCCGGGGCCAGGGCGACATCTGGCGCGCCACGCCGCTGCCCGGCGGCGCATGGAATGTCGAGAACCTCGGCCCGCCGGTCAGCAGCCCGGCCAACGAGTACGAAGCCGAGCTGTCGCGCGACGGCCGCATGCTGGTGCTGGTGGTCGACCGCGGGACACGCTCGCACCTGGAGCGCTTCATGCTCGGCGACGATGGCCGCTGGACCGGCGGCGGCCGCCTGCCCGGGCGCGACGGCGTGTTCCAGGTCGGCCCGCTGCTGTCGCCGCGTGGCGAGCGCCTGCTGTTCGCGCAGGCCGACGGCGAGCGCTCGGGCGAGCTGTTCCTGGCCGACCTGGTGCCCAACGCGAGCGAGGACTGGCCGCCGCGCTGCGGGCAGTGAGCCCCCTGCCCGAGCGGCCGCGCAGGCGGCCGCCGAAAGCGGCCGCCAACAGTGGCCGCTTTGGACGTTGGGACGTTGGGAGGCGCTTGGACGTTCGGTCATGTCTGATGGACGGTTTGCTACCTATCGTGCAACCCTGCCGCCCACACTCCTCCTCGTGCGCTGTTGCACTGCTTCACCCGAACGAGGAACCACGATGTCCCGCATCCCGCAAGTCAACCCGGCCGCCACCACCCCCGAGCGCCAGGCCCTGCTGGCCACCATCCACCAGGCCTTCGGCGCAACGCCGGCGATGTTCAAGACCGTCGCGCAATCGCCCGCGGCGCTGAAGATGATGTGGGGTGCTTTCGGCGCCTTGGGCGGCGGCGTGATTCCGCCCAAGCTGGGCGAGCAGATCGCCGTCGCGGTGGCCGACCGCAATGCCTGCGAGTACTGCCTGGCCGTGCACACCGCGCTCGGCCGCAAGGCCGGCGCCAGCTCTGCCGAGATGGCTGCCGCGCAGGCCGGTGAGTCGGACGATCCCAAGACCAATGCCGCGCTGCGCTTTGCGCTGAAGCTGGTGGAGGCGCGTGGGCAGGTGGACGATGCCGACGTGCAGGCGCTGCGCAGCGCCGGCTTCGACGACGAGCAGATCGTCGAGATCCTCGCCCACGTCGCGCTGAACCTGTTCACCAACTACGTCAACGTCGCCTTCGCGGTGCCGGTCGATTTCCCGGCCATGCCGCTGCGCCGCCGCGCCTAACTTTCATTGTTGGCGGCCGCTCGGGCGGTGCAACGCCTGCAACCGATGCAACGCATGCAACAGGCGCTTTCCCAGGCCCGCGGCATAGCATCGGCCCGCCTGCCACCACCGCCCGAGCCTCATGCACGAAGCCGCGCCGAACGCCGAGGTCCTGCCCGTCTTCCGCTACCACCCCGACCCGGTGGCCAGCGGCAGCGTCGAGGCCTCGGCAGCCGCATGCCGCTGCTGCGGCCGTGTGCGCGGCTGGCTGTACGTCGGCCCGGTGTACGCGGAAGAGGCACTCGACCATGCGCTGTGCCCCTGGTGCATTGCCGACGGCTCGGCCGCTGCGCGCTTCGGCGCCAGCTTCGTCGACGACGCGGCCTTCGACGGCCCGCTGAGCGACGGCGCGCTGGACGAGCTGCTGCAGCGCACGCCCGGCTTCGCCAGCGTGCAGCCCGAGTCGTGGCCACTGTGCTGCGGCGATGCCACCGCCTTCACCGCCCCGATGGGCATCGGCGAACTGCGCCGCCACGACCCCACGCTCGAAGGCGCGCTGATGTCGCACATCGTGCATGGGCTGGGCATCTCCGGTGGCGCGGCACGCCGCCTGGCCGAGAGCCTGCGGCGCGACGAAGCGCCCACGCTGATGCTGTTCCGCTGTGGGCACTGCGCCGCGCCGCACTTCCACGTCGACCTGCCGTGATGACGCGGCGCGCCTCGCTGCTGATGGGCCTGGCCCTGCTGCGCCCGCCGCATGCCCGGGCGGAGCAGCGCACGCTCGATCTCGCCGTGTCGCTGCGCGACCACGAGGACCGGCCGCTGGCGGAAGAGCCGCTGCGCATCGTGCTGGGCACCACGGCCGACTGGCGCGATGCGAATGCCGGGCTGCGCCTGCGCACCGACGCACAAGGCCTTGCCAGCTGGTCCGGCAGCGTTGCGCGCCAGACGCGCTTGAAGCGCTTCACCAGCAACTACCTCGACACCCTGCTCAGCCTGCCGCAACGGGTGGACTGGCTGCAGGTGGCCGTCGAGCTGCCCTTCCTCGGCGTGCCTTGCCTCTACACCACGGAACTCGACTGGTTCGCGGCGCAGGGCACCAGCGCGCAATCGACCGCCGGCAGCTGGTGGGCCGACGAGCGCGGGCAGTTCACGCTGGGGGCCGAGGCGGTCGGCCGGCCCGAGCGCGCCGGCGGCTGGCGGCTGCCGCTGCCGGCGTGGCGGCACCTGGTCTTCACCCGGCTCGGCCACACGCTGGACGCCAGCCTGATGCCGTCCGACGCGGGCCCGGCCTCCGCCGCCGGTGGCCCGCCACGCTGGCGGGTGGCGCTGCGGATCCGGCGCGATGCGCCGCCGGTGCGGCGCTGAGCCGCCGCGCCGGGGCATGGCGCGGGCAGGTCCAGAATCACCGGATGCAGCCCGCATGCCCCCAGGGTCAGGCCCCGCGTGGCAGCCTCGTGTCCCCGAAGGAATACCCCATGACCGACCACCGAACCGAACGCGACACCTTCGGCGACATCGCCGTGCCGGCCGACCGGCTGTGGGGCGCACAGACGCAGCGCTCGCTGCAGCACTTCGACATCTCCACCGAGCGCATGCCGCCCGAGCTGGTGCGCGCGCTGGCGCAGGTCAAGCGCGCGGCCGCGACGGTGAATGCCGCGCTGGGCCAGCTGGATGCGCGCAAGGCCGAGGCCATCATCGCCGCCGCCGACGAGGTGATCGCCGGGCGCCACCCGGATGAGTTCCCGCTGTCGGTGTGGCAGACCGGCTCGGGCACGCAGAGCAACATGAACCTCAACGAGGTGCTGGCCAACCGCGCCTCGCAGCTGCTGGGCGGTGCGGTGGGCGAAGGCCGGCTGGTGCACCCGAACGACGAGGTCAACCGCGGCCAGTCGTCGAACGACGTGTTCCCCACCGCGATGAACGTGGCCGCGGTGCAGGCCATCGTCGAACGCGTGCTGCCCGCGGTGCAGGCCCTGCGCGACACGCTGGCCACGAAGTCGCAAGCCTTCATGGACATCGTGAAGATCGGCCGCACGCACCTGCAGGACGCGACGCCGCTGACGCTGGGCCAGGAGATGTCCGGCTGGGTGGCGCAGCTGGACCACGCGCTGCGCCATCTGCACGCCACGCTGCCGCACCTGCTGGAACTGGCGCTGGGCGGCACCGCGGTGGGAACAGGCCTGAATGCGCACCCGCAATTCGCCGGGCGCGTGGCGGCCGAATTGGCGCGGCTCACCGGCCACGCCTTCGTCAGTGCGCCCAACAAGTTCGAGGCGCTGGCCGCGCACGATGCTCAGGTGGCCGCGCACGGCGCCTTGAAGACCTTGGCCTGCTCGCTGAACAAGATTGCCAACGACGTGCGCTGGCTCGCGTCCGGCCCGCGTTCCGGCCTGGGCGAGATTCGCATCCCGGAGAACGAACCCGGCAGCTCCATCATGCCGGGCAAGGTGAACCCGACGCAGTGCGAGGCGGTGACCATGCTGTGCTGCCAGGTCATCGGCAATGACGTGGCGGTCGGCATGGCGGGCGCGTCCGGCAACTTCGAGCTGAACGTCTTCAAGCCGGTGATCATCCACAACCTGCTGCAAAGCGCGCGGCTGCTGGCCGACGGCGCCCGCAGCTTCGACCACCACTGCGCGCAAGGCATCGAGCCCGACCGCGAACGCATCGCCGAGCTGGTGCAGCGGTCGCTGATGCTGGTGACCGCGCTGAACCCGCACATCGGCTACGACAAGGCCGCCGCCATCGCCAAGGCCGCGCACAAGCAGGGGCTGACGCTGCGCGAAGCGGCGCTGGCCTCGGGCCACGTCAGCGCCGAGCAGTTCGATGCCTGGGTCGATGCTGAAAAGATGGTCAACTTGCCCGACCCGCCGAGCGCGTGAACCCACGCCGGACCCCCGCATGAACTTCGAACCCGCCGTCTTTCCTGACCAGGAGCCCACCGACACCGCCTGGTGCTGCGTCTTCGTCGAGGGCAAGCTCCTGATGCCCGCGCCGGAGGACGCCGTCTTCGCGCCGCAGCCGCGCACGCTGCTGGACCAGCTGGGCGCCGGCGCCACGCGCCACTACCTGGGCCGGCTCGACGGCATCGACTGCTGGGCCGTGCGCGCCGAAGCCGTGCCCGAAGGCTTCCGCACCCTGCCGCTGCGCTCCGCGATGCTGGGCTTCGACGCGCCGCTGCTGGGCCTGGCCAGCCGTGCCGCGCAGGTGCTGGAATGGGAACGCACGCACCGCCACTGCGGCGTCTGCGGCACGCCCACCGAAGCGGCTGAACGCGAGCGCGCACGCCGCTGCCCTGCCTGCGGCCACACCGCCTACCCCCGCCTGAGCCCCGCGATGATGTGCCTGGTCACCCGCGGCCGCGACCTGCTGCTGGCCAAGGCCATCAACTCGGTCACCGGCATGTACAGCGCGCTGGCCGGCTTCGTCGAACCGGGTGAATCGCTGGAAGAGTGCGTGCACCGCGAGGTCGCCGAGGAAGTCGGCCTGCAGGTGAAGAACCTGCGCTACTACGGCAGCCAGAGCTGGCCTTTCCCGCACAGCCTGATGGTTGCCTATACCGCAGAGTGGGCGGCCGGAGACATCGTGCCGCAGGCCGACGAGATCGCCGACGCGCGCTGGTTCGCCCTCGACGACCTGCCGCCGATCCCACCGCGCTTCTCGATCGCGGGGCACCTGATCCGCGACACGGTGGCCGCGCTGCGCTGAGCGTCCGTGCGCCACCGCGCCGGAAAGCGCCCCCCCTAACCCGACGCCGCGCCGCGGCGGCCACGTCATTTGCACGCTTCCTAGAATCGGCCGCTGTCCGGCCGCCAGGCGCCGGACGTTGACGCAGACGGGGATGACTTCATGCTGATCGAGGGAACCAACGCCGCCGACACGCTGACCGGCACCAGCGGCAACGACGACATCGTCGGATCCGGCGGCAACGACGTGATCGACGGCGGCGCCGGTGTCGACACGCTGCATGGCGGCAGCGGCAACAACACCTACCGCTTTGGCCAGGGCGACGGGGCGGACCTGATCGCGCCCTTCCACGACACCACCGACTACACCGGCGACGTCTTCGGCAAGCTCAACACGCTGGAGTTCAAGGGCGACGTGCTGGTGTCCGACGTCACGGTGGTGCGCGTGGGCAGCGGCAGCAACCTGGTGCTGAAGCTCGCGGGCGGCGCATCGGTCACGGTCAGCGCCTTCTTCACCGGCGACGATCCCTGGAACGACTACAACCCGCTGCAACGCGTGCGCTTTGCCGACGGCACCGAATGGAACCTGCGCACGCTGATCGACCGCGCGATGGTCGGCAGCGAGGCCGCCGACCAGCTGAACGGTACGCGCCACGGCGACACGCTCGACGGTGGGGCCGGCAACGACCAGCTGGACGGCGGCGGCGGCAACGACACCTACCTGTTCGGCAAGGACGACGGCTCGGACTCGCTGAGCCACCGGCTCGACAGCACCGACTACACCGGCGACGAGTTTGGCAAGCTCAACACGCTGCGGTTCAAGAGCGGCATCAGCCCGGCCGACGTGAGCGGCGCGCGCAGCAACAGCGACCTGGTCATCAAGCTCAACGGCGCCGGCAGCTTCACCGTGCGCTGGTTCTACCAGGGCGACGACCCGCTGAACGACTACAACCCGCTGCAGCAGGCCGTGTTCGCCGACGGCACCGTCTGGAACCTGGCGGCACTGTCGAACCTGGGCCTCACCGGCGGCAGCGCCGACGACACCCTGACCGGCACGCGCCACGCGGACGTCATCGACGGCGGCGCCGGCAAGGACCTGCTGAACGGCGGTGCCGGCAACGACACCTACCGCTTCGGCCTGGGCGACGGCATCGACCGGCTCGACGACCACTTCGACACCACGCGCTACACCGGCGACCAGTTCGGCAAGTTCAACACGCTGGCCTTCAAGGTCGGCGTGCTGCCGGCTGCCGTCAGCGCCAGCCGCAACGGCTCGGACCTGGTGCTGCGGCTGTCGTCGACCGACAGCTTCACGGCGGAGTCCTTCTTCTCCGGCCACGATCCCAAGCTCAACAGCTACAACCCGCTGCAGCAGGCCACCTTCGCCGACGGCACGGTGTGGGACATCGACGCGCTGGTGCGCCTGGCCTGCACCGGCAGCAGCGGCGCCGACAAGATCGTCGGCACCGTCTACGACGACACCATCGACGGCCGGGCCGGCGCCGACGAGCTCGACGGCGGCGACGGCAACAACACCTACCTGTTCGGCTTCGGCGACGGCATCGACCGCCTGAAGTCCCGCTACGACGGCACGCCCTACACCGGCGACGTGCACGGCAAGCTCAACACCCTGCAGCTGAAGGACGGCGTCATGCCGGAGGACGTGCTCTTGACGCGTTATGGCAGCGACCTCGAGATCACGCTGCAGGGTGCCGACAAGTTCACCGCCGAGTCCTTCTACGGCGGCACGGATCCGGCGGCCCACGTGCTCAACGTGCTGCAGCAGCTGCGTTTCGCCGACGGCCAGGTGTGGGACCTGCCGACATTGGTGGCGATGACGGCGCGGCCGCTGAACGGCAGCGCCGGCAGCGACACGCTGTCGGGCACGGCCGGCATCGACGTGATCAGTGCACTCGCCGGACGCGACCTCATCCGCGCGGACGCCGGCAACGACTCGATCGACGGCGGCACCGAACTCGACACCGTCGCCTATGCCGGCCCGCGCGAGGCCTACGTGGTGACCCGCGCCGGTGCCGGCTTCAAGGTGGCCGCGCGCACAGGCTCCGGCGCCACGGAAGGCACGGACCAGCTGCGCAATGTCGAACGCCTGCAGTTCAGCGATGGCGGCCTGGCGCTCGATCTCGATGGCCAGGCCGGGCAGGTCGCCCGCCTCCTCGGCGCGGTCTTTGGCGCGGCGGCCGTCGCCAACCAGGGCTACGCCGGCGCGGGCCTGGCCTTGCTGGCGCAAGGCATGCCGTACGAAACGCTGGCGACGACGGCCATGTCCATCGCCGGCAAGACGGCGCATGCGGACATCGTCGAGCTGCTGTGGAACAACATCGTCGGCACGCCGATCCCGCCCGCCGAGCAGGCCCGCTTCGTCAGCCTGCTCGATGGCGGCATGCCGGTCGGCGCCTTGGTGGTGATGGCGGCCGACAGCAGCCTGAACGCGGCCAGCATCGACCTGGCCGGGCTGGCCAGCACCGGCCTGGCCTACCAGTGACCGCCGCGGGCGCCGCTCACGCCGTGACGTAGTCCAGCGGCAGCGCGGTCGTGAACTTCAGCTCCTCCATCGCGAAGCTGGAGCTGACGTCGAACAGGTCGGCCGCCCTGATCAGGCGCTTGTAGACCGTGTCGTAGGCGGCGATGTCGGGCACCACGACCTTCAGCATGTAATCCACGTCGCCGCTCATCCGGTAGAACTCCACCACCTCGGGAATCATCCGCACCGTCGAGTGGAATTTTTCGAACCAGGCTTCGCTGTGCTGGTTCGTGCGGACCGAGACGAACACGGTGACGC
>Ga0196963_10001673_pt1 | contig 14447 bp, 17 predicted proteins | sample S1_5metaG_FD_148600 | JGI IMG/M metagenome (GOLD analysis project Ga0196963, IMG submission 148600) | Soil microbial communities from Anza Borrego desert, Southern California, United States - S1_5 | ecosystem: Environmental > Terrestrial > Soil > Desert | place: USA: California | collected... | reverse complement strand
TGCAGAAACTGATCTAATAAGTAGCCATTGGCGCTATGAATTTCAACGCCGTCAAACCCAGCCGCGATCGCATTTTTTGCTGCTTGACGATACTGTTCTACAATTCCGGGGATTTCGGCGGTTTCCAATGCGCGTGGCGTCACAAAAGGCTGTTCTCCGGTATATGTCCCTGCCATCCCAACGGGGGCGATCGCACTCGGCGCGACAGGTAAGGCTCCTCCCGGTTGCAGTGAAGGGTGGGAAATGCGTCCTACATGCCACAGTTGCAGAAAGATGTGTCCGCCTCGTTTGTGAACAGCATCTGTTACGAGTTGCCATCCTGTCACCTGTTCAGGGCTGTGAATTCCTGGTGTACTGGGATAGCCCAGTCCTTGAGGGGAGATTTGAGTTGCTTCGGTAACGATCAATCCTGCTGAAGCCCGTTGTTCGTAGTAAGTGGCATTGAGAGATCCGGGTGTGTTGCCCTCTCCAGCACGATTTCGGGTGAGGGGAGCCATTACTATCCGGTTGGGGAGTGTGTAGCGACCCAGCTTGACAGGCGACAACAAATTGATATCAGCGCTCATTGTTTAAATCTCCAAAAATTAAACTTAATAGCTTTCTGGCAAAGCTTTGAAAATCCCAAATTGTATAAGGTAGTCTGCAAGGGATTGCGATCGCTTTTCAGCCAATGTGCAGAGATAAAGAGCGATCGCTTTCCTGTAATTTAGGGGTTCACTCGTAGTTGAGTAGTTAAACAACTATTTAACTAAAATTTAAAAGAATTCTCAGAAATAGTCAAGTACTTATTTAAGTATTTTATAAGTGGCTTTCTGACTTAAGATAGAGGTATGCTTGATAACTCCGACAGCAAACAGCCAACTTTTCTCGTTGTTCCCCCGCAAGACGACACAGAACAGCGGGCGAAAATTTTTGCAGCCCTCTCTGATCCAACTCGTTTGCGAATTGTCGAGATGCTGGTGAAAACAGAAGAACTGAGCGGTTCTGAAATTGCGACACACTTGGGTATTAGCTTGGCTCTATTTTGTCACCACTCCAAGCTCTTGGCTGAGGCAGGCGTGATCCAAACTCGCAAAGAAGGGCAAACGAAGTATCATGCTCTCAACAAAGGGCTGCTGGTTCACTGCTTTGCTAGTCTGAATCAATAGCTGGGGAATTACCCAGTTTTACGAAAGCATTAAGTCTTGAGAGATTGGGGATTGGCGCTTTGACAAGTTCGCTTTGGCTGGCTCACTTCGACAAGCTCAGTGACCAAGCAACCCCAGCAACCGAACTGGGAAAACCCGGACTCTATAAGCAATTCGTTAGTTTTCAACTTTTCTAAATGTGTAAGTCCTGTTATATCAATTCTCTTTAAGTAAGCGACAGATGAATAACGCAGAGACAATCACTTGGTAGACCATCTGCGTTCATCTGCGTCTATCTGCTTTCATCTGCGTTCAAATCTCAAGGCTTAATTTTGGCGATCAACTCTCATGTGTCACCAGATTTTAGAGAATTGGTATTAAGCCTTCTGACAGAATCAGGATGAACATCTATAAATTTAGTAGAGACTTTCCGGCGGAACGTCTCTACCAGATATTCATGTCCTCACCTATGTGTCTACTGCTATATATAGATTGTGCCTAAGTCTTGAATCAGGGGAAATGCAGATTGAAAGTAGCATTCATTGGTCTTGGTAACATGGGTCAGCCCATGGCACGTAATCTCTTACAAGCGGGACATGAGCTAACCGTTTATAATCGCACCCGTAATGCTGCTGAGGGGCTGCAATCCTTAGGGGCGCAGGTGGCGGATTCACCAGCGGCAGCAGCGCAAAACGCCGAAGTGCTACTGACAATGCTGGCAAATGATGCTGCCGTGGAAGCTGTCATTTTTGGTACCGCAGAAGTTCCTGGCGTGCTTGAGGGGTTAGCTCAAGGCGCTGTGCATGTTTCGATGAGTACCATTAGTATTGCTTTGTCCCAGCAGTTAGCAGCAGTGCACAAAGCGGCAGAGCAAGCTTACTTAGCTGCCCCTGTTTTTGGACGACCCGAAGCGGCTGATGCAGCTAAGTTGTGGATTGTGACATCGGGTGAAGCTGAGCAAATTGAGCGCTGTCGTCCTTTATTTGAAGTTATGGGTCAAGGCATATTTCCAGTAGGTGAACAGCCGCATTTAGCTAACTTAGTCAAGCTGACAGGGAACTTTACGATCGCCTCAGTCTTAGAAAGTTTGAGCGAAGCCTTTGCACTCATGCAAAAATCTGGTGTACCCCCGGCTCAGTTTTTGGAAATTATCAATACTGCACTGTTTAAATCGCCACTTTATGAAAATTACGGTACCCTAATTGCTCAAGAACGCTATGAGCCAGCCGGATTCAAACTGAACTTAGGATTGAAGGATGTGCGACTCGTTTTAGAAGCGGCTGAAAATGCTACGGTACCCATGCCTTTAGCGAGTTTACTGCGCGACCATTTCTTAGAGGCGATCGCACGCGGATATGGGGAGATAGACTGGGCGGGTCTAGGGCGCGTCAACGCCGAAAAAGCAGGTTTATAAAAGCGATCACGCCGACAATTATCAGGTTGTGATCTTTCTCAGATTAGAAAGCACCTTCTTGACCAATCCCTATAACTACTAATTACCTAGAAACTCTACATTTCCGCTGCTGCTTTATGCTGGCTCAATAATTTTACCTAGGAGGTTTATCCATGATTCCCGGAGAAATGATCATAGAAGCGGGAGAAATAGAACTCAATGCCGGTCTTCCTGTAGTGCGGCTGCGAGTGGCAAATACAGGCGATCGCCCCATCCAAGTTGGCTCCCACTATCACTTCTATGAGGTGAATACAGCCCTAGAATTTGACCGCGCCCAAGCAAGAGGAATGCGCCTTGATATCCCCGCAGGTACAGCCGTTCGCTTTGAACCCGGAGATGAACGGGACGTTCAGTTAGTCCCCTTTGCGGGTAGTCGTCAGGTATACGGCTTTAACGGCAGTATCAATGGTGCGCTAAATAACTAAGCCATCAATTGATAAGTAGAATTTCTCATTACACCCACGGGGCTGAAGTCCGTCCAACGATATACTAGGCAATAGATTCGTAAAAAAATCTTCACAATAGATCTGGATAGACGATTCGACACGTTCAGTCTCGAATTGCCGCAATCATTACTTTGATCGGGAAAAATGAACCCAGGCATTGACCTACAAGGAACTTTTATCAAATCTCTGATGGATTTGGGCATCCCCTCTGGTGCCGCAAAAGCCATTTGGATGCCGCTGCCCATGTTCCTCATGATCATTGGTGCCACCGTAGGTGTCCTCGTTGTTGTTTGGCTAGAACGAAAAATTTCTGCTGCCGTCCAACAGCGGATAGGGCCAGAATTTGCAGGACCATTGGGTGTGCTACAGCCAGTAGCAGATGGTCTCAAACTGGTTTTTAAAGAAGACATCGTTCCAGCCAAAGCTGATTCACTACTGTTTACCTTGGGACCGATTCTTGTCGTTATCCCGGTGTTTTTGTCCTACCTAATTGTGCCCTTTGGACAAAACTTGGTGATTACAGACTTAAATGTCGGCATTTTCTTGTGGATTGCGCTTTCTAGCGTTGCGCCGATTGGTCTGCTGATGTCGGGCTATGCCTCTAACAATAAATACTCGCTGCTGGGAGGACTTAGGGCTGCGGCTCAGTCTATCAGTTACGAGATTCCCTTGGCATTGTCGGTGCTAGCGATCGTGATGATGTCTAATAGCCTCAGCACCATCGACATCGTTAATCAGCAATCAGGGTACGGCATTCTTGGCTGGAACGTTTGGCGACAACCTATTGGTTTTCTCATCTTTTGGATTGCTGCCCTAGCAGAATGTGAAAGGTTACCTTTTGACCTTCCTGAAGCTGAAGAAGAACTCGTGGCAGGTTACCAGACTGAATATGCTGGGATGAAATTCGGTCTGTTCTACATCGGTTCCTACGTCAACCTGGTTCTCTCTTCAGTCTTGGTTGCCGTTTTATATCTAGGGGGTTGGGAGTTTCCGATTCCAATTGAACTGTTAGGCAAATGGTTAGGAGTTAGTGAAACCAGTTCTTGGCTGCAAGTCATCGACGCAGCACTGGGGATCACGATGACCCTTCTCAAGGCTTATTTCTTAGTCTTTTTAGCAGTTCTGTTGCGCTGGACTTTACCTCGTGTCCGCATCGACCAATTACTCAACTTGGGGTGGAAGTTCCTGCTACCAGTCTCGCTGGTAAATCTGCTACTCACCGCAGCTCTCAAACTTGCATTTCCCTTTGCCTTTGGTGGCTAAACCTGATTTTAGATTTTAGATTTTTGATGAGTTTTAATCTGCAAAAGTCGAAATCCAAAATCCAGAATTGAACTGAGAGTAATACATCATGATCAAGTTTCTCAAACAAGTTGGCGATTACGCCAAAGAAGCTGTTCAATCAGCCCGCTATATTGGCCAAGGGTTGTCTGTCACCTTCGACCACATGCGGCGGCGTCCTGTAACGGTACAGTATCCCTACGAAAAACTAATTCCCTCTGAACGCTTCCGGGGTCGGATTCACTTTGAGTTTGATAAGTGCATTTCCTGCGAAGTTTGTGTTCGGGTTTGCCCGATTAATCTACCAGTGGTGGATTGGGAATTTGATAAAGCCAGTAAAAAGAAAAAGCTCAAGCATTACAGCATTGATTTTGGGGTGTGTATCTTCTGTGGTAACTGTGTGGAATACTGTCCGACCAACTGTCTATCCATGACAGAAGACTACGAACTTAGCACCTACGATCGCCACGAACTCAATTATGACAACGTAGCGATGGGTCGTCTTCCCTACCAAGTGACGAGCGACCCGATGGTAACGGCTTTGCGTGAACTGGTTTATCTGCCCAAAGGTGTCACTGAGCCACATGATTTGCCGCCCGGTTCTCGGGCTGCTGGTCAGCGTCCAGAGGAAATTCTGGAGCAGATGGAAAAATAGCAGTCAGTCGCGAATGGGTAATTGGTAATAGGTGATTGGTGATGAGGGATGGAAAAGTAAACAACCTTTTATCAATGACCAATTACCACCAACCTTTTATCAATGACCAATTACTAAAGGATCTAAAATTGTGAATCTAGCGGAAGGAGTTCAGATTGTTTCGTTTGGCCTGCTGTCGGTAATGGTGATTGGGGCAGCTTTAGGCGTTGTTCTCTTCTCAAGCATTGTCTACTCTGCCTTTCTTCTGGGAGGTGTGTTTATCAGCATTGCTGGGATGTACATCTTACTAAATGCTGATTTTGTGGCAGCAGCGCAGGTGCTGATCTATGTAGGAGCCGTAAACGTCCTGATTTTGTTTGCCATTATGTTGGTGAACAAGCGGGAAGACTTTAAACCGCTTCGCAATCGCTGGATTCGTCAGGGAGCCACCGCTTTAGTCTGTGCTGGGTTATTTGCGCTCTTAAGCACTATGGTTTTAGCCACTCCTTGGTCTTTGTCCTCTTTGCCAGCAACCGGTGACAGTTCCATTGTTAAGATTGGTCAGCATTTCTTCACTGACTTTTTGCTGCCGTTTGAATTGGCATCTGTTTTGTTGTTAATGGCAATGGTAGGCGCAATTATTCTGGCTCGTCGGGAGTATATTCCAGAGGAAGTGCTGCCTGATCTGACTCAACCAAGTAATCTCACCTTGCCAGAACGACCCCGCGACCTGATGAAAGTCGGGAGCGGTGGTAAGGGTGATACGACTCAACAACCGATCGATACTAATGCATAGCGACGAAGAAAACTTATGCACTTGCAACTTCAATATTTTCTACTCTTAGCCGCTGCTCTTTTCTGTATCGGCATCTATGGCTTAATCACTAGCCGCAACGCAGTTCGAGTATTGATGTCAATTGAACTGCTGCTGAATTCAGTTAACCTGAATTTAATGGCTTTTTCTAACTACCTAGATCCTCAAGAGATTAAAGGTCAAGTCTTTACTGTGTTTGTTCTCACTGTAGCGGCAGCGGAAGCAGCAGTAGGTCTGGCGATCGTGCTTTCAATTTATCGCAACCGTGAAACGGTAGATATGGAGCAATTTAATCTACTCAAGTGGTAATTGAGCTAGGGTAGATTTAACGGAGATATGGGAAGAAGGATTAAGAAATGGGGATTGGGAATTTAATTATTCTCAGTCCTGATTTCCTTTCTGTTATCAAATTCGGTTAAAGAGCGATCGCTTAACGAGTCTCTTGGAGACAGGCTAGGTTCATCTAGCTGCACTCTTCAGATGACGAAATTATGGGTAATCATCCGGATTTGATATCAAGAGGTAAATGTTATTCATAAGCAATAACCTTATTAAAGCAGCGTTGGCGCAAGGACACTAGGAGAATTATTATGGGGATGACCCTCACAGAAAAAGTTTTAGCGAAAGCCGCTAATCGGCCTATTGTTGAACCAGGGGAAAATATCTGGGTCAATGTGGACTTGTTAATGACCCATGATGTTTGTGGCCCTGGTACGATTGGGGTTTTCAAGCGCGAGTTTGGCTCAGATGCCAAAGTTTGGGACCCAGAAAAGATTGTTTTAATTCCCGACCACTATATCTTCACCGCTGACGAACGCGCCAACCGCAACGTCGATATCCTGCGCGACTTTGCTCACGAACAGGGAATTAAATACTTCTACGACATTACAGATAGATCCAACTTTAAAGCGAACCCAGACTATAAAGGGGTGTGTCACATTGCGCTTGCACAAGAGGGTCACACCCGTCCAGGGGAAGTGCTGTTTGGCACTGATTCCCATACTTGTAATGCAGGGGCATTTGGTCAGTTCGCCAGTGGCATTGGTAATACCGATGCTGGGTTCATTATGGGGACTGGAAAGCTGTTGATCAAAGTCCCAGCAACGATGCGCTTTGTACTCGATGGGGCTATGCCGAATTATCTTTTAGCTAAAGATTTGATTCTGCAAATTATTGGGGATATTGGGGTTGCGGGTGCTACTTATCGGGCGATGGAATTTGCCGGTAGCACGATCGCAAATCTAAGCATGGAAGACCGCATGACCCTATGTAATATGGCGATTGAGGCAGGCGGGAAAAATGGTACGGTTGCCCCTGATAAAACCACGTTTGAATATGTGCGTGCGCGGACAAACAAGCCGTTTGAAGCATTTTATACAGATGAGGACGCTAAATTTTATAGCGATCGCCACTACGATGTCTCGAAATTAGAGCCAGTCGTTGCTAAACCCCACTCTCCTGATAATCGGGCTTTGGCACGGGAATGCAGAGATATCAAGATTGATCGCGTGTATATTGGCTCCTGTACAGGTGGCAAAACTTCTGACTTTATGTTTGCTGCCCAAATTTTGAAAGGTCAGCAGGTGAAGGTTCCTACTTACTTGGTGCCAGCGACTCAAAAGGTCTACGAAGATTTGTTCACTCAAAAGTATGAAGGACAAACTCTGTCGGAGATTTTCTTAGATGCTGGCTGTATTGAGCCTGCCGCGCCTTCCTGTGCGGCTTGTCTGGGTGGGCCAAAGGATACTTTTGGGCGTTTGAATGAGCCAGAAGTTTGTGTTTCGACAACAAATCGCAATTTCCCTGGTCGCATGGGGAATAAGGAAGCGGGAATTTATTTAGCTTCACCTTATACTGCTGCGGCTTCGGCGTTGACTGGATATGTAACCGATCCCCGCGATTTTATGTAGAACAGAGCATTAGGAGAAGGGTGGGCAATGAATGCCCACCCTTTTTGCTTTTTGATGGTCTGAGGGAATTTTATCCCCAATCTTTCTCTGTAATTACTACGCATCGCTTTCTCTTCAGATACCCCTAGCCCAACTAGAATAAGTCTATGGTCCTGGGCAGGAGAGCAAAATGGATATATCTATCCTTGAGCAAGTAATTGAGCAACTAAAAGTTATGCCCCAAGACTTGCAAGGGCAGGTGCTAGAATTTGCCCGTGCTTTAGCAGGTTCAAAAATTCAAGGCGTTCCAGGTTGGCAACTGCTACGTTTTGCAGGTGTAATACCACCCGATGATATTCAGTTAATGCGCGAAGCAATAGAACAGGGTTGTGAGCAGGTTGACACCGATGAGTGGTAGATACTTGTTGGACACAAACATCATCATTGCTCTGTTTGTTGATATTACTTACACGCGATGCCCATTTTAAGGAAATAGAAAACCTACAAACAGTTGCTTGGTAAGTCGCGCGATCACTCTTTGATGCTTCATTAGATATTATGCAATCAGGCTACTGCAAAGCCTGTATACTCACGAATTTTGGGATGGCGGAAACCAAGTACAATATCTTCTTTGGGAACGCCTGCTTCTAGTAAATCGGTAGCAATCCCTTCCTCGGTATCATCATATTGAATCCAGATTTTATCGTCGATTAAATCGAGGTGAATGGGCGTAGTGTGTAGATACTTGTCGTCATTCCAGCCAATATCCAAGACTAAATAGCGTCCTCGCTCATCATCAAATAGAACTTGAGAATCATAACTGTCGGGTAGGGAAGCTCGATATTGAGCGTGTTCTTGCAGTATTTTTTTAATGATATCTCGGTAGTTTAATCGGGTATCCATTGGACGATCGCCTCTTCTTTTTCTTACTCCCCCTTACCAAGGGGGGTTGGGGGGGGTAACCTGGGGAAACACCAATCAGGACTAACCTTCTATAAAACCAGGATGCAGCAATGACCAAACTTTACAACAGAACCTCAGAGAAAGCGAAACGCCAGCAGCTTCGGCGGAATATGACAAAAGCTGAATTTCTGCTCTGGCAAAAGCTTAAAGGGAAGCAGTTGGAAGGAGTTAAGTTTCGCACTCAATACGGCGTTGCTCAGTTCGTTGTCGATTTTTATTGTACTGAACTTAAATTAGCGATAGAAATCGATGGAGACAGTCATTTTCAAGACGGCGCACAAGAATATGATTGGGAAAGACAGGCTTTTATTGAGTTGGTGGGAATTCGGTTTTTAAGGTTTACTAATAATGAGGTGTATGGGAATTTAGAGGGAGTTCTGGAGAGGATTATTCAGAAGATTGGGGAATTGCGGAATAACCCCCCCAGCCCCCCTTATTAAGGGGGGAGCAGGAGATTTGATTCGCCTGATTAGTGCAACATAGCCAACGGTAATGGGCACGATCGCGCTGATATCAAACTCCAGTCAGTTTAAGGTTGAGCATCACAGCCACCTTTTTTAGTGAATTGATAGTCAAAAGTCCAAACTTTGATATGCAGTGAGCCTTCACCACAACCAGACATAGTGAGAGCCGCTACACCAGGTAAAACAGTTGCACAGACAAGAAGGATAAGAAGCCAGCTAGCTTGGTTTGGAGGCAATGGTTTCTGGGAAATTTTCATATTTCATCTCGTTGAACTTCCTCCTTACATTGATATCTCTGAATTCGGTAGATTTTAGATTTTCCTATTAAAAGCTGAAATCCTTACTAGATAAGCGTTCCAAAAAATCATTTCTGATGGGAATCCTAGTTCTGCCGTGTCCCCTGCCCTGTTGAATTAATAATTTCCCATTCTCCATATGCACAGTTGACCATTCAGCTCGATCAAATGCAGTTATCCAGGTACTGTAAGCTTTCAGGTATGGTTTCCAGTAATTTTCCACAAACTCATCTATTTCTTCCCCACACAGATGCTCTTTTAGATACAAACAAACTTTTATCAGCCGATACTCATGGGGAGATATATTCTTATCTACTGGATTAGTATCGTCTTGCAATGCATCAAGGGTGTCTCTACGTTCCTTTAGTTTCTTAGTCTTGCCATGGACATACAATCTTGTATTTAGTGAATTTAACCAAATTTCCTGATAGATAGCTTCAAACCAGACAGCAGCATTTTGGTAGGGCAAAGTTCCAGCGTTGCTATGTTCGTATGCTTTTCTACACAGCCTGAGATAGCAAGTCATTAAAAGACCCACTGGTTCTAAGACTTTGACCAATGACTCTAAGGTTTTGACTTTGCCCGATGGGTCTAAAACTTTGCTTCGCTTGCGACGATACGGAATTTTATGCTTGGTGTTTAGCTCATTCCGGACTACCCAGTGTAGGGCGATATCGAGCATTATTCCTACTCTCCAAAGGTTCATCAGCTCGTCTTCGCTGGGTTCCGACGGAAGAACAACAACCTTATTCTGTAGACGATCAATGCTATCTCGCCAAGGCTGAGGGATGTTATTGAGCGGAATGATATTAGTCTTTTGCATTTTGCAACAGTTGAGCTATAAATGCGTTACAGCACAGCCTAACTCACCTTACAAATTGCGAGAGTGATCACCTTGAGTAATCATAAGTTTAATGAATTGGGGAATATTTTCGTCACATCCCCTGCGACAACCAAACCCTCACAAAAGCGATAGCGAAGCGCTGCTGCGAAGTCCAGATCGCACTTTCCCAATTAACAGCCTGACGCAGCAAAGAGCAGCAGGCACTTATCTGCCCACTCTCTCTGAATTAAGATTAAAAAGTGAATCCTAGCGGCATTGGTTATGTTTCAGTATGACCCTCGGCTGCGCTGGCCTTCTGCGGAAGATTTACCAGACTCGGATGATACGCCTGTGGATAACGAGCTGCAAGATTTAATTCCTAGTTTGCTCAAAGCTATCCTAGCGATGATTTGGGCTGACCGGATGGATTGGTTTTTTGGGGTAGATATGGGGCTGTATTATGACCCACATCAACCGCCGATAGTGCCAGATGGCTTTCTCAGTTTAGGGGTACAGCGCTATATTGAGGAAGATTTGCGCCCCAGTTATGCAATTTGGGAAGAAAAGCAAGTACCCATTTTTGCCCTAGAAGTGATTTCTGCAACTTATAGAGGCGAATTTACCACTAAAAAGGATAAGTACGCAGAGATCGGGATTTTATACTACGCCGTTTATAATCCTCGCCGTCGCCGGAACCCGCCGCTGGAAGTTTATCGCTTAGTGAATGGGGCTTATGAATACTTACCAGAGAACCCTGTTTGGCTTCCAGAAATCGGTTTAGGAATTGGGCGGGAAGAAGGAACGTATCAGGGATTAACGCGGGATTGGCTGTATTGGTACGATGAGCAAGGACAGAGATTTTCGACTCCAGAAGAACGCGCCTCGGCAGCAGAACAACGGGCAGCGAAGTTAGCCGAAAAACTGCGATCGCTTGGAGTCGATCCGGATTCTTTAACTTAAAATTATCTGGCTACTGCCCAAACTGCTTTTTAGCTTGGTCATAAACTTCTACCGTAATCGTTGTCTGCCCTGCTTCTTGGGCAAACTTTTCAATTTTTTTGCGGGCGGCGGGGCGGACAAAAAAGGGAATTTCTTTCAACTTGGCTTCTGCCTCAGATGTCCACTGGATTGAATTGGAATCAGCCACCGACGTTCTCTCCTAACAACTCCAAACAGGAGTTTAACAGGAACCCAACCCAAATTGAACCTTACCACTTTTTGTAGGGCAGGAATTTTCCCGACATAATGAGTTTTACGCGATCGCCTTTTGGATCAGTTTCCTTCTCCACATCCAAAGTAAAATCAATCGCACTCATAATTCCATCGCCAAACTTATCGTGAATGACACTTTTTAGCGGCATTCCATAAACTTGCATAATTTCATAAAAACGATAAATCAGGGGGTCAGTAGGAACCACTGGTCCCATTCCTTTCAGCGGACATTCCGTTAATTCTTTTAAATACTTTTGGTCAAGTCCTAAGGCAAATAGAAGCTTACTGGCTTCATCTTCCGATGCACTGGCTTGACGATAAATTACGGCGGCAATCCAAACTTCATCCCGTTGCACTACCTTTTCTAAATCGGAAAAGCTTAATCCTTTTTCCTTTTTAGCTGCTAAAAGTATTTGCGTAATTGCTGGAATTTCCATAAAAATCTCCTGGGAATAAATGGGCAAAAACATAATAGGGTGGGCATTCCCCACCCTACTGCTACTATTGTTACTTTTACGAAGAACGATGAAACAAGCTACAGAGCCTTCATTCATTGAAAGCTAACTAATGGGAGATTTCGTAGGAAACTTAATCCCCTAAATTCATCCATCAGCTATCCAGAATAATTCTGGCTTCTGACTCTTGCTAATTCGCACTAACGGTCTACTGAACCCATGATTACGTCGATACTGCCCAAAATCGTCACAATATCAGCAACTTTTACACCCTTAAGGATGTGAGGCAGAATTTGTAGGTTGACGAAATCAGCCGCGCGGATTTTCCAACGCCAAGGGAAGACATTATCCTCGCCGATAATATAGATTCCTAGCTCACCTTTGCCGCTTTCAACGCGGACATAGTGTTCACCTTTGGGAATCTTAAAAGTCGGAGCAATTTTCTTTCCAATGTATTGGTAGTCAAAATCATTCCACTGAGATTTTGCTCCCTCTGCCATGCGCTTGGCTTCGAGATTCTCGTAAGGGCCGCCAGGAAGTGCTTTCAACGCTTGGCGTAGAATCTTCACAGACTCACGCATTTCACGGATTCGCACTAAATAGCGAGCGAAACAATCCCCAGCGGTTTCCCACTGAACATCCCAATCAAAGTCGTCGTAGCATTCGTAGTGGTCAACTTTGCGTAAATCCCACTGAACGCCAGAACCGCGCAGCATGGGGCCAGAGAGTCCCCAGTTAAGTGCTTCGTCACGGCTAATTGTGCCAACGCCCTCAACCCGTCGCCGGAAGATCGGGTTGTCGGTAATCAAGCGTTCGTACTCGTCAACTTTGGGTTCAAAGTAGTCACAGAAGTCAAAACACTTGTCTACCCAGCCGTAGGGCAAATCAACCGCAACGCCGCCAATGCGGAAGTAGTTGTTGTTAACCATGCGATAACCGCTGGCGGCTTCCCACAGGTCATAAATTAATTCCCGTTCACGGAAGATGTAGAAGAAAGGTGTTTGCGCACCTACGTCAGCCAAGAATGGGCCTAACCACAATAAGTGGTTAGCAATTCGGTTCAACTCCAGCATGATGACTCGAATATAGCTGGCGCGTTTGGGTACAGCGATATTGGCGAGTTTTTCTGGCGCATTGACCGTAATTGCCTCGTTGAACATCCCTTCTGCGTAGTCCCAACGACTCACATAGGGCACGAACATGATGTTAGTGCGGTTCTCGGCAATTTTCTCCATGCCTCGGTGCAGGTAGCCAATAACTGGCTCACAATCCACCACATCTTCCCCGTCCAAGGTAACAATGAGTCGCAACACCCCGTGCATGGAGGGATGGTGGGGACCCATGTTTAACACCATGGGTTCGGTTCTAGTTTCTATCTTTGCCATCGTTCAGCAATCTCTCCTTGAAGCTGATTTCAGTAGCCGCACTGCAAAGCTCTTTACGCGAAGAATAATCGCTCATAAAACACCAAAACCCCGAAGGGTCGGCACGGCAAGTGTACTTTATGCTTAATTTTTATTGCGTTTCCTTAATTATATGGAGTGATGGTCGGGAAAGTCGGCTATCACTGAGCCAAGTCAATCATTTTGGATTGGGGATTGACCTCAACCATTTTTGCATCAACTTCGTCAAATGGCTTTCAATCAAGAACAATTCGATGCTCTAGTCAATCGTTTAGAGGGTTTGGCGCGTCGGCAACCTGCTATTTATAAACTGCGGGTGGGTTTGCTGGCTGTCCTTGGCTATGGTTATATTTTCTTGGTCTTAGGCGGCTTACTGGCAGCTTTTGGCTTAGTCGTCGTCCTATTACTCTATGGTCACAGGGTCAATGTCTATCTAATCAAATTTGCTTTATTGGCACTGGTTCCGGCGCTGTTGGTGGTGCGATCGCTCTGGGTTTCTTTTCCCCCTCCTACAGGCTTACCACTCAGCCGCAAACAGGTACCTTACCTATTTGCCTTAGTCGATGAACTCACAGCCAAGCTCAAAGCGCCGCGCTTTCACCAGATCTTATTAACTGAAGATTTTAATGCTGGGGTTGTCCAAAGACCGCGTTTAGGCATCTTTGGCTGGCAGCAAAACTACCTGATCGTTGGGCTACCGTTGATGCAATCGCTTTCAGCCGCACAATTTCGCGCGGTACTGGCTCACGAATTGGGACACTTATCGGGAAACCATAGTCGCTTTGCAGGTTGGATCTATCGCATCCGTAAAACTTATGTGCAACTCGTCGAGAGGTTGGCGCAAGGGGGACACGCAGGATCTTTTGTTCTGTTTGAAAAATTTTTTAACTGGTATGCTCCCTTCTTCAGTGCTTATTCCTTTGTGTTGGCACGGATGGATGAATATGAGGCAGATCGGTGTGCGTCTCAACTAGCAGGGGTACAAAATACCGCCGAGGCTTTGATCAATATAGAAATCCGCGCTAAATTCTTGGAAAGTTCTTTTTGGCCAGATGTTTTAAAGCAGGTTCATCATTTAGTTGAGCCACCTCCTACTACCTTCACTGGCATGTTCAGTGCCTTACGCCATGAGGTGAAAACTGAAACAGCAACTGAATGGTTTGAAGCCGCTTTAGCCCAAAAAACGA
>Ga0196963_10001672_pt1 | contig 14454 bp, 13 predicted proteins | sample S1_5metaG_FD_148600 | JGI IMG/M metagenome (GOLD analysis project Ga0196963, IMG submission 148600) | Soil microbial communities from Anza Borrego desert, Southern California, United States - S1_5 | ecosystem: Environmental > Terrestrial > Soil > Desert | place: USA: California | collected... | reverse complement strand
TCCCTTTTGCCTCTCGAGAGATTATCTTTTTGAGTTCCTCTGTGTAGGTATCCTTGTACTCCTTCGCATCGAAATGCTCTTTTAGTTGATCGATGAGCATCATGGCCATTTCGAGCTCGCGTGCGGAATACTTTGCCTTCCCGGGAATGTGGAGATCCTCCGGGTCTCGGATCTCATCTGCAAAGCGTAGCTGCACAAGTACGAGCGCCCTGTCCTCGGGACGTACCATCGCGATATGCTCCTTGTTGCGCAACACCCACTTAGCTACCCCGACCTTCTTCGAACGCTTCAGCGCTTCGCGCAAAAGTACGTACGCTTTCTCTGCCTTTGGATCGGGTTCGATGTAGTAGGGTTTGTCGATGTGGATGCTCGGCACCTCGTCCTCCTCGACGAAACTCACAATATCGATAGTTTTGGTCTTCCTCGGCGCCACTTTTTCGAAATCCTCATCTGTCAAAATGACGTAATCGCCCTTTTGGTATTCGTACCCTTTGACTATGTCGCTATAAGGCACCTCTTTGTTCGTGGAGCGGCACACTTTCGCGTAACTGATCGGACAATGACCGTGCTTATCGAGCATGCGGAATTTGAGCGCACGCTCCTCCGAAGCACTGTAGATCTTTACAGGTATATTGATGAGTCCAAAGGATATTGAACCTGACCAAATGGAGCGCATACGCGCATGGACTCACAGGGAATTTAAGATTTGATGAATAGGATGGATTATGCGCGATCTTCGCATCGGGACCTCGGGATGGATGTACAAGGACTGGGGCGCCGCATTTTACCCGCGAGAAATGAAAAATGGACACCTCGCCTACCTGGCAGGCGAGTTCAATACGGTCGAAGTCAATACCTCCTTCTATCACCTGCCACTGAAAAGCACGTTCAAAAAGTGGCACGACGAGACGCCGGAGGACTTTCTCTTTGCGGTCAAGCTCTCGCGCTACATTACGCACAAGAAGAGGCTGGAAAGCGTGCGTGAGCCGCTCGAGCGCTTCATAAAGCGAGCGAAAGGTATGCAGGACAAACTCGGCGTGGTACTAGTGCAGCTGCCGCCGTTCCTCCGCTACGACGGTGCGCTACTACGCACATTTTTAGCGAGCCTTCGTGCGGTGACGAAGCGCAATTCATTCAGCGCACGGTTCGCTCTCGAGCCCCGGCACCGCTCGTGGATGGAGAATGCCGCAGGAGTGCGAGCGATGCTTACATCGCATAATGTCGCGCTCGTGTTCCCGCATTCGGCGAAGATCGCGTCCTTCAGACCAGAGGAGGAGAATTTAACGGCCAACTTCGTATACGTCCGCTTCCACGGCCCGAGCGAATTCGCCGCGTCGCGATACGGCGCTCGCCGACTCGCACCCTGGGCAGCGAGGATACGGAAATGGCGCAGGACGCGCGACGTATTCGTCTATTTCAACAACGACGTGCACGGACATGCGATCCATGACGCGCGCACGCTGAACCGTCTGCTTGCGCGCTAGTTCGAACCTGCCTCGACGTCGGGAGTCTCGATAACCTCGTCCGCCAAGTAGCGCATGCTTTCAGGAAACTCAATTCCTGATTCTGTGGCACGGTATTGGTTCAGCACAAGAAGCTTCTTCTCACCGTACTCGATGGGAATCTCCGACGGACTCATACCCTTCAATATTTTGTCCACGATGTGCGCAGACTGCCTTCCGGCTGCTTCGAAGTTGGTCGCGTACGTAAATTGCCCTCCACCTATGAGGTCCTCGTATGGCACGGCGTGAGGCACTTGGAGCCGCTTCGCGAGATCGTACTCGGCGTACTCTTGAGTCTCGAAGAAGTGGCCAGGAATATGCACGATCGCATCGATGTCACCCTTCTTGATCGTCGCGGCGATGCGGTGGAACTCTGCTTCGGCCTGCGGCGGTGGGAGTGAGGTCGAGTATTCGATGACTTCGAATCCAAATTGTGCGGCCTGCTTCTTCCACTCGAGGAAGTAGCGATTCGCAACTGTGGGCACCTGGAAGCCAGCGCCAAAGATACCTATCTTTTTGACACTTGAGTCGATTTCTTTGAAGAAAGTCGCGGTGCGCTGCACACTGTCCGAGAGGTCGGCAGCTACGCCCGTCGCGTTGTTACCCGAAGAAGCGAACGATGCCGCGAGTCCGTATTCGATCGGATCGTGGAAGCGAATGATGTAAACAATGGGAATATCCTCCCTGCCAAGCTCCTTGGTCACTTCAAGCGCGACCTTGGCCTGGTGCTCGTGGTCACTCCAAATCATATTGACGCCGTCTTCCTGGATCATTTTCCGAATGACGACGGCAAGCTCCTGCATCGCCGTGGGAGAACTCGGACTTACCTCCTGCTCGACGTACGTTACGTCGGTGTGACCGAGCGCTGCAAGCTCCTCTTTCAGCGTGACCATGGCACTGACCCCCTGGCGAAAGTACGGAATGCCGATCTTCTTGGGAGCCTGCTCGACGGCTGAGCTTGAAAAGAGTGCCCAGTAGGCAATGCTAAGCGCAACGATGAGCGCGACGGCTCCGCCTATCCAGAGCGGAAGCGCGGAGTGAGATTGAGGAGTAATAGGGGCAGGAGCGGGCGCCACTGCCTGCGGGGTACTTTGTGGTGGCATATGCACGTATTGTATCTCAGAGGGAACACGGGGAGCGGTGACGGTGTGTACATCTCGGGGCTTTGGTACTATAGCCCCGCATGCAAAATCTTGAGGCATCACTGCGGGCCCTGCGTCGTGATACACGTTTCGCACCGCTCATAAAAAAGTACGGGCCTCCGCACTTTCACCGCTACCACGGGAAAATCAGCGTGTTCGAATCTTTGCTTCGTTCGATCATTTATCAGCAGCTCTCTGGGAAAGCCGCCGCAGCCATACACAAGCGAGTCCTTGAGCTTTTTCCACGGAGGCGGCCGACGCCGGCACTTCTGCTAAAAGCCGATGCGCGGAAACTCCGTGCATGCGGTCTCTCGGTGATGAAGATCCGGTACCTCAAAGACCTTGCGCGCCGGTTTGCCAATGGCTCGGTCGGGTATCGGCGCTTTGCGAAAATGACGAGCGAAGAAATTACCGAGCATCTAGTCGAGATCGATGGGGTCGGTACATGGACGGCGCAGATGGTCCTAATATTCACACTTGGACGCCCTGACGTCCTCCCAACGGGCGATCTGGCGATACGAAAAGGGTTTCAGAAGCTCTACGGGCTAAAAGGTATGCCAAGCCACAAGGATATGGAGGGGTTCGCGAGGGCTTGGCGCGAGCACGCGTCCGTTGCGTCCTGGTACCTATGGCGGGTGATGGATGACCAAAAATGAAGCGCTTGACTTGACCTCCCCGCCCTTGTCTTATTATAGTTACCTATAGGCGGCAGCGGGAGGGCTGCCGTTTTGCATTCGCAACACAGAGTTGGAGGAACGAACGTGGAAAAGAACGTGGTAGCGCTGCCAAGTCTCGAGAAGCTGCCCGGCAGCGAAACAGGGCTCATGAAGCTCTACGAGGCTATCGGCATCTTCGAGAAGAATTTGCCGCAAGAGCCCTATTACCGGACCGTAATCTTTGGAAGCGCACGTGCAACCGAAGACGAGCCACTGTACAAGCAGGTCCAAGATTTCGCGTATAACCTCGCGAAGGAAGGAATCGACATCGTCACAGGTGGCGGAGCGGGCTTTATGGAAGCTGCAAATCTCGGCGCGTGCGCGGGGAAGAAATTCTCGAGGTCTCGCTCGTACGGCGTCAAGATCAACTGCTACCCTGACGAGAAGCCCAACCAGTATCTCGAGCGCGAGTACTCGCACGGGCACTACGCAACGCGGCTCCATCACTTCGCGCGACTTGGACGCTCGTTCGTCGCCGTTGAGGGCGGCATCGGCACCGCGCTCGAAGTCCTGTGGATCATGCAGCTGCTGCAGGCCAAGCAGATCGACGGGCCGCTCATCCTCGTCGGCCCCATGTGGCAGCCGATGATGCAGTGGATGAAGCTGTGCATGTGGACGAAGGGACGCATCAAGCGTGAGGACCTTCTTCTGCCCTTCATATTCGACACCATGGCAGAGGCACAGGGAGTCGTCCTCAAGCATCACGAACTGTTCAAGCAGAAGCTCGCAGTCGGTTGACGGCCAGCTTGCGCGGAATAACAAGATGCGACCCTCGCGGGCCGCATCTTTTTTATATTGACGGTGCGGGCATTCATCTATACTGTAGCGACTGGTGCCGTCAGCCGCACGGCTAAAATAAACGCGGCACGTTCAACAGCCCTTTGGGGCACAACAAGAAGGACGAGCGTAGTGACACAGCAACCGAACACCCCCATCCAACCCGAAGAGCATCGGCCGCAGGAGGCGAACCCCCTGCCGATCCGCTGGGGGGCGTCGAGTCCGGCCGAACGCGGCCCTATCATCGCGACACTCAGCAATCCGAGGCATCGCAACGTCCTCGGTGCGCACGCCGGCGCATACGCGCACTACCGCGCGCTCGCCGTCGCCGTGGGTGCCCTGGACCCGCAGTGGAAACCGGACCTCTCCGATACGCAGCCGACCGCTTCGATCGGTCCGTACCCTCAATGGTACGAGTCCGGCAAGATCGTCTCGTTGGATCCTTTTGGTGCGAGTGTGACCGACTCGTTTGGCCATCTCATCACCGATGGATACGACATCAGGCCCACGATAGCGATCACCAAGGCGCACATTGAGATGGGCGAGATCCGCGACGCGATCAATAACGGTCAGCTCAAGGCCGACGGCAAGATCCTTCTCGAGAACGGGACATGCCCCGTGACCGAGATCGGGATCGAACCGGTCTGGCATCTTCCAGGCATTGCGCGTCGTTTCGGCATCGACGAAAAACATCTGCGGCGCGCGCTCTTCGAGCACACCGCCGGGATGTTCCCTGATCTCGTCACGCGGAACGACCTCGAGGTCTTCTTGCCGCCCATCGGCGGCACGACGATCATGTGCTTCGGCGACCCGGCACGGCTCGCTGACGAAAAAACGATCGTCGCATGCCGCGTACACGACGCGTGCATCGGCTCCGACGTCTTCTCGTCGGACGTCTGTACATGCAGGCCTTACCTCGCGCACGGCGTCGAGGTCTGCATCGAGACGGCTCAGCGGGGTGGCGTGGGAATCATTGTTTACAACCACTTGGAAGGCCGGGCACTTGGTCAAGTGACCAAGTTCCTCGTCTACAATGCGCGTAAACGCCACGAGCACGGGGACACGGCCGACCGGTACTTTCTCCAGACGGAGAAGGTCGCCGGCGTACGCGACGCCCGCTTCCAGGCACTGATGCCCGATGCGCTGCACTGGCTTGGCATCAGAAGGATCCACAAGCTCGTTTCGATGAGCAGCGACAAGTACAACGCGATCGTCGGAAGCGGCATCCATGTCGTTGAGCGCATCCCCATCCCGCCCGAGCGCGTCCCCGCGGACGCCAAAGTCGAGATGGCCGCTAAAGCGGCAGCCGGCTACTACGGCCACTCGAAGGTCGTGTCGCTGGAGCAGGTTCGCGGTCGCGACCTCAAGTAGCGGCCTCAAGACCGTGAAATTTCGGCCTCCGACTCTTGTCGGGGGCCGCTTCTTTTGAGGCGCTATTTTGACACAGCCAGTCATTTTGTGGTTATATCTAGCAAGCGCGACACTGTCGCGACAAAATGAACCAAGGAGCGAGGTCATGAGGCCAGAATCAAGGCCCGAATCATACGTTGGACTCACGGGCTTCGAGAACGCCGCCCAGGTCACGACACTGCGAGGCGTGCTACCGAAGGACCGCCTCTTGATGGTTGGCTGCGTAATGCGGGGAAACCCAAATACGTGGGCACCTGACAAGTGGCCGAACCGCTGCCCGCGGCCCAAAGAGCTGCGAAGCATCTTCGGCCCGCACCACAACGTTCTCAACATGCTGCACTTTACGCCGCCAGCTAAGGGGACTCTTTATGAGCACCTTTGCAGGGCCAAGGAAATGGCAGGCGTGCACTTGCACGGCTTCCAGATCAACATTCCGTGGCCGAACGTGGAGGCAATAGCACGGTATAAGACGCAGCACCCGGACGCGGTCATCACGTTTGCCCTGCGCGAGCAGGTTATCGCATCGGTGGCGCGGAACATCGAGTTGCTCGCCGAGCGAATGAAGCCCTACCAAGGCATCATCGACTACGTGATCATGGACACGAGCGAAGGTCGAGCCCAACCGCTCGACGTCATGTTCACCGCTCGGTGTTTCGGCAAGCTTTCAGCGGTATTGCCGGACGTCGGCTTCGTCGCTGCAGGCGGCCTTTGTGCCGACAACGTCAAGGAAAAGCTGCGGTATCTGTGGCGATTTCCTCTCAGCACCGACGCTGAAGGCAAACTGCGTACGGCAGATGACCATCTCGATCTTGATGCCGCCATCCGGTACGTCAAAGCTGCAGACGCGCTCTTGTGTTGGTGCGAAGCGGAACGGAGAGCCGCATGAGCGAGGCTCCGAATGTCCTCGACCTCTTCCCGGCCATAGGCCTGCGGAGAGGCGGGCGTATGCCGACGATGTGGGAGCGCACGGAATATTGGCGACGTAACAGGTCAACCATTATTCGTGCCGCTGTCATGGCGGAGCGGTGGGCGTATTCCCATCGGCAAGAGCGCTGGCATTCCGATGGACGGCCGCGCATCCTCCACCACCCGACGAGTATCGGGCGATATGGAACTGCGGTTCTCGCCTGTAAGCCTGGTATCAACGAAGCATCGCGCTTCGGCATCAGGATGGGATGGAACTTCAAACTCCGTCCGGGCGAGGGCGACCTCGTCCAGTACCACCCCCTGGACGGGCACAAGCTGTGCTCGGAGCCGGATGCGGTTCTGGATGCACTCAACGCACAATACAGCGAGATCCACGGCCTCGCGCTCTTCAGCGACAACATGCAGGCGGAGGATGTAAGTGGCATCTTCAGTAACATCCAACATCCCTGCAGCGATTGCCGCGGCTTCCTCCTGACGTTCCTTCGCCAGAGCTCACCGATCATCGTCGTACGGCACGCGCTGCCGTGTGACCTCGACCCACGGGCCGAGATCATCGACGATCCCGCCTTGGGGCGGCTGCTCGTCGAAGATTGGACCTTCGGTCGGATCTGCGAGTATCATCACGACCGCATGGGACGACGCTGATGTTGCCCCGGCACAAAAAAGTCCTGCATCCCTTAGCGGTGCAGGACTTTTCTTTTTTGTCTTCAGTTCGCGTAGAAATTGTCGAAGAGAGCAGTCCCGGCTGCATTCGTTAGGACCGCATCTTTCTTGTGATCGAATACGTTGTCTCCGTCGTCGACGAAAATGACGACGTAGTAATTTATTCCGGCCGTCGTCGCACGAAGCAACGGGACCGTTACGTTGGAGTGTGATCCTGCTCCGAGCCGAGCCGCGCCCAGGACCCACCCCTTCGCGTCCTTCACGGCGACCCACGACGTTTTGGTAAGCGATACCGACGCGACCTTCACGCTGCCGCCCGCCCCCTGGTCTTCCGCGACAACTTTTTCCCCACTGGCCGACGCAGTCGGCTTGCTCGTTGCGGTCGCCGTTTCCGTGACGGTGCTGTTCTCTGTCGGTGCGCTGACTATCGCTTCTGAAGACCGTTTTTGGGTGAGTGTCCACCACGCTCCGACTATTATGAGTAAAAGGCCGATGCCGATCGCCGCCCACTGAACTGTTGGATTCTTTGTATCCATGCGCATACGTTTATTGAATAGTAGCCTCAGTCTAGAACAGAGTACTTTTGGGTCAACCGGTGCATCCACAGATTATCTTCATCCCGCCTACCTATAGTCTTAAGAATGGAGATCTGGTATACGGTGACGGGCGATATTGAGAAGCGTACGGCCCAGGACGCTATCGAGTGGATAAACGAGCAGTTGTACTCGAAACCCATCCAGCGCCTTCGTGTTCTCGTGGCCTCCGGCGGCGGCGACCTCGACTCTGGTCTCAACTTGCATATGTATCTGAAGGCGCTCCCCTTTGAGGTCGAGACCATTGGTTTTGGAAAGGTGGACGCATCCGCTATCCCAATATTCCTTGGCGGCGCAAAAAGGATCGCCGTTGATGGGTGTCAATTTTTCTTCCACGAAGGCCGTTACACCATCCAGGACCAGACGGCGCCGCTGCACGCGCACGAAGAATCGCTCTCCGTCTTCAAGCGCAATTTGCACGAAACCGTATACATCATCGCTCGCGAGACCAAGAACGACACCGAGGTCGTTGCTAAGATGCTGCGCAAAAGCAAGATAATGACCGCGGCGGAAGCCAAGGAATTCGGTCTCTGCCATACCATCGTGAGCACGCTCCCCTTGCAGCAGCAGGAGCAGATCGGATTCAACATCGGCCGCGCGGTTGCGCGGAATGAGGACGGCATCCGCGGCACGCCCCGTTCCGAGAATGAGGAGGGCTAGCGCGCCGCCTCCTCGATGGCGCTCGTGGCGATGACTCCTTCGCGAATGACGAACGGCTCCTCGCCACGAACATCAACGACGGTAGAACGTAGGTGGGCGGGTACCGTCCCGGCATCGATAGCGAGCGCTATCCCCTCAGCGCGCTCGCCGAGTTGCGCGCGTATCTCATCAATGCTCGAACACGAAGGCTCGCCGCTTTTGTTCGCACTCGTTGTCGTGAAGGGACGTCCGTAGCGCTTTGCAAGCGCGATACAAAAGTCGTTCTTCGGAATGCGGATTCCGATCGAGGTGAGGTCTCGCGCTATGCCCCCTGTAACGCCCTCCCGTTTCTCGAAGATAAGAGTGATCGGGCCGGGAAGGAACTTCTCGGCTAGCTTCCTACCGAGTGGCGTTATCTTTGCGTATGTGTCGACCGCATCCATATCGGCGAAGACGGCGTGGATGGGGCGACGTTCGTCGCGGTCCTTGATGTCGCATACTTTTTCGAACGCTTCGTCCGAGAACGCATCGCCGCCGAGGCCGTAGAGCGTGTCCGTCGGATAGAGGATAACGTCGCCTTTTCGGAGCGCGCTCGCAGCCGCACCGACACAGGCGTCGAAACCTACTTCCTCTAGTTTGAGAATTTCCATAAAGCGGTAACGGGATTCGGTCACGCGTAATTTTCAGCTGAAAATTTGCGCGACCCCGCCTCGTGCGCCTTCGCGCACTGCGGCCTTCGAATCCTGCTCCCAACGCAAAAGCGTACCACAAGGGCACGCTTTTGCGTTGGGTGCGCGGTAAGGGATTCGAACCCCTGGCCTTGTCTACGTCAAAGACACGCTCTAACCAACTGAGCTAACCGCGCAACGGCGAAACTATAGCAAAAAACACATCGCTCCGCAGCTATTTGTCCTTGATGAAGCCGCCGGCCTGGTGGCTCCACAGCTCTGTATAGAGACCGCCTTTCGCGAGCAGTTCTTCGTGCGTCCCGTCCTCGACGACCTTCCCTTTTTCCATGACGAGGATGCGGTCCATCTGTTTGAGCGTGGAAAGGCGGTGCGCGATAGCTATAACGGTTTTTCCTTGCATGAGAGACCCGAGTGCTGCCTGAATGGCGGCCTCGCTCTCACTGTCGAGCGCGCTTGTTGCTTCGTCCATAAGTAGGATGCGCGAGTTCTTGATGATGGCGCGCGCGATCGCGATGCGTTGCCGCTCTCCGCCGGAGAGCTTCAGGCCTCGCTCACCTACGAGCGATTCGTATCCACTCGCGAGGCGGCGGATGAATTCATCCGCGTGCGCGAGCTTGGCCGCCGCGACGATCTCGTCGACGGTCGCGTCCGGTTTTCCGTAGGCAATATTCTCGCGAACCGTCCTATGAAAAAGGAGCGGCTCCTGCGGCACCACAGCGATAGAGCCGCGAAGGCTCTCCTGGGTGACGCTCGCTATGTCGATGCCGTCTATCTTGATGGTGCCTGCGTCGAGGTCATGGTGGTGCAGGAGCAGCCGAATGAGCGTCGATTTGCCAGCGCCGCTCCGACCGATGAGACCGACGCGCTGTCCTGCCGGGATCGTGAGCGAGAGGTCGTCCAAAATGACGGAGTGTCCGTACTTGAATGTCACTCTGTCGAGGACGATCTCCCCCTTCTCGACCGCGAGCCTCTTGGCATCGGGCTTGTCCGGTATCTCGAGGGGAGTGATGATCTCGCGCAAGCTTTCCTGTATCTCACCCCACGTTTCCGCAAATTGGTTCAATTGCGAACCGAAGGACTGGAAGAGGCGCTCGATGGAAAAAATGATGGTGATGATGAGGATCACGTCACCCGCAGTGATGGTGCCTTCGCGCGCGAATTCCACGGCGACCCAGATCATTCCCGCGCCGAAGAGTGCCTGCAGGATGTTGTTCATCACGAGAATGCGCTCGCCGAAGTGCCAGTTGGCGAGACCCGCACTCCGCCGCTGCTCAATGGTGTCCTTAAGCCTGTCGATCTCGAAGCGGCGGCGCGCGTACTCCTGCATCGTCGATATATTAGCGAGCAGGTCGACGGTCCCTCCGCTGAGCTGCGTCTCAAGGCGCTGCGAGCGCGCCGCGACCGGGATGCGGGCACGGACGAGGTACGCGTTGAAGAATGCCACGGCGACGAGCCACGCGAGGAAGATCCACCCGAGCGTCGCGTTCGCGGTGAACGCGATGATGAAACTCACGATGGATGACACGAAGAATTCAAGGAACTGCCAGAGGAACTGCTCGACCATTTGCACCATGCCGTTCGATGCGTGCGTGATCTTGTTGGCAAGACTCCCGGCGAATCGCTCCGAAAAGTAGGTGCGGCTGTGGAGCGTCACGTATGCAGTGAGCGCGTGCCGAGCCGTTGCGCGCGCTCCCGTCGCCCAGTGCGAGCCGATGTAGCCGCTGATACGCCATAGGCCCTTTGCGGCAAAGAGGAGGAAAATGTACGCGCCGCACGCCCAGAGAAGGTCGTGGTACACCTGCGGGTCAGCGCGCCCCGCCGATGGCAGTGCTATCGCGGCATTCGCTATGAGCTTGAATACATACGGCGTGCTCGAGTAGAAGGACGCCGCGATAACCACGGCAACGAAGGCTATCGCCGCGCTCTTCCAGTGCGGCTTCGATGCGTAGATGAAGAACCCGATGGGGTTGGTTCGCTTGGGAAAATCGCTGCGCCATAATGAAGACATAGAAAAGCGGGACCGCTGAGGGTTAGCCCAAAAACTACACTTGGTATATAACGATTTGGATGAAAATCCTTGGCATCGAGACCTCCTGCGATGAAACGGCGCTCAGCCTTGTGGAGGCGACGGGCGACTTCACCCAAAATTTCCGCTTCGCGGTACTCGGCGAAAGATTGGTCTCTCAGGCAGCGATGCACGCGGAATACGGCGGCGTCTTCCCCAACCTCGCGAAGCGCGAGCACGCAAAGAATCTCGTCCCCCTGCTTGAGGCAGTGCTCGGCGACGCAAAGATGCTCCAGTTAGGGCATTCGCCCACAATTGATCTCGGCGCCCTCCTTGTCCGAGAACCGGAGCTCCTCGAGCAGCTGGTGCCGTTTCTCGCTCACTACGAAAAGCCCCCCATCGATGCGCTCGCCGTGACGAACGGCCCGGGACTAGAACCCGCGCTCTGGGTCGGCGTTAATTTCGCAAAGGCGCTTGCGGTCGCCTGGGACCTGCCGATCATCGCGGTAAACCATATGGAAGGACACATTGTCATGTCGCTCGTCACCGAAGATGGGCTCAATGACGTTTCTTATCCTGTTCTCGCGCTCCTCGTATCCGGTGGTCACACAGAGCTCGTGCTCTCGGCGGCGCTCGGGGAGTACCGACGTCTCGGGGCGACGCGCGACGACGCGGCCGGCGAGGCCTTCGACAAAATTGCGCGCCTCCTCGATCTGCCCTACCCCGGCGGACCCGAGATCAGCCGGCTCGCGAGCGATGCGCGCAGCGCCGGTCTGGAAGCGATCCCCTTTACTTCACCCATGCTGCGCAGTGACGATCTCGATTTCTCCTTCTCTGGATTGAAGACGGAGGTCCGGCGTCTGGTCGAAAAAGAGTCTCCTACCGTGGAAATGAAAAAGCGCATCGCGCTGGGCGTCGAAAACGCTATTTCGACGGTCCTGGTAGAGAAAACAGCGCGGGCCGCCGATAGCTACGGCGTTCACACGGCGATCGTCGGTGGCGGCGTTTCGGCGAATGAGCACATTCGTCGCGAGCTCGCGAAGCGGCTCGAAATGCAGGACTGCACGCTCCTCGCGCCGTCCCCCGCCCTCGCGACCGATAACGCCCGCATGATCGCCCTCGCAGGCTACACGAGAGCGCTCAAGAAAGAGTTCACCGAGCCTAAGAACCTCGTTGCGGCGGGCGACCTAAAATTGGGCTAACCGTGCTAAAGTACCGAAATGGAGCCCTCAAAAGCGCCTGAAGTATTCCTTAAACCCTACGACCCGAAGGGACGCGAGCCGGAGATACTGGACGCGTGGGAAAAGAGCAATTTCGCCAATCCGGACGTCTGCATCGAGAAAGGTGTCACCGCGCCCGATGCGGAACCGTACGCCATCGTGCTCCCACCGCCCAACGTGACAGGAACGCTGCATATGGGACACGCGGCGATGCTCGCCGTCGAAGACATCCTCATTCGATTTGCGCGCATGCGCGGAAAGCGAACTGTTTGGATACCTGGGACCGACAGCGCCGCCATTGCAACGCAGGCAAAGGTGGAAGAGATTTTGTATAAGACGGAAAAGAAAACGCGGCACGACATCGGTCGCGCCGAATTGATGAAGCGTATAGATGCTTTTACCGAAGAGAGCAAGGCGACGATCATCTCGCAGCTCAAAAAAATGGGTTCGAGCCTCGACTGGAGCCGCTACGCGTACACGATGGACGAGCCGCGCTACGCTGCCGTGATGGAAGCATTTGTGAGGATGTACGACGCAGGACTCATCTATCGCGGCCACCGCATCGTCAATTGGGACCCGAAATCGCAGACCACGGTATCTGACGACGAGATCGAGTACGTCGAGAAGACCGACCCGTTCTACTACCTGCAATACGGCCCGTTCACGATAGGCACCGTGCGGCCGGAGACGAAATTCGGCGACAAGTGGGTCATCATGCACCCCGACGACGAGCGCTACAAAGAGTACGCTCACGGGCAGCAGCTAGAGCTCGAGTGGATCAACGGCCCCATCAAGGCGACTATCATCAAGGACGAGGGCGTCGATATGTCATTCGGTTCTGGCGCGATGACAATAACCCCCGCGCACGACGCACACGACTTTGAGCTCGCCAAAAAGCATAATCTAGAGATAACGCCGGTCATCGACGAGCGAGGCATTCTGCTCCCTATAGCGGGTGAGTTCGCCGGGCAGCACATCAAGAAGGCGCGCGCTGCCATCGTCGAAAAATTGAAAGCAAAAGGTCTGCTCGTGAAGGTCGACGAGAAATATGTGCACAACGTCGCTACCAATTATCGCGGCGGGGGCGTCATCGAGCCGCAGGTGAAGGAGCAGTGGTTCATCGATGTGAACAAGACCGTCCAATTTCCGGACGGAAAGTTCTCCTCCCTCAAGGAGCGGATGCGCGATGCCGTTTCCTCCGGAAAGGTATCGATAATGCCCTCTCATTTCGAGAAGATCTATTTCCATTGGATAGAAAATCTGCACGACTGGTGCATCTCGCGCCAGATATGGTTCGGCCACCGTATCCCCGCCTGGTACAAGGACGGCGAGGTCAAAGTGCAGCATACCTCCCCGGGACCAGAGTGGTCGCAGGACGAGGATGTTCTCGACACGTGGTTCTCCTCCGGCCTCTGGACGTTCTCAACGCTTGGTTGGCCGAAAGAAACGCCCGACCTCAAGACATACCACCCCACCGCAGTCCTCGAGACTGGGTACGACATTCTCTTCTTCTGGGTCGCGAGGATGGTACTTATGAGCAGCTTTCTTACCGGCCAGATCCCCTTTCACAATGTGTACCTTCACGGCCTCGTGCGCGACGGCAAAGGACGCAAGATGTCGAAATCGCTGGGTAACATCATCGACCCCGTTGATATGATCGATAAATACGGTGCCGATGCGACACGCCTCTCGCTCGTCGTCGGTGCGGCCCCAGGTACGGACATCAAGCTCTCAGAAGACCGCGTACGCGGTTACAAACACTTCGCCAACAAGGTCTGGAATATTACGCGTTTCGTCCTCGAGAACACTGACGGGTCGCACAAGGCCGTCAACGCGGAGGACGCGAAGCTCATCGCAGAAGCCGAGACGATCGCCCGCACCGTGGCCGAACACACCGAAAAATTCCGCCTCGACCTCGCCGCTGACAGCGTCTATCACTTCATTTGGGATCGTTTCGCATCTGAGATCCTGGAGGGTTCGAAGGCGGTACTGAAAGCGGGCGGAGAGGATGCCGATTCACGCCGGGCTGCCCTCTACGAGATCCTACTGATCTCACTGAAGTCGCTCCACCCCTTCATGCCCTTCGTCACTGAAGCGATATGGAAGGAACTTCCCCGCACTGACGCGGAGCTCCTGATGGTGGCGCGTTGGCCGGCACGCTAAACCTGCGG
>Ga0196963_10001671_pt1 | contig 14461 bp, 13 predicted proteins | sample S1_5metaG_FD_148600 | JGI IMG/M metagenome (GOLD analysis project Ga0196963, IMG submission 148600) | Soil microbial communities from Anza Borrego desert, Southern California, United States - S1_5 | ecosystem: Environmental > Terrestrial > Soil > Desert | place: USA: California | collected... | reverse complement strand
CCATCGCCTGATCGAGGCCGGTCACGAATGCGTCTCCATCGGCAAACTGCATTATCGCCGCGAAGGCGACCCCAATGGGTTCAGCCGCGAGATCATGCCGCTGCATGTGGTCGATGGCGTCGGCGACGTGCTGGGCTCGATCCGGCCCGACATGCCCGTGCGCAGCTCGGTCAAGGACTTGGCCGACGAGCTCGGGCCCGGCGAATCCTCCTACGCCCAGTATGACCGTGATATCACCGCGGCAGCCCGGTCCTGGCTCGCGGAACATGCCGACCATAGCGGCAAGCCGTGGGTGCTGTTCGTCTCGCTCATAGAGCCGCACTTCCCCCTGGTCGCGCCTCGGGAATTCTACGATCTCTACGCCGGCCGCGAGCTGCCGCTCCCGGCCATGTATGAAGCGGACCAGCGCCCGGACCATCCGTTCATCCAGGCGATGCGGCGCTGCATGAACTACGATTCCCACTTCACGGCCGACAAGGTACAGCGCGCACTAGCCAACTATTACGGCATGGTCTCGCACCTTGATCATCTGATCGGCAAGATCCTCGGCACACTCGAGAGCACCGGCCTCGCCGGCTCAACGCGTGTCATCTACACCTCCGACCACGGCGACAACCTCGGCACCCGCGGCATGTGGGGCAAGTCGACGATGTATAAGGAATCGGTTGGCGTGCCCCTCATCATGGCGGGGCCCGGCATCGCGGCCGGCACGATTTGCGACAAACCGGTGTCGCTTGTCGACTGCCACCCGACCATCCTGGAGACTGCGGGCCTCAAGCCCGACGAGAGCGACAAGACGCGTCCGGGCGCCTCACTCCTCGATATCGCGCGCGGGGGCATCGCAGAGCGCGTAGTGCTCAGCGAATATCATGCGGTCGGCGCGGTGACGGGATCCTTCATGATCCGCACCGGCAAATGGAAATACATCCACTATGTCGGCATGCCGCCTATGTTGTTCGACGTGATTGCCGATCCAGAAGAGCGCCACGATCTCGGCCGCGATCCTCGGCACGCCGCCGACGTGGCGGCTTGCGAAAAGGCGCTGCGATCGGTCGTCGATCCGGAAGCCGTGACTGCGCGCGCGCTGCGCGATCAGGCGCAGAAGGTCTCGGCGCATGGCGGCGCGGAGGCCGTCATCAAGCGTGGCACGTTCGGCCGCTCCCCCGTGCCCGGCGAAGAGCCCGTTTATCGCTGATCAAACTCGGGAGCCAGGTCGACCCCCAGACCAGGGGCGTCACTGAGCAGCAGCGCGCCTTCCTTCACCTGCGGCGGCTTTGTCACCAGGCGGTCGTAGAGCGGATTGGGGTTGGCATCGGTCTCGACCCAGTCAGAGCCCGGGATCGCCGCTGCGAGCTCGGCGCTGGCATAAACACCGAGCGGCCCGCCGTACATGTGGAAGCACAGACGCTTTCCGGCTGCGACCACGCGCCGGCCGACCTCGAGCCCTTCGCTCAATCCCAGTGTCTTGGTGATGTCGGGCTGAATCACCCGCGCCGGTGAATCGATACAAGCCTGCAGCTCCTCGATGCCGCGGGCGTTCTCGCCCCAGGCGAGCGGCACGAGACTGCGTCCCGCGAAATCGCGATACGCCTGGACCTCGTCCACCGGGAACGGTTCTTCCAGCCACCCTAGACGCGCGTCCTCCATGTCGGGCAATAGCTCTTCGACCTGTTCCGGGGTCAGGGCCTGGTTGCCATCGGCCATCAGCGGCGCGTCGCCTGCCGCGGCGCGGGCCTCCCGGATCATGCGGCGATCGATCTCGACACTGAACGGAATACGCAGCTTGAAGCGGCTGTGGCCGGCGGCACGCGCGGCCTCGATGCGCTCGACCGTATCGTCGGGGCCGATGCCGCTGGCGTAGACAGGAACCTGATCCGGCGGCGCATAGTCCGATGCGGCGAGAACGTGTCGTAATGGTTTGCGCGCCTCACGAGCGAAAGCATCCCAGACGGCGATGTCGGTGCCGGCAATCGCCTGATGCGCCGGCCCGGGTGCGCCCCATTGTAGGCTGAGCAACCGGGCGCGCCGGTGCATCTCGCGATAAAGCCGCGGGGGATCATCCAGCACTTGGCCGACCAGAACCCCGGCCAACAGATGGTCGACGATGTCCTTGCGTTCGCCGCATCCCCAAGGAGGAAAGTTCGACCAGACCTCGCCGATGCCTCGCGCGCCGCCGCTTGTCTCGACGATGACCACCAGGTTATGGCGCGCTTCGAGCCGGCCAAAGGGGCCATTCATCGGCCGCGGCAGGGCCAGACGCACGAGAACCGTGCGCACGGATTTGATGGTCGCGACGCTCATGTCGAGTTCCGGGCCCGTCGGCTGACGACGTTATGAACATGCACGTGGTCGCCGGCGGCGATGGCCGCGCGGGCTTCACCGATCGCTTCGCCGTATTTCCGCACCGGCTGGCCGGCCGCGATGGCGCGGAGCGCCAATTTGTGTGCCATCGGGATGTCGGCGCGCAGGATGATGGCCAAGCCATCGACACTCACCGTCTCGCCGGCTGCCAGCGGCCGCAATGCGACGGCGACATCATCCTCGGAATGGAGCCGCAGCGCGTCTCTCATAAGGACGGCCCCAGCCGTACGAAAACCTCGTCACCCTCGCCCAGGATCTCACCCCAAGTCGCGGTGCCTGAGGCTACCGCCAGCGTGTGGACGTAGAGCCGGGCGGCCGTCGTGTCCGCGTCCTCGCCGCTTCCCAAGATGGCGCTGCCGTCGAAATCGATCTGCTCCGGCAGGCGGCCCGGCGTCTGCGGGTGGGCGCTGACTTTGATCGTGGGCGCTATCGCGCTGCAGTAGCTATTGCCCGGTCCGGTGGTGAAAAAGACGAGTTGCGCGCCAGCCGCAACGAAGCCGGTGATCGATTCCGGCGAGTAGCCCGGCCCGTCCATGGCGTGCAGCCCCTTGAGCGTGGGTACCTGCGCGTGTTCGAGCACACCGGCAACGGCGCGGCTGCCGCCCTTGGCGACGGCCCCCAGGGATTTTTCCTCGATCGTCGACAGACCGCCGCGGATGTTTTCCTCGCCCGGGTTGTTGCCGAGGAGATCGATACCGAGGGACGCCGGATACGCCTCACGGCGCGCCACGGCGTCGGTCACCGCCTTGGCGACCGCAGGCGTGGCTGCGCGTCCGGCGAGCAGATGCTCGGCGCCCAGCCATTCCAGGGTCTCGCCGATGATGACCGTACCGCCGCCATCGACGATGCGGTCGCTGACCTTGCCGACCAGCGGATTTGCCGCGAGACCGGATGTCGCGTCCGAATGGCCGCACTCGACGCCGACACGCAGCGCCGATACCGGAAAGGCCTCACGGCGCTGAGCGGAAACGTGGCGGACGAGCTGCGCCGCCTTCTTGAGACCGATAGTGGTGAGCGCGAGGGCGTCCTCGTGCACGTCGTCGAGCGCCACTGTCTCGACCGGCATACCAGCCTTGGCGACCTCCCCAGCAATCGCGTCCAGCGCCTTGCGGTCGACCCCCACGATCAGCGCGGCGCCGACATTGGGGTTGCGCCCAAGGCCGATGAGCTGGCGTGTGTGCATTGCGGCATCGGGCCCGACCTGCCCCCGGCCGTAGGGAGTAGCGACGGTGACCGTGCCGCGCACGGCCTGGCCGATGCGCCTCGTGGCCGCTCCGGCCAACCCGTTAATGCCAAGAACCAGCACGTGGTTGCGCACGCCCACGTTGCCACCGGCGCGTCGGAAGCCGAGAAACGAATCAGCCATGCCCAAATCGTAGCACCTTGCGCCGCCGGAGGCGTTCCGAAATAGTGATGGGTGGAGGGGACGTGAATCAACAACAGCGCAGAGAGCGCCGCGCCGATCTCGGCCTGGCCCTCGCCATGATCGTGGTCAGCGCCGCCGTGTGGTGGGAAGCGAGTAAGCTCGGCCCGGCGCCGTTCGACCCGCTCGGGCCGAAATCCTTTCCCATATGGATCGCCGGCGCCCTGGGCCTGCTCTCGCTCGTCTCGGTCATCATGATCCTTTGCGGCCGGCTGCTGGGCCGCTCCGACACCAGCCTGATTCTTGGCATCGGTGAAGAGGCGCCGACCGACTACACTCTGCGGCCCGGTCTTGCCCTGGCCGCCGCGGCGCTCACCGCCGTCTACGTCGCGGCCCTCACCCTGACCGGCGCCGGTTTCCTCTGGACGACCATCGCCTATATCGGAGTACTCGGCTGGGCGCTGTCCGATCGCACGAAACGGCACACGCTCATCGCCGCGACGATCGCCGTCATCGGCGGCAGTGCGATCACCTACCTGTTCACCAAGATCTTCATCCTCGACCTGCCATGAGCCGGCCCCTCTCATGAGTCTGTTCGACGCCTTTCTCTACCTGGCGGTTCCAAGCCATTTCCTGATCCTGCTCGGCGGCGTGCTGATGGGCATCGCGGTTGGCGTCATGCCCGGCATTACGGCGGGCATGTTGCTCGCCCTTGTCCTTCCCTTCACCTATTACATGACCAGCACCAACGCGGTCGTGCTGCTGATCGCCATGTTCATCGGCGGCGTCAGCGGCGGCCTCGTCACTGCGACCTTGATGCGCATCCCCGGCGAACCCAACGCGGTGATGACCTGCCTCGACGGGTACCCGATGGCCAAATCCGGCCGACCCGGCCGGGCATTGGGGCTGGGCAATGCGGGCTCCATCGTCGGCGGCGTCATTTCCTGGGGCGCCCTGGTTCTCCTGGCGCCGCCGTTGGCCAAGATCGCGGTCGTGCTCGGACCGTGGGAGAACTTCGCTCTGGTGATCATGGCGCTGGTATTGATCTCGTCGCTGTCCGGCGGCTCCTTTATCAAGGGCTTGATGGCGGGCCTCTTCGGCATGCTGGTCGCCATGCCGGGCGTCGACGAGACATCGGGCATGCTGCGGCTCAATTTCGGCTTCCACGAGATGGATGGTGGGCTCGACTCCCTGCCCGTCATCATTGGCGTCTTCGCGCTTAGCCAGCTCATAGCCGACACGATGCATATCGGTCAGCAGAACATCGAGCATGTCCGCGCAAATATGCGCGGCATCCTGATCTCATTCCGCGATTACGCGACCCACGGCTGGAACATGCTGCGTTCCTCGATCATCGGTGTGTGGATGGGCATCCTGCCCGGTGTGGGCGCCACCATCGCCTCCATCGTCGCCTACACCACGGCCAAGAATCTCTCGAAGACGCCCGAGCAGTTCGGCAAGGGCAGCGAGGAGGCGATTGTTGCCGCCGAGAGCGCCAACAATGCCACCACCGGCGGCACACTGATCCCGCTCCTGACCCTGGGCATTCCCGGCGGCCTCGCGGATTCGATCCTCCTCGGTGCCCTCGTCATCCACAACCTGCAGCCCGGACCGCTGCTCTACATCAACAATCCCGGGATCGTGAACGCCATCATGGCGGCGCATCTGATGGCGCACGTCATCATGTTCCTCTTCATGACGGTCGGCGTGATCCTGTTCGCGCGTCTGGCCCTGCTGAACCGCGCGTGGATCTTCCCTACGGTGCTGGTGTTCTGCGTGATCGGCGCCTACGCGCTCAACAACCGCGGGTTCGACGTCTGGGTGATGCTGGTCTTCGGGGCCATCGGTTTCGGCTTGGAGTATGCGAAAGCGCCGCTGGCGCCGTTCGTCATCGGCCTCGTTCTGGCGCCGCTCGCAGAGAAGGAGCTGCGCTCCGGCCTGATGTCGTCGGGCGGAACCTTGATGCCGCTGGTGGAGCGGCCGATCTCGCTGGGCTTCCTGGTCGTCGCCGCCTTGATGTTCATCTGGCCGCTCTGGCGCGACTGGCGCCGCCAGCGCAGGGCCGGTACCGCGGTCTCCTAGGTTACTTCGGCGGCTCCGGCTTAACCTCGGCCGCAACCGCCTTGATCCCGGCCATGCGCTGGTCGAGCACCGTCTTGAGCCGCGCCCCGGGGATATAAACAGGGTCGATGCCCTGTTCCTCGTATCGCTTCTTGAGATCGTCGTCGCGCATCGCTGCCTCGATCGCCTTGGCCATCACGTCTATCCTCGCCTGCGGCGTACCTTTGGGCGCCAGCCAGAGGATGGCTTCGGAGAAGGTGAAGTTGTAACCGGCCTCCTTGGCCGTCGGGACATCGGGGATACGGGGATGGCGCGCCTCGCTGAACACCGTCAGCGGACGGATACCCTGCGGGCCGAACGTCACGAACTCGGGCGTCGAGAACAGCGAGAACTCGGTGTGGTTACCCAGGACCGAGCGCAACCGCACCGCGCCTCCGCCCGCCTGCACCCAGCGGAACTCGACACCGGCTTCGCGACCGAACATCAGCGGCACGAAATGCGGCAGAAGCCCGATATTCGTGGCCGCTGAGACCTGAGCGGGGCGCGCCTTCGCCTCGGTCACCAGATCCTTGAGCGACTGGATCTTCGAATCCGATTTGACGCCCAGGCCGATCTCGATCGAACCAACCTGCCCGACGAGACCGAACGCGGTGTGGTCATAGTCGGTGACACCCATCGCCGCGGCGGTCAGCAGGCCCATATGCCAGATGCCCAGCGTGTGGCCGTCCGGCTCGGCGTCCTTGATCATGCGTGTGCCCACCGTGCCGCCCGCGGCTCCGTTGTTCACGATAACCAGCGGCTGCGGCAGGAGCTTCTTCTGATCGATGGTCATCTGGAAGATGCGCGCCACCAGATCGGTCGAGCCGCCGGCCGCGACCGGCACGATGATGCGGATCGGCTTGTCCGGATACGCGGCCGCCGGTATGGGCAACGCGGTCGCCACCGTGGTCAGTCCGAGGAGTCCGCCGATCAGATAACGTCGCATGGTCCTGCCTCCGAGGTGATCGCTGCCGCTACTTCTTTACCGTGGCCAACTTCGCGATGGGCTCGATCCGCTTCCAGGTATCGGCCAGGCTTTTGTCGAGTTCGGCCCCGGAGAGAAAGACCGGCGCGAACAGCCTGTCGGCCAGCTCCTTCTGCACATATGGCGTCTGCTGCGCCTTGCGCAGCGCGTCGGCGAAGGCATCGACGATCGGCTGCGGCGTGGCCTTGGGCGCGAACCACCAGTTGGCAACGCAGAAATCGACGTCATAGCCCAGCTCCTTGAGCGTCGGGATATCCGGCAGGGCGGCGTGGCGCTTCGGCCCGGTGTAGCCGAGCGGACGGAGCTGGCCATCACCGCGGAAATTGACCAGCTCGGCGCTGGACAGCACGGTGGCCTGCGTATGCCCGCCGATCAGTGAGCGATAATTCTCCGCCCCGCCGCCGACCTGCACGTAGCGGAAAGAAGCCCCGGGCGTCGTCTGCTGGATCTGCAAGGCCACGAGATGGTTGATGGCCGCAATGTTGACACCGAACTGGATGGTGTCGGGCTTCGTCTTGGCGGCCTCGAGCAGCTCCTTCAGCGACTTGTAGGGTGAATCGTTCCTGACGATGGGCATAAGGCAGAAATCGCCCGTCGTGGCGACGGCCTTGAAATCGCGGAAGCCGAAATCCATTACGCCGCTACCCTCGCCGCCCATCAACGCGATGTGCACGAGCAGGAAGTTGTGGCCGTCCGGGGCTGCGTCCTTGATCTGCCGCGAGCCGACCGAGTAATGGCCGGTGACGTTGAAGATATTGACCGGCTGCGGCAGCAGCTTGTTCTCGTCGATCGCACGGGCGAAGACCCGACCCATCTGGTCGGAAGTGCCGCCCGCCGCGAACGGCACGACGACACGGATCGGGCGTTCCGGCCACGCCGCCAAGGCCGGCAGGGCGGCAACGACGACGGCAACAGCTAAACCTGCAATGCGAGCGATCATTATGGTCTCCCCAGCTCAATTCTTACCCGCGCTCTAGGGCGCTTGTCCTGCAACGGTAGGTCATTTTCGGCGCGTGCGCCACCTCCGGGTCCGAGGTCCGACGCCGTCGAAGGCGAGGAAGCCCTTTGGTGCCCGCTCGAACAGGCCCTGATGAGCACATGAATTCCGCCGCCGCGAAATGCCGGTTGCGGCCATGATCCATGCGCGTGCGAACACCCTCAATCTTCATTCGTCCGGCCAGCCCACCAATTGGTTGTCGCTGGCGCGCACCGGCCACAGATACTCGCTCTTCGGCCGCGTCGTCCGCGCCCACGCCCCTAGGATGTCCTTGTCACGGCGTCGCGATTGCATCCGGCGATCGATGTCGTTCGGATTCCAGTCAACGAGCAGGCGCGCCAGCAGACGCTCGCGCGTCACGGCATGCGCCGGATCACCGGCCAGATCGCACTGCTCGTCCGGGTCCGCGTTCAGATTGAAGAGCTGAGCCGGATAGCCGTGGTAGTAGACGAGCTTCCAGTCGCCCGACCGGATCATCCGCTGCCGCACGGCCATCCCGCCGGTCCAGGAAGGCACGGGATCAGTGCAGTACTCGGCGAAGGTCTCGTCCTGCCAGCTGTCCGAGATGCCACGCGCCACCTCGAGGAAGCTACGGCCCTGCCCATTGGGCAAGGCTGGAGCGCCAAGAGCATCAAGCATCGTCGCCGTCAGATCGATGAGATTGACCACCTGCCGGCGCCGCTCGCCCTGCGGCAAGTTCCCAGGCCAAGCAAGGATCATCGGCACCTTCACCGATTCATCGTAGAAGGTGTGTTTCCACCACAGGCCACGCTCGCCGACGTGGTCGCCGTGATCCGAGGCGTAGACGACAAGCGTGTTGCGATCGAGCCCGGTCGCCGCCAGCGTCTCGAGGATCTGGCCGATCAGCGCGTCCAGCCGCCAGGTCAGTGCGTAATACGCCGTACGCGCCTTGATGGCGTCGGCGTCCGGCACATCGAGAATACGGCGGTTGTCGCGCCACCAGTCAATCCAAGGGTGGTCCTTATCCGGCCGCTTCAGGCGCGCCGGGCCGATCTTGCCGTCGAAACGCGCATAGTCCTCGGGCGCCGCAACATAGGGGGCGTGTGGCAGCATCATTCCAACCGTCAGGGCGAACGGTGAATCGTCGCCAGCCTTGCGCCGGGATGCCGCGCGTTCCAGCCACGCGATCGCTGCCGCCGCAACATCGCGGTCCTTGAGCTCGTAGACGCTGCGGCCGGGGCCCGCCCGGTCCACGCTGACGCGTTCGGGCTCGTTGGTGTTGGTCAGCACACCCATGTCGTGCCGCGGGATGCCGATCCAGTTCGGGCTGTGGTCGCCGACCTCGCGCTCGGTATAGCCGTGCAGCTGGTCCGGGCCGAGCGCATGCAGCCGCCCGACCAGCGCCGGGCGATAGCCGGCGGCCCCCAGCGCATGCGCCATCGTCGGCCGATCCGACGCGAGATAGTCGTCGTTGGTCCAGCATTCCTGCGCGTACGGATGTCGCGTGGTGAGCATCGACATGCGTGACGGCACGCAGATCGGCGACGGGCAATAGGCGTTGTCGAATACAACCCCACGCGAGGCGAGCCGGTCTAGATTCGGCGTCGCGCCGTGACGATCGCCCGAGAAGCCGGCGATCGGCTGCGCGTGCTGATCGGAAAAGAGAAACAGCAGATTCGGGCGCTCGCTCATGCGGGCCTCATGTCGCCGTCACTTGGCCGATGACATCGAGTTTCGCGTTACTGAGGTAACCGTAGCGGTTGATCCACACCCGGCTGCCCGACGCCTCCCACGCTGCCGTCAGGCGCCGGCGGAAATCATCCACCGGTCCGTAACTGTGCGCTAGCGCGTTGACGAGCGTCTCGCCGGCCTCGGCGCGCGCCTGAACGATTTTGCGTTTCTGTGCCTCAAGCCCGACCGGATGCGGCTCCTCGGGCCCGGGATAGTGCCAGGCGTCGATCGAGGCCGGCGGTTCGCCGTCGACGATGTCGAGAAGCCGCGCCAGAGCCTGTGCCGCCTGGTCTTCCGCGCCGCGCAGCGTTTCGGCGGCGAAGCGCAGCATCATCGGCCAATGCATGGTGTAGAGTTTCACCGACAGGCTGGAGACGTGAGGCGCCGCTCGGGCGTAGTCGAACCCGGAAAGGCGCGACCATGGCGGCGGAAAGGCGTTGGGCATGAGTTCCTTGCCGCACGCCCCGGCCCCGTCGAGCGCCCCGCGATAGCGCGCCAGGAGCCGCTCGACCAGATGGGCCTTGAGGCGCATGAGATCCCGCATCGCCGGATCGCTCAGCAGGGCCGGCAGCAACCCCACCTCCCCAGCACACAGCCGCTGATAGAGCGAGAGCGCCCGACTCTGCAGCGCTTCGGCGTCGATACCCAAGCCCGTCGCCGCGGCCTTGGCGTGGTCGGAGAAATCGAGAAACCAGTCGTCGAGCGTGTAGGGCGGATACTCCGGCCAGTCGATACGGAACCCATCGACATCAGGATAAGCCGCCACCAGATCGGCCAGCAGTGCCGCGCCGTAATCGAGGATGTGGGGACTCGCGAGACTGCCGTTCTTGTCGACACGCCGTTGCGGGATTCTGCCGTCGGGCAGGCGCGGCGCGTCGTCGTCCTGCGGTCCGCCGAACTGCACCCGGTAGCCGGGCGGAATCGCCGACTGCACCTGGAAATAGACCTTGAGGCCACGGTGCCTCGCGGCATCAATGAACCGGTCGACCAGCGGCCCTTGCGCCCGGGTCAAGGCCGTCGGCGCCGAGGGCTGATAGCGCAGTCCTTTGTAACGACCGAGGTCCGGGGCGAAGCTCGGCGCCGTGCGCACGGAGAGCTCGCGCCTGCCCCAGAGCGGCCGGTCGAGCAGACGCACGCTGCCCGCTCCGGCGTCGATCGGCGGCTCGCGCCCGCCTTCGCCATCGGACGCCGGCTCCATGACATATGGAGAGGTGGCGACCGCGGTCGCGCCGGTGCGCTGCTGGATGTTGTCGAGCAGGCCGTCGACCGTTTCGGTCTGGATGAACTCCGGCATCACCGTGATGCCGACGAAACGTTCGGCCATCAGCGCTCGCGCACCTTGTCGACCATGTCGACGAGACGGGCCACATTCAGAATGGCAATCTCGCCGCGGCGCTTCTCGACGATCTTCTCGCGCACCAGGTGGCCGAACTCACGCGTCACTTCCTCGCGGTTGGTGCTGACCCGGGCCGCGATGTCGGCATGCTTGGGGGCCGGCGCGATCACCGCCTGGTTGTTGACCACGCCTCTCTCGCGGGCCATGCGCACCAGCTCCGCCTGGATGCGGTTGCGTACCCCGAGCGTACTGTATTCGACGACGCGGTCGGTCAGGTTCCGAATCAGTCCGACGAGGCCGTTGAGCACATTGTCGACCACCGCGGGATAGGCTCGCAGCGATTTGCGGAACTGGTCGCGCGACAGAGAGGCCAGCCAAGTGTCCTCCAGCGCCACCACGCTGGTCGAGCGGGTACGCCCGTCCACGGCCGAGAGCTCGCCGAAGCTGGCCCCGGCGGCGAGGTCGCGGAAGGTCACCTCGCGGCCGTTGGCGGCGTAGATGGTGATCCTCACCCGGCCCCGGGCGACGAAATAGACGTCCTGGCTGCCGCCGTCCTGCTCGATGATCTGCTGGTCTTTCTCATAGCCGCGCCACCGGCACAGGGCCGAAACAGCCTCCAGCTCCGGCTTGGACAGCCCCTTGAGCAGATCGACCCGCGCGAGAGCGGCTTGACGGTTTTGAGGGTTCACGAGCCTCCCCGACCCGGTACCAAGCGTTGCCGTCACAGTGTGCCGCAAACCGGGGCTGATCGCTACTCGCGTGCGCTTTCTCACAGCCGGCGGCGGCAGGGCATGAAGAATGGGGGGCGGAGGTCCCCATGAACCCATCAAATGCCCCGTCTCCCCGTCTCCCCATCCTCAGGCGCCTGTGGCGCGACCGCGGCGGCAGCTATTCGGTCATGGCCGCCATGGTGCTGCCGGTAGCCGTCGGCTTTACCGGGCTTGGCACCGAAGCCGGGCTGTGGTTCTACACCCACCAGACCATGCAGAGCGCCGCAGATGGGGCGGCGTTCAGCGCCGCGGTAGCCACGGCCCAAGGCAACACCACGACGTTTCGCAACGAGGCGACGGCCGTCGCCGCCCGCTACGGGTTTGTCGACGCGGCGGGCGGTACGGTCATCTCCGTCAACCGTCCGCCGCTCAGCGGGCCAAACGCCTCCAATCCCAACGCGATCGAGGTGCTGATCAGCCAGCAGCAGCCACGCCTGTTCTCCGGTGTGCTGATGAGCGGACCGCTGACCATCGCGGCCCGGGCGGTAGCGACCACCGCGGCGGCAAACGTCGCCTGCATCCTTGGTCTCGACCCCACGGCGGCGGCTACGGTAATGCTGGTCAACAATTCCGTCCTGCCAGATCCGAATTGCGGCGTGGCCTCGAACTCCTCCCATCCTCAGGGCGTCACCGTGAACAACAACGCCTCCGTCTCCGCGCCGATCACCTCGCATGGCGGCATCCTGGCGGCCAACAATGCCTTCCTGCTCGGCAGTCCGAACCTGACCAACGCGCCTCCCATCGCGGACCCTTACGCGTCAGCCAACGCCGGCACGCCACCGCCCTGTACGACTCAAAACGGCACCGGAATCAACAACGGCACGCGCACGTTACGCCCCGACGTGGTTGTCGGCGGCGTCGGCATGGCCCATTTCTGCACCGGATTCAATTTCACCAACAATTTCCAGGTAACACTGGAGCCGGGCGTCTATTTCGTCGACACCCGGTTCATCATCCAGAACAACGCGGTGCTGCGCGGCGACGGCGTCACCCTGGTGATCAACGGCAACTACGCCATCAGCCTCGGCAATAACGGCATCCTTGACCTGACCGCGCCGACCGAGGGGCCGACCGCAGGCCTGGTCTTCTTCGGCAGCCGCACCGGCACCCCGACGGTCCAGCAGACCTTCTCCAACAACACCGTTATGGATCTGACCGGGGCCGTGTACTTCCCGAATCAGATCGTCAACTTCAACAACAACGGGACGACCGCGCCGACCGGGGGCTGCACGCAGGTCATCGGCCGCATGGTGCGCCTGTCCAACAACGTCAACCTGCGGGCCAACTGCAACGGCACCGGCACGAACCAGATGGCGATGAACGGCGGCGGCGCCAGTCTGATCGAATAATCCTGATCGGAGCGGAAGCGAAAGGCTTAGGCGGACCGGCTCTGCGCCGGGACCGCCTCGGCACCCAGGGTCAGGCTCTTCAACATCCCGTAATCGATGATATGCAGGCAGCGGGTGCGGCGCTCCGCCACGCCGCGCCGCACCAGCTCGGCCACCGCCCCAGCCACGACCTCGCGGCTGGTCTGCGCCCAACGGGCCAGATCCTGATGGCTGGGCAGCTCACGGATCAGCCAGCGGCTGCCGCCCGGCTGTTCGGGGCGCGCCAGGCGGACGAGCTCGGCGTAGACCCGCTGATCCGGGCTGCCGGTCGAGAGGAAGCTCACCTTGTCCGACAGCTTGCGGATCGTGTCGGCCCAGCGCCGAAGCAAGTCGAGGGCCACCTCGCCGTGGCGCGCCAGCAGGGCATGGAAATCCGCCTGCGTCAGCTCGGCGATCACGCAATCCGCGTCGGCCACGACCGTGGCTGAGCGGCCGAGCCCGTCGATGGACGATATTTCGCCGATGGTGTCGCCCGCCGGGATGGTCGCAATAGTGATTTCCTCGTGGTCTTCCACGTAGTGGACGACCCGAGCCACGCCGGCCACCAGGAAGCACACACCGTTGCTGGCACTGAAGCGGTCGAGAATGACCTGACCTGCGACGACCGCCTTGAAGGCACAACGTCGCGCAAGTGCGCTGCGCTCTTTCTCCGGCAGTTGCCGCAGCAACGTGACGCTATCGAGCGAATGCGAAACCTGTGTGGCCATGGCGATTTCTCGGCTCCCGAATTTGATGACCTTAGAGTCCCACAGAGAGCCATCGGAGCTATGTGAGAAACTGCACATACCCCCTGCGGAAGAGTCCCTAAACCTCACCCCAGGTGCCAAGGAGCGGCACCGGTGGGGGTTCACGAAACATGCGTGTCGTTAATCCTCTCGAACCGGGGCCGAAATCCGAAGGCCTCTTCTGGTGGTGCCGCAATGTCGCGGACACTGCGATCATGGAGGACAAAATGCTTTACACCTACGCGAGCCTTGCTCTTGCAAAACTGACGCTGCTGCGCGGCGACAAGAAGGGCGTTACCGCTATCGAATACGGCCTGATCGCCGGCGCGATCGCAGTCCTGATCATCGGCGCCGTGCAGGCGCTCGGCTTGAGCATCCAGACGTCGTTCAACGCCATCGCCGCCGCGCTTGCCCCGCCGGCGGCGCCCCCGGCGCCGTAAGCAGCATCGAAGAGCGGGGCGCGATTACATCCGGATCGCGCCCCGACTTTTTCTCGCTCACGCAGGTCTCCCATGCTCATCACCGCCGCCATCCTCCTCTATGGTCTTGCGCTTCTTGCGGCGACGGTGAGCGACCTGACTCGCTATGAAATTCCAAACCGGGTGAGCCTGACCGTCGTCGCTGCCTTTGCTCTCACGCTGCCCGAGCTTCCGCTCTGGACATCGCTGGCTCACATCTCGGCCGCTCTTGTGCTGTTTGCCGCCGGGACGGCGCTCTTCGTCGCCAATATCTGGGGCGGCGGCG
>Ga0196963_10001670_pt1 | contig 14464 bp, 10 predicted proteins | sample S1_5metaG_FD_148600 | JGI IMG/M metagenome (GOLD analysis project Ga0196963, IMG submission 148600) | Soil microbial communities from Anza Borrego desert, Southern California, United States - S1_5 | ecosystem: Environmental > Terrestrial > Soil > Desert | place: USA: California | collected... | reverse complement strand
CAGCGACCAGGCTGGCGTAGTAGCGGCAGAAGTCGCCCGCGTCGCCGACCTCGCCCGCCGCACTGGCCGGCGCCTGATGGTCCGTCTGGTGAAGGGCGCCTACTGGGACAGCGAGATCAAGCGCGCCCAGATCGCCGGCCGCCCGGACTATCCGGTCTACACCACCAAGCCGGCGACCGACCTCAGCTACCTGGTCTGCGCACGCGACCTGATCGCCGCCAGCCCGCATCTCTACGCCCAGTTCGCGACCCACAACGCCCACACCCTGGTCGCTGTGCGCACCATGGCCCAGCAGGCCGGGGTGAAGATCGAGTTCCAGCGCCTGCACGGCATGGGCGAGGCGCTCTACGACGCCGCCGAGGCCCGCTACGGCGAGGTGGTGCTGCGCGCCTACGCCCCGGTCGGCGGGCACGAGGACCTCTTGCCCTACCTCGTGCGGCGGCTGCTCGAGAACGGCGCCAACACCTCCTTCGTCCACGCCCTGCTCGACGACCGCGTGCCGGCGTCGGACGTGGTGCGCGACCCGATCACCGCGGTCGAGGCCCAGCCGGGCCCGCACCCGCGCATCCCCACCCCGAGGCACATGTACGGATCCGAACGCGAGAACCCGATGGGACGCGACTACACCCAGGCCGAGGAACGCGCCCGCATCGCCCGCGCGGTCCAGGCGATCGACGACGACCGCCTGTCGGCCGGACCGATCGTGGACGGCAAGCTGAGGCCCGGGACCGGCGCCCAGCCGGTGGTCAGCCCGTCCGACCTGTCCAACACCCTCGGCGACGTGGCCGAGGCCAGCCAGGCCGACATCGACGAGGCCGTGCGCCTCGGCGCCGAGGCCCAGATCGCCTGGGACCGCCTGGGAGGCGCAGGCCGCGCCAAGGTGCTGCGCGCCATGGGCGACGCCCTGGAGGCCGACACCGACCGCCTGGTGGCCCTGCTGTCGCGCGAAGCCGGCAAGACGCTCAACGACGGCGTCGCCGAGGTGCGCGAGGCGGTCGACTTCTGCCGCTACTACGCCAGCCTGGCCGAGAAGCAGTTCAGCGCGCCCGAGGTCCTGCCCGGCCCGGTCGGCGAGACCAACCAGCTGGAGCTGCACGGCCGCGGCGTCTTCGTCTGCATCAGCCCGTGGAACTTCCCGCTGGCCATCTTCACCGGCCAGATCGCCGCGGCGCTCGCCGCCGGCAACGCCGTCATGGCCAAGCCGGCGGAGCAGACCCCGCTGGTCGCCGCCGAGGCGGTGCGCCTGTTCCACAAGGCGGGCCTGAACCCGAAGCTGCTGGCCCTGCTGCCCGGCCGCGGCGAGACCGTCGGCCAGGCGCTCTGCGGCCATCCGGGGATCGACGGCGTCGCCTTCACCGGCGGCACCGACACGGCCTGGCGCATCAACCGCCAGCTCGCCGCCCGCGAGGGCCCGATCGTGCCCTTCATCGCCGAGACCGGCGGCCTGAACGGCATGTTCGTCGACACCACGGCCCTGCGCGAACAGGTCATCGACGACGTGATCCTGTCGGCCATCGGCTCCGCCGGCCAGCGCTGCTCGGCCCTGCGCGTGCTCTACGTGCCCAAGGACTCCGCCGACGCCCTGATCGCGGGCCTCGCCGGCGCCATGGACACCCTGGTCGTCGGCGATCCGGCCGACCCCTCCACCGACGTCGGCCCGGTGATCGACGAGGAAGCCCGGAAGAATCTCGAGGCCCACGTCGAGCGCCTGCGGAAGGAAGGCAAAATCCTCAAGCAGCTCGACGTCGGCGCGCTCAGGGACAAGGGCTGGTTCTTCGGCCCGGTCATGGCCGAGGTGCCCCAGCCGGACTTCCTCGAACGCGAGGTGTTCGGCCCGATCCTTCACGTCTACCGCTACGACCCCGCCGACCTGGAGACCGTGGCCAGGAAGCTGGCCTCGCGCGGCTACGGCCTGACGCTCGGCGTCCACTCGCGCATCGAGGCCTTCGCCGAGGAGGTGAAGCGGCTGGTCCCGGCCGGCAACGTCTATGTGAACCGCTCGATCATCGGCGCTGTCGTTGGCGTCCAGCCCTTCGGCGGCGAGGGCCTAAGCGGCACCGGGCCCAAGGCCGGCGGCCCGCACGCCCTCCTACGCTACGCCGCCGAGCGCGCCGTGTCGGTGAACATCGCGGCCCAGGGCGGCGATCCCGCCCTGCTGAACCTCTGAGGGACCGGTGATGGTGAAGGACTACAAGACCCGCCTCGCCGAGGTCGACGAATACGCGCTGCGGCTCAAGGAACTGGTGCCCACGGCCATGAGCGCCTTCGGCCAGCTCGCGCGCGAGGCCCAGGTGCCCAACGCCCTGGACCGCAAGACCAAGGAGCTGATCGCGCTGTCGATCGGCGTGAAGGCCCAGTGCGACGCCTGCATCGGCTATCACGCCCGCGGCGCCCTGCGCGCCGGCGCCACCCGCCAGGAGGTGGCCGAGGCGGTGATGGTGGCGATCCAGATGGGCGGCGGCCCGGCTATCAACTACGCCGCCGACGCCCTGCGCGCCTTCGACCAGTTCGGCGAGGCCGCCCGCGCCGAACAGGCGGCCGAGTAGCCTAGCCCGCCAGCAGCACCCAGACCCCCGTCGCCGCGAAGCCCAGCGCCGCCGCGCGCCGGATCCACGTCAGCGGCAGGCGCTGGGCCGCCGCCTCGCCCAGTAAAACCGCCGGGGCGTTGGCGATCATCATGCCGAGCGTCGTGCCGGCCGCGACCCACGCCACCTCGGCGGGGAAGCGCGCGCCCAGCGCCGCCGTCGCCACCTGCGTCTTGTCGCCCATCTCGACCAGGAAGAAGGCTGCGGCGGTGGCGACGAACACGCCCCAGGCCGACTTGCGGCCCTCCGGCGGGCAATCATCGAACCGGTCGGGGATCAGCGCCCAGACGGCGAAGCCCAGGAACGCCAGCCCCAGCACCCACTTCACCCACGGCCCTTCGAGCCAGTGGCCGAGCACCGCCCCCAGCCCCGCCGCCAGGGCGTGGTTCAGCAGGGTGGCGGCGAAGATGCCGAGCAGGATGGGAACCGGCTTGCGCCACGCAGCCGCCAGGCAGATCGCCAGCAGCATGGTCTTGTCGCCGATCTCGGCGATGGCCACGAGGCCGGTGGAGACGAGGAAGGCTTGCATGGACGCACTCGGGGCGGGTCGAGGACGGACCAGCGGCTTCGCGCACGCGACCCGCCCGGGCCGTGCGCTCAGCCAGTGGTCTCGTCGTGCGGACTCTCGTCCGCCGGGCGCGCCGGGAGCCTCGGCTCCAGCATGTCGACGCGTCCTCCTCCTGGGATGCGGAGGCGACTACTCCCCAATGACGGCGGGTCCGATACGGGATGCGATCGACGGGATCAAGGGACGGCCGGTCGCGGGGCCTCGACCTCCGGCGGCATATGGTGCGGCCGGCTGAGGCCGCTGCGCCCGCGCCAGCGCTCGAACAGCCACGCCGCCGCCCAGCAGGCGCCCGCCCAGGCCGCGCCGACGCACCATCCGGCCATGACGTCGGTCGCCCAGTGGACGCCCAGGTAGATGCGGCTGAGACCGACGATCGCGGTCAGCAGTATGGCCACGGTCAGCACATAGGCTTTCAGCCGCTTGCGCGGCTGGGCCTTGGCCACGATCGCGCCGAGCGTCAGGTAGAAGACCGCCGACAGCATGGCGTGGCCCGACGGGAAACTGGCGTTGATCACTTCGACCGCCTGGTAGTCGAGCGGCGGCCGCTCCCGGTTGTAGAGCCGCTTCAGCGTCTGGCTGAGCAGGATGCCGCCGCCGAGCGCCGTGACCAGGAACATCACCGCCAGCGGCCGGCGCAGGATCAGCAGGAAGCCCGACACCACGATGGTGACCGCCAGCAGCACGGCGATGCCGCCGAGCGCCGTCAGGTCCGCCATGGCGATCTCCAGCCAGTGCGGCCCGATCGGGTTGGTCGGATCGCCGGGCGTTCGGACCGCGTCGAGAACGAATCGGTCGAACATCTGACCGTCCGCCTCGCTCATGTCGTCGGCGACTTCGACGAAGCCCATGACCGCCAGGGTGGTCACCGCCAGCACGGCGACCAGCACCGCTTCCGCCCGCACGAAGTGCATGGCCGCGACCAACAGTCTCAGAGCACGTCCCGTCACCCCGGGTGAACGGCATAGGCGCCCCCGGCGTTCCCCCTTCTGTCACGGCGTTGTGATATCCCGGGCGGACAAGGGTCGGCTGACGACGTCCCCGATTCCCACAGAATTTTCCCGCCCCGCGGACCTCCGGCGCCATTGACCCTCCCTTAACCCTGTGGCCCCATATGTGGGTTCGGGGCGGTCAACAGACACTAGATCGTGTGTTTGAGGACCAGGTTCGGGTTGAAACAAGGCGTTTTCTGGGGGCTGAGTCGGTAAGCATGTCCGTCGGTGAAGCAGCGAAAAAGGAAGTCCCGGGCCAAGTCGCGGAGCGCGCCGCGAGGCCGGTCGAGCGGCCCGCGCTCCAGCTCGTGCGCAAGGTCGAGATCGACCGTTCGCGCGATGCGCTCCTGACCGACTTCGGCAAGACCACCCTGGAGGATCGCTACCTCCTCCAGGGCGAGAGCTACCAGGAGATGTTCGCCCGCGTGGCCACCGCCTACGCTGACGACGCCGACCACGCGCAGCGCGTCTACGACTACATCTCCCAGCTCTGGTTCCTGCCGGCCACGCCGGTGCTGTCGAACGGCGGCGCCAACCGCGGCCTGCCGATCTCCTGCTTCCTGAACGCCGTGGGTGACAGCCTGGAGTCGATCGTCGGCACCTGGAACCAGAACGTCTGGCTCGCCTCCAACGGCGGCGGCATCGGCACCTACTGGGGCAAGGTCCGCTCGATCGGCGAGAAGGTGAAGGGCGCCGGCCAGACCTCCGGCATTATCCCCTTCATCCGCGTGATGGACTCGCTGACGCTGGCGATCAGCCAGGGCTCCCTGCGCCGCGGCTCGGCCGCCGTCTACCTCGACGTCCACCACCCCGAGATCGAGGAGTTCCTCGAGATCCGGAAGCCGTCCGGCGACTTCAACCGCAAGTCCCTGAACCTGCACCACGGCATCAACATCACCGACGAGTTCATGGAGGCGGTGCGCGACGGGACCCCGTTCGGCCTGCGCAGCCCCAAGAACGACGAAGTCATCCGCTTCGTCGACGCCCGCACGCTCTGGCAGAAGATCCTCGAGATCCGCCTGCAGACCGGCGAGCCCTACCTGATCTTCTCCGACACCGTGAACCGGGCCATGCCGCAGCACCAGCGCGAGCTGGGCCTGAAGGTGACCCAGTCGAACCTGTGCTCGGAGATCATGCTCCACACCGGTCCCGACCACCTGGGCAACGAGCGCACCGCCGTGTGCTGCCTGTCCTCGGTCAACGCCGAGAAGTACCTCGAGTGGCGCGAGCACCCGACCTTCATCGAGGACGTCATGCGCTTCCTCGACAACGTGCTGGAGGACTTCATCCAGCGCGCCCCGTCGGAGATGGCCGCCGCCATCTACTCGGCGCGCCGCGAGCGCTCGGTGGGCCTGGGCCTGATGGGCTTCCACTCCTTCCTGCAGCAGCAGGGCGTGGCCTTCGAGAGCGCCATGGCCAAGTCGTGGAACATGCGCATCTTCAAGCACCTGCGCCGCGAGGCCGACAAGGCCAGCCGCGTCCTGGCCGAAGAGCGCGGGGCCTGCCCCGACGCCGCCGACCGCGGCGTGATGGAGCGCTTCACCCACAAGCTGGCGATCGCGCCGACCGCCTCGATCTCGATCATCTGCGGCGGCACCTCCGCCGGCATCGAGCCGATCCCGGCCAACATCTACAGCCACAAGACCCTGTCGGGCACCTTCGCGGTGAAGAACCCCTACCTGGAGCAGCTGCTCGAGGAGAAGGGCCAGAACACCGACGCGGTGTGGTCGTCGATCCTGGAGCACGAGGGCTCGGTCCAGCACCTGGACTTCCTCACCGAGCACGAGAAGGACGTCTTCAAGACGGCCTTCGAGATCGACCAGCGCTGGGTCATCGAACTGGCCGCCGACCGCACGCCCGACATCTGCCAGTCGCAATCGGTGAACGTCTTCATCCCGGGCGATGTCGACAAGTGGGACCTGCACATGCTGCACTGGACGGCGTGGGAGCGCGGCTGCAAGTCGCTCTACTACCTGCGCTCCAAGTCGGTGCAGCGCGCCGCCTTCGCCGGCTCGGACAAGGCCGACAAGGTCGACCTCGAGGCCGCGGCCAAGACCGATTACGAGGAATGCCTGGCCTGCCAGTGAGGCGGCCCGACATTCCGGGGACGGGGAGCCCCCGCCGGCGACGGCGGGGGTTTTTCTTTGGGCGCAAGATCCCCTCTCCCATGGGGAGAGGGCGGCTCCACGTACCGGAGGCGCTCCGCGCCGAAGGTCAACGTGGAGGGTGAGGGGCTGCCTCCGCCCGCCGTGGACATCCGCCGACCTGATCCTCTTGATGCAATGATTGCGCCCGGTCCGGACGTTCTCAAGGACGAGGCCCGCAGGGCCTCGCCGCCGCGCGGCGCGCTTCGCGCGTCCTTGACAACGTCCGGACCAGAGGGCGCGAGAGTTCCACCAGGAGGTTCAGGGCGCGAACCGATCATACGCTGACGCTTGACCCCTGCGGCCCGTCCGGGCACGCCCGCCCCATGTCCGCACCCGCCCTCACCGGTCCCGTCTCCGCCCCCTCAGGCAAGCCCAAGCAGATCGTCATCCTGCTCCACGGCTACGGCTCGAACGGCGACGACCTGATCGGCCTCGTCCCCTACTGGCGCTCCCATCTGCCCGACGCCCTGTTCCTCGCGCCCAATGCGCCCGAGGGCGTGCCGGGCTATCCCGGCGGCTATCAGTGGTGGCCGCTGCGCACGCTCAGCCTGCAGGAGCGGGCCGAAGGCGCCCGTCGCGCCGGGCCGATGATCGACGCCTACATCGACGCCCAGCTCGAGCAGTACGGCCTGACCGAGGAGAACCTCGCCCTGGTCGGCTTCAGCCAGGGGACCATGATGGCGCTGTACGCAGCGCCGCGGCGCGAGCGCCAGATCGCCGGCGTCGTCGCCTACTCCGGCATGGTGACCGACGAGGCGGCTCTGGAGGCCGAAGGCCGCACCAAGCCGCCGGTGCTCTTGATCCACGGCGACATGGACCCGGTCGTGCCGTTCGCCGCCTTCACCCACGCCAAGGGCGTGCTGACCCGGCTGTCCTATCCGCTGGAGACCCACGTCAGCCGCGGTGTCGGCCACAGCCTCGACGGCGACGGCATCCGCCTGGGCGGCGAGTTCCTCAAGCGCGTGCTGAAGGCCTGAGCGCGCGGCCCGAGCTTACGGGGAATTCACTCGCCCGGCGGCTGTGGCCGCGCTTAGCCTCGCCCCACGAACCAGGGCCAAGAGTTCAGGGGCTTATCCGATGATCCGTCGTTCCCTCGCCGCCGCCGGCGCGGCCGTGCTGCTGCTGTCCGTCTCGTCCGCCGCGCTCGGCGCGCCGCCCAAGGACCCGCTGCCCCGTCCCGCCAGCCTGGGCGTCGCTGCGGTCCAGACCCCGCCCGAGGTCGCCGCGCGCCTGGGCGAACGGCGCGGCGCCTATGCCCAGCAGGTGTTCCCCGGCCAGACGGGCGAGGCGCTGGGTGTCCGCGCCGGCGACGTGATCCTGTCGGTCGACGGCAAGCCCACGCCGACGCCCGCCGAGCTCGTCGCCTCGGTGCGCGGGCTTTCGCCCGGCAAGACGGTGACCCTGCGCGTCTGGCGCGACGGCGCCGAGCGGACCCTGACCGGCAAGGCGCTGGAGCGGCCGAAGGAGAGCTACGCCGGCGCCGTCACCACCTACGGCGCCGTGCCGTTCCAGGGCGGCCACCTGCGCGACATCCTGGTGATGCCTGCGGGCAAACCCGGCGCTCCGGTGGTGTTCCTGATCCAGGGCTACACCTGCGCCTCCATCGACTACGCCAATCCCGAGACCGCGCACCGCAAGCTGGTCTCGGCCCTCGTCGCGCGCGGCATCGGCGTCTATCGCGTGGAGAAGCCGGGCGTCGGCGACAGCCGCGGCACGCCGCGTTGCCTCGACACCGACTTCGACGTCGAGATGGCCGGCTTCGAGGCCGCCTATGCCCATCTGGAGAAGGTCCACGGCGTGGGGTCGGAGCGCACCTTCCTGCTCGGCCACTCCATGGGCGGGGTGCAGGCGCCGCTGCTGGCGGCCAGGCGTTCGCCGCGCGGCGTGGCCGTGTTCGGCACGGTGGTGAAGAACTGGCACGACTACCACTTCGACCTGCTGCGCACGCAGCAGGCGCTGATGGGAACGGGCGGCGCGGCCGAGGGCGAGGAGCGGGCCGAGCGCCTGCGCGACCTCGTGCGCCGCTTCTACCTGGAGCGCCGCTCGCTGGCCTCGCTGGCGGCAGAGAGCCCCGAGAACGACCGGCTGCTGCGCGAGGTGTTCGGCTGGGAGGGCGGGCCCATGCTGCTAGACCGCCACGAGACCTTCTGGCACGACCTCGCCCACCTGCGCCTCGCCGCGGCCTGGCGCGACACGAAGAGCCGGGTGCTGTCGCTCTACGGCGGGTCGGACCTCGTGGCGCTCACCGGCGAGGACCAGCGCTACATCGAGGTGATCGTGAACGGCTACCGGCCGGGCACGGCGAAGTTCGTGGAGCTGCCCGGCGTCGGCCACGGCATGGACCCGATCGGCACGCCCGCCGAGATCCGCGCCCGCGCCCGGGCCGGCGAGCCGCCGCTGGGCGGCGGCTTCTCGCCGGAGGTGGCGACGACCCTGATCGCCTGGATCGAGGAGTCGATGCGCCTGCCGCCCGTGGCCTGAGCTACTTCTTCAGGTAGCGGTCGAACCACTCCACGATCAGCTTCAGCCGGGTGATGCGCTGCTCGGGCGTGCCGTCGCGGCTCATGCCGTGGCTGGAGTTCGGGAAGACGGCCAGCTTGGCCTCCTTCCGCTGCGCCTTCAGCGAGCCGTAGTAGTCGAGCGCCTGGCCCAGCGGCACGCGGTAGTCCTCCTGATTGTGGATGATCAGGACCGGGGTCTTCACCCGGTGCACGAGGCTGATCGGCGAGCGGCGCTGGTAGGCCTCCGGGTCCTCCCACGGGAACTTGGGGAACCAGGACTGGCTGACGGTGAGCGGGATGTCCGAGCCCATCATCTGGCGCCAGTCCAGCACCGCGCGCTCGACCACCGCGGCCTGGAACCTGTCCGGCCAGGTCCCGATCAGCCAGGACGACAGCACCCCGCCGCCCGAGCCGCCGGCCACGCCCAGGCGCCGGTCGTCGATGAAGCCCAGGGACACCGCGTCGTCGACGGTGGCCAGCAGGTCCTTGGCGTCGTCGCCGGGGTACCTGTGCTGGATGATGTTGCCGAACTCCGCGCCGTAGCCGGTGGAGCCGCGCGGGTTGCCGTAGATCACCACATAGCCGGCGTTCGCCAGCACCTGGAACTCGTGGAAGAAGGTCTGGCCGTACATCGCGTGCGGCCCGCCGTGGATGTAGAGGATCGCCGGGTACTTCTTCGTGCGGTCGAAGTTCGGCGGGGTGATGATCCAGTACTGGATGCGCGTGCCGTCGAAGGAGTTGACCCAGCGCTCCTGGAACTGGCCGAGCGTCACGCCGGCGACCGAGCCCTCGCCGTGCCGGGTCAGCCGCCGCGGACCGCCCGGCTCGACCATGTAGAGGTCGCCCGGCTGGGTCGGCGAGGAATAGACCGCCGCCACCCTGCCCGCGCCCGGCCCGCCCACGTCGAAGGCCGACAGGTCGCCGTCGAAGCCTTTCGACAGCAGCTCGACCTTCAGGGTCCTGGCGTCGACGCGATAGAGGTTGGTGCGCCCGTGCCAGGCCGAGCGCACGATCACCGACCGGCCGTCGCGGCTCCACTCCAGCGACTGCGAAGGGCTGCGCGGGGAGGCGGAATCCGTGGTGACGCTGTCGCCGGCGGAATCCTGGAACTTCACCTCCCGCGCCGGCCCGCCCGCGACCGGGCGGATGTAGAGCTTGTCCGGGTCGTAGGCCTTCAGCGCCGTGGCATCCACGTCGCCGCCGATCCAGGCCAGCATCTTCCCGTCCGGCGACAGCCGCGGCGCGGAGTCCGGCCCGCGCCGGTCGGTCACCCGCCTGGGCGCCGAAGACCCGTCCGCCGCCACGACCAGGATCTCCGAATCCCAGCGGACGTAGTCCTGGTCCTCGCCCTTGTCGTTCGTCGAGAAGTAGATCGAGCCGCCGTCGGCCGACCACTGCAGGTCGTTGTGGTCGAAGGCGTCCTTCGTGATCTGGGCCGGCCTCACCTTCGACCGGTCGCTCGGGAAAGCGACGGTGAAGACCTGGTTGATGTCCTCGCTGCGCCACCCCGGCGTGCCGTCGTTGCGGAAGTTCAGCCGCTCGGTGGTGAAGACCACCTGCTTGGGCGCCTTGTAATCGGGCTTGTCCTCGCCGGGCTTGGGCGGGGTGGCGACGAAGGCGATGCGCCGGCCGTCCGGCGACCAGGCGAAGCTCGACACGTCGGTGACGCTGTCGGTCAGCTGCCAGGGCTCCCCCTCGGCCTCCAGCACCCAGATCTGGGTCTTGCCGGACCGGTTCGACAGGAAGGCCAGGTAGCGGCCGTCGGGCGACCACCGCGCGGATCGGTCGTTCGCCGGATGCGTGACCAGCGGCCGTGCTTCTCCGCCCCCCGCGGGTACCACCCAGATGTCGCCCGAGTACCGTGTCCCGTCGCTCTCGGCGCCCTGCAGGGTGTAGGCGACACGCTTGCCGTCGGGCGAGATCTGCGGGTCGCCGACCCACTTCCAGGTCATCAGGGAGTCCGGCTCGAGCTTCCGCGGCGCCTGGGCCGTGGCCGCCCCCACCGCCAGCAGCCCGACCACCGCCACCGCGGCAAAACCGTGCCTTAACCGAGACATGCCACCCTCCGGATCAACGGGCGCCGACCTTGCAACGGCCGGCGCGGCCGCGGCAAGGCGCCTGCACAGGAACGCCCTGCCCAGGCTTGGCGTTACGCCGGAGGAAGTCTGGCGTAGGCGCCTCGGAACCCGAAGGGAACCGGGGCCATTGGGAGGGCCGTGATGCGGCTCTGGACGGGGTTTGCGGCCGCCATCGTCGCGGTCTGCGCGTGCGGGACGGCAGAGGCGGGGGACAAGCCCCGACGCCTCGACCTGAAGATTCCCAACGGAGTCGACTACGAAACCGAGGCCGCACGCCTGCGCCGCGGCGAGCCCGAGAATCGCGCCGAACGCCGGTTTCGCGAGGAGCAGCGCTTCCGCGCCGACCGCATCCGCCTGGCCGACAGCCCCGAGGACCGCCTGCGGGCCGTCGGCGTCCGCGACGGCGACCAGTTCGGCCAGCGCAACCGCTTGTATTTCTTCGCTGGCAGCGAGGACGGGGCGGTGGGCTACAACATCACCCGCGGTGAGGGCGGCTGGTCCAGGGAAGGCTTCTCCATGGACAACGGCGCCTTCATGGGAGACGCCCAGGCTGGCGTCGCCTGGCGCCGCGGCGACGTCCAGGCGAGCTTCGGCTACGTCCGGCGCGAGATCGAAGGCCGCGGCCGCCTGAACCGCGGGTTCGACGACGACGTGGTGGCGCTGCAGTTCAGCTACACCCCAGGCCGATAGGGCTTAAGCCCGCTTCGCCTCGATCACGTCCCACAGCGCCGCCGCCGCATCGCCGCCGCCGAAGCGTTTCAGCTGCTGGGCGCCCGTGGGCGAGGTCACGTTGATCTCGGTCAGGTGGCCGGCGATCACGTCCAGACCCACGAACAGCAGGCCGCGCCGGCTCAGCTCCGGCCCCACGCGCTCGCAGATCTCCAGGTCGCGCGCCGACAGCTCCACCGGCTCGGCGCGGCCGCCGACGGCCAGGTTGGAACGGATGGAGCCCTTGCCGGGAATGCGGTTGATGGCGCCGACCGGCTTGCCGTCGACGAGGATGATGCGCTTGTCGCCGTCGACCACGCCGGGAACGAAGCCCTGGATAACGACCGGGTCGCGTTGGATCGCCAAGTGCAGCTCCAGCAGCGCCGCCAGGTTCGGGTCGTCCCTGCCCAGCTTGATGACGCCCGAGCCCGCGTTCCCGTGCAGCGGCTTCACCACCACCTCGCCATGGCGGCGGTGGAAGTCGGTCAGAGCCTCCAGATCCGCGGAGATCAGGGTCGGCGGCTGCAGGTCGGCGAAGTGCTGGGCGAACAGCTTCTCCGGCGCCGACCGAACCTCGGCGGGATCGTTCACCACCAGGGTCTTCGGGTGGATCAGCTCCAGCATGAAGGTGGTGGTGATGTAGGCCATGTCGAACGGCGGATCCTGCCTCAGCAGCACCACGTCCACGTCCTCGGCCAGGTCGAGCGTCGCCTCTTGCCCGAAGGTGACGTGGTCGCCCTTGACCGGCTGCAGCCTCATCGGACGGGCCCGGGCGGTGAGGCGGCCGTTCTCCAGCGCCAGCCGCTCCGGCTGGTAGACCCACAGCGAATGCCCGCGCGCCTGCGCCTCGAGCGCCAGCAGGAAGGTGGTGTCCGCCTCGATGTTGACGGACTCGATCGGGTCCATCTGGACCGCGACTCTCAGGGACATGCAGGCGCCTCCGGCTCGGGCGCAGAACATAGGGGCTCGACGGCCGCGCTTCGACCCAAACCTTGCAGAAGGTTCACTTGGCCATGCGGTGTCGGCCGTGTCCTCCTGCGAGCGGACAGAAGGGGAGGTTCACATGGTCCGCCTGCTCACCGCCACGGCCGCGCTCGCGCTCGTGGCCGCCGCGTCGCCTGCGCTCGCCGCGCCCTGGTTCGTCGAGGCGACCGAAGGCAACCTGCCGGCCCGCGGGACCGTGCCGGCCAGCAGCATGGACGTGGAGTCCGCCGACCTCGACGGCGACGGCGACCTCGACCTCGTTCTCGCCCAGGAGTTCCAGCTCAGCTACTACCTGCTGAACGACGGCAAGGGCCGCTTCACCCTCCAGGCCTTTCCGCCGCTGTCGCCGGACGAGATCAAGGGCGGCCCGCCGCTGCCGGGCCACGACAGCGAAGACGTGTCGATCGCCGACTTCGACGGCGACGGCCGGCTCGACGTCATCATCGTCAGCGAGGACGACATCCGCTTCGGCCGCACGCCTGTGCACATGTACTTCCGGGGCCTTGGCGGGGCGAAGTTCGAGCGCGTGCTGGGCCGCCTCCCCGACACCGAAGCCAACGCCATCGCCCACGGCGACGCGGACGGCGACGGCCGGCTCGACCTGCTGATCACCGGCGCGGGCCAGGACCGGCTGCTGCTCGGCGACGGCAAGGGCTCGTTCCGCGACGTGACCGACGAGCGCCTGCCGCGCGAGGCGGCGACGGGTCAGGACGGGGTGTTCGTCGACGTCGACGGCGACCGGGACCTCGACATGGTCATCGGCCAGGAGGGCGGCCACGCGTTGTGGATCAACGACGGCAAAGGCCGCTTCAGCGACGAGACCGCCTCGCGCCTGCCGGTCGCCGGCTTCGTGGAGGCGCGCAAGGTCGACGCGGGGGACGTGGACGGCGACGGCGACCTCGACCTCTACTTCAGCCACGTCAGCTGGCAGGGCAAGCACCCGGCCGATGCCTTGCTCATCAACGACGGCAAGGGGCGGTTCACCCGCGCCGGGGCCGACCGCCTGGCGCCCGACACCGAGCTCACGCTCGACGGCCGCTTCGCCGACCTCGACAAGGACGGGGACCTCGACCTCGTGCGCGCGAACTTCGGCTCGGTCCAGGTGTTCGCCAACGACGGCAAGGGCCGTTTCACCGAGGTGACGGCGGAGGTCTTCCCCGCGCCGATCCAGGGGCCGGCGATCGGCCTGGAGATCGCCGACTTCAACGGCGACGGCGTGCTGGACCTCTACGTCGCCATGCGCGCAGGTCAGCCGAACGACCCGCTGGCGTACGACCGGCTGCTGTTGGGGGTGAAGCGCTGACGGCCCGACGCGGCAGTCCTGATCAGTCCGCGCCCTAGGCCTCTTGGTGGAACTCTCGCGCCCTCCGGTCCTGACCTTGTCAAGGACGACGCCCGCAGGGCGTCGCCGCCGCGCGGCGCGCTTCGCGCGTCCTTGAGAAGGTCAGGACCGGGCGCAATCATTCCATCAAGAGGATCAGGTCGCCGGGTGTCCCGGGGCTGGAGTCGCCGCGCTCTGCACAGGAGCGCCCGGCGCCGCCCGTCGCCAACCGTGAGCGCCTTACATTCCCGCCCGAACAGCCAAGCCCGCCAAGCCCCCGTTAACGAATGGCCACGCACAGTGCCTCGCGTTAGTCGGGATTCGCTCCATGTCCGAGGACGAGAAGGGCCGGCTCAAGCAGCGCGAAGAGTTCCTGCGCCTGATGAGCCACGAGATGCGTACGCCGCTGAACGGCGTCATCGGCATGCTCGGGCTGCTCTCGCGGACCAAGATGGACGGCGCCCAGAAGGCCTACGTCACCGCCGCCCGCGCCTCGGCCGAGCACATGCTGGGCCTGGTCAACGACCTGCTGGACTTCGCGCGGATCGAGGCCGGCAAGCTGGAGCTGGAGAACGCGCCGGTC
>Ga0196963_10001669_pt1 | contig 14466 bp, 9 predicted proteins | sample S1_5metaG_FD_148600 | JGI IMG/M metagenome (GOLD analysis project Ga0196963, IMG submission 148600) | Soil microbial communities from Anza Borrego desert, Southern California, United States - S1_5 | ecosystem: Environmental > Terrestrial > Soil > Desert | place: USA: California | collected... | reverse complement strand
CAGACCACCGGCATCGTCCTCATCGTCTGGGTGCTCGTGTTGGCGGGGTTCATCGGCACCCTGCTCTCGCGGGTGCCGGTGTACGAGACGAGCCGTCGCCGGCACCTGATGCTCCAAGAGGTGGTCCGCCACGAACCGGAGCCGCCGGCGACGTTCGGCAGCCCCGATGGACCGGAGTCCGCCTCGGCCTGACGGTAACGTGCCATCCCCGTGACCCTCGCCGCCGCGCCCGAGCGCGATCCGCGGCCGCCCACACGCATCCACGCGGATCGAGCACGCGGCTTGCGGCGATCGGAGGCCGTCGCCCTGGCGGTGATCGTCCTGCTCGCCGCCGCGCTGCGGCTCGAGGGCATCGGCACCTGGTACTGGATCGACGAGTCGTTGTCGGTGGGCCTCGCCCGCCACAACCTCTACGAGATCCCGTCCCTGCTGCTGCGTGACGGGTCACCCCCGCTCTGGTACCTGCTCCTGCACGGCTGGATGCTGCTGTTCGGCACCTCCGCCGTGGCCACCCACGCCCTGTCCTTCGTGTTCGCGCTCCTCACGGTGCCGGCCGCGTGGTACCTGGGGCGGCGGCTCTTCGACGACCGGGCGGCCTGGTTCGCGGCGACGCTCGCCGCCGTCAACCCCTTCGTCACGTACTTCGCGCGCGAGACCCGCATGTACTCGCTGGTGGTGCTGCTGGCCCTGGTCGTCGCGGCGACCTTCATCGAGGCCTTCGTCGACGGGCGACAGCGGGCGGCGTGGTGGTTCGGCGGCTCGCTCCTGGCGCTCGTCTACACGCACAACTGGGGCCTCTACACGGCGGTGGCGTGCGCGGCGGCCATCGTGCCGATCGCGGCGACCGCCCCGGACCGCAAGGCGTTGCTGCGCCGCGCCGCGATCGTCTTCGGCGGCGTCGGCCTCGCCTACCTGCCGTGGCTGCCGGCGCTGCTCTCCCAGGTCCAGAACACGGGTGCGCCGTGGTCCTTCACCCCGACGGCGCGAGGCGTCGTGCGTGAGCTCGCCGCCCTGTTCCGCGACGAGCGCACGCTCGGGGTGCTCGCGCTCGCGACTGGCGTCGGCCTGCTGTCCTTCGACCGCCGACTGCGGTCCCGCGACACGCTGGCGGTGGTCTGCCTCGGCGTGATCGTCGCCGGCCCGGTCCTGATCGGCTGGGTCCTCGCCCACGTGGAGCCGTCCTGGGCCACGCGCTACCTCGCCGTCGTCGCCGGCCCGCTCGTGCTCCTCGTGGCGCTCGCGGTGAGCCGCGCCCGCGGCGGGGTCGGCGTCGCCGCCGTTGCCCTCGCCGCGATCCTCGTGCTGCAGCCCATCACCCGCATCAACAGCGGGCTCCCGCTGCCGCGCGACGCCAAGAGCAACGCCAGGGCCCTCGCCGAGCGGATGGTGCCGCGGCTGACCGACGGCGACCTGGTGATCGTGGCCCAGCCCGAGGCGGTGCCGCTCGTGCACGGTGAGATGGGGGAGGGCTTCGTCTACGCCGACCCCATGGGCGTCGTGGAGGACCCGACCATCGTCGACTGGCGGGACGCCGAGGCCCGGCTGCGCGCCTCCTCGCTCGGGGACGTCATGGGCCTCGTCGACGCCCTCGAGCCCGGCCAGCGGGTGCTGCTCGTGCTGCCGGCCAACGCCGAGGCGGACACCGACACGTCCTGGATCGAGCTGTTCCGGCTCGCCGGCCAGCGGACCATGCGGGCTCTGAACGGTGACGACCACTTCGAGCTCGTCGCCCGCCTGGGCGGGGCGGAGGGCTCCTATGTCACGCTCGACGCCCTGGTCTGGGAGCGTGTCACGAACGAGCCGGAATAGGGGTTTTGTCCTGAGACGCCGAAGTTGCGAGGCTCTGCCGTTTCGCAACCGGATCGTCATGGGTTGCAGGATTGGCGTCGCCGGGTGGCGAAGCCGCCAGACACGTGTCTCGAACGGAGCGAGGGTCCATGGAACTGCATCGAGTTCGTCGTCGTCGTGCCGTCGGGCTCGCGCTGGTCGCGCTGGCCGCGTCGGGGCTGGCGCTGATCCCGGGCGGTACCGCCGGCGCGGTCGAGGACGTCGAGAGCGAGCGGGTGGCGGGCGCGGACCGGTTCGGGACCGCCGCCGAGATCGCCGCCGCCGCCTTCCCCGACGGGTCCTCGCAGGTCGTCGTCGCCAGCGGTCGGTCCTTCCCCGACGCCCTGGCCGGCGCCGCCCTGGGCCTCCCGATCCTGCTCACCGAGCCCGACTCGGTGCCCGCCACCACCGCCGCGGCGATCGACGACCTCGGCGCCGAGACGATCTTCCTCCTCGGCGGCACCGCCGCCGTCTCCGCCGACGTCGAGGCCGAGCTCGAGGAGAGCGCCACCGTCAGCCGCATCGCCGGCGCCACCCGCTACGAGACCGCCGCCGCCATCGCCCAGGCCATCGGGGCCGACGACGTGGGCGCGGTCGACGACCTCCAGACCGCCATCGTCGCCACCGGCGCCCAGTTCGCCGACGCCCTCGCCGGCGGCCCGCTGGCGACGGGTGGCGAAGGCGCAGGCGTGCTGCCCGTGCTGCTCGTGGGCGACGACGTGCCCGCCGCGACCAGCGACGCCATCGAGGACCTCGGCATCGAGCAGGTCATCATCCTCGGCGGCAGCGGCGCCGTGTCCGGCCTCGTCGAGGCCGAGCTCGAGTCCCAGACCGGCAACGCCGCGGTCCGACTCGCCGGCGTCAACCGCTTCTCGACCGCGGTCGCCGTCGCCGAGTTCGCCCTCGACACGCTGGAGTTCCCCGGCACCGAGGCGCTGCTGGCCAACGGCCTGAACTTCGCCGACGCCCTCGCCGGCGGCCCGCTCGGCGGCGTGCGCCAGGCGCCGATGCTGCTGACGCCCACCCAGCCGCTCGACCCCGACACCGAGGCGTTCTTCGAGGAGCACGCCGACACGATCGAGACGATCACGTCCCTGGGTGGCACCGCCGCCGTCACCGACTCGACGGCGCAGACCGCCGAGACCGCCGCCGAGACGGCGACCGAGACCGAATCCAACCAGGACATCACCGTCGCGCCGGCCGCTGCCGCCGACGCCGCCAACGGCACCGGCCGCGAGTACACGGCGACGGGCCTCGGCACGTCCATCGTCGACATCGCGCTCGTCCGCTGCGCAACCGTGCAGCGAGGGTCCGACGGCACCATCCGGTTCACCAACGCCAACGCGAACACCATCGCCGACGGCACCTCCAACGCCTCCGAGTCGAACGGCACCCCGGACGACAACGACAGCGCGGCGGCCATCACGGAGATCAACGGCAGCGAGCGCCAGCGGGAGCCCGTGACGGCGAACGACGACTACGCCGACGACGTCACGCCCACCAACGGCACCGTCACCTTCACGGTGAGCGGGCCGTCGAGCACGTCCTCGGCGAGCGAGTGCGTCATCCCCGTCGTGTTCGTCGACGAGGACTCCGACGACGGCCTCGACGGCGCCGCGACCAACCCGACCACGCCCATCGAGGCGTTCGGCGTCGGCGGCGCGACGACGTTCAGCCCGGCGGCGGCCGGCAACGGCACCTTCGACGTCGAGGTCGACGACAGCCAGGACGCGTCGAACCGCTTCGTCGGGTGCACCATCGTCGACGACTCGCTGGGCGAGGACATCACCGATCCCGAGGAGTGCCTCACCTACCACTACGACGCCGCCGACACGTTCCAGGTCAACAACGTCACGGTCAGCCTCGAGTCGTTCGAGATCGCGCTGACCCAGGGCGACGACGTGCGCAGCGGCAACTACTCGGCGACGCCGAACACGCGCAGCACGTTCAGCCTCTACGAGGAGCTCGCACCCGAGCCGCCCTCGACGAGCGCGCTCGCCGAGCCCGAGACCACGTCGAACTCGGTGGAGATCACCTACACCGACTCGGAGCGCCCGACGACCGACAGCTACCGGCTCTTCCGGGCCGCGGGGGCCGACCCGTGCCCGCACTACACGGTCGCGCTCTACACGCGGGTCGCCGACGAGCCCGACGAGGTGCCGGGATCGTTCCAGCCGCTGCCGCCGCAGACGATCACCGACCGGTCGTCGTCGCTGCAGCCGAGCACGACGTACTGCTACGTCCTCGTGAGCGTCGACGACCTCGACGAGGGTCCGCCCACCGACCCAGTCGCGGCCAGGACCGCGGCGGCGGGGAGCACGACGACGGCCTCGCCGACCGCCGGCGCACCGCGGATCACCGCGGCGACGGCGAACACGGCGGACGCAACCGATCCCACGCTGTCGAACGGCGACCAGCACCGGCTCACCTTCAGCGAGCCGATGGCCGACTCCACGGCGGAGGGCTCGTACACCGTGAACGAGCCCGACAGCCAGCTGCCCGGTCAGCCGATCAGCTGCGGGCTCAACGCCGACTGCGTCCTCTCCGAGGACCGGACCGTTCTCGGCGTGACGATCACGAGCGGCCTCGTCGCCCCGCTGTCGTACCCGCTCCAGATCGTGTCAGCGAGCGGGATGACCGACGCCGGCGGCACGGCCGTGGATGTCGCCAACAGCAGCGACGATCTCATCGAGCGGGTAGGCCCCCTCGACGAGAGCGGTCCGAAGATCATCGCTGCCGACATGACGACGGACCCCGGTGCCGACGGCTTCAAGGCCGCCGGGGACGCGATGGACCTCACCTTCGACGAGCCCGTGTGGGTCGACGACGCCGACAACCTCCTCACCGAGGCGCAGGTCGACGCGATCCTCGGTTCGAGCGCGGGTATCACGTACGCCCAGTCGCTCTCCGTCAGGGTCACCGCCGTCTCCGCCACGGTGCTCCGGCTCACGGTGGAGCAGGGCAAGTCGTTGAGCGCCGGACCGGGGATCGGCACGCCGATCCCGGGCTCGAACAACAACGACCTCGTCCAAGACCTCTTCGGAAACAACCAAGAGTCGAACTCCAGCGCTGCAGCACTGACCGCCTAACAGGAGGACCAATGCACGCATCCCCCCGTCGCGCGGGGGCGGTGGTGGCTGCCGCGCTCGTCATCGCGGGCATGGCCATCGCGCCTGCGCCCGCGACCGAGGACTTCACGCTCTCGCGCATCGCCGGCGCCACCCGCTACGACACCGCCGCCGGTGCGGCGCTCGAAGCGTTCGGCACCGCTGACGCGGTCGTGATCGCCCGCGGCGACGCCTTCCCCGACGCCCTCGCCGGCTCGTACTTCGCCGGCACCGCCGGTGCGCCGCTGTTGCTCACCATGCCCGACGACCTGCCCGACGTCAGCGCCCAGGCGCTCGACACGCTCGGGGCGACGACCGTGTACCTGCTCGGTGGCACCGGGGCGATCAGCGAGGCGGTCGCCACCGAGGCAGCGGGCGAGGGCGAGACGCCGCGCACCGTGACCCGCGTGGCCGGCGCCAACCGCTACGCCACCGCCGCCGAGATCGCCAGCGGCCCCGCGTCGGCCGACCCGGCGAGCATCGGCGAGGTGGACGGCAAGCGCGCCGCGTTCCTCGCCAGCGGCCTGAGCTTCGCCGACGCGCTGGCCGCCGGTCCGGTGTCCTTCGCCAACAACATCCCGATCCTGCTCACGCCGCCGAACGCACTGGCGCCCGAGGCCGCCGCCGCCCTCGCCGAGCTCGAGATCGAGCACGTGATCGTGGTCGGTGGCACGGCCGCGGTCTCCGAGTCGGTGGCCGATGCCGCCGCCGGTGACGGCACGTCCGAGCGCGTCGCCGGCGCCAACCGGTACGCGACGGCCGTGGCCCTCGCCGACTTCGCGCTCGACACCTTCGACGCCGACAACGGTGCGGTCGACCTCGCCACCGGCGAGAGCTTCGCCGACGCCCTCGCCGCCGGCCCGGCGGCGGGTGCGGCCAACCGGACGCTGCTGCTGACGGCCTCGGGGTCGCTGTCGGCCGAGCCACGGGCCTGGATGCAGGCCCACGCCGGCACGCTCGCCGAGGGCCGCGTCTTCGGCGGCACCGGCGCCGTCGCCGAAGCCGTCGTGGATGCCGCCGAGGCGGCCGCCAGCGGCGCGGTGTCGGGTCCCGCCGAGGGCCAGCTCACCTTCGCCAACACCGGCTCCAACACGTACCGCTTCGTGCCCGACGGTGCCGACGCCGGTGAGACGGTCGTCTACGAGAACGACGACACCTTCACCGTCGACGGCGCCGCCGCGACCGTCGGTGGGTTCGAGTCGGCGGTCACCCCCGGCGACCGCATCACCCACACGCCGGCTTCCGGCGACGGTGGGGCGCGTCACGAGCTCGTGAACGTCGCGCCGGCGTCGATCACCGAGGGCACCGTCGGCAACGTCGACGCCGAGAACGTCCAGCTCGACATCATCAACGCGGTCAACGGCGACGCGATCCGCAGCAACCTCAGCTACGACAACGTGCTCTACGAGATCGACGGCACCACCGCGACCGAGGACACCTTCGCCGCTGCCCTGAACGAGGGCGACGAGATCGCCATCACCGGGACCGGCGCGCAGACGACGTACGAGCTGACCGAGGTCGACGTCGAGGGCCTCGCCGGCTCGATCACCGCCGGCAGCAACCCCGTGCTCCCGTCGACGGCGCTGAAGATCGACGCGCTGGGCGACGACCCCGCCACCGACGCCGACGACACCTACGTCGCCAACGGCGGCCCCGACGATACCGACACCTTCAAGGTCGAGGGTGCCGACTCGGACTACGCGACCTTCGCCGAGCAGCTGTCCAACGGCGACGCCGTCACGTACCGCCGCACGGGTGGGGTCGAGACCTTCGAGCTCATCAACCGGACGCCGTCGCTGGTCCAGGGCGAGGCCGTCGACGACCTCGATCCCGAGGGCGCACCGCTGCCGCCGACGCCAGAGGGGGGCCACTTCACCGTCGTGACCGACGAGGGCCCCGTGGCGGTCGACTACGAGGGCGGCGGCACGTTCCTCGTCAACGGCAGCGTCGCCAACGAGGAGGACTTCGAGGCGGCGTACTCCGCCGGCGACGAGATCGTCTTCCGCGCCGCCGACGAGCCGAGCGGCACGACCCAGCGACTCGAGCTGCGCGACCGCACGCTCGAGGGCTCGGTCGATCCCGAGTCGGTGAACACCGAGGACGGCAGCGGCGCGCCGCTGCCCAGCGACGGCCCGCCGGCCAACAGCTACGGCGTGCTCGGCCAGGACGGCGAGACGGTCCTGCGCCAGGTCGAGTACGTCTCGGCGACGGCGTCGGCCAACACGTACTTCCTCAACGGCGCCGCCGTCACCCTCGAGCGGTTCGAGCAGGAGCTCGACGCCATCGCCGCCGGCACCCGGTCGGGCACCGTCCAGGTCCAGACCTCCGGCAGCGGCGACAGCGCCGTGACCCAGCACCGCCTCACCACCACCGGCGCCCCCGTGGCCACCACGACCACGACCACCACCAGCGGCGGCGGCCTCCCCGTCTAGAGGCGAGCCGAGCGAGCTCCGAAGCGGCCCCGAGCACACGCTCGGGGCCGCTCCGCGCTCCGGAGCCGAAGCCCCTCACGCACGCTCGCGGACATCGGACGCGGCGAAGCCGCCGCGCTGGCTGCGAGCCCCAAGGTCGGAGCCGGGCGCAGCCCGGCATCGCACCGACGAGCTTGCTCGGCGGTGCCTCGCCCCGAAGCTCCCGCTAGGGAGCGAGGGTCAGAGCTCGCCCGAACGGAGTGGAGCGAGGCCCGCCAGGGCCGAGCGCAACGAGTGAGCGGCGAAAGTCAGTCCCCGATCTCCATGATGACGTCGCCGGAGCCGACGGACTGGCCGGCCTGGACCTTGATCTCGGTGACCGTGCCGCTCTTCTCGGCCTGGATCTGGTTCTCCATCTTCATGGCCTCGAGCACGGCGACGGGCTGACCGATCTCGACCTTGTCGCCCACGGCGACGAGGACCTTCACGATCGTGCCCTGCATGGGCACCGAGACGTGCCCGGCGCCGGCGGCGCCGCCGCTGGCCGCCGACGCGCCCGCCGGCTTGGGCCGCGCCTTGACCGCACCGCCGCCCCCGCCGCCCGCGGCGACCACGACGGGCGTGTCCTCGACCCACATCGAGACCGAGAACCGCTTGCCGTTGACCTCGACATCGACGTCCTTGCGCACCTTCGGGGCGCCGTCCTCGGCGGGCGCGGCGACCGGCGGCGCTGCCGACACGCCCGAGAGGTCGAGCTTCTCCTCGACCCACTTCGTCGAGTGCTCGCCGGCGATGAAGTCGGGGTGGCTGAGGATGGCGACGTGGGCGGGCACGGTCGTGGCGATGCCCTCGATCTGCAGCTCGGTGAGCGCCCGGAGCATGCGGAGCCGGGCCTCCTCGCGGTCGCGGCCCCAGGTGATGAGCTTGCCGACGAGGTTGTCGTAGGCCTGCGACACGGTGTCGCCGCTCTCGTAGCCGAGGTCGAAGCGGGTGAACGGCCCGTTCGGCACCGTCAGCCGGCTGATCGTGCCCGGCGACGGGAAGAACTTGCCGCCGGCGGGGTCCTCGGCGTTGATGCGGACCTCGATGGCGTGGCCGCGGCGCTCGATGTCGTCCTGGGTGAACGACAGCGGCTCGCCGGATGCGACCCGGATCTGCTCGGCGACCAGGTCGATGCCGGTGATGGCCTCGGTGACGGGGTGCTCCACCTGGAGGCGGGTGTTCATCTCGAGGAAGAAGAACTCGCCGTCCTGGTACAGGAACTCGACGGTGCCGGCGTTGTAGTAGCCGCACGCCTTCGCCACCCGGACGGCGGCGTCGCCCATGGCCTGGCGGATCTCGTCGGGGAACACCGGCGCCGGCGACTCCTCGACCAGCTTCTGGTGGCGCCGCTGGGCGGAGCAGTCGCGCTCGCCGACCCACACGACGTTGCCGTGGGTGTCGCCGATGACCTGCATCTCCACGTGGCGCGGCCAGGTCAGGTACTTCTCGAGGTAGCACTCGCTGCGGCCGAAGCCCTTCAGCGCCTCGTTCTGCGCCGACTCGAGGGCGGCGGCGGCCTCGTCGGCGGACTTCACGACGCGCATGCCGCGCCCGCCGCCGCCGTACGCCGCCTTGATGGCGACGGGCCAGCCGACGTCGTTGCCGAAGGCGATGACCTCGTCGGCGGACTGCAGCACGTCGTTGCGACCGGGGACGCCGGAGACGTTGCCCTTCTGGGCCGCGATGCGCGAGGAGATCTTGTCGCCCATGACCTCGATGGCCTCGGGCGGCGGCCCGATGAAGGTGACGCCCTCGGCGGCGATGGCCCTGGCGAAGTCGGTGTTCTCGCTGAGGAACCCGTAGCCGGGGTGGACGCCGTCGGCGCCGCTGCGCCGGATCACGTCGAGGATGGCCTCGGTGTTGAGATAGCTGTCGGCCGCGGTCTCGCCGCCGAGCGCGAACGCCTCGTCGGCCAGGCGGACGTGGAGGGCGTTGCGGTCGAGCTCGGAGTAGACGGCCACCGTTGCGATGCCGAGCTCGCGGCAGGTCCGCATGACGCGCACCGCGATCTCGCCACGGTTGGCGATCAGGATCTTGGTCAGCATGGTGGGCCGTATCGTTCCAGACCGTGCCCGTCGCCGTGGAATGGAGGGTGTCGCGCCTCCCCGAGACCGACTCGACGAACCGCGTCGTGCTCGAGCTGGCGCGCGGCGGCGAGGCCGAAGGTGCGGTCGTGGTCGCCGACCACCAGACCGCGGGGCGCGGCCGCCTGGGGCGGACGTGGCAGGCGCCGCCCGGGGCGTCGCTGCTCGTGACGGTGCTGCTGCGTCCGCCGATCCCCGTCGAGGACGCCCACCTGGTCTCGATCGCCGCCGCCCTCGCCGCCGCCGACGCGTGCGCGGCGGTCGCCGGGGTGCATCCCGGGCTGAAGTGGCCCAACGACCTCGTCATCGAGCGGGACGGTGCGACCCGCAAGATCGCCGGGCTTCTGGCGGAGTCGATCGTGCGCGGCGGCCGCGTCGACGCCGTGGCGCTCGGCATGGGGCTCAACGTCCAGTGGCCGTCACCGCTGCCCGAGGACCTCGCCAGCATCGCGACGGCGCTGAACCACGAGGCCGGCCACGACGTCGACCGAGACGCCGTGCTCGCCGGCTGGCTCGAGTGCCTGGCCGACCGCTACGCCCGCCTGACCGCTGCGGGCGGCACCGACGCGCTGCTGGCGGCGTATCGGGTGGCGTGCGTGACCCTCGGCCGACGCGTGCGCGTGGAGCTCGACGGGGCGGCGCTGCTCGGCACCGCCACCGACATCACGCGCGAAGGGCACCTGGTCGTCATCGGTGACGGCGACGCCGACCGCCACGTCGTCGCCGCCGGCGACGTGGTCCACGTCCGCCCCGCCGAGTGACGGGTTCTGGCGGTGTGAGCGCGCCACATGTGGCGCGCTCACACCGCCAGAACCGGGTCAGGGGTCGAGGTCGCGGGCGACGAGCTCGTCGAAGGCGGCGGCGGCGGCGAGCGTGAGGTCGCCGACCTCGAGCGCACGACCGTCGACGGCGACGATGGGCTGGATGTCGCGCGTCGTGCCGAGCAGGGCGGCCTCGGTGACCGTCTCGAGGATCGAGTAGGGGACCGTCTCCTCGACGATGCCGCAGTGCTCGATGGCCAGCGCCCGGGTCACGCCGGCGAGGCAGCCGGACGAGAGCGGCGGCGTCACCAGCCGACCGTCGACGACGACGGCGATGTTCGTCCCCGTGCCCTCGCACAGCTCGCCGCGGGTGTTGGCGAAGATGGCCTCGTCGGCGCCGGCGTCCTTCGCCCGCGCCAGCGCGACGACGTTCTCGCCGTACGACGTCGTCTTCAACCCGGCGAGCGGGCTGTTCTCGTTGCGCGTCCACGGCACGGTCACGACCGTCGCCGTCGGCGGCACCGGCAGCTGCGGTGTCACCATCGCCAGGACCGTGCACGGGCCGTCGCCCCGACCGGAGCCGGCCGGTCCGATGCCGCCGGTCACGGTCAGGCGCAGCCGGCCCTCGTCGACCCCGGACGCGGCGACCACCTCGTCGCACGCCCGCTCCAGCTCGTCGCGGCCGCACGCGCGGAGCCCGAGCCCGGCGAGCGAGCGCTCGAGCCGGTCGAGGTGACGTCGCAGGGCGAACGGGAAGCCGCGCCGGATGATCATCGTCTCGAACACGCCGTCGCCGACGGTGAGGCCGTGGTCGAGGGCGGAGATGGACGCGTCGTCGTCGGCGACGATCTCACCGTTGAGCCAGACCGTCATCGGGTCATCCCCGGTCGTCGTAGCGGGCGATCTGCTCGAGCGTCAGCGCTCGCAGGTCGCCGTCGGCGAGCTGCGTGCGGTACCACTCGGCGGTCCACTCGAGCGTCGTCGCCAGGTCGACGCGCGAGGTCCAGCCGAGCGTCTCGCGCGCCAGGGTGGCGTCGAGGGCGAGCCGGGGGTCCTCGTGCGGCTGCTCGGCCTGCTCGAGCACCCACTCACCCGACCCGAGGTGGGCGAGGAACGCGTCGAGCACCTCGGCGACGGGCGCGCTGCCGACGGGCCCGAAGTTCACCGCCGGCGGGACGTCGGCGTCGCCGCGGAGGAGCGCGGCGCCCAGCGAGAGGTAGCCCGACAGCGCGTCGACCGCGTGCTGCCACGGCCGCGTCGCCGTCGGGTTGCGGATCACGACAGGGTTGCCGCTCTCGACGCTGCGGACGATGTCGGGGAGGAGTCGGTCCTGCGCCCGGTCGCCGCCGCCGACGACGTTGCCGGCGCGCGCCGTCGACACGCGCACGCGCGGCGTGCGCCGGCGCCACTCGGCGACCAACAGCTCGGCGCACGCCTTGGACGCGCTGTACGGGTCGTTGCCGCCGAGGTGGTCGGTCTCGCGGAACTGCCGGTCGAGACCGTCCTGTCGGTAGACCTTGTCGCTCGTGACGACGACGGCGGCGCGCACCGACGGCGTGGCGGCCACCGCTTCGAGCACGTTGGCCGTCCCGATCACGTTGGTCTCGTAGGTGAGCAGCGGTTCGACGTAGGAGCGCCGCACGATCGCCTGGGCCGCGAGGTGGAAGACGAAGTCGGGCTCGCTGCGACTCACCACCTCGGCGACAGCGGCCGCGTCGCGCACGTCGACGTCGTGGTGCTCGTGACCGGTGTCGACGACTCGCGAGATGGCGAGCACGTCCGGCTGCGCGAGGCCGAGCCCGACGACGGACGCACCAAGCTGCTGGAGCCAGAGCGTCAGCCACGTCCCCTTGAAGCCGGTGTCGCCGGTGACGAGCACGCGGGCGCCGTTCCACTCCTTCGTCACGCGGTCACCATGGCGCCGGATGCTACGGCGAGCAGCCTCCGGCCCTTGAGCTCCGTCTCGGCCCACTCACCGTCGGGCGACGAGTCCCAGGTGATGGCGCCGCCGATGCCGAGGTGCACCGCACCCTCGTCGAACCAGAAGGTGCGGATGGCGACGTTGAGGTCGCCGCGGCCGCGGTCGGCGTCGACCCAGCCGATGGCGCCGCAGTACGGCCCGCGCGCCACGGGTTCGAGCTCGGCGATGACGTCCATGGCGGCGAGCTTCGGTGCACCCGTCACCGAGCCGGGCGGGAACGTCGCCGCGAGCAGCTCGGGCCACCCGATGTCGGCGCGCAGCGTGCCGGTCACCGTCGAGACCAGGTGCACGAGCCCGGGGTGGTGCTCGACGGCGCACAGCGCGGGTACCTCGACGCTGCCGTACTCGCACACCCGTCCGAGGTCGTTGCGCACGAGGTCGACGATCATCACGTTCTCGGCCCGGTCCTTGGCGAGGAACTCGTCGGCGGTGGCGGCGGTGCCCTTGATCGGCTGCGACGCGACGCGGCGGCCGTCGCGCTGGAGGAAGCGCTCGGGCGACGCCGACGCCACGTGCACGCCGTGGTCGGGGAGGCGGACGACGGCGGCGTGCGGCGCCGGGTTGCCCTCGGCGAGGTCGCTGGCCAGCGCGAGCACGTCGGCGTCGGCGGGCAGCGGCGCCGAGAGCCGGCGGGTGAGGTTGACCTGGTACACGTCGCCGTCGGCGATGCGCTCCCGGATGGCCACCACCCCGGCGGTGAACGCGGTGCGGTCGAGGCTCGATCGCCACGCCCGCGCCGAGGGCCCGACCCACCGCCGAGCGGGCCGGCCGACCGTCGGACGGGTGCGCTCGAAGCGGGCGCACACCGGCGGCGCGTCGTAGGGGAGGACCACGACCCAGAAGCCGCGCGAGTCGAGGGCGGCGAGGTCGCTGGTCACGTCCAGCAGCCCCGTGGCCAGCCGCCCGCCCACCGATGCGACCGCAGGCGGTGCAACCGAAGCCACGCGGCCAGCGTACGGTTCCTGACCCGTGGAGCAGACGGCCGAGCACGAGGCGTTGCGTGCGATGGTGCGCGAGTTCGCGGTCGCCGAGATCGCACCCCACGCCGAGGCGTGGGACCGAGATGCGACGTTTCCGGTCGACGCCGTGCGGGCCATGGGAGCGCTGGGCCTGTTCGGCCTCCCGTTCCCGGAGGAGTACGGCGGCTCCGGCGGGGACTTCACCGCGCTGTGCATCGCCATCGAGGAGCTGGCCAGGGTCGACCACTCGGTGGCGATCACGCTCTCGGCCGGCGTCGGTCTCGGCGCCACGCCGATCTTCCTGTTCGGCACCGAGGAGCAGAAGCAGCGCTGGCTGCCCGACCTGTGCAGCGGCACGGCGATCGCCGCCTTCGGCCTCACCGAGTCCGGTGGCGGCAGCGACGCCGGCGCCACGCAGACCAGGGCGGTGCTCGAGGGCGACGAGTGGGTCATCGACGGCGAGAAGACCTTCATCACCAACTCGGGAACGCCCATCACCTCGGTCGTCACCATCACCGCTCGCACCGGCCCCGGTGAGGTGTCCACGATCCTCGTCCCCGCCGGCACGCCCGGCTTCGAGGTCGAGCCCGCCTACCGGAAGCTCGGGTGGCACGCGTCCGACACCCACGGCCTCCGCTTCGACGGCTGCCGGGTGCCGGCGTCGAACCTGCTGGGCGAGCGAGGGCGCGGGTTCGCCAACTTCCTCGCCGTGCTCGACAAGGGACGCATCGCCATCGCCGCGCTCGCGCTCGGCTGCATCCAGGCGTGCCTCGACGCCGCCGTGGCCCACGCCAAGGAGCGCGTCGCCTTCGGCAAGCCGATCGGCGCGTACCAGGCGGTTGCGTTCAAGTGCGCTGACCTGCGCGTGATGCTCGAGTCGTCGCGCCACCTCGTGTACAGCGCTGCCGCGCTCGTCGACGCCGGCAAGCCGCACAAGCTCGAGGCGGCCATCGCCAAGCTGCACGTGACCGAGGCGGCCGTGACCGCGACCCGCGAGGCGACGCAGGTGCTCGGCGGCTACGGCTTCGTCGAGGAGACGCCGGTGGCGCGCTTCTACCGCGACGCGAAGATCCTCGAGATCGGCGAGGGCACGAGCGAGATCCAACGGCTGGTCATCGCTCGCGAGCTCGGACTGCCGCCGGCATGAGGGTCCTGGTCACCGGCGGCGCCGGGTTCATCGGGAGCAACCTCGCGGACGCGCTGGTCGCGCGCGGCGACGAGGTCGTCGTGCTCGACGACCTGAGTCACGGGCTCCGGCACAACGTGCCGGCCGACGCGCGGTTCGTCGAGGCGA
>Ga0196963_10001668_pt1 | contig 14468 bp, 12 predicted proteins | sample S1_5metaG_FD_148600 | JGI IMG/M metagenome (GOLD analysis project Ga0196963, IMG submission 148600) | Soil microbial communities from Anza Borrego desert, Southern California, United States - S1_5 | ecosystem: Environmental > Terrestrial > Soil > Desert | place: USA: California | collected... | reverse complement strand
ATGACGACAGGATCGGCTGACATGACGATTTCCCTTGAGTTCAGGCGAGGTTCAGGCGCGGGCTGTCATGTGATCCATCAAGCCGCTCCCGGCAAGACCCGTGGGGAGCTTCGGGCCGACCTGCCCGTTCAGGTTGGCCCCGTGCGAAGGAGTATTGCGATGTTCAAGCCCGTCCTGCTGGCCTCGGCCGCCGTCCTGGCTCTGTCCCTGGCCGCCTGCGACAAGCCCGCACCGCCGTCGGCGGCGGAGGTTCCGGCTTCCGAACAGCTGGCCATCGCGCTCACCGAGGACGTCGCGCCCCTGGCCGAGAACCTGCCCGAAGCCCGGGCCGTGCCCGTGCTGGCCTCCAATGCCCCCGCCGCCCGCCGCGACTACTGGCAGGACGTGGTCGAGGCCGACGACTACTATGGCGATGAGTCCCCGGACTATTATTACGACTATGGCGACGTCGAGCCGGTCTACTGGGAAGACGACCGCGGCTGGCGGGTGATGGAGCCGCTGCCCTACGGCGGCGAGCGGTACTACTATTACCGCGAAGGCGAGGACGAGCCCTGGTTCGTGCGCGACCCGGACTTCGGCTATGCCTTCGCCGGCGGGGCGCTGGCGGTGGTCTATGACAGCTATGGCCGCCCCCTGCCCTACGACTACCGGCGCAGCCGGGCCGACTACGCCAGCCGCTACTACGCCCGGGCCGGCGACCTGCGCCGGGCCGCGCGCCGGGCCGAGCGGAGGCGGGTCGAGGAGTCGACCTGGCGTCGGCGCGAGACCCTGGCCCAGCAGGAGCGCGAAGAGTGGCGCGACGTCTACGGCCGCGACGACTGGCGCCGGGCCCGCAGGGACAGCCGCGACGACCTGCCGCCGCCGCTGGTGGTGGCGCGCCGCGCCGAGGAACTGCAGCAGGTGCGCCAGCAGCGGCTGGCCGAGGCCAACGCCCAGCGGGAGCGCCGCATCGCCGAGGCGCGCCAGGAAGCACGGGAGCGGGCGGCCCGCCAGGCGAGCGTGCAGGACCGCCGCGAGGACCGTCGCGAGACCAAGGCCGTCCGGCGCGAGGAGCGGATCGAACAGAAGCAGGACCGCGTCGAGCAGAAGCAGGAGCAGCGCCTGGAGCGGCTGGAAGAGAAGCAGGAACGGCGACAGGAACGGCTCGAGCAGAAGCAGGAACGCCGCCAGGACCGCCTCGAGCAGCGGCAGGGAGGCCAGGGCGACCCGCAGGCCCGCCGCGCGGCGGCAGAGGCCCAAGCTCAGGCGCGTCAGGCTCAGGCGCAGCAGGCGGCCCAGGCCCAGCGCCAGCAGCAGGCCGAACGTCAGGCCGAACGTCAGGCCCAGCAGGCTCGCCAAGCCGAGGCGCGCGCCCAGGCCCAGGCCCGCCAACAGCAGGAGGCCCAGCAACGGGCGGCGCAGCAGCAGCAGGCCGCGCGCCGCGCCGAAGCCCAGGCCCAGGCCCAGGCCCGCCAGCAGGCGGCCCAGGCCGCCCAGGCGCAGCGCCAGGCCCAGAAGGCCCAGGCCCAGGAGCAGCGCCAGGAGCAGAAGGCAGCCGTCCAGCAGCAGAGGCAGCAGCAGAAGGCCGAGCGCCAGGAGGAGAAGGCCAAGCGCCGCGAGGAGAAGGCCGCGGCCAAGGCGGCGCGCCAAGGCGAGGACGAGCAGCAGTAGCCCATAACCCCCGTCATCCCGGGCAGCCGCGACGCGACTTCCGGGATGACGGCCGCAAGGGGACAGTACCGCCTCCCGGGACACCGGAGGGGTGGATCCCTCATCCGTCCTGAATCAAAACCCCCTTGCCTTCCGTACGGGGAAGGATCAGTTTGACGGTCATGGGCCGAACCGCCGATTATTCCCGTCAGAAATGCGCCATCGCCGCGACGCTGGAGGTGGTGGGCGATCCCTGGACCCTGCTGATCCTGCGCGACGCCTTCAACGGCGTGCGGCGGTTCGAGCAGTGGCAGGAGCGGCTGGGGGTGGCGCGCAACGTGCTGGCCTCGCGGCTGAAGGCCCTGGTCGTCCATGGGGTCCTGGAGCCCCGGCAGTATTCCGAGCGGCCGCCGCGCCAGGAATACATCCTGACGCCCAAGGGCCGCGACCTTCGCCCGGTGCTTCTGACCCTCTACGACTGGGGCGAGCGGCATGTGTACGGCGAGGGCAACGGGCCCTTCGTGATGGTCCACGACGGCCATCCGTTCCGGCCGAAGCTGGTCTGCGCCACCTGCGACCAGCCGCCCGGCGCCGGCGAACTGCGCCGCATCGACCAGGATGTCGCCGCCCCGACCGTGGGCGAGGCCCTGGCCAGGGCCGCCGGCTGAACGTCTTCCGACACGCTTGCATCGCCGCCCTGGCCGCGGCCGCCAGCCTGTTCGCCCTTCCCGCGATCGCCGCCGAGTGCTGGTTCGAAAACGGCGCCGTGGTGGTCCCCGCCGAGGTGGCCGGGATCGCCGGCGACTATCTGATCGATCCTTCGGCCCCGACCACCCTGATCCATGAGACCCGCGCCCAGGGCGAGGGGCACACCGCCGTCGACCTGGTGGCGGTCGTGCGCGTCGCTGGGCTTCGCCTGAAGGCCCTGCCCGTCAAGGTCGCCGACCTCGACGGCCGCGCCCCGGGGTTCGACACCCCGATCGCCGGGGTGATCGGGGCGGACGCCCTGGCGGGGCAGGTGATCGACCTGGATTTTCGGCCCTGCAAGGTCAGCATCCGGCCCTCGGCGGGGAGCCGGCCGGGCGGCCGGATCCTGCCGCTGGTCATGGTCGGCGGCGTGCCGGCCGTGCGCGCGGCGGCGGCCGACGACCGCAGCGCCCGGGCCGGGCTGTTCGCCCTCGACTGGAGTTCGGCCGGCCTGGTGCGGCTCAGCGACAGGATCGCCGCCTTCCGCCCGGCCCGTGAAGGCGTCGACCCTGCCGCCCGCCATCGCGCCGACGGTCGGCTGCGGGCGCTGTCGATCCGGGGCGAACTCTACGAGGAGGCCGACGCCGGGCTGATCGCCGGGCTGGATCCCGCCCTGATGGGGTCGCTCGGCGTCGACTTCTGGTCGCGCTGGCGGCTGCGGCTGGACATGAAGCGGCGGGTGGTGGTCCTGTTTCCCAGGACCTGAGCGGTTCAACAGACGCCCAGCGCGCCCCGACTTGGCAGCGGCCAGTTGGCCCGCGAGGACCAGCCCCGGCCAACCTCAGGCAGTATTGCGGCCCCGGCGAAGCCGGTCCGGCAACCGGCGCGGCATATCGGCGTTTGTTAAGCCATCGGGCCCCGGGACGGGGAGGCCCGCCGATGGCGGCTCGCCAAAGGGGGGCCGCTCTAACGCTTGGGAGCTCAATCCGATGAAATCCACCTTGACCGTAACCCTGGTCAGCGTCCTGGCGCTGAGCACGGGGTTCACCGCGATGGCGCAGCCGCGCTCACGCGCGCCCAGCCCTGCCCAGACCTATGAACAGTACCTGGAACAGCAGGAAGACTATCAACGCGAGCAGCGCGAGTACGAGGAAGCCCGCGCGGCCTGGGAGCGCCGGCAGGCCGAGTACCAGCGCCGCCAGGCCATGTATCAAGAGCGGCGCCGCGACTACGAGATGCGCCGGGCCCAGTGGGAACGAGACCGGGCCGCCTATGACCGCCGCTACGGCTACGGCGCCTACGTTCGGCGCTATGGCGAATGGCGGTACGACCCCGATGTTCGTGTCGACTACGGCGACCGCCGCGACGGGCGCTATGGCCGCGACGGGGGCCGCGACTACTACGCCGACTGGCGTCATGAGGACTGCGAGACGCGCGAGGACCGCAACCAGGTGATCGGCGGGCTGATCGGGGCCCTGGCCGGCGCCGCCATCGGCTCCAACGTGGCCGGCAACGAGGCCCAGACCGAAGGCACCGTGCTGGGCGCCGTCGTCGGGGGCGCGATCGGCGCCAACATCGGCGAGAAGGCGGCCGCCTGCGACGAGGACGGCTACTACTACACCTACAACCAGACCTACGAGTACCGCGAGCCGCGCTACCGGACCGGCTACCGCAGCGGCCGCTACGACCGCGACTGGTACATCCGCAACCGCTGCCGGCTGGCCGTGGCGCCGACCGAGTACGGCGGCCGCACCGACTACCGCTACGTCCGGGTCTGCCCGGACCGCCGGGGCCGGTATCGCATCACCAGCTAGGCGCTGGCTGATCGTGTGAGGGAAGGGCCGCCCGCCTGGGCGGCCCTTTTCTCATGCCGGTTCGGCCGCGTAGGCGTCGATCGCCTGCAGGTGCAGGGCGACCTGTTCCTCGTCGAGGAAGCTGCCGGTGAAGCTGTTGCGGGCCAGGGTGACCAGGTCTTCGCGAGTCAGGCCGACGGCCCCGGCCACCTGGCGCCAGTTGTCACCGAGGTAGCCGCCGAAATAGGCCGGATCGTCGCTGTTGATGGTGGCCTTCAGGCCGAGGTCGAGCATCCGCTTCAGGGGGTGGCGGGTCAGGTCGTCGACCACGCAGAGCTTGAGGTTGGACAGCGGGCAGACCGTCAGGGTCATCTCCATCGCCGCCAGCCGGGCGGTAAGGGCCTCGTCCTCGAGGCTGCGGTTGCCGTGGTCGATGCGGTCGACGCGCAGCAGGTCGAGGGCTTCCCAGACATAGGCGGGCGGTCCCTCCTCGCCGGCGTGGGCGACCTTGAGCAGGCCGCGCTCGGCGGCGGCCTTGAAGACCCGGGCGAACTTGGCCGGCGGATGGCCGACCTCCGAGGAGTCGAGGCCGACCCCGGCGATGCGGTCGAGGTAGGGCTCCGCCACCCTGAGGGTGGCGAAGGCGGCGTCCTCGTCGAGGTGGCGCAGGAAGCAGAGGATCAGCTTGCTGGAGATGCCGTGTTTCACCTGGGCCGCCTTCATCCCAGACAGCAGTCCGTCGGCGGCGACGCTGAACGGCAGGCCGCGATCGGTATGGGTCTGGGGATCGAAGAAGATCTCGGCGTGGACCCCGCCGTCGGCCGCCAGCCGGTCGAAATAGGCCAGGGCCAGGTCGTGGAAGTCCTGCTCGGTCAGCAGCACCCCGGCGCCCTGGTAGTAGATGTCCAGGAAGTCCTGGAGGTTGGAGAAGGCGTAGGCGGCGCGGACCTCCTCCACCGTCGCGAACGGCAGGGCGACGCGGTTGCGCCGGGCGAATTCGAACATCTGCTCCGGCTCCAGGCTGCCCTCGATGTGCAGGTGCAGCTCGGCCTTGGGCAGGCCGGCGATGAAGGTGTCGAGCTCGGACATTCAGGGCTCCAGGAATAGACCCGGGATTTCACGCGGGCAGCACTCGCGGGTCAAGAGCGCGACTGTCAGGTAGACGACATTAACAACGTTGCCGAATATGTGAGTATTTACCACTAGGTGAAAGACGCCGCATGTATTAACTTGTCTTCACAATCGCTCTGGGACGGTGCGATCGGTTTCCGCGAGACTTTCGGCGTGCACGTTCGCCGTGGCTCCGGGGGAGTTACCCATGCGTACCTTTTCTTTTTACATCCATGACAGGCGCTACAGCGTGCCGACGCTTCAGATTGTCGACGCGCCGGACGAGGACCATGCCCGCGAGCTGGCCCAGAAGCGGCTGGACGAGACCATGGCCCACCTGGCGATCGAGGTGGTGGAAGACGACCAGCGGCTGTTCGAACTGACCCGGGCCTGACGCCGGGTATTCGCACCCCTCTTGTCAAGCAAACGGATCGGGACCACTATCCCGTTTCAAAGGCCCCCAGCCGGCGAGAACCGGCGGGGGCCTTTCCGTTTCTGGAGAGCCCACGGGCCAAGCTAAGCATGTCACTCAATCGTCAAGGCCATATCCGGCTGACGTCCCACCCGGGCGTCGGCGGCGCCAGCCGCTTCCCCCTCAACTGGGGAGCTTCCACCGCAGCCGAGCGAGGGCCGGTGGTCGCCACCGTCAACGCCGGGACCGACCGCAACGCGATCGGCGCCCACGGCGGCGCCTACAGCGTCTACCGCGCCCTGGCCATCTCGGCCGGCGCCATGAACCCCCTGGCCCGTCCGGACTTGACCGACACCTCGCCGGTGGTCGACATCGGTCCCCACGACCAGTGGATGAACCCCGAAAAGATCGTCAGCCTCGATCCCTGGGGCCATCGGGTGGCCCTCGACTTCGCCAGGGAGATCGCCGAGGGCGTCGACATCCGGCCGACCATCGCCATCACCAAGGCCCGTCTGACCCTGCCCGAGATCGCCGAAGCCATCGCCTCCGGCCGGCTGAAGGTGGACGGGGATATCGTCCATGAGGGCGGCGACGTCGCGGTGACCAAGGCCGCGGTCGACCCGGTCTGGTACCTGCCCGGCGTGGCCGAGCGGTTCGGAGTCGAGGAGACCCAGCTGCGCCGCACCCTGTTCGAGCAGACCGGCGGCATGTACCCCGAGCTGGTCACCCGGCCCGACATGAAGGTGTTCCTGCCGCCGATCGGCGGGATCACCCTCTACATCTTCGGCGACCCGGCCTTCATCGGTCGCGAGGACAAGCGCCTGACCTGCCGCGTCCACGACGAATGCAACGGTTCCGACGTGTTCGGCTCCGACATCTGCACCTGCCGGCCCTACCTGACCCACGGGATCGAGGAGTGCGTGCGCGAGGCGCAGAACGGCGGCTCGGGGCTGATCGTCTACAATCGCAAGGAAGGCCGGGCGCTCGGGGAGGTGACCAAGTTCCTGGTCTACAACGCCCGCAAGCGCCAGCCGGGCGGCGACCAGGCGGCGACCTACTTCGAGCGCACCGAATGCGTCGCCGGGGTGCAGGACGCCCGCTTCCAGCAGCTGATGCCCGACATCCTGCACTGGCTGGGCATCCGGCGGATCGACCGGTTCGTGTCGATGTCGAACATGAAGTACGACGCCCTGGCCGAGGGGGGCATCGAGATCCGCGAGCGGGTGCCGATCCCCGCCGAGCTGATCCCGGACGACGCCAGCGTCGAGATGGAGGCCAAGAAGGCGGCCGGCTACTACACGCCCGAGCCGCCGCCGTCCCCCGAGGACCTGACCAAGGTGGTCGGGCGGGGGCTGGACAAGTTCTAGACCGCCCCATGACCGAAGAAGAAGCCGCCCGCTCGCTGCTGTCCGCCGCCGCGGTCCGCGAGCGCGCCCATGCAATGCTCGGCCTCGCCCTCGACGGCGAGCTTGCCGACTGGCGGGTGGACCTGATGCAGCTGGAGCCGGTCGCCGACCGGGTGACGGCGGTGATCCGCAGCCAGTATCCCTCGCTGCAGGTGCCGTTCCACGCCCGCTGGCGCCACTTCGTGGTCGGGGGGCGGGACCTGTGGGCCGAGCTCTCCCAGCGCCATGATTGGGTCGACGCCGCCCACCGGGGCCGGGCCGCCTTCGACCTGGCGATCACCTCCGTGCTGCTGGACGCGGGCGCCGGCCCGGCCTGGCGCTACAGCGACGCGGCCACGGGCTCGGTCACCAGCCGGTCGGAGGGTCTGGCGGTGGCCAGCCTGCGGCTGTTCGAGTCCGGCGCCTTTTCGGCCGGTCCCGACGCCTTCCGGGCGGACGCTCTTTCGGGGCTGACCACCCGGGCGCTGGCGAAGGGGTTCCAGGTCTCGGAGGCCAATCCGCTGCTCGGGCTGGACGGCCGGGCCGACCTGCTGCGGCGGCTGGGCGACCAGGCGACCGCGCGACCCGACCTGTTCGGACTCAAGGACCGGCCCCGTCCCGGCGGCCTGTTCGACGCCCTGGCGGCGCGGGCGGTGGACGGGCGCCTGCCCGCCCCGGTGATCCTGGACGTCCTGCTGGAGGCGCTCGGTCCCATCTGGCGCAACCGCCTGACCCTCGGCGGCGTCGACCTGGGCGACACCTGGCGGCATCCGGCGATGCGCCGCAATGACCCCACCGACAATCTCGTGCCGATCCACAAGCTCAGCCAGTGGCTGGCCTACAGCCTGATCGAGCCGCTGCAGGACGCGGGTATCGAAGTCTTCGACATCGACGGCCTGACCGGCCTGGCCGAATACCGCAATGGCGGGCTGTTCATGGATGGCGGGGTGCTGGTGCTGAGGGATCCGAGCCAGCAACCGCTCAGCCAGGACGTCTCGCGCCCGCTGATCGTCGGCTGGCGCAGCCTGACCGTCGCCCTCCTCGACCGCATCGCCCCCATGGTCCGCGAACGACTGGGCGCAGCGGAAGCCGACTTCCCCCTGGCCCGCGTCCTTGAGGGCGGCACCTGGGCGACCGGGCGGGTCCTGGCCCGCGAACGGCGCGAGGACGGCGGCCCGCCGCTCCACATCATCAGCGACGGGACGGTGTTCTGATGTACTCGCCGAAGGGAGTCACCGTCGTCGACCACCCGCTGGTGCAGCACAAGCTGACCCGGCTGCGCGACCGCCAGACCTCGACCAAGACCTTCCGCGAGCTGATGCGGGAGCTGTCGACCCTGCTCTGCTACGAGGTCACCCGCGACCTGGGGCTCGAGCAGCACGCCATCGAGACTCCTCTGGAGCGGATGGAGGCGCCGCAGATCGCCGGCAAGAAGCTGGTCTTCGCCCCCATCCTGAGGGCCGGCGAGGGCATGCTGGAGGGGATGCTGAACCTCGTCCCCAGCGCCCGGGTCGCCCACATCGGCCTCTACCGCGACCCGACCACCATGGTGGCGGTGGAATACTACCTGAAGGTCCCCGAGACCCTGGCCGAGCGGCAGGTGATCGTGATCAACCCCCTGCTGGCCACCGGCGGCACGGCCTGCGCGGCGGTCGAGCGGCTGAAGGAGCAGGGGGCGCGGGACCTGCGCTTTGTCTGCATCCTCGCCTGTCCCGAGGGGATCGCCCGGCTGCAGGGCGAGCATCCGGACGTCCATATCTGGGCGGCGGCGATCGACCGGGGGCTGGACCCTAGGGGGTTCATCGTTCCGGGCATCGGCGACGCGGGCGACCGGCTCTACGGGACGCGGTAGAGGCCGGCCCCGCCATCCTCCGGTTCGCGAGGATGACAGCGGGCAGAGCCTACAGCCGCCAGACGTTGACGCAGCCGTCGGCGATGGCCGCCAGGTGCAGCTTCCCGTCGATGACGGCGGCCAGCAAGGCAGGCTTGCCGTCGGCCTTGCGACCGTCGCAGCTCGGGGCCGGAAGGTCGACGTCCGCCGGCTCGCCCCCGGGAGCGACCCGCATCGCCCGTCCGGCCTGGACCAGCAGCAGGTCGGTCCCGTCGTAGGCCACCGAGACGATCTCCCCGGCCGGCAGTTCGCCGAGCGCCTTGGCCCTGAGGGTCTCGCCGCTCGCCTCGATGCGGCCGATGCGATGGGCGCCGGCCTGTTTGCCGCTGACGAACCAGACGGGCCCGCGCGGCGTCAGCGCGGCGGCGATGATTTCGGTGGTGAAGGGGGTGAAGGCCTCCGGCAGGCAGACGGACGGGCCGGGCGAGACCTTCAGCGCGGCGTCGATGCGGGTCAGGGAGAAGCCCGCGCGGCGACCACATTCGCCATCCTCGTCCAGCCGGCTGAGCAGGCTCCAGCCGCCTTGGCCGTCGGCCATCATCTGGGAAGGGCCGACCACCTTCGGCCCGCCCGGCCAGTCGGCGACCTGGGCGTCGCGCAGGTAGGTCCCGGGTCTGTAGCGCACCAGGCGATAGCCGGGCTCGGTCACGAACGGCGGCGCCTTGGCCCAGACCAGCATGGTCAGCGACCCATCGGGATTCTCGGTCACCGCCACCGGCCAGGCGGCGTTGTGCATCACCTTGCTCTGGGCCGAGATCGGCGCGGCCGCGTCGAGGTCGCCCAGCACCATTCGGCCGCGCCGCTGCGGCTCGGCGAAGCCGCCGGTGCGCGGCTTCTCCACCGCCAGGAACCAGCGGCCCGCGGGCGGGGCGGGAGTCACCCAGCCCTGTTCGCCCCAGGCCGACGGGGCCCGCTCGCCTTCCAGCGGCGTGAGGCCGCCCTCGCCGAGCAGCGCCAGCCCCTGGGCGGTGCGCACCAGGCGGCCCTCGGCCTTGCCGGAAACCCGCTTGCTGAGCACCAGCTCGGGCTCGGCCGCGACGGCTGACGCGGCGAGGCCGGCGGCGGCCAGGATTCCCAGGATCGACTTGAGCATGGTTTTCGGCATCGGCGCCTCCCTGGCCCCACTATGGCGCCGACGGGCCCCGCGCCGCTACAGTCGCAGGACGTCGACGTCTCCGTCGCGTCGGCCACGCCCGGGCGGGCCGCGCGAAGATCGTCCGACGTCGGATCAACCCACGAAATCCGGCTACTCACATGGAGAAGCCGGGGCCCGGCAGACTCCGCCGACTGAAGGTGTGTGTCTGCGAGGGCGCAATGCGCGCAAGAATGCCCTGCGGCGCCCAGCTGGTCGACTTTTCCCGGTGGCGGCAAGCCCGACTCGCCGTGAAGCTGGCAAGACAGTTCAGCGTCGGTCTTGATACAAGCAGAAGCACGCGAGGGGCTCATGTTCAAATCCAACTCCAACCGCCGGGCGCTCGGCCGCGCCTCCGTTCTCGCCCTGGCCATGGCCGCCGCCGCGGGCGCGGCCGCCGCCCAGGAGGAGAGCGGCGAGGTCGACACCGTCTTCGTCACCGCCCAGCGGGTGGCCGAAGACCTGCAGGACGTGCCCCTGTCGGTGACGGCCGTGGGCGGCGAGAAGCTGGACGTCATCCGCTCCAGCGGCGGCGACATCCGGGTGCTGTCCTCGCGCATCCCCAGCGTGACCCTGGAATCGAGCTTCGGCCGCACCTTCCCCCGCCCCTACATCCGGGGCCTGGGCAACACCGACTTCGACCTCAACGCCAGCCAGCCGGTCAGCTTCGTCTATGACGAGGTGGTGCTGGAGAACCCGGTGCTGAAGGGCTTCCCGATGTTCGACATCGAGCGGGTCGAGGCCCTGCGCGGGCCGCAGGGCACCCTGTTCGGGCGCAACACCCCGGCGGGGGTGCTGAAGTTCGATTCGGTGAAGCCCTCCGACACCCCCAGCGGCTTCGGCCGGCTGTCCTACGCTACCTACGGAACCATCAACGCCGAGGGGGCGATCGGCGGACCGATCGTCGACGGCATGCTGTCGGGGCGCATCTCGGGGCTGGTGCAGCACCGCGACGACTGGGTCGACAACACCTTCACCGGCCAGGAGGACGTCGCCGAAGGGTATGACCAGGTGGCCTTGCGGGGCCAGTTGCTGCTGACTCCCAACGACAGCTTCAGCGCGCTGTTCAACCTGCACTACAGCGACCTGGAGGGGACCCCGCGCCTGTTCCGGGCCAACATCATCCGGCCGGGGACGAACGACTTCGTGGCCGGCTTCGACCCGGAGAAGATCGCCCAGGACGCCGAGGTCCGTTCGACCCAGGAGGTCGAGTACTTCGGCGGCAACATGCGGCTGACCTTCACCCTGGGCGACCTGGAGCTGACCTCGATCACGGCCTACGAAAGTGTCGAGGCGTTCTCGCGTGGCGACATCGACGGCGGCTTCGGCGCCGTGTTCGCCCCGCCGTCCGGTCCGGGGTTCATCCCCTTCCCGGCCGAGAGCGCCGACGGCATGCCCGACCACAGCCAGTTCACCCAGGAGTTCCGGCTGGTCGGCGCGGCCGGGCCAGTGAAATACCAGGTCGGCCTGTTCTATTTCGACGAAGACGTCACCATCGAGAGCTTCAACTACAACACCCTGGCCGGCGGAACGCTCAACGGCTACGCCGTGCAGCAGCAGCAGACCAAGGCCTATGCCCTGTTCGGCAACCTCGACTGGCAGGTGACCGACGCCCTGAAGCTCAGCGGCGGCCTGAGGTATTCGAAGGACGAGAAGGACTTCGTCGCCGAGCAGACCATCTCCCCGATCGGCGCCCCGCCGACCGGACCGCTCCGCGCCAATCCGGAAAGCGACAACCTCTCCTGGACGCTCAGCGCCACCTATGCGGTGACGGAGGACGTCAACCTCTACGGCCGGGTCGCCACCGGCTACCGCGCCCCCAGCATCCAGGGCCGGTTGCTGTTCGGCTCCAGCCTGTCGGTGGCCGACGAGGAAACGGTTCTGTCCTGGGAAGGCGGGGTGAAGGCCTACCTGTTCGACCGCCGGGCGCGGGTGAACTTCGGGGTCTTCGCCTACCAGGTCGAGGACATCCAGCTGACCGCGGTGGGCGGCGGCGCCAACTTCAACCGGCTGCTCAACGCCGACCAGGCCAACGGCTACGGGTTCGAGCTCGATGTCGAGGCCAAGCCGGTCGAGAACCTGCTGATCACCGCGGGCCTCAGCTACAACCACACCGAACTGGACGATCCCGACCTGGCCACCGCCCCCTGCGGCGCCCCCTGCACGGTCAAGGACCCGCCCGGCGCCCTCCCCGGGACGGTCAACATCGACGGCAACAGCCTTCCCAACGCCCCGCGCTGGGTCGGCAACCTGACGGCCCGCTACAGCTGGCCGGTCGGAGACGGCGAGATCTATGTGTTCACCGACTGGGCCTACCGCTCGAAGATCAACTTCTTCCTCTATGAATCGGTCGAGTTCACCGACGACCGGCTGGTCGAGGGCGGCCTGCGGGTCGGCTACGTGGCGCCTGGCGGACGGTGGGAAGTGGCCGCCTTCGGCCGCAACATCACCGACGACACCTCGCTGGAAGGCGGCATCGACTTCAACAACCTGACCGGCTTCATCAACGACCCGCGCACCATCGGGGTCGAGGTGAAGGTGACGCTGTTCTGAGAAGGGCCCCCGCACCGGCCGGATTCACCGTTGCCGGAACGCCGCGGTCCGCCGAACATTCTTCCTGGGGGTTCGCCTGACAGGAGTCAGGATAGCGCCTGGTTCGAGAACGTGCGTTAACCTCCGCGCGATGGCTTTAATGGGATTTGGGTCGGTGTCGACGGGGCGTAAGGTCGGAGCGGTCGCGGTTGCGTTGATGGGTTTTCTTGGGCTGGCGGCCCTCGGGCCGGCCTCCGCCCAGCCGACGCCCTATCGGCCAGCCACCTCGGCGGCGGCGGCGATCAACCCTACCCCCGAACAGGCCGCCCTGCTGCGCCGCGCGCTCGACAACGCCCATGTCCATGGCTTCCCGGCCGGCGCCTTCGCCCCGCGCGGCGGCGACAATGGCGCCCTGGTCGCGGCGACCCTGCGCTATGCGAAGGCCGTGCGGACCGGCCGGCTGCCGGAATCGGGATTCCGCCAGGACTGGGGCCTTAGGCCGGCCGCCTACGACCCCGCGCCGGGCCTTGCCCAGGCGGTGGCCAACAACAGGGTGCAGGCCTGGCTGAACAGCCTGCCGCCGCCCTATACGGGCTACCAGACCCTGCAGAAGGGCCTGGCCCAGTATCGTGAAATCCGTGACGCCGGCGGCTGGACCCCTCTGGCGAATGTCGACCTCAAGCCGGGGGCCACGGGCCCGCTCGTGGAGGCGCTGCGCGAGCGGCTGGCCGTCGAGGACCCGGCGGTTCCCGAGGTGACCCGCGTGGCGCCGGCCGGCTCCCCGCCCGGGACCGCCCCGACCGTCGCCGTCTATGACGGGGCCTTGGCGGATGCCGTCCGCCGGGCCCAGCGGCGGTTCGGATACCAGCCGACCGGCGTGCTGACCGCGGGGGTCCGGGCCCAGCTGAACGTGCCGGTGCAGCAGCGGATCGAACAGATCCTGGCCAACATGGAGCGCTGGCGCTGGCTGCCCCAGTCGCTCCCGGAGCACCGGGTGCAGGTGAACATCGCCGACGCCAAGCTGACCGTGTTCGAGGGCGACCAGCCGACCATGTCGATGCGGGCGGTGACCGGCAAGCCGGGATCGGAGACCCCGATGCTGCGCTCGACCATCCACAGCATCGTCCTGAACCCGCCGTGGAACGTGCCGGCCGGGATTGCCCGCAACGAGCTGCTGCCCAAGGGCCGCGGGTATCTCGCGGCCAACGGCTTCCGCATCCTGCCGGGCGGCATGCTGCAGCAGGCGCCGGGGCCGGGGAGCGCGCTGGGCCTGATCAAGTTCGACTTCCAGAACCCCTACGCGGTCTACCTCCACGACACCCCCAGCAAGGGGCGGTTCGCCAGCTACAGCCGGCTGGCCAGCCACGGTTGCGTGCGGCTGGAGAAGCCCCTGGCCCTGGCGCGCCACATCCTGGCCGGCGACCCCTACTGGACCCCCGAGCAGATCGACGCGACCATCGCCAGCGGCAAGACCACCCGCGCCGACGTGCAGCGGCCGGTCGATGTCTTCCTGCTCTACTGGACCGCCTATGTGACCCCGGACGGGCAGGTGAACTTCCGCGCCGATCCCTACGGCTGGGATGGCCAGCTGATGCAGCGGATCGCCGCCGCCGGCGGAGCGGTCGCGTGACCGACCGGCGGACCCTTCTTCGGGCCGGCGGCGGCCTGGTCGCCGCCTCGTTCGGCCTATCGGCCCTGGCGCAGGAAGAGCCGCCGGGCGAGCCGGTCAGCGCCGAGGACCTCAACCTCGCCCCGACTCCGGTCCGGCCTCCGCCCGAGGGGCCGCGGCGGCTGACCTTCCGCCATCTGCACACCCTCGAGGAACTGGACGTCACCTATTGGGCGGACGGGCGCTACGTCTGGGACGGGCTGATGAGCGTCAAGAAGCTGCCATGGT
>Ga0196963_10001667_pt1 | contig 14469 bp, 17 predicted proteins | sample S1_5metaG_FD_148600 | JGI IMG/M metagenome (GOLD analysis project Ga0196963, IMG submission 148600) | Soil microbial communities from Anza Borrego desert, Southern California, United States - S1_5 | ecosystem: Environmental > Terrestrial > Soil > Desert | place: USA: California | collected... | reverse complement strand
CACGCCGGCAGCGGCCATGATCTTGCGCGCGCCGATCTTCGTCCCCATTTTTGCCAGGGCCGAGGCCGGCGGGCCAACAAAAATCAGCCCGGCTTCTTCGACGGCCCGCGCGAACGGTTCGCGCTCGGAAAGAAAGCCGTAACCGGGATGGATCGCGTCGGCCGCGGATGTTTTGGCGGCCTCGAGGATCGCGGCGACGTGCAGGTAACTTTCGCGCGACGGCGGCGGGCCGATGCGGATCGCCCGATCGGCCTCGAGGGTGTGAGGCGCGCGAGCATCCGCGTCGGAGAACACGGCGACGCTTTCGATGCCCAGCTCACGACACGCGCGAATGATGCGCCGCGCGATCTCGCCACGGTTGGCGATGAGCAACCGCCGAATCACTGAATGGCCGTCCAATTGGGCGCGCGCTTCTGGAGAAACGCCTTGAGCCCTTCCTGGCCATCCGGCGACACGCGCTGCGAGGCGATCGCATCGGCGGTGATGTCGATGACGTCCGCCGGCGGTTTGCCGACCACGTGTTGAATGAGCGATTTCGCCCTGGCGACCGCTGTCGGTGAGGCGGTCAATGCCTCGCTCACGTAGCGATCGGTAGTGGCATCGAGATCGGCAGCCGCGACGACTTCATGCACCAGCCCGATCTCTCGCGCCTTGGCCGCCGTGAATCGGCGCCCGGTCAGAAACAGATCACGCGCCGCTCCAGCGCCGATCTTCTGCAGGACAAATGGGGAGATCATCGCGGGCAGGATCCCGAGTTTGGTTTCCGTAAAGCCAAAGATCGCGTCCGTGTCCGTCACCACGATGTCGCACACCGCGGCAAGCCCGGCACCGCCCCCGAGTGCGGCGCCATGAATCCTGCCGACGACAACCGCCGGTACCGTGTTGATCGCGAGGAACATCTCCGCACCAGCGCGCGCGTCGGCGACGTTGTCCTCGCGCGAGTACTCCGCCATCTTGGCCATCCACGCCGCATCGGCGCCGGCGCTGAAGACCTTGCCGGCCCCCGCCAAGACCACGACGCGCGGCGGGTCGGCGTGCGCGCGCCTCGCCCATGCGGCCAGTTCCGCGATCACATGTTCGTTGAATGCATTGCGAACGTCAGGACGGTTCAGCGTGACCCGTTCAACTCCGCCGTTTCGTTCGACCGTCAGAAACTGATAGTTCGTTGCCACTGTTGACAATTATAAGTGCCGCCCACACGCGTCGACGTGGCGCAGTTCGTGCACTCAAGGAACTCGGAGGCAATGATGACGCGCGTGTTTCCCGCAGTGGTTGTCGCAGTGGCGCTCTCGAGTGGGACCGTGCTGGGCCAGGCTCAGGCACCCGTCACGCAGAAGCCCGGCACCGAAATCGCCACGCCGCAGAGCCAGGCCGCTGCCAAAAATCTGATCCAGGAAGTGTCGACAACCGGATGTGTTCGTCTGTGGCAGCCACAGCCGCCCGACCCGACGAAGATGCCGCTCGACCGGCAACCAGGGCTCGCCGGTGTGTACCTGCTGACGCCGCTGGCGTCGAATCCGACCGTGGCGACCGATCTGCCTACCTACGTGTTGACCCCGAGCGGGACCATCAATTTCTCGCAGAACGTCGGCAAACAGGTGACGATTACCGGCACCGCGCAAACGGCGCCGCTGCCGCCAACGGTGCAGGAAATTGCGACGGCTCCGACGATGCGTCCTGAAAATAAGCCGACGACCAACGGCATGCCGCGGTTGACGGTGACGACGTTGAAGGTCGTTGCGGACAGCTGTCCTTAGGCAGGCAGACAGGCAGACAGGCGGACAGGCAGGCAGGCAGGCAGGCAGGCAGGCAGGCAGACAGCTACATCCGGAATACGCCAAACTTCGCGGGCGGGATGGGCGCGTTGAACGACGCGGAGATGCCGAGGGCGAGCGCGCTTCTCGTTTGTGCGGGGTCGAGGATGCCGTCGTCCCATAACCGCGCCGTCGAGTAATAAGGCGACCCTTCCGTCTCGTACTTGTCGAGAATCGGCTGGCGGATGGCCGCTTCTTCGTCCTTGCTGAACGTCTTCTTCTCGCGCGCGAGCTGATCGCGCTTGACGGTGGTCAGCACGCCCGCCGCCTGCTCACCGCCCATTACCGAAATTCGCGCGTTCGGCCACATCCACAACAGGCGCGGCTCGTAGGCGCGTCCGCACATTCCGTAGTTGCCCGCGCCGAACGAGCCGCCAATGATCACGGTGAACTTAGGCACCACCGAATTGGCGACGGCATGCACCATCTTGGCGCCGTCCTTGGCAATGCCGCCGCGCTCGTACTGTTTGCCGACCATGAAGCCGGTGATGTTCTGCAGAAAAATCAGCGGCACACCACGCATGTTGCAGAGCTGGATGAAGTGCGTGGCCTTCAGCGCAGACTCGGAGAACAGCACGCCGTTATTGGCAATGATGCCGACGATGAAGCCGTGAAGACGGGCGAAGCCGCAGACGAGCGTCGTCGCGTAGCGTTCCTTGAACTCGTCGAATCGCGAGCCGTCGACAATGCGCGCGATCACCTCGCGGACGTCATAGGCCTTGCGCAGATCCAGGTTGACGATGCCGTACAGCTCGGTGGGGTCGTACGCCGGATCTTCAGGGACGGTCATGTCATCTGGCAGTTTCTTCCGCGAATTGAGCGTCGACACAATCACGCGCGCCTGCTGCAACGCGTGCGCGTCATCGTCTGCCAGGTAGTCGGCGACGCCGGAGAGCCGCGTATGGACGTCGGCCCCGCCCAGCTCCTCGGCCGTGACCTCCTCGCCGGTAGCAGCCTTTACGAGCGGCGGTCCGCCGAGAAAAATCGTGCCGGTGCCCTTGACGATGATGGTTTCGTCAGACATCGCCGGGACGTAGGCGCCGCCCGCGGTGCACGAACCCATCACGACCGCGATTTGCGGGATGCCTTCGGCCGACATCCGGGCCTGGTTGAAAAAGATGCGGCCAAAGTGATCGCGGTCGGGAAAGACCTCGGCCTGCAGCGGCAGGAACGCACCGCCGGAGTCGACCAGGTAGAGGCAGGGCAGGCGGTTGTGCAGCGCCACCTCCTGCGCGCGGAGGTGCTTCTTGACCGTGAGCGGGTAGTAGGTGCCGCCCTTGACGGTGGCGTCGTTCGCGAGGATCAGGACATCGCGACCCGCGACGCGGCCCACTCCCGTGACGACACCGGCGCTCGGGGCGTCGCCTTCGTACATGTCCCACGCGGCCAGCGGCGAAAGCTCCAGAAACGCCGACCCTGGGTCGATTAGCGCCTCGATGCGTTCGCGAACCGGCATCTTGCCTTGCTCGCGGTGCCGCGCCAGGTACTTCTCGCCACCGCCGAGGCGGACCCGTTCGAGGCGGGCGCGGTGCTCGGCGACCAGCGCCTGCATGCGATCGCGGTTGGCAAGGAATTCCGGACTGGTGGGATTGATATGCGAGTGAAGACGATCCATCACCACCCGCAGCAGTCGGTCTTGAAGCGACAGGACGGGCAGCGCCAAACGGCGTGCATGCGGTACATCTCCGCGCCGCAGCGCTCGCATTTCATGGCGTCTTCGCTCGGCGCACTCGCGGGCGCGCCGAGCGCGGAGACCACCGGCTTGATGATGACGGGCTTCGCTGATCCCTGGGAGGGCTTATTCACGCCCGCATTATACGGCTCAGATTACAGGCCGCATCCCATCTGGTTCGCGACGAACCACAAGGCGATGATCGACACTGGAACCCCGAGCAACCACGCAACTCCGTACTTCATTTCCCGCTCCCCTCCGTGTCGAGCGACACGAGAAACACCGCGTCCACTACGTAATTTCCCTCAAGCAACTGCTGTTCCACACGGATGCGGTATCACCCTTGCTATGGCTTACAGCGGAGGTCGTGATGAGAGCGTTTAATCAACACGCTGGGTCGCCTTCGATGGCGCTGGTTACCGAAAGTGTGGATATCGCCACCACGTTGAAGCAGATGATGAGCCGGATGCGCAGGAAGACGCGGCACTTCCTCTGCACCGTGATCCATGGTGGTCACGAGCTCTACCGTGCGAGGACGGACACTAAGTTGTATCAGCAGTGCTTACTGTGCGGCTACGAGACCACAGGCTGGACCATCGACCGTCGCGATCGTCGCCTGCACCTGGTGAGCAATAGCCAACCGACCGCGGCGGTTCGCCGCTAGGCCTCACGGAAGGAACACCGACGACGCGCCCAGCGGCCGTCGGTGCCTTTCGTGTTTACACCTGCCCAACGGGAGGATCGCCGTGCTCCCTCGGCTGATCGCTCCAGGGATTGGCGGGCCGCACGTCCGAGGGAACCGGACGCCGCCAATTGCCCATGCCCACGCCCACACACACCAGGCCGATCGCCAGCAGCAATCCTGAGATTGGTGCCATGGCCATCCGCGGTCCTTTGGCTTCACCCAGGTTCGCCGCCGAGTCGGTCTGATCGTCGAGCTGCCCGGCCATCGTCTCGGTCTGGCTGTTGTCAATCAGCTTGCCGCCGTAACACGACATCAATGACCCGCCGGCACCCAGGACAATCAGTAGAACGCCGATTGGCATCAGCATTCGCATTGCTGCCTCCTCACTATGCAGTGGAATGGAATCTTCACAGGTATAGCAACAGCAATAGATGTTCCAGCTGAAGTTATATGGGGACGCCCGGGGTGGAATTGGCAGCCGATTGCGGCGTTATCGAGGGGAAGTCAGGCACTCCGGACTTCCCACTCGGCACTCGCGCGTGGCGCTACGCGGACGGCGACTCGCTGATGCCGCACTCCTTCATCTTGTTGAGCAGTGTCTTGTAGCTGACCTGCAGGTATTCGGCGGTCTTGCGGCGGTTCCAGCGGAAGCGCTCGAGCGCATGTTGAATCGCTTCCTTCTCAGCGCCCATCGCGGCCGTGCGCGCGAGTTCCTGAAGGTTGACCCCGTCTGCGCCCATCGCGGCGGCAATGCCGTCGCCGGCGGAAGACGGGGCAGGCGGCGGCGGAATGTAAGCCGGCGCCGGTGGCGGCGGTTGCGTCGGCGCTGCTGAACGCGGCGTCATGGAGGCCGGCGCGGCATGGGCGTACGCGTTCTCGCGTGCGTGGTGCTCGGCGTGTTCCGCATTGGCGCGCGCGTTGCGCAGCCGCCCCAGCTCCGCGAGGATCAACGTCTCGTCCTGCAGGACGACCAGACGCTTCATCATGTTTTCGAGCTCGCGGATGTTGCCGGGCCACTCGTAGCTGAGCAGCGCCTCCTGCAATACCAGCGACGGCCGCGTCGCCGGGCGATGGTAGACCTGCGAGAACTTGAGCAGGAAGAATTCGATCAGCTGCGGAATCTCTTCGCGCCGCTCGCGCAAGGGCGGCACGTGGACTTCAATCACCTGCAGCCGGTAGTAGAGATCCTCGCGGAACGTGCCCTGCTGCATCATCTTCTCGAGATCGCGGTTGGTGGCGGCGATCACACGCACGTCCACTTCGACCGAGCGATTGCTGCCCAGTTTGGTGAACTCGCGATCCTGCAGCACGTGGAGGATCTTGGCCTGCAGCGCCAGCGGCATCTCGCCGATCTCGTCGAGCATGATGGTGCCGTGCTGCGCGAATTCGAATTTGCCGACGCGCGTCGACGCGGCGCCCGTGAACGCGCCACGTTCGTGGCCGAACAACTCGCTCTCGAGCAGGTCGGCCGGCAGCGCCGCGCAGTTCACCTTGACGAACGGATGGCTGCGGCGGGGCGAGCGGCGATGAATTTCGCGCGCGATCACTTCCTTGCCGACGCCGCTTTCGCCGCGCAGCAACACGCTGATGTCGTTGTCGGCAACCCGATCGACCATGGTCATCACCGGCTGCATCGCCCTGCCGGAGCTCCAGCACGGTTGCGCCCCGTCCGGGTCCTGGCCGACTTGTGTGCGCAGGCGCTGCACTTCGTTGGTCAGGTTGAGCCGCTCGAGCGCGTTGCGGACGGCCGCCTCCAACGCGACTTCGCCGACGCCGTCAGGATCGCCGGGTTTGACGACGTAATCGGCGGCGCCGAGACGGACGGCTTCGACAATGGTCGCCGGGGTTTGGCCGCCTGACAGCATCACGACCTGCGCGCTCGGGTGCGCGAGACGAATCTGGCGCAGCGTTTCGAGGCCGTCGAGGCCCGGCATCAACACGTCGAGCAGGATGACATCGGGCGTGGCGCCTTCACGCAGCGCGCTCAGCAGCGATTCGCCGCTGTCATAGGTCTGCGTCTCGTAGCCGCGGGACTTGAGCAGCGTCTGCAGATACTCCGCGAACGGCTGGTCGTCGTCGACGATTGCAAGAATGGCGCTGCTGTTCATGCTTGCACCAACGGAATTCGGAACCCGACCGACGCTTTCTGATTCTCGAGCGTCCAGGTCTGCACGCCGTGCCTATCGAGTACGAACGCGGCCCAAATCAACTTCAATCCTTTTCCGCCTTTCCCAAAATCAACGGCCCGCGCCGCTGGCGCGTCAGGACCGGCCTGCAAAGCGGGGAGTGCCTGATCGACTCCCGCCACGACCACCAGATCCGCGCCGACGTCGGCGCGAATTGCGTGCGCTTCATCGCGCGCTTCGTCGAAGGCCGTTTTGGACACGACCGCGACCGCCTGTGCGAGATCGGAGCTGTTGCTCGTCGCAATCATGCCCGCGCCGCCTTCTCCGGACCACGTCGCGCGTTTTATGTCCGCCTGACCGCGTAAGGCCGCGATGAAATCCGCGGTGCTCACGCGTTCGGGAATGCCAGACGCGGCGCTCTCGGACAGCGAGCTGACCTTTCCCATGTCCACGCAGAGCGTGGCCAGCGTGCCGAGTGCTTGACGCGTTTGTTCCATCGCCCTGCGAGTGTCTTCAGCATTCGTGAGTCGCCCATCGAGAAACAATTTCAAGTAGCCCTGCGACACCGCCAATGGCGTCCGGATTTCGTGGGCGAGGGTATTCAAGACTTGAGCCAAGTTCGGCTGCATCCTCAGAAGCCTAGCATGGCACCAGAAGGGCGCGCGGTCCAGCCTCGAGGGCCGTCGGGAGAACCGTGCTCATCCTTGTGGCACGCAGCTTGAAGCACGGAGTGCCAAGTGAGCGTGTGGCGATGAGCGCGGGCAAGCACATTTTGATCGTCGACGACTACCCGGATGCTCTCGACATCTGGACGCTCTACCTCCGTTCGCTCGGGTACCGGGTGTCCACGGCGACCGACGGGGCCAGTGCGGTCGTCCAGGCCGAGCGCCTGCTCCCCGATCTGATCGTCCTCGACCTCGAGCTGCCGCGTCTCTCGGGTTTTGACGTGGCAAAACGCCTGCGCGCCAATCCCGACACTCGATTCATTCCGCTGATTGCGGCCACCGGTTACTCGCACCTGAGTCAGCTGACGCGGGCCCGCGACGCCGGTTTCGACCAAATCGTGATCAAGCCTTGCGACCCCGACGATCTGGTGGCTGAGATCGAGCGGTTGCTGCAGTCCGTGACGGACGAGCCCGGCCAACCCAGCAATGTCGCTGTGGAGCAGGGTCACAACAATGGGTAGGCCGCTACCCAGCGGTGGAGTAAATGACTGCAGACACAGTCGGGCTTGAGCGCGCATTAATCGTGATGGCCATTTGCATGGCCATCCAAACGCTGCTGTGCATCGCCGGCAGCATCGCGGCCTTCATCGCCTGGCGCCGAACGGCGGCCGCGGTAGCGGAGGCTCGTGCCGCCGCCGAGGCGCAAATCGTAGAACTGCGCCGCCACCTCGAGCGTGTATCGGCCACCGTTGACGAGGCCGCCCAGGCACTGATGCGTGGCACATCGGCCGTGGACGGCGTTGTATCCGACGTCCGCGACGCCATGGGGACGGTGCGCAACTCGGTCGGCTCGGTCGCGTCCGTGGTTACCGGGCCGCGTGCCGCGCTGGCGCTGGGCTTGTGGCGCGGCTTCCAAGTGTGGCGAAAACGGCGTCCGGCCAACCCGGATGGCGGCCGTCAAGTCAGGGTTCTAACGGATGAGCATTCAAAAGGAGACCGCAATGACAAGGTGGAGCGATCAGGAATCAACGGTTAACAGCACGTTCCTACTTGGCGCGCTGGCCGGAGCGCTCGTCGGCGCCGGCGTGGCGCTGTTGATGGCGCCGAAGAGCGGCGCGGAAGTTCGCCACGATTTGAGCAACGGCTACAACTCGGTGCGTGATGCGGCCGCGCGCCGCTATCGTGATGTCGCCGAGCGCGCCAACGCGAAGCTCGCGCAGCTCGAACAGCGCGTCGATCAATACACGGGCCGTACGTCAACCACGTCAACGATGGGTGATGCCACTTCGACCAGTGGCTTCCCGCAAGCGTAGGAGCGAACATGCTGACAACGATTCTGGTACTCCTGATTGTGCTGTGGCTGCTCGGAATGGTGAGCTCCTACACGCTCGGCGGGTTCATCCACCTTCTGCTCGTACTCGCAATCGCCATCGTCCTGATCCGGGTGATCCAGGGCCGACGGCCGGTTTGACAGAGGGACACGGGACCTGGGATTGAGGGCTTGCGAGTCAGGCCCCGGGCCCGGGTCCCAAGTCCCCGCGTCCGTCGTTTTCGTTTCTGTTAGTGCTCATCGCCTGTATTCATACGCTACACTTCCGTATAGTTGGCTTGCAGATATGCCCTCGATGAAGTCTGCGAACCGGCGCCGCGTCCTCGTCGTCGACGACGAGCCGATGGTGACCGACTGGTTGAAGGTTGTAATCGAACAGGACGGCCGCTATGAAACGCGGTCGGCTTCCGTCGGCGCGCGCGCGATCGAGGTCTTCACCTCGTGGCGGCCGGACGTCGTGCTCCTCGATCTCAATTTGCCGGACACCGACGGGATCGAGTTGCTGCGGCAGCTGAAAGCCATCGACGCCTCGCCGCAGATGATTGTCGTCAGCGGCGTCGCGACGATCAGCCGCGCCTGCGAAGCCGGGCAGGCCGGCGCGTTCTACTTCCTCGAAAAAGGCAACCTCGATCCGTCTGGCATCGTGTCGATCCTCGACCGCGCCACCGAGCTCCTGGCCGAGCGCGCGCAGCACGAGCGGCTCAAGGAGCGCGTTCGCGATCAGTACGCGTTCTCGAACATCATCGGCAAGAGCAAGAAGATGCGCGAGCTGTTCGAGTTGATCGACGCGGTGGCGGAGAGCGACGCGAACATCCTGATCCAGGGTGAGAACGGCGTCGGCAAGGAGCTGATCGCCAACGCCATTCACGTCCGCAGCGGCCGCGCCAAGGGGCCGTTCATCAAGATCAACTGCGCGGCGCTGCCGAAAGAGCTGATCGAGTCCGAGCTGTTCGGCTACAAGAAGGGCGCGTTCACCGGCGCGACCACCGACAAGGTCGGGTTGCTCGAACTCGCGGCCGGTGGCTCGCTGCTGCTCGACGAAATCGGCGAGATGCCGCTGCTGCTGCAGACGAAATTGCTGCGGGTGCTGCAGGAGCGCGAATACCGGCCGATCGGCAGCGACCGTCTGGTGAAGGTCGATTTCCGATTGATCTGCGCGACCAACGTCGATCCGGAGGCGGCCATCAAGGACGGACGGCTGCGGGAGGATCTTTATTTCCGCATCAACACCGTGGCGCTGCGCGTGCCGCCGCTGCGCGAGCGCACCGAAGACCTGCCATTGCTGTGCGCGCATTTCGTCGAGAAGTTCAACAGCCGCTATCAGAAGAACGTGAAGGGCATTTCGCCGGCCGCCTACCATCTGCTGATCCGCTTTCGATGGCCGGGTAACGTCCGCGAGCTGGAGAACGCGATCGAGCGCGCGGTGCTGGTCGCCAAGTCACCGGACGTGCAGCCACAGGACCTGCCGGACTCGATACGCGGTGACGCCGTGGCCGAGGATACGTTCACGGTGCCGCCGCATCACACGCTGGCGGAGATCGAACGCATGGCGGTGATTCAGACGCTGCAGCGGACCAACTGGAACAAGCAGGAGGCGGCGCAGATCCTTGGCCTGTATCGACCGACGCTTTACAGCAAGATCAAGAAGCATCACATCAAGGATCCCCGCGCCTCCGTGCGCGTGGCAGCCGAAGAGGCTTGAAGCGCCGCGCCAAGTCTGCGCCGCAGCCAAAACCCGCGGGCCGGCCGCGCCTGATCGCCCTTGCCGCGTGGCGAGGCGTCAACGAGCTGTATAACAGCGACGGCCTGACGCATGCCGCGTCAGTTGCGTATTACGCGCTGCTGTCGCTGTTTCCGTTGATTCTGCTCGGCCTGTTTCTGCTCAGCGAGATCACCGCCGACGCCGCCGATCGCGACGCGGTGGTGCGGTTCGTGTTCCGGTATTTCCCGCGGCAGTTTGCTTTCATCTCGGGACAGCTCGAAGCCTTTCAATCCACGCCGGTGACGTTCGGCTTCTGGGGCGTCGTCGCGCTGATCTGGGCGGCGACCGGCGTGTTCAATGCGCTGACATCCGCGATCAATCACGCGTGGGGCGTTGAAAAACGCCACAGCTTTCTGAAGCATCGGCTGGTGTCGTTCGTCATGCTGCTGTCGGCCGGCGGCGTCATGCTGCTGGGGCTGGTGATCGCCAGTCTGGTGCGCCTCAACGAGACGCGCCTTCGCGACGCGATGGAGCGCACCCCGTGGATCGACAATCTATCCGGCGTCTTCGCGAGTTACCTGGCAACGGTGCTGCTGGTGGCGTGCGTCGCGCTGGTGTTTTACTTCGTGCCGAACACCAAGGTGCGGTTCCGCGACGTGTGGCCGGGCGCGATTGTCGTCGCGGTGTTATGGCGGATCGCGATGCGGTTGTTCGCGTGGTACGCCGCAGACCTCGCGACCTGGAACGTCGTCCATGGATCGATTGCCGCCGTCGTGGTGTTCCTGTTCTGGATCTACATCAGCGCCGTGATTCTGCTGTACGGCGTCGAGATGACCGCAACGTATGCGCGGCTGCAGGACGCGGCGATCCGGCACACGACATTGAGCAAAGAGCTGCAAGCAGCGGAGCCGTAGCGAGATGGCGGCGGGCGCCGTGTCACAATGGCGAGTAGGTGCCTCGCACCGCTTATCCATGAACCGCCTCAGCCGCGAGCAGAGTCCCTACCTCCTGCAACACGCCAACAATCCCGTCGACTGGTATCCGTGGGGCCAGGAGGCCTTCGACGCCGCCAAAGCGGCGGACAAACCGATCTTCCTGTCGATCGGCTATGCCACCTGTCACTGGTGCCACGTGATGGAGCGCGAGTCGTTCGAGAACCACGGCGTCGCGCGCGTGCTCAACGATCTGTTCATCTCCGTCAAGGTGGATCGGGAAGAGCGGCCGGATGTCGATCGCGTCTACATGATGTTCGTGCAGGCGACCACCGGATCGGGCGGGTGGCCGATGAGCGTGTGGCTGACGCCCGACCTGCAGCCGTTCTACGGCGGCACCTACTTCCCGCCGTCGTCGCAGTGGGGCCGGCCGGGCTTTGTCGAGGTGCTGCAGGAGATCGGCCGCGCGTGGCGCGAGGACCGGTTGCGCGTCATCCAATCGGCAGCGCAGATTGTCGAACGGCTGAACGTCATGGCGCGCGGCCAGGACGAGCGGACGATGCCAGGCGAGAGCGCGCTGACGAAGACGTTCCAGCAGTTTCAACAGTCCTTCGACACCCGGCGAGGCGGTTTCGGCGATGCGCCGAAGTTCCCGCGCCCGAGCGAGCTGCTGTTCCTGCTGCGCGAATCCGCGCGGACCGGCAGCGATGCGGGCCGCGCGATGGTGGTGCAGACGCTTCGCGCGATGGCGCTCGGCGGCATGCGCGACCACATCGGCGGGGGCTTTCACCGCTACTCGGTTGACGGCGACTGGCGGGTGCCGCACTTCGAAAAGATGCTGTACGACCAGGCGCAGATCGTCCTGGCGTGTCTCGAGGCCGCACAGGCCGCCGATGATCCGTTCTTTGCACAGATCGCCGAAGACACGTTGCAGTACGTCCGTCGAGATATGACCGACGAACTCGGCGGCTTCTATTCCGCGGAAGACGCCGACAGCGAGCCGCCCGATGCCGCGCCGCCGGCGTCGGGCGCAGCCGCCCACAAAGTCGAGGGCGCCTTCTACGTCTGGACGGCCGACGAGATCCGATCGGCTCTCGGTGACGACAGCGCCGCGTTCGAGGCACGCTACGGCATCCTGCCGTCGGGCAACGCACCGTTCGATCCGCATCAGGAGTTCGTGAACAAGAACCTGCTCTACACGGCGCGGTCCATCGCGGACATCGCGCGCATGCAGAATGCGTCGGCGGTCGACGTCGCCGAATCGTTGCTGCGGGCGCGCCGGACGCTCTTCGCCGTGCGCGAGAAACGTCCGAGGCCGCAGCTCGACGACAAGGTGCTGACGGCGTGGAACGGCCTGATGATCGCGGCGTTCGCTCGCGCCGGGCGGGTCCTTGCCGCGGGCGGCACCGAGGATGGCACTCCACCCGCCGAACACACGGAGGCCGCTGCGCGTGCGGCAAAGTTCATCCGCGACGTGATGTGGCAGCCACCATCGCAGCGGCTGTTGCGGCGGTATCGCGCAGGAGATGCGGCCATCGACGGTTACGCGGAGGATTACGCGTACTTGATCTTCGGATTGCTGGAGTTGTTCCAATCCACCGGCGACGCCGAGTGGCTGACCTGGGCGAGACAGCTGCAGGAACGGCAGGACCAATTGTTCTGGGATGCCGCGGCGGGCGGATGGTTCAGCACGACGGGCGAAGACCCTTCGGTGCTGGTCCGGATGAAAGAAGACTACGATGGCGCGGAGCCGGCGCCGACGTCGGTGTCGGCGCTCAATCTGTTGACCCTCGCGCATCTCACCGGGGAATCGTCCTACAGCGAACGCGCCACCGCGGCGATTGCGGCGTTCGGCGGACGCCTGGAGCAAATGGGTAGAGCGGTGCCGTTCATGGCAGCGGCGTTGTCGACATCTGTCGCCACGCCCGAACAGATTGTGGTTGTCGGCCGGCGCGGTGCTGCGGACACCAACGCGATGTGGGCGGCGGCGAACAAGCGTTATCGGCCCTTTGCCGTCTTCACGCTGGTCGATCCGGATCAACAATCGGCGCTCGCCGCGCACATGCCCTGGATCCGCGACATGAAAATGGTAGACGGAAAAGCTACCGCATACGTGTGTCGCGGCTTTGCGTGCGATGCACCATCAACCGATCCGGCGGTTTTCGCCGGGAGCGGTAAATCGGGAACCGGAGGGGAGCGGGGAATCATGCTCGACCCGGACGCCGCGAAGGGTGGGGGACAGGAATGAGCGCATTGGTTGAAGTAGTGCCGATGCGCGGCGGCGCCTGGCGCCGAGTTGTGCTCGGCGGCGGCCGCGGCAACCTGTTGTCGCTGGATTTGATTCGGGCGCTCGGCGAGCGGATTCACGCGCTCGAGTCCGAGCGCGGCATCAAATGGGTCACGATCGAAGGCACCGGCGGTGAATTTTCGTACGGCGCGCGCATCCAGGAGCACGGGCCGGAGGACATGCGGACGGTTTTGCCCGAAACGCATCGACTGTTCAAGCGGTTGCTCGCGTTCCCGGCCCCGACCGCTGCGCTGGTGGAGGGACGTTGTCTTGGCGGCGGGTTCGAGCTGGCGCTGTCGTGTGACGACATCATCTCGACCGATGCCGCGACGTTTGGACTGCCGGAGATTCGACTCGCCGCGTTTCCGCCTGCCGCTGCGGCGTTGCTGCCGCTTCGCGTCGGCGCCTCCCGGGCCGCCCGCGCCATCGTCACCGGCCAGTCGCAGACGGCCACGTATTGGCACGACGCGGGTCTGCTGTCGATGGTGGCGCCGCAAAGCGCGCTGCTCGATGCCGCCGCGTCGTGGTTCGACACGCACCTGGCGCCGCACTCGGCTGCGGCCTTGTCGCATGCTGCAGCGGCGGCGCGCATCACCCTGCGCGCGCAAGCCGAGCCTGCCCTCGATCGCGCCGAGCGGGATTACCTCAGCGGCATGCTCAGCACCGCCGATGCCGTCGAGGGCGTCAGGGCGTTCTTGGAGAAACGACCACCGAAGTGGGAAGATCAATAACCGAGACTGATGACTGAAGGCAGTAGGAAATAGGAAATAGGCAGTAGGCTGAAGGCCGATAGCTGACAGCTGATCGCCGAAAGCCGAAAGCCGAAAGCCGAAAGCTGAAAGCTGAAAGCTGAAAGCTGAAAGAATCCAATGATCGAAGTTGACGTGTGGGTACGGGGCCGGCAGGACGCGGCCATCGAGCGCATCGCGGGCATCGAGTCCGACGCCGGTGCGTGGACCGATGACGATGTGAAGAAGCTGCTCGAAGGGATGCTGCGCGCGCTGCAGCGGACGAATGATCCGGCGGGGGAGCCCACGCCGGTGACGCTGCGCGGTTTCAGCTGGATCGTCAGCCCGGATGACGAGGGTGTGCTGGTGCACGTCGAGATGCAACTCGGCACGGTGAGCGCCGGCCCCTTCGCGATCGACGAGCAGCGGCTGACGGACATGATCTCCCGCGTCATCGGCGGCCCAAAGGTGTCGATGCTGGTTCATTGACAGGCAGACAGGCAGGCAGACAGGCAGGCAGGCAGGCAG
>Ga0196963_10001666_pt1 | contig 14475 bp, 11 predicted proteins | sample S1_5metaG_FD_148600 | JGI IMG/M metagenome (GOLD analysis project Ga0196963, IMG submission 148600) | Soil microbial communities from Anza Borrego desert, Southern California, United States - S1_5 | ecosystem: Environmental > Terrestrial > Soil > Desert | place: USA: California | collected... | reverse complement strand
TAGGTAGCCGACGCCGCGCACGGTGTGGATCAGCTTCTGCTCGAAGGGGTCGTCCAGCTTGGCGCGCAGCCGGCGCACCGCCACGTCGACGACGTTGGTGTCGCTGTCGAAATGCATGTCCCAGACATGCTCGGCGATGAGCGTGCGCGAGACGACTTCGCCGGTGTGGCGCAGGAAATAGTCGAGCAGCGCGTATTCCTTGGCCGTGAGCTCGATGCGCTGGCCGCCGCGCGTCACGCGGCGGCGCGCCACGTCCACCCGCAGGTCGGCCAGCTCGCGCACCGGGTCGACCTTGGCGGCGCCGCGGCGCAGGATGGTGCGGATGCGCGCCAGCAGCTCGGAGAAGGCGAAGGGCTTGACGAGGTAGTCGTCGGCGCCGAGCTCCAGGCCCTTGACCCGGTCGGCCACCTCGTCGCGCGCGCTGATGAAGAACACCGGCGTCTCGCGCTGCTGGCGCAGCGAGCGCAGCACCGTCCAGCCATCGGCGCCGGGCAGCATCACGTCCAGCAGCACCAGGTCGTAGTGGCCCGTGGTGGCCAGGTGCAGTCCTTCGATGCCGTTGTGGGCCACGTCGACGACGAAGGCCTGCTCCATCAGCCCCTTGCGGATGTAGGCCGCCGTCTTGGGTTCATCTTCGACGATTAACACGCGCATGCTTGAAATCATAGGCGCTGGGTTTCAGGCACATGACCGATTTGTAATCCGGCCGACAGGCTCGCGCACGCGCTTGCTTCTTATCGTGGCGTCATGTCAATCAGAAGGAGCCCCAAGTGAACGCACGAGCCATCCGCACCGCCGTCATTGCCCTCGCCGCCGCCGCATCGGCCGCCGCCTTCGCGCAGGCCCCGGCGGATAATGCCCCGAAGACGCGTCAGCAGGTGCTGGCCGAGCTGGCCGAAGCGCAGCGCAACGGCGAACTGCAGGCCGCCGGCGAATTCGCCACCACCACCAAGGAACAGCGCGCCGCCTCGACGCTGACGCGCGAGCAGGTGCGCGCCGAGGTGCTGCGCGCCAGCCGCCACGGCACGCTGCTGGCGGCCGGCGAGCAGCTGCATGACGGCACCACCACGCAGGCGGCTCCGGCCGCCGCCGTGGCCGGCAAGTCGCGCGCACAGGTCAAGGCCGAGCTGGCCGAAGCCCAGCGCAACGGCGAACTGCTGGTCGCCGGCGAAAGCGGCGCGCTGCAGCGCGACGTGGCCGGCCGCGCACCGGCCGCGCCGGCGAACACCGCGCCGGCCGTCGCCGCGCGCTGATGCCGCGCTGAGGCCGCACTGAGGCCGCGCTGAGGCCGAACCGATCCCACGCTGTGCCATCGCGCCGCTGCCGCTTGCGGCAGCGGCCGCGGGCCTTCATTCGGCCTGAACCAGCGTCGTCACCTTCGCGAAGTCACGTCCCCACAGGTCGATGCGCGCGCTGAACGGCACGCTTTCACCCGCGGCCGCCGCCGGCAGCTGGCCGACGCGCTGGAAGCCGGCGAGCCGGCCCTGCGCGTCGCGCAGCATCACCCACAGCTGCATCTTGCGCACGATGCCCGGGCCGGGGTTGTGCACGTTGCCCGTCACCTCGACGTAACGCGTACGGTAGCGGTGCGTGAAGTTGACCAGCGCGCTGCCCTCCAGCGCCTGCGTGCCGGTCACGGCCACCTCCAGCTTCGGACGCGGGCCCGGCAGCGCCGCCTTGCGGATCGCCTTCCATTCGGTGCGCCAGCCCGTCACGCGCGGTACGCCATAGGGCTGCAGCAGGATCGGCAGGCGCTCGCCGGGGTACAGCATGCCGGCCTCCGCGACCACGATGGGCCGCCCGGCCTGGGCGCCGTCCAGCGGCGTCAGCAGCAGCGCGGGCGAGAGCGCGATCGCATCGCTGCTGCGGTTCACCAGCTCGGTGACGTGGATGGGGCGCTGCGTGTTGTCGCGCAGCGCGGCGATCGGCAGCAGCTCGAGCTGCGCCGGGTCGAAGCGTTCGGCCTCGGTCGCCAGCAGGTCCTCGCTGCCGGCGGGCAGCGGAGGGAGGGCTTCCGGCCCCGCCGCGGTGCGCACCACGCGGTCCGCGCTGGCCACCGCGGCACGCGAGCCATCGGCCTGCAGCAGGCTGTGGCCGATGCGCACTTCCCAGGCGGCGATCGGCACGCGGCCGAAGCGCTGCACCTGGAAGTCCAGCGTCGTGCGCTGGCCGGGCCGCAGCTCGGCGCCGCCGCCATAGCCATGCCCCAGGCCGATGACCGCGCCGCGGTCGTCCAGCAGCGTCACCAGCGCTTCGATGCCGGCAAGGGTGGCCTCGCCGCCGTTGACGATGCGGCCGACGAAGCGCAGATCGTCCTCGCCCTGCTGCACCAGCCGCATGCGCGCGAAGTTCAGCGCCGGCGCCACCACGCTGCGCGAAGGGGCCGACAGGGGCCGCACCAGCAGGTCCTGCCGCGTCACCGTGCCCTGCGACGGCAGGTCGATCAGCACCGGCAGCGATTCGCCGGGCGCGATGCTGTCCAGCGGCAGGCTCTGGCTGCGCTTGCCCAGCGCCTGGGTCTCGTCGAAGAAGGCGGCCTCGATGCTGGGCCGCTGCAGCGGCGCGTCATGCGTGTTGCGCACCATTACCAGCAGCTTGGCGGTGGAAGAACTGCCGCGGCGGATCAGCACCTGCTGCGGTTCGCCGAGCTTCAGCGCATCGACGGGGATGCCGCGCGGCAGCGCGAGCTTCGGCGGCGCCACGGCCACGCCGGGCGCCGGCTTGGCCGGCCGGTCGCCGATCAGCGCGACCGCCACCGCGACCACCGCGATCACCAGGCCCAGCCCCAGGCCCCAGCCCAGCGCATGGGTGACGACGCGGCGGCGGCGCGCATCTTCCTGATGGTCCAGGCGCTGGCGGGCCGCATCGGTCACCTGCGCCAGCATGCGCTCCAGCCGCTCGGACACCTTGTCCTCGACCAGCGTCACCGAGCCGCAGTGGCCGCAGGCGTATTCATTCGGCGCCTGGCGGCGCAGGTCGGCGCTGCCGCACTCGCCGCATTTGAGGGTCTTGAGGTTGATCGTCATCGCAGGCGCAGCAGGCAAGGCGCTGCGCCGCGATTCTTCCGCAGGCGGGCGGCGACCAAAGTCACCGCCGCGGTGAGCGGGCGATCAGGCCGGGTTCGCCGGTGGCGGCGGCGCATCGCTCCACAGCCGGCCGCCGGTGGCCCAGTCGTGGCGCGCAACGTCGCGGAAGATCACGTCCACCGAATCGGGCTTGCCGCCCAGCACGCGCACGCAGGCTTCGGTGATCTGCTGGGCCAGGGCAGCCTTCTGCTCGATGGTGCGGCCTTCGAAGAGCTCGACATGGATGGTCGGCACGGGCGGGTCTCCTGAACGGGTTGGGAAGCCGGCATTCTGCTCAATGCCGGCGGCCGGCCGCCGTGCGCACGTGCCGCATGATGCTGACGAAGCTGTCGACCCAGTAACGTTCAGGATGCGCGGCCAGGTGGCGCAGCAGGCGTTCGTGCGCTGCCCGGCTCACCGCCAGGTGATCGCCGCCGATGCCGTGGAAGGTGATGCTGAGCAGGGCGCGGCCGCCGCTGTCGCGCGCGGCCTGTTCGGCCAGCGCCACCAGCGCATCACCTTGCGCGCCCACCGGCGCGTGGCTGCCGATGTCGTGCGGGTCGGCGGCGGTGACGTCAGGCGTCACGCCGCCCACCCGTGTCCGGCTCGCGACGAAGGCCGCGCGCACCGCCGGCAGGTAGGGCTCGCCGGCCGCGCGCAGGTCCCCGCAGGGGGCCGTGAAGCTGCGCTCGCTGCGGCCGTCGATGGCGTGCAGGAAGGTGTTGGCGGCCAGGATCTCGTCGCGCTGGGCCGCGACGCTGGTGCGGTCGAGGTCGCGGTGCGGTGCCACCCAGCCGCGGTCGGCCGCCGCACTGCGCGAGCAGGCGTGGAAGATCGTGTGGTTGCCGAGCTCGTGGCCCTGTTCGGCGGCGGCACGCCACTCAGGCAGGCGGCGCTGCACCGTGTCGTGCGACAAGGTCAGGTAGAAGCTGGCCTTCAGCCCCAGGGCGTTCAACACGGGCAGCGCATGGTCGAGCTGGGTCGGCAAGGCATCGTCATAGCCCAGGCTGACGGCGAGCACCGCGCCCCCGGGCCATGAAAACGACGGCGGCGCCTGCGCCGGCACCAGCACGGCGCTGCACGCCATCGCCGCGCCGGCCAGCAGGCCGGCCCAGCGTGGCCGGGCCGTCTTCACCGCTGCTGCGCCGCCAGCGCCGGCGCCGCCCCGCCGGCCGCCGGCTGCGCCACCGCGCCGCAGTACTGCCGCACGTAGGCCTCGTGCCGCGGCAGGCCGCTGACGGTGCGCTGCACCGACGCCCGGATGCCGCCGAGGAACTGCGCCAGCTCCGCGTCGCCCATCAGGTCGGCCGAGGGGTGGTGCCGGCGCGGCAGGATGCCCTGGCCCAGCATCACCTGGATCCACGAGTTCTCGGCGAACAGCTCGTTCGGCGCGCGGAAGACACGGCCGGTTTCCTCGAACAGCGCGATGCGGTGCCGCAGCGTGTCGGGGATGTCCATCGTGCGGCAGGCGCGCCAGAAGTCAGTGTCGTCGCGCTGCGTCACGTGGTAGTGCAGCACGATGAAGTCGCGCACGTGCTCCATTTCGCAGCGCGTCTGGCGGTTGTACTCCTCGACGTCGGCGGCCACGATGCCATTCGAGGGGAACAGCTGCATCAGCTTGATGGCGCCACGCTGGATCAGGTGGATGCTGGTGGACTCCAGCGGCTCGATGAAGCCGCCGGCCAGCCCGATGGCGACGCAGTTGCCGCGCCAGGCCTCGCTGCGCTGGCCGGGGCGGAACTTGATCACCCGCGGCGGCGCCAGCACCTCGCCCTGCACGCGCTGCAGCAGCGTGGCCTTCGCCGCCTCGTCATCCAGGTGGCGCGACGAATACACCATGCCGTTGCCGACCCGGTGCTGCAGCGGAATGCGCCACTGCCAGCCGCAATCGTGCGCGATCGACCGGGTGCAGGGAATCGCCTCGCCCACCGACGCGGTCTGCGCCGCCACCGCGCTGTCGCACGGCAGCCAGCGCGACCAGTCCTCGTAGCCCACGCCCATCGTGCCGCCGATCAGCAGCGCGCGGAAACCCGTGCAGTCGATGAACAGGTCGCCTTCGATCTCGGCGCCCGAGTCCAGCCGCAGTGCGTGGATGTGGCCGCTCCTGTCGTGCGTTTGCACTTGCACGATCTTGCCTTCCACCCGCTTCACGCCCAGCGGCTCGCTGAAGGCACGCAGGAAGCGGGCGTAGCGCGTGGCATCGAGGTGGAACGCGTAGTTCATGCCAGCCTTGGGCAGGTGGCCGAATCGGCTTTCACGCGCGGCCAGGTGCTCGGTGCAGTAATCGCCGTACTCGGGCGAAGCGAGCCCGCGGCGCAGGCCCTTGAGCCAGAAATGCTGGAAGCCGGCGGTCCAGTGGTCGCGTCCGGTCAGGCCGAAGGAATGGATGTACTGGTGGCCGGGCGCGCGCCAATGCTCGAAGCCGATGCCGAGCTTGAAGGTGGCCAGCGTGGCGGCCATGAACTCCTGCTCGTTGACGCCCAGCAGCTCGTGGAACAGCAGCAGCGTGGGGATGGTCGCCTCGCCGACGCCGACGGTGCCGATCTCGTCGGACTCCACCAGCGTGATGTCGTGCGTGCGGCCGAGCGACTTGCCGAGCAAGGCCGCGACCATCCAGCCCGCCGTGCCGCCGCCGGCGATGACGATGCGGCGCACCGGGGCACCCAGGGAGTCGCTCGGGACGTCAGGATTCATGCTCGGCCTCATCGGTTCAGTTTCTGCAGCAGGCGCGCGCGCAGGCGGCGCGACGCATCGGCGTCCAGCGGCTTGAGCACGCCGCGCGCGTGATCGGGGATGTGTGCGGCCGTGCTGTCGTCGGCCGCGAACACGTAGTGCTCGAACAGCGCACGCCAGGCCGCGCGCTGTTGGGGCGGCAGTTCGCGCACGCACATCAGCGTGTGCAGCAGCGCGTCGATCGGCGCGTCCTGGTGCGCGGCCGCGCGGCGCCACCAGTAGTTCACCAGCACGTTGAAGGCTTCCAGCGCCTCGACGTGGTGCCACCAGAGGCTGGGGATCAGCAGCGCATCGCCCGGGCCGAGCTCGGCCACGCGGGCGCGCGCCGCCGCCTCGGCATAACGCGGAAAGCGCTGCAGGTCCGGCGCGGTGACGTCGACCAGGCTCACCGGCTGGCCGGCCGGCGTGAAGTCCAGCGGGCCGATGTAGAGCTTGGCGACCTGCGCCGGCTCGAACAGCGTGAAGCGACGCCGCCCCGCCACCACGCAGGCCAGGTTGGCCGGCAGGTCCTGGTGCGCCGCGATGCGGGTGCGGTTGCCGAGCCACACGCTCATCAGCGGTTCGGCCGGCGCGATGGCGCCGAAGCCCAGGTCGTTGTGCGTGCGGAAGCCCGGCAGGCAGGTGTCGACCGTGGTCGAGCCGACATACAGCGCCGGCGGCCGCTCATCGGCGGCATGGTGCTGCAGAGCCGCCAGCACTGCGTCGAGCCGCAGGCGCTCGGCCTGGAAGTTGAAGCCGCGGAAGTCGGCGTCGTAGAAGAAGCGGCCGCCGATCTCCGGCGGGCCGATCCAGGCGTTGACGGTGGCCGGGCCGCAGCAGCCGATCAGGTACTCGGAGGCAGCCTGGCCGGACTGCTGCCCCGCGCGCACCGCCGGCCAATGCGCGGCCAGTCCGCGCACGACCACCGGCTCGGTGGCATCCAGCAGCGCCACCGGCAAGGCGGCAGGGTCGATGCCGGTCCACTCGTCGACCGGTCGCGGCGGCGGCAGGACGCTCATATCGGGCGTCAGCCGCGCCGGTTGCGCCGTGCCACCAGGTCGCGGAAGTTCGACGCCGAGGCGACGACCATGTAGATCGGTGCCAGGTGGCCGGCGCGGTTCAACTGCTCCAGCGCAGCGCCGTCCAGGGCGGCCAGGCGGTCCTCGTCGATGGTGTAGAAGCCGGCCAGGCGGTGGGTCGATCCATCGTCCAGCTCCACGTCGAACACGAAGGACTCCAGCAGCCGGTGCGCCAGCAGCGCGCCGACGAAGGCGGGCGCCGCCTGCAGCCCGTCGTGCAGCGCCAGCAGCAGCGAGTTCATGCGGTCCAGGAAGTCGGTGGTGCCGCCGTGCGTGCGGAACAGCGGTTCCGCCGCCGCGCTGCCCGGGTCATCGGTGCCCTTGGCGATGCGCGGACTGTCCAGGTCGACGTGCATCACCAGTCCGTCGCCGTCGCGGCCGATCAGGAAGGGCTCGCGCTCGATCGCCATCGGCAGGTAGTCCACCGCCCAGCCGCCGCTGTCCAGGAAAAGGTTCTCGCCCGGCTCGAAGCCGAACAGCGCCAGCGGCTGGAAGCCCAATCCATCGGCGGACTTCTGGAACACGATGGGGTAATGCGCCTGCACGCTGCGGAATTCCGCCGGAAAGGTCGGCGCGGACATCACCGCATCGCCGAGAGCGGCGCCGCGGTCGGTGCGCACACGCAGGTCGCGGTGGTCGAGGTTGTTCAGCAGCACGTGGCGGGGCATAGGACGCGTCGATCAAAAGTTAGATGGCCGGCTGGCCGTGGCGCTTGATGTGATCGATCAGCAGGCGGTGGTCGGGCAAGGCGCCGGCCATGCGGCGTGCGAGATCGGTCGCCTCGCGGAAGTGGCCTTCGGCCACGGCCAGGTCCTGCGCGCGGGGCGGCAGTTCATCCGGCTCGGGCCGGAAGCCCATGCCGTACAGCACGTACTGCCAGCTGGCCGAGGGGAAGACCTCTTCCACCCGGTGCAGGTCCGCCCGAGACGGCGGCCGGTGGCGCCACAGCTGCAGCAGTTCGCGCAGGCGTTCGGGCATCGATTCGGCGCGGCGGTTGTCGAGCCAGAAGTCGCTGTCCGTGCGCTGCGACAGCGCGTAGTGCAGCTTCAGGAAATCGATGATGCGCGACCAGCGGTACGCGAACGATTCGTTGAAGCGGCGGGCCACGATGTCCATCGTCTCGCGCGTGGCCGGCAGCTCGTCGGCCAGCATGGCGGCGGAGAGTTCCACCAGCGCGAGGGCCGAGGCCTCCAGCGGCTCGATGAAGCCGGCCGACAGGCCGATGGCGACGCAGTTGCGCTGCCAGAAGCGCTCGCGGTGGCCGGGCGTGAAGCTGATCTTGCGGGGGCTGCCGACGTCCGGCCCGCCGCTGGCCGCGATGTAGCGGCGCAGCGCGGCCTCGGCCGCATCGTCGCGGGTGTGGGCGCTGGAATAGACATGGCCGATGCCGCGGCGGCTGGACAGGCCGATGTCCCAGATCCAGCCTGCCGCCTGCGCGGTGGAAATGGTCTGCGAGGCGATCGCATGGTCCTCACTCGCATACGGCACCTGCAGTGCCAGCGCGGTGTCGCAGAACAGCACGTCACGCTGCGACTGAAGCGGCACGCCGAAGTGCCGGCCCAGCAGCAGCGACGGCATGCCGGTGCAATCGACGAACAGGTCGGCCGCGAGCAGGCCGTGGTCGCGCGTCTGCAGCGCGGCGATGTCGCCGTTGTCGTGCGGAACCACGGCCACCATCTCGTCCAGCACGTGGCGCACGCCCAACGTGCCCACGCAGTGCTCGCGCAGCCAAGGGCCGAACTTGCCGGCATCGAAGTGGTAGGCGTAGTTGGCGACTGCCGCGTATTCGGGCGTCGCCATTTGCTTCGGCGCCAGGCCGCGTGCACACACCTGAGGCTGTGGGCCGACGACCTCGGCGAATGGACGCTGCGCATGGCGGTGCAGCCACGCCGTTACCAGGTCCGCATCGCCGTAGCCGAGCGGCAGCGAGAACGGATGCAGGTAGCGGTCACCGTCGCGCTGCGGATCCCGGCCGGCGATCCAGCCGTCGAAGCGCGAACCCTGCTTGAAGCTGGCGTCGCAATCGCGCACCAGGCCCGATTCGCTGACGCCGATGCTGCGCAGCGTGTCGCGCATGGTCGGCCAAGTGCCCTCGCCGACGCCGATCGGCGCCTTGTCCGGCGATTCGAGCAGCGTGACCTGCAGGCCGCCGGGCTCGGCCGCGCGGTGGCGCGCGGCCAGCACGCCAGCCACCAGCCAGCCGGCCGAGCCGCCGCCGACGATGAGCACCCGGCGAATGCTTCGGCTCACTGCAGCCCCCTGGGCGCTGCCCGCGAGCGACGGGTTGTCGCAGGGTGTCTCATGCGGCGCATTCCATACGAGTTGGAATTCTCGGCGTTCGATGCTGCGGCGGGACCGGGGCAGACCCCGGTCCCTGGCCGCATCAGAACTGGTAGCGCGCGCCGAACATGTAGCGCCGACCGGTCTGCGTGATGCCTACCAACTGCTCCTTGCGGCGGCCGTGCAGGCGCTGCACGCCGTCGTTGAGGTTGATCACCTCGGCCTGCAGCGTGAAGCGGTCGGTCAGCTTGTAGCCCAGCGTGACGTCCCACTGGCCGTAGGCCTCGGTGTAGACCGGGTTCGCCAGGCCGCTGCCGTCCGTCACGGCGGCCAGGAACTCGTCGCGCCAGTTGTACGCGGCGCGCACCGAGAACTTTGCGTCCTCGTAGAAGCCGACGAAGTTGGCCGAGTTCGACAGGCCCACCAGCGGGAACTGCTCGCCCAGGCTCTCGTTCTTGTACTTCAGCCCCGAGGACACGTAGGTGAAGTTGGCCGAGACCCCGAAGCCCGAGTTGCCGAAGACGTGCTGCACGTTGAACTCCAGCCCCTTCAGCCGTGCCGAGCGCTGGTTGGTCGGCGTGGTGATCTGGAAGGGCGCGATCGGGTCGCCGGGCTGGCCCAGGATGGTGCCGGCGGCCTTGTTGACGCCGTTGCGGCCGTCGTGGTTGTCGAAGATGTAGGTGCGGATGCAGGTCAGGTCGGTGGCGGGACAGCCGCGGGCGATCGCCTCGTTGAACAGCGCGCCGCCGGCGGGTGTGTGAAGGTTGAACGGCGTCAGTGTCTGCGTAGAGACACCCACGTAGTTCGAGATGCGCTTCTGGAACGCCCCGACCGACAGGTAGCTTGCCTTGGCGTAGTAGTACTCGAACGACAGGTCGAAGTTCTTCGCCTTCAGCGGCTTGAGCCCTGGATTGCCTTGCGCACCCAGGCCACCGGTGATGCGCATCAGCTGGTCCAGCGTCTGTCCGCCCTGGATGTAGTTCCATTCGGGGCGGCCGATGCTCTCGCCGTAGCTGGCGCGCAGCTTCATGCGGTCGTTCAGGTCAGCGTCGAAGTCCAGGCTGGGCAGCACATGCTTGTAGCTGCCCTTCAGGGTGGTGAAGCCGGGGGGGCCGTACAGCACCGAGAACTCGTTGTTGCCGGTCCAGCTCACGCCGGTGGCCGTGGGCACCAATGCGGTGGAGGTGACATTCGTCTTCTCATAACGTATGCCGAGAGCGGCATGCATGGGGATGCCCCATTCCCAGTCGCGGTCGTACTGCAGGTAGGCGCTCTGCGACTTCTCCAGCACCCGGCGATCGGTGCTGAAGGTGGTCGGCGGCGCAAACTTGCCAGGGTCGCTTTCGACATTGCGCGCGATGGCGTAGACCTTCTCGAAGTCCCAGGTGAAGAACTGGTTGTACAGCGCCGGATCCCCGCTGCCGGGCATGCGATTGAAGTACTGCCGCACCGTGTCGGCGTGCCACAGGTCGTCCGGATAGTTGAGCTGGCCGTTCTCCGCCCCGCCCCAGGTGTCGCGCTGCACGAAGCCGTAGGCCGAGCGGTTCTTCGCCTTCGTCAATGACAGGCCGAAGTTCAGCTGCGACACGTCGTCCACTTTCCACTTGCCCGAGCCCTGCGCCTGCTCGATCTCCGACTTCATGTAGCTGTTGCGGAAGGACGAGCCGGTCACCTTCATCAGCGATGGATCGAGCGCCCCGCCCTGGATGCTGAGCACTGGGAAGTCCTGCGTGAAATCGACCGAGGTCGTGCCGCGGTTGAACATCGCCGCGCCCAGCACGGCGTTCGAGCCGTACGGGCTGTCGGCGCCCGAGGTGGCGCTGGACTTGTGCGCGTCGAACTCGAAGCTCAGCTTGTCCGAGGCCTTCCACGCGACGTTGAGGCCGGTCGAGTCGTTCTTGTTGCGGGTGCCATACATGGCGGCGGCCATCGCCACGTCGCTGTTGGCCGGGGAGATGGTCTCCGAGTAGAAGGTCGGCGCCGCCACCGGCCCATCCGTCCACTTCGTCACCGTGGGCCCGAAGTTGAACCAGGCCGACAGCTCGCTGCGCTTGGTCTGGACCTTGTTCTCCGAGTAGGTGTGGTCCAGCGTGGCGCGCAGGCCCTTCACCGGCTCGAACTGCAGCACCAGCTGGCCATTGGTGCGCTTGCGCTGAACACCATTGAAGCTGTAGAGCAGGTTCTGCGGCACCGAGTAGATGTCATTCGGGCCCGGGCGGTTGGTGATGTTCTCCGAGCCCGGCGTGCCGGGCTGCGGGATGGTGCCCCAGTTGTTCTCGTCTCCGCGGAAGGCGCGCCAGCCGCCGGGCACCTGCGCCGAGTTGTAGCCCAGGTCGCGTTCCTGGTAGCTGGCGCTGATGGCGACGCCGAACCTGCCGTCGGCAAAGGTGTTGCTGAAGATGCCGGAGACTTCGGGCGTTACCGAGCTGCCCTGCATGCTGTCCGGCAGCCGGCCGTTGGAGTCGTCCTTGACGCCCTTGATGCCGACACTGGCACGAAGCCCCGGGTTCTCCAGCGGTCGCGCGGTCTTGATGTTGATGGTGGCGCCGATGCCGCCGGTGGGCGTGCTGGCGCGGCTGGTCTTGTAGACCTCGATGGCCGATACCGCTTCCGACGCCAGGTTCGCGAAATCAAAGGCGCGCGAATTGGAGACGTTCGTGTCCTGGAGGCTGGAGACGGGCATCTGCCGGCCGTTCAGCAGCACCAGGTTGAAATCAGGGCCGACGCCGCGCACCGTGACCTTCGAGCCCTCGCCGATCGAGCGGTCGATCGACACGCCGGTGATGCGCTGCATCGACTCGGCGAGGTTGGTGTCCGGGAACTTGCCGATGTCCTCGGCGACGATGCCGTCGATCACGCCCTGCGCATTGCGCTTCAGGTCCATCGCCGATTCGAAGCTGCGGCGGATGCCGGTGACGACCACCGTCTCCACCGGCTTCGGAGCTGCCTTCGCGGCTTCCGGGGCGGATGCGGCGGCCGCGGGCGCCGCCGGGGCTTGCGCCAGGGCAGAACCGGCGCCGCCGCACAACAGCCCGCAGGCCGCGGCCAGCGCAGTGGCGCGGAAGACCGGGCGCCGGCCACGGAGGGCCTGGGCCGAGGGCAAACGATTCATCAGCATGTCTCCGGGTGAAGGGACGCCGGGCGCGGCGCGGTCAGTGGCGGCAGCCCGTCGGTTGCCGCGCCCGGTGTCTTGGTGGGTCTCGTCGTTTCCGGTTCTTAGAAAGCGCTTTCAGAACTGGTCGTTTGAAAGCGCTTTCAGCATAATACGAGCGACGTTGCGATTTGGAACCTAGGAGACACCCGAATGCCCCACCCGTCCAAGCCCGTCCGCCGCCACACGCGGCGCCTGCTCGGCCGCCCCGGTCGACCCACGGCATGCCACGTGTTGCCCCTCGGACCTGATGCGGCACCCCCGGCCGTGCCCATCGCCGGGGCCGGGCCGAGCGGCCGCACATCCACCGCCGCCGCGGCCGCCATGCTGGCCGCCGCGCTGGCGGCCGGGTGCGGCGGTACCGCGCCGGCGGCAGCCGGCCCGGGGCCGGCCACGCTCGCTCCGGCGACGCTGTCGCTTCCGTCCGGCTACCGCCTGGTGTGGTCGGACGAGTTCGACACGCCCGGCCTGCCGGACCCGGCGCGCTGGGTCTACGACACGGGCATGAACAAGGCCGGATGGCACAACCGCGAGAAGCAGTACTACAGCGCCGCGCGGCGCGAGAACAGCGAAGTGCGCGACGGCCGCCTGGTCATCACCGCCCGCCTGGAGGAGATGCGTCAGGCGACGGACTGGGGCGGCCAGCGCTACACCTCGGCCCGGCTGATCACGAGCGGCAAGGCGCAATGGACCTACGGCTTCTTCGAGGTACGGGCCAAGCTGCCCTGCGGCAAGGGCACCTGGCCGGCGATCTGGACACTCGGCAACGGCACCTGGCCGGCCGCTGGAGAGTTGGACATCCTCGAGCAGGTCGGCAGCGACCCGACACGCGTGTTCAGCACTGTGCACACCGCCTCGGGCAGCGGCGCCGATGGCGTCAGCGGCATCACGCAACTGGCCACCGCCTGCAGCGCCTTCCACGACTACCAGATGCTGTGGACCCCGCAGCGGGCCACCTTCGCCATCGATGGCCGCGTCCATCATGTGTATGAGAACCGGGGGATCGGCGCCGCGCAGTGGCCATTCGATGCCCCGCAATTCCTGATCCTGAACCTCGCGATCGGCGGCAACCTGGGCGGGGCGGTGGACGACGCCATCTTCCCGGTGCGGTTCGAGATCGAGCACGTGAGGGTCTACCAGGCGAAATGAGCGCCACCGGCAGCCCGGTCCGGCGATCAAGCAGGGCGGCCGCGGCCATCTGATGCCGGCCGGCGAAAAGCTTCAAGGCCAGCGTTCGGTCCTCCAGCTCCGGTCCACCGGCATAACGCGTGTAGCGGTAGATCGCCGTGGTGACCACGTCGAACATCGGCGGTCCGGCACCATCACCTTGGGCTGCATGCCCGCAATGCCCGCGCCCGTCGCGAGGCTGCACCAGTTCGTCGAACACCTGCGGCGTGAACGTGGTCTTCAGCAGTTCCGCGCGGCTGACGGGGCGGGCGGGCGGTGCGCCAGCTGCGGGCTGCGGTCCGGCTGCATCAGCGACCGCCTGCCACGCCATCGCCATCGCCTTCATCCCGGCGAACCGGGCGGCCACTTCCTCGATCGTCGGCAGGCCGGCTTCGTCCAGGCGCAAGGCCAGGCCCAGCGCGGCCAGCACGGCGAGCAGGGAAGACACGGTCACGTCCTCGCCTGCCTCGAGGCGGTAGATCACCTCGCGCACCTTGCCGGCGCGCTGCGCCAGCTCGGACTTGGACAGGCGCGCTTCTTCGCGGCGGCGCTTCAGTTCCCGGCCGGGCTCGTCTTGGCGCCGAATGGTGTAAGCCATGGCTTACACAACGGCCTCAACTCCCGAGTTTTGCAAGCCATGACTGGCATTCTTCGAACGCGGCCGGCCGTCACTGCAGGCGTCGCCCATCCTCGCCGAACGCCAGCGCCGCGCCGGCCTGCACCCGCAGCCGAACGCCCTGGCCCGCCTCGATCCCCAGGCCACCGTCGTTCACTTTGACCGTCAGCAGCGAGTCCAGGCCGAACACGCGAACGTGCGCGATCACGCTGTCGCCCAGCCGTTCCGCCAGCGCCACCGTCGCCGCGACGCCCTCCTGCGCCAAGGAGACATGTTCGGGCCGCAGGCCGACACGCCGCGGCTGCCGCGCCAACCCCGCTGCCGAGGCCTCCCACAAGGCGAGATGCTCCGGGCTTGCGCCCACGGCCGACGGCGCATCAATGAAGTTGATGCGCGGCGCGCCGA
>Ga0196963_10001665_pt1 | contig 14477 bp, 7 predicted proteins | sample S1_5metaG_FD_148600 | JGI IMG/M metagenome (GOLD analysis project Ga0196963, IMG submission 148600) | Soil microbial communities from Anza Borrego desert, Southern California, United States - S1_5 | ecosystem: Environmental > Terrestrial > Soil > Desert | place: USA: California | collected... | reverse complement strand
AGCAGGGGGATCAGAACTCGGCGGCTTGTTTGCAGTTCCTGCCGGATTTGGCTGGCAGTGGCTGGGCCGTTTCGGTCAAGAAAAGCCACAATCGCCGCAACGGCTTTGGCGTAATCGGCGGAGTTGATCACGACTTCAGCAGCGAGTTCGATGACCTCTCCCGACCTGAGAAAATATTGGAGGGCATCCTGCGTTGCTTTGTCTGGAGCGAGTTCGGAGCGGGAGGGAGGATTAAGGCCGTTTTGCGCGAGTAAATTTCGAACGCGGAGCGCTGCGATCTTTAAGTGATCCGGGAGGGCAAGTTTTCTTCCAGTGCGGAAAACGTTCAGCTCTTTAAGCTGAAGATCGGGAAAGCTCGCGATCAAGGAGTCTAGCAACTCAGGACGCTCCAGGTTCAGTTCCGCGCTCAGGTCGGCCAGGGGCGCTGAGTTTCTGTCGGGGTGAGCTGCGAAGTAAGTTTCAAGGACGTTCAGAAGAAGATCGCGCAAACGAGCCCACTCAGCGCTTGTGCAAAGGAGTTCGCCTTGGCGAACGACGGAGCCGCCATTGAGGAGATCGTTTACCGCACGCTGAATGCTTTGCTCGCTGTAAATAGAAAGCTGGAGCAATCCTGGGATGGGGACACAGAGGTCCCGCTCAAGAAGCGCTCGCACCCAGGTGAAGCAATCGAGCTGTTTTGCGCGGGTTTCCAGAAATTGCAGATGGGCACCTCGGATGCTCGGGGGCTCGCCGACATGGAGAATCAGGCCGCCGCCCAGGGTCCGCTGCTCGGCCCAATCGCGAATAACGAATCGCTCCCCTTCCAGCGCGAAGACGGGGCGCTCGAAACGAAAACGGGCCAGGACGGATTCGCCTGCTTTGAGGTCGTTCGCATTAAGCAACTGAACGGTGGCAGGAATGTTGGCAGTGCCGTGCCGCCAGCGGACGCGAGCGCCATCCTTTAAGGGCTTCAGCGGTTTGCCGATCGAACTTCGATTGCTGCGGGCCAAAACGGCATCGAGCATCGCGACTGGATGGCCAAGGTTTGGAAGTGTGATTGTGTCGCCTCGGAGAACCGCGTGTGGCTCGTCGGAATTCGCGGAGAGTTCGGGAATGTTTAGAGCGACACGTGATCCCGGAAAGGCGATCTCGACTTCGCGGTTATGAGAGTGGAGAGAGCGGGCATGCACCGGCAAGCCCCGCGGTTGCACAAGCAACTTCTCCCCACGGCGCAATTGGCCGCCGATAAGAGAGCCCGTCGTGACCGTGCCGATTCCGCGCAAAGTAAAAACTCTATCTACGTTGAGGCGCGGCTTGCCCGCATCCACGGGATCCTCAACACGCGAGAGGCATCGCACGAGCGAGGAGCAAAGCTCGCTGAGTCCATGCGCGAGCGGGGCAGCAACTGGAATGATTTCTGCATCAGCTAGCGGCGAGCCGGAGAGCCGGTCGCGCACCTCGCTGATGCACTTCTCCAGATGGTTGGCGGATTCAGCAAGGTCACACTTCGTGAGCGCGACAACGCCGTGCTGAATGCCGACATAGGAGAGAATCTGGAGATGCTCTTCCGTTTGGGGCATCCACAAGTCATCAGCGGCGACGACCAACAAGGCGGCGTTGATGGCGCCGACGCCTGAGACCATGTTCTTAACAAGGTCTTCGTGCCCCGGAACGTCCACGATGCCGATTTCGAACGTAGCGCCATGTTCAGCAGTGAGAGCAAGTCGCGCGAAGCCGAGATCAATAGTGATGCCGCGGGCTTTTTCTTCGGGCAGGCGATCGGGGTCGGAGCGGGTGAGAGCTTTTACCAGTGAACTCTTGCCGTGATCGACATGCCCAGCGGTGGCAATGATGAATCGTTTCGTCACGCTTTGAAAGCCGTGGCAATGGTGGCGATCAAGGCTTCATCCTGCGACGGAAACACGGTGCGGAGATCGAACCTGATCTTTCCTTGCTCGAGGTAAGCAATCACGGGCGGAGCGCCTTTCCGCAGCTTCTTCATGATGGCATCGGCGGCCTTGCCGGGGACTTGCACATCCACTCCGATGGAGTCGATCCGCACCGTGGGCAAAGCTCCGCCGCCGATCTCCCCTGTCGGTTTGCTAAGCTCGGCCTGAACACCTTTGTCACGGAGACGACGCACATACTGAGCTGCTCGTGCCTCGAGTTCCTCAAGGGTGGTGTTCAGCATTTGCCATAGGGGGAGCGCGGGCGCTTCGCCTTTGTGGTGAAGGTGCGTTTCGAGTGTGGCCTGCAATGCAGCGAAGATTAGCTTATCGCAGCGGAGCGCGCGAAAGAACGGCTCCTTCTTTAATGCTGTGATGTGTTCCGCTCGCCCGGCGATCAAGCCAGCCTGAGGGCCACCGAGCAGTTTGTCGCCGCTGAAGCAAACCAGGTCGATGCCGGCGGCCAGGGAGTCGGCGGGAGTGGGCTCGCGGCGGATGCTGGCGATCTGCGCGGTGTCAGAAATCGCGCCACTGCCCAAGTCCTCCATGACAGGCATGCCAACGCGTTTACCGAGGCGCGCTAACTCCTCGCGGTCGGGAGATGCCACGAACCCTTCCATGTGGAAGTTGCTTTGGTGGACTTTGAGAATCATGCCGACGCTGGGACTGATAGCTTGCTCATAGTCCTGCAGCGTCGTGCGATTGGTGGTTCCGACTTCTTTGAGGCGAGCGCCACTGCCTTCGAGGATCTCGGGGATGCGAAAGCCGCCACCGATCTGGACCAACTCGCCGCGTGAGATAATCACCTCCGGCCTGGCACGTGTGAAATGGCGAAGGGCAAGAACGAGCGCGGCCGCGCAATTGTTTACCACGGTGGCGGCCTCGGCTCCTGAGACGAGCGCCACCAAGGACTCGACGTACTCACCGCGAGCGCCGCGATGGCCTGTGTGCAAATCCAGCTCCAGGTTTGTGTATCCAGAAGCGATCTCTTTCAAAGCGTCCGCTGCTTGGACGCACAACGGGGATCTCCCCAGGTTGGTGTGCACCAGCACACCGGTGGCGTTGATCACCGGCCGAAGGCGCATGGCCCGCGAGTCGTCGAGCCGCTCACGAATTTGCGCCAACAGCTTCTCAGCGGCCACGGGCTCGTTTTGCATACGCACACGCTGAAGCTCCGCCCGGACGGTGCGAAGGACGACCGCGCGCGGCAAGCCCTGCTCCCCCAGCTCCTGCAGGATCTTGTCAACGGACGGAATGGCGCGCCGCGGCTCCTCCATCCTTTGCTGCTCGCAAGTCGAGGCTCATTTTACAAGCGTAATTTCATGGCCGCAGGAGTGGACGAGCCAGGGAAATCGGGCCTATTGATTTAAACTGAGTTGTGTTAGGTTGGGCGTCATTGATTGGGAGAGCTTTTAACAGATCGCGCGCACTCTGTAGTTGACCTTCATTGTTAGCGGCATCTTCATTAAGCCCGAATCCAGCCTGAAAGTATGAGAGAAGCGAGCGGAGTTGCCCCTGGACGCGTGACGTCTGGCGGAGCGGTGTTACAACCGAGCGAGGGAGATGTCGCAGCGATTAATAACCTGCGTGATCGATACCGCGCCCTGGGCACGGAATTGAGCAAAGTCATCATCGGGCAGGAGGATGTCATTGAGCGGTTGCTCATCTGCATTCTTGCACGCGGACATGCCTTGCTGATGGGCGTTCCCGGGCTGGCGAAGACGACGATCATCAATGCGCTGTCGCAGGTGATGTCGCTCGACTTTAACCGCATCCAGTTCACGCCGGACCTGATGCCTTCGGATATCACGGGGACGGACATTCTTCAGGAAACCGATGTTCCGGGACGACGGGCGTTCGTGTTCGTGAAAGGCCCCGTGTTCTCGAACATCATTCTGGCGGACGAGATCAACCGCACGCCGCCGAAGACTCAGTCCGCGCTGCTGGAGGCGATGGCTGAACATCGTGTGACGGTTGCTGGAAGGCACTTTCCCCTGCCCTCGCCGTTCTTCGTGCTCGCGACGCAAAATCCGATTGAGCAGGAAGGGACTTATTCGCTGCCGGAAGCGCAGTTGGATCGGTTCATGTTTTTCATCCATGTGGATTACCCGACGGTGGAGCAGGAGCGGCGGATCGCCCGGGAAACCACCGGCGGGAGCCCAGCAGCTTTGCAAAAGCTGATCAATGGGCCGGAAGTGCTGCACTTCCAAGAGGTCGTTCAGCGGGTGCCGGTGCCCGATCACATTTACGACACGGCCGTCGATCTCGTTCGCAAATCGCGGCCGCGCGGCGAGGAGTCGCCGGATTGGCTGAAGAAATGGGTGACCTGGGGCGCAGGCCCACGGGCGATTCAATATTTGATTCGCGGCGCAAAGGCTCACGCGGTGCTGCATGGAAGCTATCTGGTCCGCATGGAGGATCTGGAAGCGGTCGCGGCGCCAGTGCTGACGCATCGAATTCTGACAAATTTCCAAGCCCAAGCTGAAGGTGTGACAAGCGGGTTCATCATCGACCGTTTGCTCGCGGAAAGCCGCGGAGAACCGCAACGTGCCTGAGAGTCGCCCGCTTTTAGATCCAGCAGTCCTGGCTCGGTTGATGGCGCAGCAATTAAGCACGCCGCTGCCGATGGAAGGATCTGTCTCCGGCCTGCACAAAAGCCCCCATCGCGGCTCAAGCGTGGAGTTTGCGGAGTATCGCAATTACGCGCCGGGCGACGACATTCGCCGGTTGGATTGGCGCGTGTTTGGCCGCACGGACCGCTTCTACATGAAGGAGTTCGAGGCGGAGACGAACCTGCGGGCGTACTTCGTGCTCGATTGCAGCGGCTCGATGAACTTCGGCGAAGGGGAGAACACGAAGCTTCGCCTCGCGCAGCGGATGATCGCCACCCTGGCTTATCTGCTCGTGAACCAAGGTGACGCCGCGGGGCTAATCAATGCGGCTGAGAAAACGATTAAGGAGCTTCCGCCTCGCCGCAATCCAGCCCATCTCCAAACGATCATGGAGACACTGGAGAAGACGAAAGCGAGCAACACCACGGGGCTTACCGGCGCGCTTCATGAATTGGCTGAGAAGGTGCGGCAACGAGCGTTGGTGTTGATTTTCTCCGACCTCTTTACTGAGCCGGAGGAGATGCTGAGCTGCATTCAGCATTTGCGTTATCGGAAGCACGATGTCGCGGTGTTCCACATACTTGATCGCGCGGAGTTGGAATTTAAATTTGATCGGCCGGTTCGCTTTGTGGACCTGGAAAGCTCCTTCACGCTGATCACCGAGCCTTCGATGATACGCGATGAATACCTGCGGCAGTTCGGCATATTCCTCGAACATGTGAAACGTGGTTGCCGCGAGTTCAAGGCGAGTTACCGGCAAGTAGTCACGGATCAGGATTATGAACGGACACTTGCGGATTTTCTTGTGGAGCGAGCCCGTGCGTCCGCGGCAGGAGCGGTGTAAAGAATGACGTTCCTGCAGCCATTCATCCTTTGGGGATTGCCCCTGATCCTGCTGCCGATTGTCATTCATTTGCTCAATCGCCTGCGGCACCGTTCGCAGCCCTGGGGGGCGATGCGCTTCCTGGTGGCGGCGACGCGCAGCTCTGTGAATCGCGCGCGGCTGAAGCAATTTCTGATTCTGACTTTCCGCACGCTGGCAGTGCTGGCGCTGATTCTGTTCTTGAGCCGCCCACTGACAGGCGGCTGGCTTGGCTGGGCGTTTGGCGGAGCGCCTGACACCATCCTTCTGCTGTTGGATCGCTCGGCCTCCATGGAAGCGACGGCGGTTGGGACCGGCGAAAGCAAGCGGTTGCAGGCGCTGCGATTGTTCGAACGGGCTTTGGCTCCGTTCGAAGGGCGCTCGCAACTGGTGGTCATTGACAGCGCCACGCGCACACCGACGGAAGTTGGCGCTGGAGGTTTGATGGGGTTGCCGGTGACCGCGGCGTCCGACACAGCGGCGGATCTTCCGGGGCTGGTTCAAAGCGCGGTGAATTACCTAGTTGATAATCGTGCTGGGACGGCGGAGCTGTGGATTGCGAGCGATTTGCAGGGCTCGAACTGGCAGCCAGATGATGCGCGTTGGAAATCGCTCTCCGCTCAGCTTTCTTCATTGCCGCAGAAAGTGCGGGTGCGCCTGTTAAGCCTGGATGGGGCGGCGCCGGATAACGTCTCCGTGTCATTGCGCGAGCTTTTTCAAAGGCGTCGCGGCAACGAGCGTGAGTTGCGGTTGGTGTTTGATGTTGCGCGGGTGGAGGCGGGCAATGCGCAAACTGTTCCGGTGAATGTGGCTCTCGGCTCGTCGAGCGCGACAATCGATGTGCCAGTCGAAGGAGCGAGCGCGCGTCGGCGGCATGCCATTCCATTGGGCGGAGCGCGTGATGGGTGGGGAAGCATCGATATTCCAGCGGACAACAACAGCCGGGATAACAAAGCTTACTTCGCGTTTGCTCCGGATCAGGGAGCGAATTCGCTGGTGGTCACGGCTGATGCAGCGTCGGCTCGCTTTTTGCAATTAGCTTCCACTCCCTTTTCGCAGAGCGGGAAAGCGAGCGTGGTGAATCCATCGGGCTTTGGCACTGCGCCGCTGGAGGATCATGCGTTGATTGTGTGGCAAGCGGCGCTTCCTCAAGGAAGCGCAGCGGCGAGGATCGAGCAGTTCGTGAATGAAGGTGGTGTGGCCGTTTTCTTTCCGCCTGGGGACGGCGCCACGAATCAGTTCCTCGGATTTAGCTGGGGTGCGGCGGAAACCGGGACGAACACGGTTCCGAAGTGGACGCAGGAAGAGGGGCCTCTCGCCAACAGCGATGAGGGGCTGATGCTTCCGTTGAGCATTGCCACGTTTACGAAATGGCAGCAGTTGCAGGGGCCAGGCGCGACGCTGGCAAGCTTTGCGGATGGCTCGCGATTTTTGGTGAGGCAGACTTTAGGGCGTGGGGAGGCTTTCTTTGTGAGTTCGCTGCCAGACCCTGGCTGGTCCAGCTTGTGGGAAGGGCCGGTGCTTGTGCCCGCGTTGCAGCGGATGCTCCAGAGTGGAACGCGGCGGCTTCAAAGCGCGCGGATGCTGGCTGCTGGCGAAACGGTGGGACTGGATCTGACGAAGCGTTGGGAGAGCCTGGACTCGCCCGGTCAGAAGGATGTTCGATTGCACGCCGGCGTCTATCGCGCGGGAACGGAGATGGTCGCGGTGAATCGGCCCGAACGTGAGGACGCGCCCGAGGCCATAGACTCAGCGACGGCATCAGCGCTGTTTCAACCGCTCGCTGTGCAAAGTCTCGGCCAGTCGGTCGCACGAAATGAACGGATGCAAAGCGAGCTTTGGCGGTTGTTCCTTTTGGGCATGCTGTTATTCCTGCTCGCGGAAGGATTTTTGATCCTGCCGGATAAGCGGGTTGCGGCTCCTGCCGGGCGTCCGATCCCCTCACCCATGGCACAACCAGCGGGAGGGCCTGCGCGATGAGTGGCTGGTCTTTCGCGGCCTCCTGGCCGGTGATCCTGTTGGGTGTGGTTGTCTTCCTTGGCAGCCTCACGTTGAGCGCGATTCACATTACGCGGTCGCGGAGAGCCCCGCGCGTGATTGCGTTGGAAGGGCTGCGCACGATTGTGGTTGCGGCATTGGTGTTCACGCTGCTGAGGCCTGAACATGTGCGGCAGGTTCATCGCACCAATCTGCCAGAAGTGGCGATTCTTTATGACCGCTCCGGGAGCATGGAGACGAAAGATCTGCTTTCTTCGAACGCGGTGCTGAGCCGGGCGGAGTGGCTGACGAATAAGGCGCGGCAGGAATTCTGGAAACCTTTTGAGGGCAAAGCAAAGGTGCTTCACCTGGATATGGCCGCAGGGGGCAAGACCAACGCGGTGGTGGATGGAACTGATTTGGCGACTCCGCTGGACCAGTTGCTGCAGCGGCAGGATCGGTTGAAGGCGGTGCTGATGCTGACGGATGGTTCGTGGAATTACGGGCCGAATCCCATTGGGCCCGCGACCCGGCTGCGGGAGCAGGAGGTTCCGATCTTTTCCGTGGCGGTCGGGCGTGAGCAACAGTTGCCGGACATTGCATTGGAAAATGTGCTCGCGCCGTCTTACGGGCTATTCGGCGAGCAAATCTCCATTCCATTCCGCGTTCGCAACACCTTGCCGACTGAGGCGAAGATCACGCTCGAGTTGATGGCGACGAATCGTGAGGAAGCGCGCCGGGAACTTACGTTGCCGCCAAACAGTGAGATATCGGATGCGATTCTCTGGTCGCCGCGCGCGGTGGGAGACGTGGACCTGACATTGCGCTTTGCGCCCGTTCGCGAGGAGAAGCTGGTGGACAATAACGCGAAGAATTTCCGGATCAATGTGCGGGTCGAGAAGTTGAACGTGCTGGTGATCGATTCGCTGCCGCGCTGGGAATATCGCTTTCTGAGGAACGCTCTGGCTCGCGATCCGGGCGTGGAGGTGAACTCGATTTTGTTCCACCCGAACATGGGCGTGGGGGGTGGGAAGGGTTATCTGCCAGCGTTTCCGTCGAGCAAAGATTTGATCTCGAAGTATGATGTGATTTTCCTGGGCGACGTGGGGCTTGGGGAAGGTGAACTGGCGACCAAAGATCTTGAGCTTATCCGCGGGCTGGTTGAGCAACAAGGAAGCGGGCTTGTCTTTCTGCCTGGGAGGCGTGGCCGTCAGTTAACGCTCGCGGATAGTCCTTTGAAGGATCTGATGCCAGTGAATCTGGAGACAAATAAGCCAGGCGTGCACGTTCAGAATGAGGGGAGCTTGCTTTTGACCGCGACCGGCAAAGGGCATTTGCTCACGCGCTTTGACGCTTCGGAGAATCGGAATGACGAGCTTTGGAAACTGCTTCCTGGGTTCTTCTGGTCAGCTGCGGTAGAGCGGAATCGACCGGGATCGGAAGTGTTGGCAGTTCATTCGGGTCTGCGGACAGCTTCTGGGCGCATGCCGCTGCTGGTGTCGCGGCCATTCGGCAGCGGGAAAGTGGTGTTCATGGGGAGCGACAGCGCCTGGCGTTGGCGTCGCGGCGTCGAGGACCGTTACCATTATCGTTTCTGGAGCCAGGTAGTGCGGTGGATGGCGCATCAAAGGCATCTCGCGGCTCGGCAAGGGGTTCGCCTCACTTACAGCCCGGAAACACCGAAGGTGAATGATCCGGTGTTTTTGCAAGCCACGGTGCTCGATGCGAGCGGCTTCCCGTTGGAAGACAAACTGGTGCTAGGACAAATCACAACTCCATCAGGCCGCAGCGAAGCTCTTGAGTTCAACGCGATGGAAGGGGGTTGGGGCGTTTTCAAGACGGACTACACGCCACGGGAATTCGGCGCCTACAAAATTGCGGTTGGCGCTGAGGGCAACCCGCGGAGGCTTGAGGCGACGGTGGAAGTCACACGCCCGGCGCTGGAGAAGCTTGGCCAGCCAGTGAACATGGGGCTGCTGAAGGAATTGGCAGACATCACCAAAGGCGCAGTGGCAGCCCCGGAGAAGCTGGAAGAATTGGTGCGGCAGATTTCCCTGCTGCCAGAGCCGAAACCGATGGAGCGGCGGCTGCGGCTGTGGAGTCATCCGGTGTGGGGCGGCTGCCTCTTGCTCGCGCTGGCAATCTATTGGACGGGCCGCAAACTAGCGGGCATGGTGTAAGCGCATGGCCGGGGAAGTTAGAGTTGATCTGCCGCAAAGCCTCGAAGCTCAATTCGCTGCGCTTCAGCAACGGCTTTGGCGGATCGAGACGCTCCGGACCGCAGCCCAGATCATCGCCCTTCTAGCGATTTCGTTCCTCGCGCTCTTTGTCTCCGACCGGCTCTGGAATACGCCGATGTGGGCGCGGTGGATCATCTCGATCGCTGGGGTCATCAGCGCCATTCTGGTCGGGGTTGCGTATGCGCGGCGTTGGTGGGTGCAGAAGCGGACGCAGCAGGAGTTGGCGATCTTTGTCCAACGCCGCTATCAGCGCCTGGGTGATCGGTTGCTCGGCATCGTGGAGCTTGCGCATGAGCACAAGCGGCCGCCGAATTTTTCGCCGGAACTTTATCGCGCGGCAATTGAGCAGGTTGCGGCTGAGGCCAACAAATTTGATTTCCCGCAGGCGGTTCCCACCACCTGGCTCCGCCGATGGGGCGGCCTCGCCGCGGTGGCGGCGCTGATCATTGTTGGGCTGCAAGTTATTCTCCCGCGGACCACTCTGGTCACGGCCTTGCGCTGGGCTCTCCCCTTCTCCGCTCAGGACCGGCACACGCTAGTCGCGCTCGAATCCCTGCCGAACGATTTGGTGGTGCCTCATGGCGAACCGTTTTCCATGTCGGTGAAGGTGAACTATCGGTCATTTTGGAAACCGAAGGTCGTGACTGCGCGGATTGCGGGCCAGCCCCCGGTGAGAGCGCAGGTGGAAGGGAGTGTGGCGCGCTTGCGGTTTCCGGGCCAAGTGCAACGCGAGTTGGTTCAATTGAAGGCTGGTGATGCGACGGGAAGGTTTGAGGCCCTTCCAACACATCGGCCAGCTCTGCGCGCGCTCACTGCGACAGTCACTCTTCCAGAGTACCTTCACCACCCTCCGCAAACGCAGAATAGCCAAAGTGGCGCGCTGCTGGTGTTGGAGGGGAGCAAGGTGGCGCTGCAGGGGAGCATCAGCAGAAGGATCGTGCACGCCAGTCTTTCGACGCCGGATGGAGGGGTTCAGGAATTGGCAGTGACGAACAACACCTTTACCACCCCACCCCTCGATGTGGTTGAATCCCGCGAGGTGATGCTTAAGTGGCGCGATGAATTTGGGTTGGAAGCGGTGGCTCCCTGGAAATTAGCCATTCAGACCACAAAGGACGCTGGGCCAACTGCTGAGTTGGTGGATGTGCCCCGGGATTTGGCTATTCTTCACACGGAGAACCTGGAGCTTAAAACACTTGGCCGAGATGACTACGGTGTGGCTTCAGTTGGATTGCTTTGGACTCCGCCTTCGGACGGCTCCACGAACGCTCCGGAGCCGAATAACATTCGCATAGACGCGGAGGGCTTCGACAAGCGTGAGCTTCAGGAAACTTTCAGCTTCAGCCCAGCGATCATGAATATTCCGCCGGACACCGTGGTGGATGTCTCGGCCTACGCTGTGGATTACTTCCCGGACCGCGCGCCCGTGCAGTCGATTGTTTATCGCATCCATGTGCTCGGGAATGCCCAGCATGCGGAGATGGTTAGGCAACGGCTGGATTCTTTAGCGGTGCAACTCGAAGAGGTGGCCCGGCTGCAGGAGAAAGTGGCCGCGGAAACGGCTCAGGCGCAGGACAACCCGAACTTATCCGAAGCGGAAGCGGGGAAGAAGATCGATGCACTCCAGGAGCAGCAACGGCAGGCTCAAAGGAACCTGGAGCAGCTTGCGGAGGAAGGCGCAAAAACATTGCGTGAAGCTCTGCGCAACCCCGCCTTCCCATCGCAGACGTTGCAGGAGTGGAGCAAGCATTTGCAGCAGATGCAGCAGGTTGCGAAAAACGAAATGCAGCAATCCTCCCAGAGCATGTCCGAGGCGAAGAATTCGGCGCAAAAGCGCTCCGAGAACCTGGCAGCGTCAGAGGAAAAGCAGCAGGAGGCGCTGCAGAAGCTGCAGGAGCTGCAACGGAAGATGCAGAACAGCATGGATGATTTGCAAGCGCTGACGTTATCCGAGCGGCTCCGAAACCTGGGTGGCGCTGAGCAAGAGATTAGCGACGGGTTGAAGAAGCACATTGCCGAAACGGTGGGCCTGCTTCCTGGTGAACTTCCGGCCCGCTTTAAGCGGATCAACACGAATCTCGCTGAGAACCAGGCTGAGGCGCAGACCACGGCGAAGGAGTTGCAAGACGAGATCAGCCGCTTTTACGAGCGCACGCAGAAGACCAATTACGGCGCCGTGTTCAAAGCGATGACGGAACTTAAGGTGACGGATGAGCTTGAGCGCATGCGCGGGCTGATTAACGAGAACATCGGCATGGAAGCGATGCAGGATTTGAATCGTTGGTCCACCCAACTGCTCGCATGGGCCGAGCTGCTGGAACCGCCAAAGAGCGATGGTGAATCGGGCGGCGGCGAAGGCGCCGGACAGGAGGATGAGCTTTCGAAAAAGGTGATGCAGGAACTGATCGCGTTGCTGCGCCTGCGTGAGGCGGAGATCAATGTCCGTGAAAAAACGCGCCTGGTCGACAAGGACAAAGAACACGAAGCGGCGCACGCTGAGCAGGTGAAGATTCTTCAGAGCGGCCAGTCGCAGATCCTTGAAGTGCTCCAGCAAGTTCGGGCTGAGAATCCGCTGGCGATGGTGGACCCGGCGTTGAAGGCCGCGGAGGACCAGATGTATCAGGCGCAATCGCTCTTGAACGATGCCAACACCGGCAAGCCAACCACGGACACGCAGACCCGCGCGGTGGAAGCGCTGACCGACGCCATCAACTTGATCAACGAAAACGCGAAGCGTCCGAAGCCTGGCCAGCAACAGCAGCAGGAGCAACAACCAACAGCGGAAGAAATGGCTTTCTTGATGCAGTTGATGCAGCAAGGCCAAATGGGGATGCAATCGGGAATGACGCCGGGCGGCAGCATGGCCGGGGGAACCACCGACCGCGCGAACACCCAGGCCACTGGCAATGCCGATGGCACGACCGGCCCAGAACGATCGGTGAACCGGGCGAGCGGATCAACTGCCAACACGCCGGTGGAATTCCGCGAAGCCCTTCAGCAGTACTTCCAGGCTTTGGAAAAGGCGCAGTAAGCGGGGCGCCTACTTTGGGGCCACCGAACCACCTTTGACGTCGTAGCACCAAAGGCTGCCCAGCTCGCGGACGTACAAGCGACCGTTGGCGAGGGCCGGGTAAGCCCAGGCTTTGGAGTTGCCGCGGTTGGGCGGCTCTGGCGGAGCGAACCTCCCCTTCTCCTGATATCCCTGCGGAGTGGCTTCCACTAAAGCGACTTCGCCATTTTCGCCGCGCAGGTAAAGGTGGCCATTGGCAAACAACAATGAAGCGGCGCCAATAGAGCGGTCTTCCCATTTGACATCGCCTTTGAGGAAATCGAGGCAGAGCAGTGAATTGCCGGCCGCGCCGTAAAGCTCATTGCCCACCTTGACCGCGCCGCCAATCGCGGAAGGCACTTTCGAGCTGTGGTACACGGGCTCGACCTTGAACGTGTCTCCTTCTTTGACCAAGCGGATCAGCCCCCCGCCACCGCGATTGGAGGCGACGAAGACGTAATCGTCGTGGACGATCGGGGTGGGAATATTCGCAGGGCTTCCCTGGGCAGGACGGTCATGGCGCCAGAGGAATTTGCCGGTCTCAGCCTCAATGCCGACGACACCCTTCTCGACGAATTGCACGTACTGTTTCACGCCACCGGCCTTGCTGATGACGATGGATGCGTAGCCGGCCTTGTCGCCGCCCGGCACCGCTGCTTTCCAAATAACCGCACCGGTGTTCTTGTTGAATGCCACCAGGGTGGCATCGGGCCCGCCCGGTGTGCAGACGAGCTTCTCACCATCCACGAGCGGTGATTCCGCGTAGGCCCACTTGCCGTATTGTCCGCCAAAGTCCTTGCGGACGTTCTTTTGCCAACGAGCTTTGCCCGTCTTCCGATCCAGGTTGGCGACTTCGCCATCCGAACTCATGACATAGACAGCGTCCCCCTCGACAGTGGCGGAGGACCGGGAGGCTGGATAAGCGGGTTGTTGCTTAGGCTCGCCCACCGGCCCGAGTTTCGTGGTCCAAATAGTCTTGCCGTCGGTTACAGACAGGGCGCGCACGTATTCGTTCTCCAGCCCCTCGTTTGCGAGGATGAATAACTCCTGGCCCGCAACTACGGGGCTTGAATAGCCCGCGCCGAGATCTTTGACGTGCCAGACAAGCTTAGGGCCTTCCTTCGGCCATTCCTTGAGCAAACCGCTTTCGCGGGAAATGCCGTCCCGTTGGTGGCCGCGCCATTGCGCCCAGTCATCGGCGTGGGAATGGGTGGCGAGCAGCGAGCCGGCCAACGCCCCGATAAGGAGGCCGAGTGTCATTTGCCTTCTGGATGTTTCCATAGTGATCCCCTGGCTTGAACTTAAGTTTCAGACGAAAGCCGGCGGGCGAAAGTTACGCCGACGGCGGGGGACAGGTCAGCACTTTACCGGCAGCGGTGGCTTATCGCACATGGTCCAGTAGTCAATGGTGAGCTTGATCATCCGCACCAGATCATCAAAAGCCGCCGGTTTGGTCATGTAAGCATTCGCTCCAAGAGCGTAAGCTTTTTTGACGTCTGCCTCCTGGTTGGAGGCGGAGAGCACAATTCTGGGAATCACGTTGCATTCGGGATGCTGCTGCAGCCACTCGAGCAGCTCGAACCCGTCCATGCCCGGCATCTTAAGATCAGTAATGAGCACGCGAGGGAACCGAAACTTTTGCCGGTCCTCATAAGGGTGCTCTCCTTTGAGATAGCGGAGCACATCCTCTCCATGGTTGCTGATGTGGAACGGGTTGTTCATTCCGACTTTGCGGAAGGCGCGCTGCAGTATAATCGCATCGTTCTCATCATCCTCAGCGATTAAAATAGGATAACACTGATTCATTTCCCG